>Ga0102945_1000025_pt1 | contig 63385 bp, 72 predicted proteins | sample SalPonred_H2O_MG_FD_78207 | JGI IMG/M metagenome (GOLD analysis project Ga0102945, IMG submission 78207) | Salt pond water microbial communities from South San Francisco under conditions of wetland restoration - Salt Pond MetaG R2_restored_H2O_MG ...
GCGATGATAGAGGAGCATGATGAAGACGAGAGAGACATGATCGACTTTGACAGCCTTCGGTTTGAGCGAGATTGCGACATTGTGCAAGCCCGCACCACCCTCGCAGAACTGAAAGGAGATACAGATGAGTGACTATCTAGTGAAGCGACTGTCGGCGCTGGGGACTATTAATAGACTTGCCCTAGAGCCCGGACAAATAGCAGGAGTAGAGGAACATTTGATTGTGCCCTCGATCAAAAAAAGTACTCCTCCTGCTACTTTTATGGTTGACAGCACTGCACTTCGGTGCTATAGTATATGAGTAGGGCAACAAGGACACACACAAATGATTACCATCGTAGCTTGGATCGTTTTTGGTTTAGCAACTGTTTGGAACATGATCTACTTCTCCATCGCTGCAGGCTTCATTATGGAAGGCAGCAAGACCAGTTGGCGGCGCGAGGCAAAGGCTATGGTGATAAGCCTGCTGCTGTGGGTCGTGCCAGGTGTTTATCTGTTTGGTTGGTTTTAATGGTTGACAGCACTGCACTTCGGTGCTATAGTATATGTATAGTTAGACAAAGAGGGCAACAAGATGTCAACAGAATTAAGAAACGTTCCAGGATGTGAAGCACAGAATGAATTGCGTCAGACTCGCTTCTGGGGTGGCAAGAATCGTCAAACCTGTTTGCAAGTAACAAACCGCAATGGTGATTACCTGCAATTGGACAAGTTCCAAGCTCGTGCATTGGCTGTAGAGTTGATGCTGTTCGCAGAAGGTGTTGAAGTTGAAAAGGAGTTAGTGTAATGGATCTTTGGGATAAAGTAATCGAGCAGATCAAATATGATATCGACAATCCGTTGGACGATCTCAATTCTTTGTATCTAATGCTTCAGCGTGTGCCCAAGGACGTGTTGATTGCATACTTGCCAGAAGAGGAGACAACAGATGTTAGATGATCCATGTGATGATTGGTACCCATTAGGGGTTGACAGAGCTCGCAAGTGAGCGTATAGTATACACAACAATTAGGAAACGAGGGCAACACGATGACATTTTTCGAAGCAACTGCACAACAGAAGCAACTAGCTAACATTGGTCGAGCAATGATGGACTTCTCCGAGGAGTACGGTAAGATCCATGGACTGCGAGCAGTCACAGATGATGGCTTGCGCACACTGAATGAACTCAGCCAAGTGGGTAACATGCTCACACAAGTAGGCGGGGTGTGGGGAACTACATCTGACGACTTCACAGATGCTGATCGTCAGTTGATTGTAGAGTTTATCAACAAGACACTGATTGTAGAGCGTAAAGATTAATCCAATGGCCATTTGTCCCAGCTGTCAGACTCAAGACAAGAACTTCTTTGCTCCGCGCTGCCACGCTTGCAACTCGGACATCGGGTTTATAGAACAAGTGTTCTTTAGTGTGTTCTATGGTGCAGTTCAGATCGCAACCATAGTGTTTCTTTTTTATGTCATCTCTATTATGATTAGTGGTTGACAAACGCTAGATTGAATGTATACTATTACTAATAGTTAGGCAAAGACACAGAGGGTGAAACATGCAAAACGTTAAGATTGTAGACGGCACGTACAAGATTCGAGGCAAGGACACAGACGTATCAGGTCTTGTGTTTCCACTAGTAGAAGATTTTAAAGTAGGCGCACGTGGCGGCTACGTAACAGTAGATGGCTCAGGTGTCTCAGGATTTCCAGAGCGTAATATTAAGATCAAGGTCGGTGGCCCGGAGGACTATGAGCTCGTTGGCGAAAAGGCGACAGCAGAACAACGAGACGAATCGGACGAAGAGATCATTGAACGTATCCGCACTCGCTTTGACATGCTACAGGACATGACAAAGGCAGTCAAGAAAGGCGATGTGCGAGCAATGATCGTTTCAGGTCCTCCGGGCGTGGGCAAGAGTCACGGCGTTGAGGAAGTACTTGATCGATACAAGACCATGGAAGCACTGGGTGGAGAGAAGAAGTACGAAGTGATCAAAGGCGCAATGAGCCCAATCGGACTCTACTGCAAGCTCTACAAGATGAGCGCAAAAGGCTCAGTGGTTGTGTTCGATGACTGCGATAGTATCTTTCAAGATGATCTAAGTTTGAACATTCTCAAAGCTGCACTAGACTCAAAGGCCACACGCCGTATCCACTGGAATACTGATTCATTCAAACTGCGCAACGAAGGTGTGCCAGACAGCTTCAAGTTCGAAGCAAGTGCGATCTTCATTACCAACATGAAGTTCGACAAAGTCAAAGGCAAACTGCGTGAGCACCTAGAGGCACTAGAGTCACGCTGCCACTACATGGATCTTACTATTGATTCAGATCGTGATAAGATGCTCAGAATCAAGCAAGTGATCCGTGACGGTATGCTAAATTCTTATAAGCTTGATGATGACATCAAAGAAGACATCATCGACTTTGTAGATACGAACAAGAATCGTCTGCGTGAACTGAGTCTTCGTACGGTACTCAAAGTAGCAGACCTAGCAGTAGCCTTTCCTCAGCGTTGGGAGGCTTATGCAGAGAATACTGTAATGCGTCGAGCATAGAGCTCCGCAGTGCAGTATGGCAGCAGTTGGACCGCCCTCGTTCGCTGCTGCAATCCGTGGACTAGAATGTGCCCTCGTTCGAAGTCCACACACAGAGCAAAGCACTCGTAGAAGTGTACGCTCAATAATGATGCAGTCGTTGCCCTCACGCTCTGCATCATACATTGCCCGGGTAGTAGGATGTGCCCTCGTCCGAACCCCGGGCATTTTTTTGAACTAAATGGTTGACAAACACACTGAGTGATCATATACTAATAATAAGAGTTAAGCAAAGAGGGCAAACTATGTTTAAATATCAGAACCTAGCACAAGTCGGCGACCGCATCCGCGCTTATGACTTCCGTGGTGGCAAGGACTACTACATCGAAGGTGTGGTCACAGCCAAAGGTGCAGTCCGTAATCCACAAGGTGCATACCTAATGTTCGAAGGCTACACAATTGACATTGATGTAGACACGATGGGCGGACGTGCGGGCGACCAAGGTTACGTTCCTTTCGAAACCACAATGGACTATGATGAACGAATTGAATTAGTCAATTAGGGGTTGACATATTCCCAAACAGATCATATACTAATAATAAGAGTTAAGCAAAGAGGGCATACAAATGTTTAAACAACTGGCAACAGCAGCCACATTGGCACTGACACTTACTGCACCAGCACAAGCAAACGAAGATGTGCTCAAAGGCATACTAGCAGTGATTGTGATCAACGAAGTAATGAACTCAAGTGATCAAGGCTACTCCGACGGACACGAAATACGTCCACAACAACCTGCACAACAGATCACTCCACGCAACGCTCCAGGCTACTATGATCAATCAAAGAGCTGCAAGGTACAGGTCAATCGTGGCAACCTCTACACAACACGCACGGTCTACAACTGCTATGGTGCAATCCTCGAGCACGAAAGCTGGCCCAACAATTAATAGTTGACAGCCTGCACGTTCGAGCATATACTATACGCACAAAGAGGCACAAAGGGCAAAACAAATGAAACTCAAAGATGTAGCATCAGGATTCGTAAACGGCGCAGTACTAGCAGGCATGATAGCTGTAGGTGTTACCAGCATCTCGGAAGTCCAAGCACAGGAAAGACTCAACACTATCTCCCCTGCGGATCGCGAGTGTCTAGCACAAAACATCTATCACGAAGCACGAGGCGAAACAATCGCTGGTCAGGTAGCTGTAGCATGGGTCACACTCAATCGAATGGAGTCAGACAAGTTCCCCAACTCACTATGCGGTGTAGTCAAACAAGCTCGCACAGACTCTAACGGCAATCCGCTGCGTCATCAATGTCAGTTCAGCTGGTACTGCGATGGCAAGAGCGATCGCATCGGCAACCAACGTGAGTGGGAAGATGTGCAGTTGATCACTGATGTTGTGCTGATAGACTGGGCACGAGCAAGCCGTTCACCTGTTGAAAACGCAACCTTCTATCATGCAGACTATGTAGAGCCATACTGGGCAAAAGCATTCACAGAGATTGCACAAGTAGACAGCCATATCTTTTACGTGGAGGAATAAGATGTACACGGTTAGAAACTCACAAGGCCGAGTAGTCCTAGTGGCAACTCGCAAAGCAGACGCTGAGGCTGTGATCCGAGCCAGTCGTTTAGACAACGAAAAGTACACATTAGAGGTTGACAAACGACCAAACTGATCATATAGTATATGTATAGGGCAAACAAACACAGAGGGTACTACAAATGGCATATGTTTCACAAGACGACAAGCGCAAGTTGGCACCGGCAATCAAGGCAGTGCTCAACAAGTATGGCATGAAGGGTTCGATCTCAGTTCGCCATCACTCAACATTGGTTGTCACACTGCGCAGCGGCCGCATCGACTTTGGCACAGACGCACGTGATGGCTACCTCCAAGTGAACCCATATTGGATCCATGAACACTACACAGGCACAGCTCGCAAGTTCCTCACAGAGCTGCTGGCTGCAATGAAAGGTCCGGACTACTTCTGTGAAGACGATGCCATGACAGACTACTTCCACCGCAGCCACTACACAGACATCAACGTCGGTCGCTGGAACAAGCCATACACATTCACAGGCGCAAAAGAATACGCTTAAGAGGTTGACACACATCAAATAGATGCTATACTAAACGAGTAATAGGGCAACACAACAAAGGGAACTACACTATGACAATGATCAACACCGTACTGGATCAGATCCAACGCATGGACAACGACGAACTCAACCGTGTGGTAGCTGCTGTTAAGTCACAGCGCACCTACCTTGCTCGCACTGCTACACGCAAGTTGATGCCGGGTGATATCGTAGGCTTTGATGCCAAGACACGTGGCTACATCACAGGACGTGTAGTCAAAGTCAACCCTAAGACCGTGCTAGTAAAGGACAGCAACTCGGGCATACAATGGAAGGTCAGTGCTGCACTGCTAGAACCTGCGGGCATCGGAGCATAACAACACACAAAATTTCAGCAGGCTCAAGGAGTAGTGGAAACACTACTCCTTTTTTCTAAAGAAAAAAATCTTTTAGAAAAAAATTTCTCAGGGGTGGGGGGTTGTAGAATCACCAGGTTGAAACTATAAGTACTATGCTTAATGAAACTGCGCGACCATTTTTTTCTCACACAAAAACCCTTTCTCACACAAAAACCCTTTCTCACACAAAAACCCTTTTCTCACACAAAAACCCCGTTCGGAAAAGCATAAGTACTTCCCTAAATTTTTTTGCGCAAAATTTTTTTTACTCTACAGAACCACGTTCGGGCTAGACTAGCCGTTGATCGGAGGCAACGTTGTAACTGCTACATCAGGAACATCAGGAACCGCAATCATCTTCAACTCTACAGCTATGCAACGATCTAGACCGTTGTCAATTTGTAGCTCACATTCTTCGTGAGTTGCGTGTACACTATGAGCAGTGTACTCTAGATCGCTTGTTGCTATTAGTAATAACCACCACATGTTTAATTCTCCCTCGCACAACTATTTACACAAAAAACGCTAGAGCACTTGTTGCGACAGCGTTATGTGAGCAGAGCTCACATCCGAGTTCCCATCCTTCTCAGTATAAGTAAGAGTGTACACACCATGCGCACACACAGCCTGGACAATCTTTTTTAGTTTAGCAGCTCAGAGTTATAGACTTTGGCTAGCATACATCACAGCAGGCTAGAATTGTTTGTATGGTGTGTACACTCTAGGAATCATTATATGTATGAAATCAAGCTAGTATACACATCAGAGCCACGCACACAAATACTCAAAGAGTCAATCACATATTGTGTTACAATAGATCTATTTGTACATCACGGTATAGATTGTTTTCAAACTAGTGCAACACGCATAGCATTTGAGTCGGACCGTGATCGAGTGTTGGGCATACTCTATTTAAGTGCGAGTTCTAGTTTTGAGGTTGTGTGCGTGTAAACGCTAGTATTAAAAAAGCGTTTACCGCTTCGCGGCTGTTGGCTCTTGCGCGACCGCAGGCGCTTCGCGCTTATTCGGAATCTCGAGCTGTGTAATTCACATTGATTATGAATCTTCTAGCTGCATTCGTCGGTGAGTTTGAGCTGTGGTATGTTAGTCCATCGAACCATGCCATTTGATTTACTTGTGGACGAATAGTATAGTCTACCGTAGGTGTACCAATGTGTTGTTTGTAGTATTCTGTTTGGTCAAGTCCTTGGAGAGGATCATACTTTTCTTTGTACATGATAGTATCACCGTCACAATCGTTGAGATAAAATAGTGCAGTACGATGTGGAAAGTCTGTGTCCACATGTGGATCTGCTATATGATTTTCAGGAGTAATGCCTGTTACACTACAGCGTATTCTAATAATATCAATATCAGTTTGTCCTGATCTACTCAACGCATCTCCTACTGCCATCTCTAAATAAGGAGCAAGATAAGTTTCACTGAGGTCTTTGTGATAGGCAATGTGCTGCCATTTGTGATTGCCCGGATGAATTGTTTCTCCGTCGCCGTAGTAGTCTGTTATGCACACAAACCAAGGCATGTCTCCGCCCATTAATAGCTGTTGTATTCTCTGTAGTTGCCAGGGACTCCATATGTCTTGAAATATATTATTCATTTAAATCTCTTTTTGTTGTTATAAGTTTACGGATCAACTAGTATGTTTGTCATTGTTAATCCTCTGTATAAATTTATTTATGGTTAACATTATGCGCTTATCGAATTCTTGGCAAAATTAGTGATATTGCGGATCGACGCTTGACGATCTCTAGTTTAAACATCATCTTTTCGTTAATCGTTGTTTAAGGGGTGTTGCAGTGCGTTGCTTTCGTTCGTAAAGCTAGGTTAGTTCAAAACGTTTTTTATATATGCGTATAGTATCGTTGTACTGATCGTTATAAATAATTGCATGAGGGTACCTTTTTTTATCATTGTTTGTGCAGCACTGAGCGGGTGTAACATGAGTATCACAGATGCGTTTCGCGGCAATGGACTGGCAGCACCGCCTGACACACTTACTATAGCAGAGCAGTATGTGGGCATGAACGAACATGAGAACCGTGTGACACTTCGAGAGTTTCTTGGAATAGATCCTGTTAGAGTAGAATGGTGTGCTGCGTTTGTTAATTCAGTGCTGGAAGAAACTGAAGTTGAGTCAACTCGCAGTCTAATGGCACGTTCCTATCTAGATTGGGGAGTAAGCACTGATGAACCTTCGCCTGGAGACATCATGGTGTTTTCAAGAGGAAACCAAGGCTGGCAAGGACATGTGGGATTCTATGTTGCTACGGTAGGATATAAAAACAACAAGTATTGGGTAGTGCTAGGAGGCAATCAAGACAACTCAGTTAGCTATAGACTATACAAAGAAAATCATTGGAGACATCTAGACACTAGGACACTGCCCGATAGCGAAAAGCAAAAGGCACTGGTAGAACGCCGCTGGTTGTTTGGCGGCATTCCTCTAGATATAATAGAACAAGATTAATCGCCTAGGTTGTTTAGGAAACTGCGCAGCTTGCTTGAATCTGTTTCTGCACGAATCTTCTTGACAGGTGCTCCGTCTTCTGGATCATCATTTATGCTGTCTGCGGGTGTTGTAGTTCCCATACCACGTTTTAGATTGGCTACAATTGAACTTCCACTTGTGCTACCTGCACCTGCTGTGCTTTGTTCGTCGTCTTCACCGATGTCGTAGATGCGCAGTGTGTCTACGTCAAAGCCTAGATCAACCTTTTGTCCTACACCACTTGAACTACGTGTCTTCATCAACTGGATCTGATAGCGTCCACGCTCACGCATGGCTCTGCTGGTAAAGATACCAATCAAATTGTCTGCTGTGTTGATCTTTGAAATACCACCTGAGATATGCGAGTGATCAAATTCAATCTCTTCTACACTCGATCTGTTCAACTGCGATGCTGTTACAAAGATTGTGTTAAGTTCCATTGCTAAGTTGCGTAGCTCTTCCGATACATACTTGTCTTTGACAAACAAGTTCTCTGCTGAAATCTTTTGTCCGATTGGATGCATCAAATCTAGATAGTCAATTAACAGCACATCTACTTTCTTGCCTGTCTTGATTTCATACTCTTTTAAGTATGCTCTAACATCGTTTGCGTTCTTGCCTGTGGGCATGTACTTGACTTGAAATGCGCCCGACTTCTTACCAATCATCTTGACTTTTAGTTCGACATCTTCGATACTCTTAAAGATATCACGACTTGGAATCTCTGTAGTCATAGCATCTACACGCATACTTACTAGTGCTTCTGACAGCTCGAATGTCAAGTACATCACGTTGAGTCCAGCCAGTGCCCAGTTCACACCCATGTTCGCCATAAACAAACTCTTACCCGAACCCGAACCGCCTGCAAAGATATTCAGTTCGCCTCGGTTGAATCCGCCAAACAATTTCTTGTCTAGTGCGGGCCAGCCTGTGCTTACTTGTCCGTTCTTGTCTTTGATGCTTTCGAGTCTGCCTCTAGGGTCAGCAAAGTAGTCTGTGCCTAGATCTTTTTGTAAGCCAATCTGCACAGCCTGCTTGACTAGATCTTCACACGCACCGTACTCGCCAGACTCTAGTAGGTCTGCACTTTTAAGAATAGCTGCTTCCAGTGCTTTGTGTTTAGAGAACGTTTCAAAGTCCTGCAACAACCAGTCATAATGATTCTCTGCTAGCTGCCCAGGATCTTTAAGATCAGTTTGTGTAGCAGCGTTCACCATATCAAATGTAGGCAGTGCATTATGCTCTTCTACATATTGTTTGATAAACTTAGCGGGTTCTACCAAACGCCTATCAAATGTATTAGGATCAAACACACCCTGACAGCGTACAAAGCTCTCAGCGTCTGTCATAAACATCTCTAGATATACTTTTTGTATATCATACCCATAGTCTGTGTTTTGTCTTGTGCTCATGTGTTGATTATACTACCTATGCCATTTGTTGTCAATTGATATTCGTTGTTGAGTTTTAGCAAGAACTGCACCTACGCAGCTTCCAGGGTCACCTGGGTTCTTGGGAATATGTACATCATGCCACATAACCCTAATTAAATCCACAGCTTGCCGGTTCATTGCGCCGCCGCCTGCTAGTGCCACATACTTAGACTCGGTAAGAGCATACGCACATCTAGACAAGTTTAGCAAGCAGTATTCAAATACTTTTTGTGTAGCTGCTGCAATGTCATACATGTCTTGTTCAGTAGTAAGCTCAGGTCGCCACCAACTGCATCCCCTGTGCAGATTTTCTCGCATTGAAATCTTAGGGTTGAAACCCATACCTTCTGTGCTAACTAATTCTTCGAGTATGGGCATGAAGAATCTATGGGCATCACCCTTGGCGCCCCATTGGGCTACTAGGTATTCGTCACGCTGTGCTACTAGCCCTATACGCTGTGTCATAGCACTATAAAAAAGTCCTAGGCTATGCGGATACCCTTGGCTATGTACCTTCTTGAGTTTGCCGTTCTTACCGTGCCATATGGTTAGGGTTTCGAACTCTCCTATGCTGTCTAGGCATATCACAGCACAATCATCATGGGGCTGTGTGTAGTATGCGTAGGCTGCATGGCTAAGATGATGCTGGGTATAACGAATAGGAAGATCGCACAAGTGATGTTGCTCGAGATATTTGCGAATATTATTTTCTTTGCCCAACCAGCCTTGTCCTGCCCAAAACTGCCTCAGTGTTTTAAGCACGGGTCGTTCATACCATACAATTTCTTGAGGATACCCGTGGCTGTTAATAGCGTGTTGTATCATCTCTTCGTTAGGGTGCGGGTCGTTAGGTATGCCGCTAAAGTCTTTAGCTAGTGCTGCCCATAACAACTCGTTGTCGTTGAATACTGCAATACTTGCGTCGTGGCTATTGCCTACCATTCCCCATGTTATCATATTATATTCTTCTTAATTTAAAATTGTTTATAAACTTCTATATTAGTGTTAAACCCTATAATAGTTTTTCGAGCTCCGGTGTTGGGTCTTGATCCATGTGCTAAAAATGAAGGAAACGTAATTATGTCGCCTTCATTAACATCAACTTTGTATTCAGTGCCCATGTAAGAAAAACTAGTCTTAGGAGAATCGTCGCCTAACTCGATATACATAACATTTGAATATATACTGCTTTCATGTACATGCCATAAATGAAAATCTCCTGCTTCGTATTGCTGATGCCACACTGTAGATGTAGTAACGCTTCGTAGCTGTAACTTTTCTTTTAATATTTCATTATGCCTGTTAATCTCTGGAAAAACAATATTCAAATATGGCCTATGTTCATCAGGGTTAATATGCCAATCTGTATTAGAAAGTCGTTGTCCCGGACCGTCAATGCTGTATCGAGTCATTGAACTAATAGCAGAAAGTGTACTATTTTTAACAACTTCAAAGTTTGGTATTTTTGTAATATGCACAAGGCTTTCTATATTAATCATATTTTCACTTTCATTTGTAAATAAACGGGTCTTTTTTGCGTAGCTCTTTAAGCTTCTTTCTAAAACGTAGTTCTTCAGTAATGCGTGTATATGGCCAAATAATAATTCTCCATACTACCATGACTGCAAATACTATTGCTAACCAAATTTTATTTAAAATGTTTAAAACCATTTTTTCATCCTCAGTTTAATTTTAAGTGACGAGCTTTCTGCTGCACTAGCTATGCTATACAATGTATATAATCTACCGTACTTAGCAACTGCATCACCAATGTCGTTGATGTCTGAATCCCAGTTGGGCATACTGACTTGCCAGCCTAGATCCATTGCTTGTTCTACTAATTTTTTACCTGCACTATCTCTGTCAGGAACAACGATAATATCTTTGTTAAGTCTATTTAACAGCATTGCTTGTTGTTCGCCTACTTCGGATCCTAATAGTGCGCAGCCTTCTACATGTATAGCGTCCAATGGACCTTCGCATACTATACAAAATGCTTTTTGCCAACGCTGCTCATCAAGCCCATATACGTATCCAGGTTGACTTTCTGTAAGATATTTTGCTTTTGTTTCAGACTTAACCGTACGAGCAGTCCAACCTACAATGCGTTCTTCATAATAGAAAGGAATAATAAATCTATCTCGATACCCTAATTTTGTAGTCCAATAGTAGTTTGTATCATCTAAATTAAGATCACGAGATGCCATGTACTGGACTACTTCGATAAAATTATTAAAGCCTAGGTTGTGTTCATTATAATCTGGAATATCTTGTATCCGTACTGCATCTTCAGGCAACTGCACTGTTGAAAACTCTGGTATTTCGACCAAGTGTTCTTTAGCTTCGATACCTTCATTCATTCTAAGAATATCTAGTGCTAGTTTGTTAATATTGTCATCCGGTACGTTGAGCCACTCTAACAACTTGCGAAGTTTAAATGTCATGTGTCTTCCAGGTTGCCATCCTGTTTTAAATCCGCAGTTAAAGCAATGAAAACTTACAACATCACCTTCTTGTATTAAGCCGCCGCGTTGCTTAGTATCTCGTGTTTCGTTATTGTGTACGCAACAGGGAGCATCAAAGCTAGTCCATCCACTAGGAGTAGTTTTTCGCTTTGCTGGCAAGTGTGCTGCGATTGTGTCAGATACGATGCTCATAACATTATAATAGCACCGTGGAGAAGTTTTGTCAATCAGTTTCTGATTAAAATCTTTTCAATTGTGTCTGCTGGATTTGTGTCTGTAACAAATCTTAAATAACTAAACACACCATTAAAGTTTACAGGAGTTGGAGTTACTTCAGATCCGTCAAGCGTTAGCGTAGCTACATCAGCCCATTGTGTGGTGTCTGTAATTTGGTTATCAAGAGTAGCCTGTACCACTACATCACCGCTGTATGACGCTGTATACACTGCTGCGGTGTGTAGAGCTTCGTTACCATTAATAGCAGGTTGTGCGTCAATTGTTTCTGAAACCCACTCGTCTTTATCTACCTGTGTTTGTGTAAACTGAGTAACTTCATAAGTAGCCAATGGTCCTGGCATAGTTCTAGCATTAACATAGATAGTTGCATCGTTGTCGAAGTTTGAATGACTATATGTTAATAGTTTTTGATTTTCTGAATCTACTAAGTAAACATTATAATTTAAGTATTGTTGTTTAAGATTGAGTAAATCATTTTCTGTAATAGTTACACTAAACAATCCTCGAACACCAGTAGATCCGTCGTCTTGAATAACACCTTGTCGTTCAATAACAAGTGATTTGTTTTCGTTAAATGCAACAAACATTGGAGTATAACCTGTAGTATCGATTGGCCTTTGATCAGCATTCATTAATCTAAATTGAATGACATTATCAATGCCTTTGTAAACTTGTAGTTGTCTGCTGTACACTGGTCTATACTCCGTAATAAAACCTGCCATATCTGCGACTAGGTTGACTCTGTTATTGACTAAATATCTAGGTAATAATTGCATATAGTATTTATTTTAAAAAAGACAGAATGTTAACAAAAGATATTGAAGAAAAATTTCCATTCCTTAGCGTAGTTACGTATGGTGGCAACGAGTATATCGGCATCGTTATTAATCAAGATAATGTCGTAACTAGTATGTATGTGTATACTGATATAAGAGAAATAGATGCACAACGTCGATTTTTAGAATTAGGTGAAGTATGGTGGTGGGAATCAAATAGAATGATTCCTATTAATATTTTTCTTAAGGACGAAATGAACGAGTTCAAACCGTGCATAGTAACTATGAATACAAAAGATGTTAGAGTTACAATTGGGCCTTGTGTAAATTTAAATAATTTATCAGTAAAAAGAATAAAACGTAAAAGTGTACAGCTAGTTCGTAGACCTAAGAACTAATTTGTTCACATAGTAAATTCATGTGTACTACACACGCCATAGCATAAGAAATGGCATGTGCTTTCTTAAAATAGTATGCACCGTCTTCAGGCTTCTTCCATATTTCTTCGTTTATCGTTTGCCAAGTTTCGTTGACAAGATGGCGTTTCGCAGGCCGTATCATCGCTAGTACTGCTGCTAACTGCTCCACTGATTGTGGCTTTAATTGTTTTAACAAATCGCTGTGCCCGTTTAAGTGGAATACCTGATCTGAAAATTCTTTGTGCTCCAAAAGTTGCCATAGTGGTTCTGTATCCATTAATCTATTTAAATGTTCTTCATTTTCGACATCATTGTATATACTAACATTCAAAAAGTCAAGTTTAAAATAGCCTCGGTCTTCTGCTGTCTTGTAGTCAATAGTAGCAATTTCATTAAAAGGATTGTGAGGGATCTCAGTCACATAAACACCAGTGTTGTGTTTTTTACCTGTATCAAGTTTTGCCACGCGATGCTGTATTTTGTTTAAGATAATATCTCTGTTTGAAAAATCTATATCGATATCAGGCATTTTTTATTTTCCTCCAAAAGAATCCCTTGCGTGAAAGAGGACGCTGTCCTATATACTCTTCGCCTGTTTCCAAGTCAACTAACTTATATTTACTAGGACACTTAGTACGAACTTCCATAGTAATAGGAAATTCGTATTCAGGTGCTTTTGTTCCGTCGATCAGTTTACGCAAATGCTTTCTCCAGCTTACGTGCTTTCTTTTGTGCCATGTCCCATTTAAGTTTACTTACACGATCTTTGATGGTAATACCTAGTAGATGATCAAGCTCATGTAAAAATACTTTAGCACTATAGCCTTCGATCTTTACTACACACTCTTTTAAATTTTCGTCGTACCATTGTGCAAGTATTTCTTTAGGACGTTTTACTTTTACAAATGTATTAGGAAAACTTAAACATCCTTCTACGTCATATTGTGTGTCTTTGGTATATTGTAAAATTGTTGGATTAATACAAATAGTAGAGTTTTCTTTTGAATCTCCAAATACAAATACCTTAGCGTCTAGTCCAATTTGATTAGCTGCTAGACCAATTCCGCCGTGTTGTAGCATTAGATCTACCATTTGCTCTTTTAGTTCTAGAGGGTCGAAACCAGGATCTTCTAGATTAACATCTTTGACTTCGCGCTCTAAAATTTCATCGGGGTAGTATACTAATTTCATAAGTTTGATTCCTTTGCTACATCTTTAACTAATTGAACGTCAGTAGGCAATCGTTTAAATCGCATGGCCCAGTGCTCTGGACTGATAACATGATACACTAAGCCTAGCTGCTCGTCATTAAATTTACTTAGCATGTCCTTGCCGCTTTTACAATTAAGTATGAGCCACGGAGATACTTTACCATCTTTGATATCCCATACTGCTCTGTTTGTGCTTACATAATAAAAGTAATGATTCCACGGAGCACTTTTGTCTTCGCTCCATTCTACCATATTTTTAATACTACGTTCTAGTGCAGTATGCACATCTTCTTTTAATATAACTTCAAGTGCATACTTTTCATACATTTCTTCTCGACACCAGTGATCAAGTTTAACTCCACTGGTTACAACATAGTCAATATATTTCTCAGGGTATAATGGCTTTACATTACTAATAAAGCTACCAAACTTGACAAAAGCATTGTAGTATGGAGAGTTACAAAACTCTTGGTATGTTTTTTCTTTTTTATTTCCTGCACTTAATTTGTAAAATCTTTGAAATGCATAAAAACCATGACGTACACGCTTTTCATCTTTTTGCAATGCTCTGCGTTTCTTCTCACACATATGCGCTGCAAGAGTCTTTTCTCTTACATAGCCGCTGCCGCAGTATTCACATACATATGGTTTAGAGTTTGACTTCAATGCCGTGTTCTTCTGCAAGTTGTTTGAGTTCTTTTTTTGTAGATATTCTAGCAAGTAGCTCAACCTCGTCTTCTTTCATATTAGGATATAATTGTTCTAAGAATTTAATAGCTTTATTATTGTCGCTGGTTTTCTTTTTAAAACCAATCCAAGGATGAAATTCTTTTTTACCTGTGTCACCACATTGACATAATATAAGCCATTGTAGTTTTGCTTCTTTGTTACCAAGTACAGCCCAATTCTTATTATAATACTCGTTAGTTTTAAACACAGCAAGTTCTTGTTTTTCTCTACTGCCTTTAACGCTACTCATATACCTATTGAGATTCCACAGGTCGCCTTTGATTTCTTTTTGGCCTTCTTCTCCGGCAACATCCCATAACTCTCGCATGCCTCCGTCTAGAGCAGGAATCATTTCTTTGAATAAATCAATATGTTTGTTTGGCATTCCATGTCTCCACATCTTCTGGAGTATTAATCTCTACTCCATTAAAGTATACATTCTTACAGCCGATTTGCCAACCGTTTTTGAGCCAGCGCAGTTGTTCGAGCTTTTCAATGTTTTCTTCAGGATACTTTCTCAGATGCGGGTATGCCTTTATTGCTTCTTTAGTATAACCATATACACCTAAGTGCCATTCACCATATCCTGTAATTCCTCTGCCGAACCATAGAGCAGTATCTTTGCTGTCCTTGATCATCTTCACACTATTAGGATCGTCTTGCATTTCCTTAGGCATGTCTGTGTAGACTGTGCTAACATCAAACGAGTTAAGCAACAGAACTGTATTCAGTAACATTTCAGTTGTAACATCAGGCATGTCTCCTTGTACATTTATGAATTGATCAAACTCTTCGAACTTGCGACTTAGTACAGCGCCTGCACATCTTGCAGTGCCATTTTCGTAATCAGTTTTGTCAACATAACAATATTGTGCAGGAATCAAATCAGCAATACGTTTATCGTCAGTTAGCACAAACGTCTTGAAGCCTGCATTCCAGCAAGCATTGAACACACGTTGTATCATTGTAGTGTCACCTAACTTGCACAAAGGCTTGCCAGGAAAGCGTGTGCTGCCGTATCTAGCGGGTATAAGAATAGCGGTGGATGTCATCGACTACCTCCTCAAAATCTTCTAAGCACAGCATGTTAGGACCATCACTAGGTGCGTTGTCTGGATCGGCGTGTACTTCTAAGAAGAAATTAGTAACACCCAAAGCGGCGGCACTACGAGCCATGCCAGGAACGTAAGCGCGATTCCCGCCGCTACTACTTCCATTGCCGCCTGGCTTTTGTACGCTGTGGGTAGCATCAAACACCAGAGGACAGTCAAAGTTATCAAGCATATACTGCATACCAGTATAGTCCACGACCAAAGTATTATAACCAAAGCTAGTTCCCCTTTCAGTGATCCAGACTTCTCGAGCGTCTGCACACTTACTTAGCACTCCTGTCATGTCCCACGGTGCAAGGAATTGGCCTTTTTTAATATTAACAATCTTGTCTGTAGCACATGCTGCTTGAATTAGATCAGTTTGACGACAAAGGAATGCAGGTATTTGATACACATCTACTGCATCTCTAAACTCTCGCTCAATTCGATTAACTTGTACATAGTCATGCACATCTGTTAGTGTCTTTACACCTAGTGTAACTTTAAGTGCAAGAAAGTCTGTAAGCGTTGCGTCCATACCCATGCCACGTTTGCCAGTAGCACTTGTACGATTTGCTTTGTCGTAACTTGCTTTAAAGTAATATTCAATACCATACTTGTCGCATACACGTTTGCACTCACGTGCAATCTCAGCACTCTGAGCTAGTGATTCATGCTGACAAGGTCCTGCTATAATTCTCATTTTTCGTCCTTTACTATGTAGTACATTGTTACTAATTGGTCTAACATTTTTTCTAGCGTAGGATGTTCTTTAGCCAGTCTGCATAAGTCTTGCCAGTCAGCGTAATGCAACATATCACCGTTTGCTTGTGCAACTGATGCTGGGTCTCCGCCTATGATCCAACGTTCAATCTCAGGCTTATCACGATAGCGAGCGTATACAACACCGTTGCTACGCTCGTATATCAGTGGCTCATTTGGCTTTAGATTTCCCAACTTGTGTTCCGCTAGTACGTCTTACAATATCATCATGATTAAATTCTGCCCAATACAATTCAAAAGCAACTCCGTCTTCTAGTCCTTCAAACTGATGTATCTTACCCGGCTTGACCTGTGTAAAGTCGCCTGCATTTAGGATAGTTTCATCAACTAAGCCTTGATCATCTTGCCATACACGTACAAGCATTTGTCCTGACTCTACATAGAAGCCATTCCATTTAAACCGATGTTCGTGTTCACTACACTTGTATCCTTTGTTAAACTCAATACGATGAAACTCGAGTACACCGTTTGCGTGAATGAGCTCTGTGGCCCCCCATACCTTACCTGCTTTAATTCCCATTTGTTTTCCTTTATATTAAACTTGCATATTCTATTACTTCACTCTGTCGACTAATTTCTTTTACAAAAAATGCACATAATGGCTTGTCGCCTTCTGTAATTGGAACACTTAGTAATTGTCCGTTCTTCATTTTAGGAAAGTACCATTTTACATCTGTATAGAAATTAACAATATTAATATCGCCAAAGTCTGGTTTAAAACTAGTTAACGGATTAAATAAAAATGCTTCAAATCCCCTATCGTTTAAACTTGTTAATGGTAAAATTTCTAAATCATTACCGCTTTCTGAACACCCTACTGCTAAACTCCAATCAACAGGCATTGTAATTTCTTTGCCATTGATTTCTAAAACCATAGCAGGTGCGCTAAATGATTCGAGAAATATTAGCGGCATAAAAAAGAAATCAGGATTTTTAGGGTCGCTGTTATCTAATACACTAAATCGTATATCGTCGTCTATTTGTTCTGGTAAGTTGTCTAGCTGAAAGCATTTATTTTCTAATGTTAATATTCTCATGTATTAATTCCAATCCACTTTTTCTATTGTAAATGGATACTGCGCCTCTTTGTAAAACTTTTTACGATGAGTAAGGTGCCGCTTCGCAAACTTACATGTCGATGTAAGGTCCCATATTTGAACGAAGTCTTTGTCTTTTGCCTTTCGAACGCCTCTACCAATTGACTGGATAACTCTTACAAAACTCTTACCAGGTTCAAGCAACACAAGATTAAAAATACGTGGAATGTTTAGTCCAACAGCCGCAACACCGTATGTAGCAATAATTACTTCATTAGTGCCTTCACGGATTGTGTCATACGTTTCTTTTCTGTCTTTGTTCTTTACAGCGCCGCTTACAAATGTGCTGCCTGGAATAAGTTCTGCTAGTGCTTCACCTGCACTAATTCTATCTACTAGTATAAGTGTGTTGCCTGATTCTTTTACTGTGTTTAATAATTTGCCTAAGTATTCTAATCTTGCCTGATTTGTAACAAGATATTTTAATTCTTCTTGATATCCTGAATGTGATACCGTGTCTATTAGCTGTACAATATTAACGTGACATTGTGCTAATACACCTTTGTCCTGTAGTTCCTTAGCACTAATCTGACCGATGACAGGACCTAAGCTAGCGTGAATACTTTCAAATTCAAACTTCTCTTTAGGCACTGTGCCAGTTAGACCCCATCGGATCGGAGCGTTACGTAGGTTGCGTGTGAGCAGGTTCTTTAGAACTTCTGCTTTAGCTTGGTGTACTTCGTCGACAATAATAGTGCTTACACCTTCTAAGAACTCTGCGAGACTTAGTACTGCACTGCCGTCTTTGAACTTCTTGTCTAGAATGTTCAAACTCTGCCATGTACAGATAGTATGAGTCTTACCTAGTTGCTTTCTATCGCCGAAGTACACCCCTACGTCGAGACCGCAGTTAATATAGTCCTCTTCTGTTTGTTCTACTAAGCTCTTGTTAGGAACAATTACAAGACTTCTACCATACGGCTCACTTATGTGTGACAGCGTTGCTGTGGTAATAGTTTTACCTGCGCCAGTAGCAATCTGTTGCAAGCTCTGTGGATTCTTAATAAAGTTGTTGATTGCTTCTACTTGATAGTCACGCAGAATGATATCTTCGCCTTCTGCTGGATGTCCTGCCGGCCACACAACACCTTGATCCTTCCAGTAATTCTCTGTTACTTCTGGAAAGTTGAATTGTACCGGATGACGTCTGTCATCAATGTCGACTATCTGTACCTTGTTTTTAGTGAGTACTTCTACAATAGTATCAAGGTGATTGACGTAGCCAGTGCCACCGATGCCAAAGAATGCAACCTTGCCGTCCCAACGTCCTAGTTTATACTGAGGCATATATTTTGCATAAGGCACTTCAAATTTAAGAGCATTTGCCAGTTTGCGGCGTACATCTACATCAAGACCTTCGATCTTAATGTTAACTTCGTCTTCGATAATTAGTTTACAACTAGCCATAGTATTGTGAATATCTCCGCATTGGGCTTAACTCTTCTTCTCTATAAACGACTAAATCACATCTTGTACCAATATATGAATTAAGACTTCTATCAATTCTGCTGTTAAAAGAAAACGCAGTAATAGGAGACCAGTCAGTTTTTAATAAAACTTTTGGAAGCTTATTTTTACTAGTATATACTATCTTTGTATATTTGTCAACCCAGTTATTAAGTTTTCGATCCTTAATTAGTTGATTAAACCCTGACATTGAATTTTCTGTTCTAAACAAGACACTTTGACATTCGGACGGCATTATGTCTCTATAGTATGTTACAAACTTGTGTAGTTGTTCTTCGCAGTTGTGTTCGTCAAGTATAACTATCATTGGAAATCTATCAAGATTCCAAAGACTATTCAGTGTATCGTCTAACGAATATCTACTCGGCTTAGCTAGAAAATCGATATTAGTTCTATATGCAATTTTCTCTGTTAAATTGTTAGGTTCTCTAGTATCAAATACGTTAAATCCGTATCGATGCTTTCTGTCGATAAATTTTATAAGATTATCTTGATCAACTTCCCCTAGCTCACTTTTAATTACTTCACTGAGACTAGTGTTAATATTAATAAGTTTGTTATCTTTTATTCCGCTAAGATAATCATATCTGTTTTCTTGAATAGACTTTGCCTTAGAATATACTTCTTTAATTTCTTCATCAATAATAAATTCTTTATTTACAAATCTATCAAGCAACTTTACAATATTAGATTCAGTAAATGAAAAATAATGACTATGAGATCCTTTTTTATGAAAATAGTTTTCAGAAGATGCAATTTCGTTTATAAGCACAATGTCTGATTTCTTAAAAGGAAACCTAATCTTAATAAATTTTCCTTTGTCATTTGATTCATAAACTATATCATTTGGGTAATCTACTATCTTAATATACTTACTACGATCAATATGACGCAGGGGCTGACGTAGAGTATCGACTGCTCTGTCAAAGTCGTAATCTAATGCTGTAAACTGATTACGATATGTTTGCAACTTTTCTTTCATAAGTGCGTACTGTCTATCAGTTAGTGCAGTACCCTTAAACACTTGTCTAGCAATACTATGCATAATGTTTGCATCGCTAGAGTTAATCTGCATTTTAGATTGTCCTTGCAGTCCTGCAAGAATTTCAAGAAGATCTTCAACGGTATTAGCTACATTTTTCATACACTTAGTATAGCTTAGATAAGCTTAGATGTCAATCGTTTTAGTGGAATGCCTTGTGCTATTTCGTCTAGGGTATATTCAGTGTATGCGTAGTTGTTGAGCCATTCTGTTCTGTCTGGCATTAGAGGATTTTCTATCTGAGATAAGTCTGTATTAGCTACAGGATAAGCAAGACTGCTAGGACCAACAAAAGAGGGAACACCGTCAATAATACTATGTATCCCAGGATTGCTGCTCCAGCTAATAGTAGCATGTATATCATTAAAGCCCATATCAAAATCATCATAACTGCTATCTATCTTTACTGGTTCATGTCTGTATACGTATTTAAGACCGCGCTCTATGTGAGGAAGTCTACATCGTGGATGCGGACGGAATATGATAGGACGGTCTGTGTGCTTGCGTAGTTCGTCGTATGTATTCAAAAACCAGTTGCTCATTCGTGGCATATTCTGCCATTGTAGACTTTTATCATGCTGTCCGCATATTAGAATATACTCGCCTTTTGTACGCCACGGCTTTACTTTAAGTTTAAGTAAATCACTACGGCTGTTATCGTGCCCCATATTAGGACCAAAGTAAGCATCTCTATTAATGCCATTTACGCCCACCTTCCAAGTTGTTCCTCTTTTGATTCCGCCAACTTCGAGTACAATAACTGGTTTTCCTCGAACACGGCAATTATCCCACACACTACGATTGTTAGCCATTCTACCGTGAAATAAAACACTCCAAATAACATGAACATCGGCATCATCAATACTATCACTATCGATAATACTACCGCCATTGTTAGTAATACTATTGCCAAAGGCGTCAAAAACAGGATTCGAATTAAGCGCACCGTATTCTCTCCATAACTTAAATCGTTTGCCAGTAAGGTTCATTTCTATGTCCCATTAGGTCTTTTCGTTTACTACTACCATCAAACTTGCGGCCACCTTTCATGTGATCCATCCAACGGCCTAATTTTGAATTAATTAGTGGGTGGCCGCCGCCGCCTGTTTTAGCAGTTTTAAGATAAATCTCAGCACTATAATCTAATACATTAGGATGTCGAAACTTTAAATCATTTAATATTTTACCAAATACAAACGAGTCATGCCATTCTTCTAGTGTAAAGATTCCGTTGTCAGCATCTTCATACATACGTTCAAATTCTTTAAGAAAGTCTTGACATACTCCGTCTTTTAGATTCATACCATAGAATCCGCACTCTGGCCATGTTTGTGATCCTTTGCCACGTCCGACATATGTAACCCAACTAGTGTCTGGAAGTAACTCAGCAAAGTCTTCATATGTCCAATCGCTATGAATAAAGCTGTCGGCATCCATCCATACACACCAGTCTTTTGATCTTTCTACAGCATCAAATACAGCATAGACTTTGTTAGCAAATCTCACTGCGTCCCATTTAAATTCTTTGTGCCAGTCTCGTGGTCTACGTGCTTTAATATCATCAGGCGGAATACCATTTGCTTTTGGATCATCTTTCCAGCGTTGCTTAAATGCTACAAGTTTAGGTAATGTTTTTACAGCATCTAAAACTTCAATGCGACTAGGATCTGGATTTTCTGGTTTACATTCTTCCGCATATACTATCAATTTGATACGTTTGTCAACATGTTTAGCAAAGCTATCTAAAAAATTCTTTCCGTAAACATTGTAATGTTTGTTATGAAAGGTTGTTACTACCGTTATATGTTTATTCATTTGTAAGCCCATTTCCTTAAATGCTTCCAAGCAGATCCGTCTTTGAGTTCATCTAAACTCCAATGCATCTGTGCCATTTTGTGTATCCAACTTTCTCTGTCAAATTGCTGAGGATTTTCTAAATTTTTAAGATCAGTATTTGCTACATCTTTAGCTTGACTCCTATCAGCATCGAGAACAAAGATAGGTATGCCTTCTATAGCTGCAACAACTGCTGGACTGCTATTATAATTAACTACAGCATGTGCTGATTTTAAATCTCTAAATAGTGTGTCTGAATTACTAATTACAACGCCTTTTAATCTATACCTAGCAAGTGCTCTTTTGTGCATTAACTGATTTTTATCGCCTGGATGAAATCTTACTAATATAGGTTTATCAGTATGTTTTTTTATCTGCTGTATAGTTTTTATAAGCCACGGTAGCAACGGCTGTCCATCCATGCTCCAGCCGCCGTCTCTCTGGCAACATACTAAAATATGTTTTCCTTGTTTTCTATCAGACTTTAGTTCTATGCCAATTCGTTTACTAATTAATTCCCAACGTGCAGGATCAGCATATTGATTACAATATTCTCCAGTTGTTGGAAATATACCATCATAACTATATCTCAAAAACTTTTGCGAGTTGCCGTGATCGTAAGATAAAAACAGATTACTATCTACAATAATACTACGCTTACCTGTATTTTGTTGATGCTCAAAAACTTGTCTACGTAAGTTTAAATGAGGTGAATTTTTACTTCCAGGATGTACGTACCCTTGTACAACTGCAACGTCTGCGTCAACTGGAGTATAGTCTGTTACAATAGTACCTTCGTCGCCAGCACGCCATACTCCTTCGATAAAGTTAGTAATAATTGCAGGCTTTTCGGGATTAGTATTACCAGGTGGTATTCCCATAAGATATGATGCTACTTTTATTGTCATACTTGTGTTTCCTGCAATATACGCCAAGCAGTGCCGTCTTCCATCTCTGCTTGTGTAAATTGCGAATACGATAAGTGTGTTAGAAATGCATACATCTCATCTTCTGTGGGTATTCTAGGAGTTTCTAGATTTGCTAGATCGGTTTCGCAGATTAATTGTGCGGCGTTTGGTCCTAGTGTAATAGCAGGCTTGCCTTCCATTAGTGCTTCCGTTGCTGCAATACTATTATATGTGATCAAACAATGAACATCGTCTTGCAGAGCGTCTTGTATTGTTTTAGTACTAATACGCTCGCTGCGAATAGGCTTCATTCTAATTTCGATAGGGCGATCAGTAAGCGTCTTTAGTTGTGCTACTAGCTTATCAGTCCATTCTTGTGCAGTACCTTGATTAAACATATTCATTACTTTGTCGCTTGGGGGGCACACCATAATCTTACTACCAGGTGTAAACGGTTTATAAATTTCTTTCCATGAGTCGGCTTTTAATTGTAATAGCAGTCTGTTGTCATCTTGTTTAATCATTTCGTTCATATTTTGCAATGCATTATATGTTATACGATGCCAAGTTTTATGTTTAGAGTTACCAAAATATCCTGTGTCTACAGCATAAAAAGATCTACCAGTTTTCCAACACTGCTTGATTGCTTTTTGACTGCCGCCGCCGAGGCCTCTAATTACAAGAATACTATCTGTATTTTCTTCATCGGCCCACGTTGACGTTGTACCATTAACTCCTTCGATAAAACTTTTTAAGTAAGGATCATAGTCGTGGCCTTTTCTTGCATAGTTTGTTCCGCTAGTATCTATAGCTGCTACTTTACCCATTCATCATTTCCTGTAGTTCGTCTTTCCATAGTTGATGGAATTCGCAGTCCCTGTAGTTTTCAAACCACGGGCCGCCTTCTGTATAGTGTATTAGATTAGGTTTTTCTAGATCTTCGTACACGCCTACTAAGTAGTTCCATGTATGATCTAACTCACCAATCTCTTCGTCTTTAAGCCAACTGAAACGATGCAAGTATGCTCCGGTAATTTCTGGGTCATTTACTAATTCTTTTGTAACTGCTCGATTACTAGGATGTGCGCAGTTAATTAACATAACACTACTCCAGTTTTTTCTCGGATATACGGTTTGTTGCTGTCCATCCATTTTAACTCCTTCTCTCGGAGTATAATCATGTTGCACACACATTACTGCATATTTGTCATCTGCCTGATCAAATAGTTCCTTAATATCAGTTGTAAGGATCATATCGCAATCCATGAACAAAGCCCAGCCTTTGTAATTTGTTAATTCAGGAATAAGAAAACGTGTAAACGTAAACTCTGTACTTGCAAGTTTATCTATATCTCTCCAATACAGATTAGATACTCTTAAATCATTTTGTTTTAAAGGCATAACTTCTGCGTCCGGCTGTTTACTTACAATACTATGTTTGCACACTTGATATGCAATATCTTCTCTACTATCCCATCCTACGAATACTTTCATTAGTCTCTTCTTTCTATATCTTCTTCTATACACTCACTGCCCCATTGTACCTCGAGGATGTGTGCATTTTCTTTTCCCGGATTACTAGGCTTGTGCCAGACTTGTGTGCCGATTTTATATGTAACAGACTCGGGCGTTAGTGTTACCGAATGTTTATTTGAATTCCATTCTGTCGTGATATCTACTACACCTTCGAGTATGGTCCAATCTTCCGAACGTTTGAAGTGTCGCTGATCGCTTAGACTCTTGCCGGGGTAGATTACAAGTTCTTTTACTTTGTAACCTTTCTCGGGCTTATGATCTAATACACGCCAATAACCCCAATCACGTTCTGTCTTTTGTGTCTTCCACTCGTCAAGTATCCAACTACTCGAATTGGCTTTGTTTGCGCCGCCTACTCCAAACACAAACTCTACACTGGGATAATTGCCATAAGTTTCATATTCAGGTGTAGTTGTATTGGTTCTGTCGCCGCCATTGGCAAATACTACATTATCTATTGTAGTTGCTAGTATGTGTCCGATTGCATTGCGAGCTGTGTCGTCTTCGTCATTAAATCCGATAACATCGTCAACACATGCTAGTTCTTTAATAATAGCAGCCCGTTCTTCAAATGGCATGAACGGGCGGCCCTTTTTGCGTGTAAGCCATGCATCAGAATTAACACCGACTACTAATTTGTCGCCTAATTCTCGTGCTGCTTTGAAATAGGCAATGTGTCCTGAATGCAGAGGATCAAAGCCACCTGTAACTAATACTACCTTGCTCATGTAGATATTTATATATGCTATTCAGTATGAATTAAATTTATGGTAGCTTAAGATTGTTGTTACAGGATTATCAATTTTATATTTTCTTGATTTAAATTCTTTTCTCATTTGAGATTTTACATCTTTTCTATAAGGAGACCCGTCACCAGTTAATTGTGTCTTGGTTAGCGATCCTCTAACTCTTCTATAAAGATATATTGGCAAATCTGTTTCTATTTTTTTTGTTAAATTTAATTTTGTTGCACGGCGTGTAAAAAAGCCATCACATGCTACCCTGTAGTGACTATACCCTCCTAGCAAATTTAAGGCATGTAAAGTAAAAAATATAGAGCCGTCGGCAATTTTTGGACTAGATTTTTGAGTTAAATTTTCGTCGCATTCGATTTGATAAGGTTGTACAACCTCAGAGTTTTCTAAATGTTTAATGCCATTCGCTAAAAAATTTTCACAGGGCACATCGTCAGAATCAAATCGTAAAAACGCATCTACATTATGACTTGCTGCTTCTTTTATAAGAGAGTTTGTAAGAATATATGTCCCTACATTTTCTGAAGCAGAATAATATGAAATATTTTTCTCTTTTAATAAATTTGCAGTATCAACACAAGCATCGACACCAATAAAGTATTTTATATTCCAGTCAGTTGGAATTTGTTGTTCCTTAAAGGAATTTAATGTTTCTAATATATATTGTTCAGCCTTATAAGCTGTAATCATTACTGCAAGTGTTTTCATTTTACTTCCGAAAAAAATCTGTAAACATCTCTAGCTATATCAGTGCGTGAGCCTTTCTTGTTTACATTTCTGTGTAATTGTACTTTGTGTGTTGGCAATTCTGTAAATTCATCTGAAACAAATTTAAATTCATCTTGATTGGTTATTTTTGATATAGCTCTTGACATAAAAATATCTTCACCATTAAACACTTGTTGATAGTCTTTCCAATAAATTTTAGCATACTTTATTACGTCTGGAAGCAGCCAGCTATCGACTAGTGTTCCGCCTGTTAAAATTAGTGGCGCAGTTTGTTGTCCTTCGATTGGAGGACGATCTCGGTATTTGTTATTATGAAACCATCTAGGCCAACATCCAGTAATTGGCTGTTTCATATCTAACATTTTTTTCATAGTGCTTTCTTTGTACACAAAATCGTCGTCTTGCATAAAAACATATCTGTTTTTACAATTCAATGCCCACGTATATCTTGCAAGTAATCCAAAGCTTGGCCAAGCACCGTATGTATACGGTCCAGGCATATGCACAAACTTAAATTTAGATGTAGGCTTGGCTAACGCAACTTCAGTTCCTGTTATTACCAATACTTCGTCTACAATATCATAATGCTCATATGCCTCGTATATTGCATCTAGATTAGCAGCTCTGTCGGGGTGTAGTGTAAAGCTAACTGAGATCATTTTTATGTTTTCCTAAATATATAAAAATCACTAAAGGATGTGGTCTTTTCGTAATCGCTGTTGTATGGATATAAATTTTTTATAATTTTTATACATTCAAAATTTGAAGGAATGTCGTTGACAAACTTTCTGTGTCTTACATGTGAAGATTTTGATGTTATAGTTTCATCATTAGACGAATATATAATTACAAATTTTTTTGACGATGTAAATAAATTTTGTATATAATTATTATAAGTATCATCTTCAATTAAATGATATAATACATCTAATGACAAGCTTAACTCATACATTTGATTGTTATATTCGTCAATATGATAAAAGTTTTTAGTTCTATCGTCTTTGAAAATTTCTTTGCATATGGATATAGATTTAGTAGAAATGTCATACCCAACATAGCTAGGATAATTTGCCAATGATAACTGATTTCCATCACCGCAACCAAATTCTATAACTGATTCAATATTATTTTCTATTACAAAATTATTTAATATCTCTGATTTAAATTTAGCAAGATTTCCGTAAGAACCTGCTCCAGAATTTCCGTTAGAATTATATCTATCGTTCCAATATTGTTTAGAATTTTTAAATTTCATACAACTATTTATATACGTACTTTACAGCTAAATATTTTTATGTTTATTTCTCACAAATACAAATTTATTTTTATAAAAACAAGAAAAACAGCCGGATCAAGTATTGAAAAATTCTTTTTAGATTTACATAAAACATCAGATGATTTTGTATTCGGGGGCATGCCTCCAGAAAATTTAAAGCCAATAAATATAAAATCAAAAAAAGATTGTGAACATATTAGTTGGAAGTGGATTAACAAAAATTACTCTAAAGAATGGAAAGAGTATTACAAGTTTACTATCGAAAGAAATTCTTGGGATAAAGTCATTAGTACATATTATTGGCAGTTAAAAAACGGACCATGGAAAATTAAATCATTTGACGAATATATAAAGACTCAAGGAAAATTATTTAACAGAGGGTGTTGGAATTTGTATACTGCTCAAAATAGATTGTTAGTAGACAATGTTATGCAGTATCATACACTGAGCAAAGACTTTTACAAAATCACAACCAAATTAAATATTCCATATAATAACGAAATTGAAAATATACGTTTTAAATCTAGTGTGAGACCCGATATTAATTATAAAAATATGTATGACGATCAAACAAAAGAAATTGTTAAAAATTCGTTTATTCAGCCTATAAATTGTTTTGATTATACATTTTAAAGTGTTGCGTCTTCCATGCCTGCTACTCTGAGCTTAACAACGTTTGTGATCTGCCATTGCTTTTGATCAAGTGCTTTGAGTACACCTAACCATTTGTTGCGCATAAGAGCAAACTCATTAATAATCTTTTCATAGTCAACAACGTCTGCTTCACCGTCAACGTATTTTTCAACATCACGGCTAGATAGCGCACGTTGATAGTTTTCGAGATATTTCTTAAAGTACGAGCTGCGCAACCTACGCAGCTCGATGTTTAAGTAGTTTAGAATTGCTTCAATTTCTTGCAGCTGGTTAAAACGATATTCAACAATGCCTGGCATTTCTGCTGCGGCACGTTCAACATTGCCATGTAACTTGCACTCTTGCCGAGCTTTCAATAACTCGTCCTCATAGTGTGCTACAGCATCAGGAATCTTACTAATATCTCGAGATACTGTACTATACCATCCCATTATTCATCCCATTCGTCATCGTCGTCTACAAATGCATCAGCATCAATTTCTAGATAGTACCCTATAGCATTATCTAAGTCAGAGTCAGTTCCTAAAATTTCTTTAAACGACTCGTCACTAACACCGTAATCAGCAAGCATGTCTACATATTTTTCTGCAACAACATCTATTTGTTTTTTGTCGCAATAACCTTTAAATAATGCCCAAATATCAGCAATTTGTTCTTCATTCATTTTCGGTAGTTTCCTCGATTAAGTTATCCTCGGTATTTACCAATTCGGCATCAAGTTCAGCTAATTCTGCTTCTCTTTCTAAACGTGCAGCTTCCGCTTCTTGTTCAGCAATTTGTGCTTCTTTAGCTGGCAAGTCTGCCATAACTTTATCGAGTAGATCACCAGTCCAACGCTTGCGGAACTCGAGGATCTCTTCACCGTCACTCATAATGTACTTGTAGCGATTACCTTGCTTTTCCAGCAAGCCTTTTGCATCCATTAGATCAAACATGCCTGAATAAGGATCCATGCCTGTTTCATATGGAATCTCAACTTGTACACTTTCAAACGGTTTAGCATAACGTGTTTTCATAACTTTACATGCTGCACGAATACCATGTACTTGTGATGTTTTGTTGCCGTCTGCGTCTACTTTTAGTTTAAGTTTCTTCATAGCAACAACCATTGAACTTGCATACACAAAGCCCGAACCGCCTGAGATCTTGTCATCTGGATCAAACATATCTTGCGATGCATACGTGTGGTTAGTAACGCACATGCCTACGTTGTAACTACCAAACATGTTAACACAATTGGTTACAAGTGCTTTCAGTGCTTTGGCCTTACGACCCATGTCACCTTTCATGTCACCTGCTTCGAACTGCTTTAGTTCTGTAGGCGACATAAGCATACCTAATGAGTCAACTACAAACAATACTTTTGGACGCTCTTCTTCGTTCATGCTTTTATAGTCGTCCATAAACGTACTAACCGTTTTAGCAACGTCATCAATCATTGCCATATTGAGTTTAAGTAGTTTACTTTCATCTGTATCTACATTAAGTGCTTGTAGCCATGTTTCATCAAGTGCGTTCTCTGAGTCAATAAGCACAACAAAGATACCTTGCTCTTGTGCATAACGTACAATGTTACCTGATACAATATATGATTTGCCTGCGCCTGATTCGCCTGCAAACACTGACACTTTGCCTAATGGAATACCTTTGTTAAAATCGCCACTTAGCAAATAGTTAAGTGCAAAGTTACCTGTGCTAATCCAGTCAGTTGGATCATGGAAACCTGCACTCATACCCGTAATAGATTTTGTTAACGAATTACGGAACTTCGTTGGATCGAATGTTTTACTAGCCATTAAATTCTCCTAAAAAAGCTGGGCAAGTATATAGGGTTGCTCTTGTAAAAAGCAACCCTTTTAGCTTGCTTTTATTATCCTTGACGAGCGCGGATCATTGCAAGAATGTCCTGTGCGCCACCGCCTGCTGGTGCTTCTTCAGCTGCCGGAGTTGCAGTTTCTGTTGCTGCTTCCTCTGTGCTCTTAAAAGGAACATCATCTGCAGGTGCTGCTGGTGTAGATGCAGGTGCGCTTTGACTGACAGCAGTTGCTTGTGGGCTTGCTGCTACTTGCGGATCACCTGTACGTGCAGCCATACCTGCTGGACGGAAGTATTGGCTCCAGCGATCTGCATCATACGGTTCACCGTCTACTGAAGCTTCAAACATTTCCTGCATAACTTTTACAGCAGTTTCGTCTGGCTTTTTAGGAAGGAAGTCTGATAAATTAAACAATCCATGTTCGTTTACTGCTGCCATTTCTGCATCAGTTAGTGGACGTTCACGACGTGCCCAATTACTAGTACCATAGTCAGCATAGCCACCTTTTGAACCTTTGTTAAGACGGAAGTCTACGCCTGCTGTGTAATCTGTTGGCATTTCTTCCATGTCTGGATCCATAAGACTTGCTTTAATAATTTGGAAGATTTGAGGACCAATAATAAAACGACGAATCGGATTATCTGGAACTTGATCATCAGTTAAAGGATTGTCAGTTACAAAGCCTTGGAAGATATAACTACGTTTTTTCCAGTACTTACGACCCATATCTTCAAGACTTGGGTCTTTAAACCAACCACGTACTTCATTTAGAATGTTACATGACTCGCCATACATTTCCATACATGGAACTTGTACCTGTACTGGACGTGAGCCAGTCTCGCCTTTAACTCCACTAAACGGAAGTTTGATCATCAAACGTTCTGCCCAGAAGTATGTGTTATCTGGATTACCATCAGGGAGGAAACGAAAGGTTGCTGTTGAACCTTCTGCAATATTCCAAAATGGGTAAATTGGGTTTGGACCACTTGGTCCGCTTGATGCACCTGATGAACGTGCTTCTTGTTCTTTGAGCTTTGCTCGGATTTCTGCTAATGATGCCATAGTTATGCCTCCTAATTTTATGCCTATGTGCCTTTGATAGCGTTTTGCTATCTGTGCCTAATTATGTAGCACACTTATAATACTACACGAAGTTATTTATCTTGTCAACTAATTTTTTTAAGTTTTTTGGTATTGAAAGTTTGCATAATGTTCATTCGAGCTATAGCTGTCTCCGAAGATCCAAACTTTTTGCATTATCTCAAGCCAGCCAGTTCTCTCATACGATCGTGTTCAGCAGGATCAGACATTATTGGCTGCGATTGCTGATATGCTTCAAATGTCTGATTAACTGATTCGATAAATGCCTTAGCAGGTTCTATGAACTGCTCGCCGTAATCTTTCTCTACCATGGTAAGTACAGCAGTTTCGCCTTTTGGAAACTCGCCTGTTTCTCTGTCGTAGTATGAAAGTATAAACTCGCCTAGTGGTGTCTTAGCTTCTTTTTCTAGTGTGATTTCGTCACCGTCTGGACCTTTGACTTTGTCGCCTTTTTTCTTACCATCCATTTTGGCTTTGCGTACAGCATGTGCAAATGCATTGCCTTCGTCTGCATCTTGCTCATCTTCAAAGGAAATGCCTTCAACTTTTTTACAGCTACCTTTTTCGCCTGCTTTTTTTCCTGGTACTTTACGATAGCCTTTCCAACACTTGTCATATATCTTGCTGTTTCCGTGACGTTCGCCTTCTTCTACATCAGACTCATTTTTCTTTTTCTTTCTCATCGAAGAACATGCTTCTTCAATTTCTTCTTCAGTCATGCCTAGTGTAGTCCAGCTTTGATTGCCGCACTCTTCACATACGTCTTCTGAGAACTGACCCATCGATGCTTCGAATGCTGCTTCTAGTTCAATTTCTTCTTTTGTTTTCTTTTCAGCCTTGCTGTACTTGTCTTTTAGTCTGCCTAGTTCTTCTTGACTAGCGCCGTCACGTCCTGCTTGTGCTGCCTTTTTCATATATTCTTTACCGTGCTTCTTAACACCTGTGTAATATTGTAAGCCTGATTCGTCTACTAAGTCGTCTGGACCTAGTTCTTTAGCCTTCGTGCCTTCTTTTACTAGGTTGTAAATGTACGGAAATACATCTGCTAGTTCTTCGTTAAATTGTTTGATAGTTAATTCGTCAATCCAATTTTCAGCAACATCACTAGGAACATCTTCTAGAACTGGGGTTTCAAATGCTTCAAATGTCTCTTTGTAGAATGCTGGTTTTTGTAGTGACTCGATTGTTTTCTTTACTGTGGAAATACGCTCCTTAACAATGTCCATATAACCACTTAGACTTTCTGCCATTACAGCACTACGGCCCATGTAGTTCTTAAACTTGCGTAGCTTACCCATTTCTTCCGATAGGCCTACAATATGTTTACCGAAGTCATCGTATGCTGTACCACCTTCTGCTACGTGACGAGCCATTGCTCTTGCGCCACTTAGGTGTTTGTAAGGATAACGGAATCTTTCGCCTTCAGGTGATTCGATATAAATCTTACCGATTTTTTGTGTGCGTCCTGTAGCAGTTTCTTGATTAATACTTTCTGTATGCTTAATCATTATACGTGCTTCGCCTACATTTTGGTAGCTAATACGGCTTGTTCCATATAACTTTGATTCGTTCATTGTTTCATCCCCAGTACGAGTTGCTAAAAATTTGTAATCTCTTTTGTTTAAATTTGACTTGTTTACGTCTCTTACACTAAATTCTAACATACGTTTTTTACTAAAAATACGTAGTTCTTTTAAGAAGTTGTACCATTCATCTTGTGTCATTTCGTCTTGACCTTCAATAAAGTCTTTTGAATATATCACTGTTAGACCATCATCTTCAGAAATACTTACACTTACTTTACCTAAGCCATTATAATCAAAATCAAAGAAGCGAGCATCTAGTGGCTCATTAGTAACTGTGCCACTATCGTCACCTATAGTAACTTCAGAAAATCTGCCTCTAATCTTATTAAAGAGATCTTCGCCTATCTTGTCAAAATCTATCATATTGTATTTATCAATAGTTCGTGCTTATAAAGATAGGCATTGGTGCTTCGTAATCTTCAAAATCTTCTGTTTGATTAAAAGTATTATACACTCTTGGATCCCAATCTTTAAGAACGTCCATCATCCTTATTGCTAATAGTGTTGCGCTAACCAAATCATCTGACATTCCTGATTTTGCCTGATAGCTTGTATTAGTTGCTACAAAACCCTTTAGTTCTGATACTAAAGGTTTTGATCGAATCATCATTTTATTATTTTCGATCATAGTTTTTAATCTACTACAGGCTGTAATCTTAGTACCATGAGTAGTGTTAAATCCTTTGCGGAATTTGCGTACATGTCCTTTGCGCATAGGTTCACTCACAAACAAGCCCGGTATGTTTTCTTCCCCAAAATCGTTTATAACAATTAGTGCTGCTTCTCCAATGCCATTGTTTTCTACACTCCAATAAACGCCGTTTGGATTCTTAATTTCTTGTGCTATATAATTGCAAATATCAGCAAGCACACGAACCTGTCCCGGTATAGCAGTTTGATTGTGTTGCCATTCTGCTACTTGTTCATAGCTAGGAAGTTCAAACACTTGTATAGCAGCATTGTCTCCACCTGTGCCCATACTAGGATCTAGTGCTACACAATAAGTGTATTGACTAGTTGGCTTTTTATACCAGCGTGTTTGACCCATGTTAAGTATAGGCGTTTCTCCGTCCATAGTCGATAGTTTTAAACTATTAATTAGTGTTTCGTCAAAAACTAGGAATTCACAACCGTATTCACGACGGAATTTTTCTTCGCCGATACGTCCAATTTCTTCCTCTTTCCATTTTTCGTCACGATCTGGATGTTCGTCCCATTGTGCAACAAAACTATGGAAACCGTTTGAACCTAGTTCTTGTTCGTTGCCATGTGCATCAAACTTTTCTTCTGCTTGTTTCCAAATAGTCGCAAATGTATCTTCGTCTGAGTTAGGTGTTGATGTAATAATAGCACGACCACCTGTTGCTAGAGTAGGTGATATCGAAGTCCAAAATTCTTCAGCAATGTTAGGTTGCACAAATGCAAATTCGTCACAATATAGTAGCGAAATCGACATACCACGTCCTGTGTTGCCTGTTGTTGTTTGTGCTACAATGCGTGATCCGTTTTCAAATTCAATCGATTGTTTGTTGTAACTGGTAACACCTGCTCTAATATGATCTGGACATGTTTCATACACAAAACGTATACGTGACATAATCTCTTGCGCACCTGTGTATTTGTGTGCTGCTACAAGAATAGTTTGATCTGGATTAAACATCGCATACCATGCTAGGTAGATACTTGCACATGTAGTTTTACCTGTTTGTCTAGGCATCATGTTAATATTAAAGCGATAGTTATGATAACTATGCATTAATCGTAGCTGATACTCATAAGGATCAAATAACAATTTACCTTTTACAGGGTGTTGGATAAAAGCAAACTTACGAGCAAAGTACAAGTACCCTTCGTCAGGATCCATGCATTGCATAAGGTCGTTAATTTGCTCTTCTGTATATGTTTCTTGTTTATTCGCCTTTTTAATTAAGACGCCGTCTAATGATGCTGCCATATCAATATTTACCCAAAAAAATAGCACCCGAAGGTGCTATTTGATATAATTTCACTGTAGATTATTGCATACGTTTCTTGGCTCTATTCATGCCTTTAGTTCTTTTAGCATTTCTTTTCTGCAACTCTTGGTTTGCTTTCCAGTCGTTAGTTGAACCGTCTCTTTTGAGAATATCATCAGTGTTGTCACGGTCAACTTTTGCATTTTTAGTATAACGCTTTGCCATGTCGCTCGAGATTTCGTCAAGCGCTGATTCGTTTTTCTTTTTAAACTGCGCAGGCACTTCACCTTTTTTAGGTTTACTACCTTTGTCTTTAAGTGCCTTCTTCATTGGCTCTTTTTTATCGCCGTCTTTGTCAACATCTAAAAAGTCTGGCTTAGATTTCTTTTCGCTTAGTGCTGCCATTAGCTGTGCTTTAATAGCTTCTACAGCCATTGCATTGTCGCCATCTTGTGCAGCAGCATATGCTTTCTTCTCACGGTTAAGACCACCGCTTAGATCTTTGGTCATGTACTTGTGATCTTGATACTCTGCATCTGGCTCATTATCGTAACCTTCATCAGTGTCAATTTCGTCTTCTACAGGCTCCATTTCTTCGTTTGGATCTTCCATGCCTGGTTCGTCCATAATACCTGACAAGCGTTCCATGTCCATGCGTGGCGAAAGTGTTTTAGCACTTACAGGTTCTGCTGCGCCCATGCCTGCGTTTTTCATCATGTTGATAAGATCGTCAACGTGTTCTTTGCCGCTAGCATTTAAATTAACACTCATTGTCACTGGATTGCCTTTGTCCATTTCCGGTGCTGGCATTGCAGCAGGCATCTCTGTCATACCACATTCTTCAATGTGATCCATTGATTCGATTAATTTCTTCATATTCATAATTTCAGCCTCCTACAACTGCTTTAGTATTTTCTGCATCACCAATATCAGATGATTCTCCAACTGGAGCACCTTCTGCACCGCTGTGTTTGTTTTCCTTGCGAGCAGTTTCTAATTCTTTTAATAAATCCATAACACGATTACCGCCAACTGATTCTTGAGCACTTTCGCCGCCCATATCTTCAGTAGTTAACATTGCTTCATAAGGTGCATCGTCTTTGGTTTCTTGATATTCTTCTCTTGGATCATTTGCATTACGCACAATAATGTGTGCTTGATCAATGCCACAGCATTTACCCAAATACTCTTGTAATACTTGCGGAGTAGTAGGATATTCAACAACAGCTTCAAAATATGTAACTTCCATATTTTGTAATTGTGGAAAGTCTAGCGGGCGTTCTTGAATTGGAGTTTTCTTACCTGATGACATATTAGAAACATTAAACTTTTTAAGCGATGTTTCCATTGAGTCTTCAAAGCCTTCTGGTAAAGGCCCGGCGACTCCAATTTTAAATTCATAAGTCTTTTTAGACTCTGTTAGTATATCTTTAAATGATCTCATTGCGCATTGATCCTGTTCTATATATATTATTTATCTTTATCTAGCCCTTTTAAGCGCTCTAATAGACTATTACGATCTGTAATGATAGCACCTTCGCCGTTGACTATATTTCCATCGCCGGTGCCTGCATTATCTTTATCCATCTTTTCTTTTTTAAGTTGTAATTCAACCATTTTTAATTTTTTATCTAGTTTAGCAACTTTAGCATCTAAACTTGTTTTTAACATGCCGCCTGCTACTTCCATAATTCTTCCGGCATATCGACTTTCAACATTCATACCTAAATCCATTAGATCATCGTATGCTGTCATTGCTTTATCAGCAACTTCGTTAAGTTCTTTGTCGGCCATTTCTCCCAAGCCTTTAACGGCAGGAAGTGCAGAACTTATTTTATCAAATTCTGCAATATCGCGAAATGTCTGATCGCGTTCGATTTCATGTTTGTTTTGTTCAACTTCTTGCGCTTCAGCTTCTTCAACAATTTCTTTTGAATCCGGAAGATTAAGAAGGTCTTCTAATTTTTTTGTCATGGGTCCAATCCATTATATGCTACTATTATTTATCTTCTTCTTCCAGTATGGAAAATGTCTTCTTCAGTAACAATTCTAAAATAGATCTTTTTTTGTTTGCACCATGCTCTAGCTGCTTCCCATTTGGCTTGATTAACGACATAATGTGCTTGGTTATGTTTACTACGTCCAAGTCTTTCTTTTCGTGCTTGATTACTAGGCTTAACTTCAATAAGCTCTACTCGTTGCTTTCCGCCTTTGTCTGCGTAAACAATGAAAAAGTCAGGCACATAGATAGTTTGTTTTCCTGTAAGAGGATTACGATAGGGTATACGTATTGCTTCACTTGCCCATTGGCTAACACTAGGATGCTCATCACAGAACTTCATAAAAGTAAATTCCCAACCACTGCGATATGTAGGAGTTTTTGTACCTACATATTTTTCAGGATGTTTGAGATTAAATTTACCCTGTGCAAATCGTCCCATTATACAATAATATTTCTCTGTTCTACTAGAAGTGTTTGTGTAGCAGTTCTGTATCCAATTTTGCTACTTTTACCTCTATTATAGTTAAGTATCTGCGCAACAATATTACTAAGTTGAACGTCATTGACGCCTTTTAGTGTATCGATTAATTGAAATACGGTAATTTGATCTACTTCTGCTTGTTGTAGTAGTACACTTGCAGTATTAATAGCTGCAATTCTATCAAAGCCACGTTTTAAAAAATAACCTATTACTGCATCAACTTCACTGGCATTGTAACTGATTTCTCTATTATAGAAATTATCAAAAAATCTTGCAGTAAGTTCTTTAGTGGTTAAATTTGATAGATCTGATGTTGTTGTTTCTGACATATTATTTTTCCATTATTTGTTTGCAGCAATAGCATTACTAGCAAACTGAGCTAGTTTTTGATTTCCAGAGGTTGCTTGATTTATAGCATCATCCATTATAGCCCTGCGCTGAAAGGCATCAAGTTGTCTATAATCTAAATAGCTGTTGACGCCGTCTTCGTCAACAACAATAGTTCCACTGTTAATCGCTTGTGCAATAAATGCTGTTCTTGCTGCTTGATTATCACTTAGTCCACTGGCAATAGCTGCACTTGATAATAGCGGAGCATCTGCGCCACTTGGAGGAACAACCGAACTACTACTGGATGTTGAAGGTATTTCTGTTCCTGGTAAAGCAGGATTTGGTGAAGGCTGTTGCGGCGAAAAAATACCAGCTGTGCCTGGTGTATTAAAATTTTGATTTGTGTTATTTTCTGTAGTTGTTACACTTGGAGATGCTGTTTTTAATGACGGCGCGGATGCTCCGCCTGCACTACTAACTATATCATGTGTAGTTGTATCATAACCAGTTACAGGATCTGTAAAGTTTGTAGGTTCGCTGTTTGCTCCTACATCGCCGTTGCCATAAAACACCGCTTCATATGCAAATGTTATTGTATGTTCTACCATGCCTGCGCCTTCGGCATATGCTACATCGCCGTGATTCCATTGTGACAACATTGGATTGACTAGAGTATATCTATTCCATTTGTTTTTGCCCATTTGGTATATGTGAATATACTTAAAGAAGCCTTTATTTTCTCTATGAGATTTTGTGTTTAATCCGTAGTTAGAAGGAGCACCAGAATGATATTTATCACGTTGTTCGTAACTGCCGTCTGAATCAGTATGTCTGCCGTCTTCTATATAATATTGATAATATTCTGTAAGCATACTTCTTACACTGCCTACATTATCGTCCCATAGACGCATTTGCACATCTTGATAATCGATTCTAGTCTGCATATTCTTTTTACGATTATATTGTTGTTTGTTTTCTAAATTAACTCTAAATGCAGGCAAATCTGTACTATTAACTAGCATTGCTATTTCTTTAGAAAATGCATCTGTATTTGGTTTTGACGGATCAGGAACATCTTGATGCGGGACAAATACTACATGATAAAGGTATTTGACTTTTGGACTAAATGCATGTCCAAAGTTGCTATAAAATTGGTTGGCGTGGCGCCAGTCTCTAAGATGTAGTATACTCATAGTAATATTTATCTTTATATATTATGTGTATATATAAAGAAAAGCAAGAGCCGAGACTCTTGCTTTCTTTTTGAAATAGACTACCAATCTAACTAAAATATTAGTCTGTTGATAGTGTTCCGCCGACGTCACCTGCTGTGAATCTTGTTTCTTCAGATCCAACGCCTGTGCGTGTGTCACCGTTCTCACCAAACTGAATTGCGTTATCATAACGAATAGATAGTGTAGTAGTAACAGCATCACTTGTTGCGTATGCTAATGTGTTGTAGTTTGCACTTTCAAGATAGCATCCAACTAGCGTGTAGTTGTCAACAACATTTGCGCCGTTTGCGCCGTTGCCGCCGTCTAGTATTTCGATGATTGTTTTAAACTTATAAGAACCACCTGATACAGCACTTGACTGCTCGAAGAAATCAAACTGCTTCTGTAGCTGTTTACCAACCATCTTCTGTACGTTATTATTTGCATCTTCACGTAGAGTAAGAGTAATTGGTTCCCATGTGTGCTTACCAGCTAGGTAAGTTCTTGAGTTATATGCGTCTAATGTCATTTGTTCAAATGAAACATTTGGACGAGTTACGTCAACAACTTGACGTGTTAGTTCTTTTAGGCCATCGCCTGTATCCGGTCCGCCGAAGCCTTCAAATAGCACTCTAAAGCGATATTGTAGCTTTGGCATTAGAAGGTTAGCATTGCTGTTTGCGCCTTCGTTAGGTACCGAAATATTCTGTAGTGTTGTGATTGGCATTCTAATCTCCTGTTACATTAATATTTATGCCACTATAGGCTGGGTGTTATCCCAGCCTATTATGTGCGCATATTATTAGCCAAGTGCTGCAATTTCGCCTGTGTTCTTAATTCTCAATGGAATGTAAATAAACTCGATTGCTTTAACTGGTTCGATAGCAATATCTAACCAAAGCTCATTACGATCAATTCTTGCCGGTGTGTTGTTAGTTTCGTCACACACAACTAGGAAGTCATAAAGTGCTCTTAGCGTTACTAGTTCAAGTAGCAATGCATCTGCTGCTGCCTTGACTTGATCACGTGTGATCTTGTCGTTTGGCTCAAACAAATATGGTCTTGCTAGCTGCTCTAGTTGTACACGTAAGTAAACAACCAAACGTGCTACATTTACTCTGTCTAGAGCACTTGCATTTCTTGCACGAGTTTTTTGTCCAAATACAACTAGTCCTGATCCGTTTAAGAACGTAATCGGGTTAATACTATTGCTGTATAATGTATCACGCTGTCCTGTGTTTAGAGCAACACTTTGGAATTCGCCTTCTGAAGTTACATAACCACTTGCTGTAGCATTAGTTACGCCGCCGCGTCTTGTACCTGCTGGTGCAAACCATGGATAAGCAACTTGGTCATTTAGAATGATTGTTCTAAGTGCCATGTGGCTCGGTGGTACAACAACATTGTTACCTGCGTTATCGCTTGAGAATCCCCAACCCCAGTACATTGCTAGATATTCATCAAAGCTTACTGCACCGTCATCGTTGTCTTCAACTGCTAGTCTAACATTATTTGCCCATTCGTTAAGTGAAGTTGCATCTGGTGTTAGTCTTGCTGGAACATCTGCTACAACAAATGCTGTTAAACGTCTGTCATAGTTAAATGATACCATTTCGCCAATTAGCTCAGGATAACCTGGGCATGCGATCAAGTTAAAGATACGTGATTCTTCGTCACGGATTTCTTGGTTGCTGTTGACTTCAGCTTGTAGAGCTGTAATAACAGTCTTACGCTGAGCTTTACGTCCAAATGTACCTGAACCGTCTTCTTCGTTTGGAGAAGCAGTAATCCAGCGGTGTGGGTAGTAATCTGCCATTGGTTCGTCTTCTAGTGAACCGCTGTTGCCGATTGCTTGGAAACGTCCGTTGTCGCCGTCTACATCAATGTAGTTACGAACAAACTTCTTAACGTTAAATCCGCTTCTGCGTGTGTTCCATAGCAACATACCTTTTGGATATAGTGCAGGATCTGGTGCATCTGGATCTAAGTAATCGCTTACTAATAGATCTGCAATTGGTGCTTCTACTGAATTTTCACCTGCATCACTCCAACGTGCATCTGCAAATAAGATACCGTTTTCTGTGGTTTGATCAGTTTTATCTAGTAGTACCCAGCTTTCTAGTAAGCCGTTATAACGATAAACATTACCATACTCTTCAACATCTGATGTATCAATCCAAAGATCGCCGTCAACTAATGGACTATCGTCTGTTTGTGCAGTTGGTTCTGTAGCACTTACGATCGGACCTTCTGGGTTTGTATCTTGATACGCTGCACTAAAGTTTTGGTATCCTACCCAGTTAGAACCATCATGTATTAGCATGTCAACTTCGTCAACAATTGAGTTGTACCATAGTTCGCCGTCTGCTGTTAAGCTTAGTGGCTCATCGTCTGATGCTGTATACGTTAGTGGTTTCCAGTTTGATGCAACAAAATCATGTGTTGCGTCACCTGTTGGTGCTGCATATAAGTTTGGAGTACCTGCGCCTGTAGTTTCGTTGAACGCTGCAAATCCAAGTAAGTTTAGGGCGCCGTCGATGTCGTTGATACGGAAGTCGCCGCCTGTTTTATGCTGGATGATAAGTTTGTTTGCTGCATCAGTTAATGCTACAACATTAGTAAATCCTGCTGCGTTAATTGCGCCTGCAATAGTTTTTGCATCTGAACTTGCTGCTGCTGCTGTAAATGATACAGTTTTAGGTTGTGCAAGTTCAGCTTCGCCTACTTTAGTTTCTCTAATATCAAATGTGTATGTAACACCATTTGTAAGTTGTGTTGAAACTTTGTCACTAGTAACACTTGTTGCTCCAGTTACAACTCTTCTATAAATTTTAAAGTTAGCAATTGGATACTCTTCTTCTTCAGCGTTTACTTTTACATAAACATCACCTGCTACTAAGTTGGCGCCGCCGCCTGAACGATCTAAGTCAAAGATAGCTGCTTCATTAGTAGTATGAAGTGGAGCACTTACACTATTCCATAGCTGTGTGTCGCTATTATATTGCTTAACACTAAATTCAGCACCACCGTTTGGAGTAGTTGTTTTAATCCAAATTGAACCTGTTGGTGCAGGATTAGTATCTGTGTCTTTAAATGCTGGAACTTGTGTGTGAGGTGCAATAGCTAGCCTTGGTGGACTATATGTCCCGTTAAGGATACCAGTACCGCCGTTGTCCGAACCTGCTAGTCCAGTTAACGATCCTGCTCCGCCGTCAATTTCAATATCAAACTCATTTGAGTAAATTTCAATAATTCCGTCTACAACTGCTGCTGCAACACCTGATACACTACCGTTGATTCCGTTGGCTAAATCTGTTACCGTTGTACCAGCAAGAACAATAGTTGCTGTTTCTTCTAGTACACCGCCATTGTAAGTAGTAATAACCATTTCGTCGCCATTGTTTAGCGTAGGATTAACAACCGTGCCGCGTACTGCTGGCCAGCTTGCTTTCCACTCAGGTGATCCAACTTCAACCCAACTTCCGGCATCGCCTGCTAGTGTGTTTGTGCCTGCTGTTTTGTACCATAAACGGTTCATTGTAGTTGTTGCGTCTACAGCATAATCGCCAATTTGACCAATTGATGTTACTGGTGCATCTGTAACATCGTCAATGTCTGAAGCTTCAGTAATTGCATAACGGAATTGAGTTGTAAAACTTTGTCCGCCGCGTGTAGTAATTGGTGCAGCATTCCACTCAAGAACACCAAAGTTTGTTGTTTGTGTGTCTAGCCACCATGCACCGTCTGCTGGCTCGCCGCCTGGTGCTGTTGCACTTGCTGTTAGTTTTCCTAAGTCTAGATCAGCACGTACAATGTACGCTCTGTTACTTACACCTAGTACTGAATATGCTGTTTGTAGTCCATATTCGTTAAGCTCTCCTGCGTGTATCATATTTCCGTTTGCATCGGAATAGAAAGTAGGATCGCCGAATAAGTCACCAAGCTCTCTTTGGCTGGTGATTAAATAAGGTCGACCAGCGTTTGCTTTTAGTGTACCTTGTGCAACTCCGCTACCACTTGCTGATGTTTTATTTTCAGCCGTAGCAACAAAGATCATCGGTACAGTACCAGCTGCCGCCGGCGTGTAGAAAGATTCGTCAATTACGTTTACTTCTACGCCTGGTGATACTAATGCCATGTCATTTCTCCTGTTGGGTTATACATTCTAATTGTATTTATTATATCTAGCATAAAAAGAGGCTGATAACACCACAAAAAAGGTACCGAAAAGGTGAGCTAAATACAATATGAGACCGTTATGCCAGTGCGGACAACGTCCAGCAGCAATAAACTACAAAAAAGGTAATAAAACTTATTATCGTAAGCTATGTGAAAGATGCTTGCGAAACGGAGAAGGACATGGCATACCTCTGTGGAAACAGGCAGGTTACGAAAAGAAAAACTATTGCGAAAAGTGCAATTTTAAATCACCACATCCGGAACAATTTAATGTATTCCATATTGACGGAGATTTAAAGAATTGTCGTCCAACAAATCTAAAAACTATTTGTGCTAATTGTCAAAGGATTATACAAAAAGAAGGAGTGCGTTGGAGACAAGGAGATCTTACTCCTGATTTTTAGTAGGTGCTGTAAGGGTCGATATAATTAATAAGCTGTCCTACATTAAACTCTAAGTCCTCTAAAGAACCATTATTATCAATAGTATAATCTGCCATCCATTGCTCGAGACTCATTGAGTTTTTACTTTCAGGAGGAAGATGATCTAATCTATCAACCCAAATAGCTTTGTCAAATACACCTGTATTTTTCATAGCAAAGAATTCACGTTTGTTACGCAAGCCGCAGTATATATCGTGTGCTTGAAATATTTCTCTACCTAGCGTAGCAGCATCGGGTACGTTATAGTCACAAATAGCTTCATACCATTCCTGCCTGTGATTATGCCTGTCAGCATAGCACTCTTCTTCACTAGTGTAGCCGTACTTGTCTTTTAGATCATTATAGATAAACAACTTGCTACAGAACTTGCTGCTGCTTTCAAAACTATATCCGTACTTGTCTCGAAGAATTTCGCATACCGTATCTTTGCCGTGGCGGCCGTGACCTATGACTAACAATTTTAATTTCATAGTCGCAGTGTAACAGATTTAAATTACTTTGTCAACCAATTAAAAAGCCATAGCCTGTTCCGCCTGGTACAGCCATTGCTACTTCATTTTCTAGTTTTTCCATTTCAGCTTGTGCTTCAGCTTTTAGAGTGTCGCCGTTAAGAGTTGATCCACCTTGTGGACCTGCAATAGTAGCAAACTTTGAACGTGCTTCGCCTAACATATATTTACATGCTGCTAGTGTGTAGTCTTTGATCCATTGTTTTGCTAGATAGTCTTCCATTAGTTGGCTGTCTGGACGAAAGTTATAACACATTAACAATAGTTCTTCTTCTGCTCTAGGACGCTGTAATAGATTAAGTCTTTTAGTACTGCTGTTCCAGGTAAACTCAATAAAGCTACCGAACATTCTACCTACTAATTCTTGATGTTGTGCAAACAAATCATATGTTGCTAGTCCGCCCATTTTTGAACTAGATAGCAAATAAGTATTTGTATATGCTAAGTTAAATGGTTCAAACAAACTGCCGCCATCGCCACCGCCGGTTCTTGAACCAATTGATCTACGAAATATCTTACGTACTTCCATTACTTCATTTGGCAATGTATATCCGTTTTGATCAATAACCGTTGGCATAAACACATAACTTTCTTCAACTGAGTTATCTGAACGTTGTCTAAAACGTGTTAGTGCCTTTGTAAGAGCAGTTTCGTAATGTACAGGGTCAAGTTCAACGTCAACCATGCCTCCACCTAAAAATGCATTTACATAGTCAAATATTTCTTGTTTCTGTGTTGCTAAATCTGCCATATTGGTTCTCCAATAGTATTTATCGTTACGCTAAATATGTATATCGAATAGGAGAACAGCTATCCCTCGTCTTAGCTTATATAAACCAGAGCGCGGTAACGATTATCATTTTTTAGATCGACAGATCCAAGAAATGTTTATTGTCGGCGGAACTGATATTAACATACACAAGTATCTAGGAACAGAAGCGCCCGGCGACGATGATCGAAGTGCTACACAACCTGAATACGATGCTGTAGCAGAAACAAATATTCAAGATTTATTATTCTTAGAAAACAGAGATCGCAAGTACGACCCTGACGTTTACAATACTAGAGCAATTTACAATGTACAAGACATAGACTTTGACCTAAGTCAGTTTGGTTTATTTCTAAGTAATGATACGTTATTTCTTACCGTACATATAAACAGCATTGTAAAAACTATTGGTAGAAAACCTATCTCAGGCGATGTAATTGAATTGCCGCATTTAAAAGACGAATATGCTCTTAATGATCTTAGCATAGCACTAAAGAGGTTTTATGTTATTGAAGATGTTAATCGTGCAGCAGAAGGCTTTTCGCAGACTTGGTATCCGCACTTATACAGACTTAAACTAAAGCAAATATACGATGGTCAAGAGTATGCAGAAATACTAGACTTGCCTGCAGAAGAGGGCAGTGATAATACGTTACGTGATCTACTATCAACTTACGAAAAAGAAATGCAGATTTCGGATGCAGTAGTTGCACAAGCAGAAGCCGATGCGCCTGAATCAGGATTTAATACTAGCCATTTCTATACCGTAAATACTAGAGACGATGGAAGTGTAGAACTTGCTACGGTAGACGACGAAAATTTAGATGCAAGCGGTCTAAATACTGCTGATCAAACATACGGAAAACCCGACAGAGAAGGCTATACAGGCTATCTTGTAAATTACGGAGATGCAACTACGCCAAACGGACATCCATTTGGGTTTGGTATACAATTTCCTAGAGATAATCAAAAGGGAGACTACTTTTTGCGCACAGACTTTTTACCAAATAGAATGTTTCAGTATGACGGAACTAGATGGGTAAAAGTAGAAGATGATCTACGCATGTCACTAAGTAACACTCTAGAAAGACGAACATACAAAACTACATTTATTAATAATACAAATACCAACGAAATCAATGGAGAAGTAGTTGAAGAAAGACAAAGTCTATCTAAAGCACTAAGACCTAAGGCAGATAATTAATGTTACATTTTTACGACGGACAAATAAGACGTTATACAACACAAATAATGCGCATACTATCTAACTTTCCTGTCAAAGACGGTAAGGGAAATACTAAAGATGTGCCTGTATTATATGGCGATCTAACACGTCAAGTTGCTAATATTATTAGAGAAAATAGTGAAAACAAACTACCTAGTGCTCCTAGAATAAGTGTTTATATTACAGCACTTGAACTAGATAAAGACAGATTAACAGATGCTACATTTGTAGATAAAGTTAATATTAGAGAACGCGAATACGATGCTGAAGATCTTAAGTACCTTAATACTCAAGGTAAGAATTATACGGTTGAACGTCTTATTCCAACACCGTATATTATGCGTGTTAATGCAGATATATGGGCAAGTAACACAGATCAAAAACTTCAATTGCTAGAGCAAATATTAGTATTATTCAACCCTAGTTTAGAAATGCAAACTACAGACAACTACATCGATTGGACTAGTGTTACTACTGTAAACTTAGAAAATGTACAATGGTCAAATAGAAGTATTCCTGTTGGAGTAGATACCGAAATTGATATTGCGACCCTTACGTTTAGTGTGCCTATATATATTTCGCCTCCGACTAAAGTTAAAAAGATGGGCGTTATTACAAATGTTATTACCAGTATGTTTGACGAAACTAGAGGAACAATCGAAAGTGGTGTTAGTAACCCTCAAGTTAATCAATGGGACGATTACCCCGAAACTGGTTCTGAAACAAATGAATTTGGTAAAAAGCCAAACACCGTACTTGGGCCTGAAATGGCAAATGTAAACTACAAAACATACGGAGTATATGTAGAAAGTAATACAGCACGTATTATTTCAAATGGCACCATTGGTGCTAAAAACTGGAGAGAAGTGTTCGAAGCTTTACCTGGAACATATAGAGCCGATTTGTCAAGAATTTATTTTAATAATTTAGATAACGATTCTGTAACCACTGGTACAATTACACTTAATCCGTTTGATGAAGGAATAATTAATATCAATTGGGACGAAGATAGTTTCCCACAAGATAGTATTGTTGCAGGACGCACAAGTATAGATTACATAATTGATCCTACTCGTTGGAACCCACTACAATACCTAACGCAAGGACTTCGTCTATTAATACTGGAAGATCTCGGCAATTCTGATGCAACTGAATATCCATATGCTTGGACAAATGCAGACAATAGTCAGTTTGTTGCAAGTGCAAACGATATTATCGAATGGGATGGTGCTAAATGGAATATTGTATTTGATGCTAGTGAAACTACAGAAATTACTTATACAACTAACTTAAACACAGGCATACAATATCGTTATAAAAACGGAGAATGGCTGTTAAGTGTAGAAGGCGATTACCCAATAGGTTCATGGAGAATCGACCTCTACGGCTAATTATTTGTATGACTCAGATAATTTGCAGTGGTGCATTATTCTATACCCTTAATACAAATAGATTTTTATTCCTACATAGAGCTCAAGGAAAACGAGCAAATATGTGGGGATTAGTTGGCGGTACAAACGAAGGTGCTGAAACTCCATTTGAAGGACTTACTAGAGAAATTTCCGAAGAAATAGGATTTGTTCCTGAAATCAAAAAGACTCTTCCCTTAGAAAGTTTTATATCTCCAGATGATAGATTTCACTTTCATACATACCTGTGTATAGTTGAAGAAGAATTTATTCCCACTTTAAATAACGAACACGACGGTTATGCATGGTGTAGTTTTACTAAATGGCCAAAGCCGTTGCATCACGGATTACGTAATACTCTTCAAAGTAAAATTAATATTAAAAAACTAGAAACCGTTTTTAAAACTATTAATTTACTTGACTCGAATTAATAAAGGTATTATAATAGTACTATGATTAAAGTCTACGGAGACATAATGTTAGATCGTTGGATACAAGGATCTATTCAAAGGATTAGCCCCGAAGCACCAGTTCCTGTATTGCACGAAGAAGAAGTAGGGCATAACGCAGGCGGTGCAGCTAATCTTGCACTTAACATTAAAAATTTAGGCAGCAGTGTAGAATTATATGGTGCTTGTTCAGATGACCAAGAAGGTAAAACACTTGTAAGTTTGCTAGACGTTGATAAAGTACATCTAGACATGAGCCATTCTGTTACAACTACTAAGACTAGACTAGTAGATAATAGCGGACAACACGTATGTCGCTGGGATCGAGAAGCATATTACGACAAAACTGATTTGTTAGAGCAGTGTGCAGACGATTTACAAAAAGATGATATACTTTGCATAAGTGATTACGCAAAGGGCGTTGTGCGCAGTTCTACAGTTGCAAGATTAAGAAAATATTGCGATACTATTCTAGTTGATCCAAAACAGGAACCTAACTTTTACAAAGGGGCATTTGTATTCAAACCTAATATAAAATATTGGGCTGACTATTTTGGCAAATTAAACCTAGAAGATATTTCTAGAATAATGAAAGAATATAAATGGGAATGGGTTGTATTAACATGTGGCGCTGCTGGCATGTATGTAGTTAACAAAGACGGTAAGTATCGTCATTATCAGGAACCAGTAAGAGAAGTTGCAGATGTAACTGGAGCAGGAGATACCGTTCTAGCAGTTATTGCACATTGCTTGTTCCAAGGTATGGATGTATATCGAGCATCAGAGTTTGCATGTTATGCAGGTGCTAGAATGGTTGAACGCAGAGGCGTTGGTTTAGTAAGCGTAGACGATCTAGTTAAAGGTGTTGTATTTACAAACGGCGTGTTTGATATATTACATACAGGTCATTTTAAACTACTACAAGCAGCACGAGCTAAGGGATCTAAATTAGTAGTAGGAATTAACACTGATGCTAGTGTTAAACGTCTAAAGGGCGATGAAAGACCTATTAACACTCTAAAAAAACGCATTAGTCAACTTGAAATATTACCTTGGGTAGATGAAGTTATTCCGTTCGAAGAAGATACTCCGTTAGAACTTATCAAAGGCATTAGTCCAGACTTAATTGTCAAAGGCGGCGATTATAATGTCGAAGAAGTTGTAGGACACGATTATGCCCCAGTATATATCGTTCCCACTGAAGAAGGCTATTCAACGTCAGAAATTATAGAGAAAACAAATGAAAATACTAGTAACAGGACATAAAGGATTTATAGGTTCAAATATTGCATTATATTTGCAATCACAAGGACATGAAGTAGAAGGTTGGGAATGGGCACCAGGCATTATTCCTAGTACAGAAGACTACGACTGGTGCATACACACTGGTGCAATTAGCTCAACTACATATACAGATGTAAATCAAATACTAGAACAAAACTTTGAGTTTACCGTGAGGTTAGCACAAGTTTGCGAAAACTTTGGCACTAATCTGCAATATGCATCTAGTGCAAGTGTATACGGTCCTACTGAACATTTTACAGAAGATAAAGATTTATTACCGCAATCACCTTATGCATGGTCAAAGTATCTGTTTGATAGGTTTATAAATCAGTTTCAAGACGAATTTGAAATTATTATTCAAGGATTTAGATATTTTAATGTATACGGTCCGGGCGAAGAACACAAAGGCGATCAAGCATCACCGTATACTAAGTTTACACGCCAAGCACTAGATAATGGCGTTGTAAAACTATTCGAAAATTCAGACCAATACAAGCGAGACTTTGTCTGTGTAGAAGATTTGTGTCGTCTTCACGAAAAAATGTTTGATGTTAACACTAGTGGTATTTTTAATGCTGGCACAGGCACTGCTACTAGTTTTGATACCGTAGGGCGTGCAATTGCTAAGAAATACAATGCAGACATAGAATACATTCCTATGCCAGATACACTAAAAGGTCAGTATCAAGAATACACTTGTGCTAATTTAGACAAACTAAATTCAGTAGTAGATATGTCGTGGACATCAATAGAGGATTATATAAATGCAAGAACTAACTAGGCTAGAAGGTGTTGTTCCAAAAGGATGGGGATACGAATTAATTTGGGCAACTAATGACAAATACTGCGGTAAAATTATGTTTTTCGAAAAGGAAGGTGCAATGTTTTCAATGCATTTCCACAAAGAAAAGGACGAAACTTGGTTTGTAAATACCGGTAAATTTAAAGTTCAGTGGATTGATACAAGTACTGCTGCACTTTATGAAAAAGAACTTAAAGAAGGCGATGTTTGGCACAATCCGCCATTGCAGCCGCATCGATTAATTTGTTTACAAGCTGAATCAAGTATTACTGAAGTAAGTACTGCTGATAGTGTCGAAGACAATTACAGAGTTGCTCCAGGAGATAGTCAAAGACAAGATGTAAACAAAAATGTCTAGTGTTTATCAATGGGGAGATCCTGTAAATATTCAAAGTACCCATTATGAGCCTCAACAAGATCATATGCAAGATCCAGAGTATATTGCTCCTAAATGTGTAATTGGCCTAGATAGAGACGGAGTTATAAATGTTGATCGCGGACAATATACTTACTCTATAAATGATTTTATTCCTATTGTAAATAGCTTAGAAGCTATTGCTAAATTGCGCAGGCTTGGACATAAAATAGCCATTATAACTAATCAAGGCGGTATTGAAAAAGGATTATTCACAGAACAAGATGTTGAAATTTTACATCAGCATATGCTCGATCTTCTAGGCAATGCAGGTTGTCCTAGTATTGATGCAATCTATTACAGCGCCAGTAGCAGAAAAAATGACGAATGGGCAAAGCCAAATGTCGGAATGTTTAAACGCTGTGAAAAAGAATTTCCTCATATAAAATTTTCAAAAGGATTTTATGTAGGTGATAAAATAACCGATCTTAAAGCAGCACACAAGATAGGTGCAAAGCCTGTTCTTGTACGTACGGGTTACGGTGTCGAAACTGAAAAAGAATTAAAAAAGTTTACCTACCGTGACATAAGAAAAAAGACCATTATATTCAATGATCTTAATTCTTTTGCAGAGTATATCGAAGCGCAAAGTTAAGCCTGCGCTTCGCCCCAATTTAGAATAATATTTGAAGTTGCTGTTGCACCACTAACCTTATACACGTTAATTGCTAGTACGTCAGGGCCATTTGGATATGTCCCTCGGCCACCTAGTGGCGTATTTGTAAGTTCTTTAAGTTCACTAAAGTCAACTGTTGCACGTTCACCTGGAACAGCAATAAACGAGAAAATAGTTTCACCTGGTTGAGCAAAAGGTGGTTGACTAAATGTTACTTCGACTGTACCCGAACTAGCTACTAGTGTTCCGCTATAAGAGTTATTAAACTGTATCTCGTAATATTCTGTTGTTCCAAGACTATCTAATGTAATGTTGTTAACTTGTGTGTTAGCTGGAAATGTAACTGCTGATCCGCCAGTTACGCTTGTTCCCACAGTAACTCCTGCAGAGTCTACACTAGTTTTAGTAAAGAAACCATAGTTTCTGTTTGTTAAGTTTCCATGTCTACTAAAAGTTAACGTGTCGTTGTCGTTGACTCTATTTCCTAGACTACCGTCTAATCTTACGAAAACTTCTTGGAATCCGCCGAAAAAGGACGGCGAGCTTATAAATGTAATTCTTCTTGTATTGCCACCCGGAATAGTTACACTGTCCCCTACTTTAATATTTTTGCCATCGAAACCTGCGGCTGTATTCCATCTCATATACAAATAATTGTTGTTAGAGTTTGTGCCATCGTTGACCACCGCAGTTGTAGTCAACACAGCTTGAGATGTGATGTTAGCTGTAGTTGCAGCTTCGCCTGTACTCCATACAACCGAGCCGCCGGAAGCAATCTGTGCAAAACTAGGCTGTCCACCTTGTGCAACACCTGCTAGACCTGACCAGCCAACATCTGCCGGATTAAGTGGATAATTTTGAGGATTAAGAACACCTTCAACAACAATGCCGCCTATAATATCGTTAGTTCCGTCAGTTCCGTCTGATGTAATTTCTAGACTTTGTAGTAACAATTGAGCTCGGTTTAGCAGTTCTCTTTCTCCTAAATCGCCAATAATAGCATTTGATACACTTGGTGCTAATCGAATTAAGAAAGCTGTTTGTTTTGTAGTACTAACCTCAATACCAGTTTCAGCATATGAGAAAATATAACCACGATCTTCATCAAAGCCACCGTCTGTGATAAACGCCGAACCCCAGTGGCTAATAAGTGGTGTAATGGATTGTGATATTAATACTACACCAGTTCTAGCCGAATGTGCTGCTGCTGCTCCAGCTGTATAACTACGAGTTGCTCCTGCTTGAAAATTATTAAAAGTTGCACTTCTTGTTAATCCAGTTAAGTGATTTGAAGAACGCCCTGTGAATGTTATAATTTCATTGTCAATGTATATTGTTCCAGATTGTGGGAAAAAGCTACCATCTTCTAATTCTAATGTAGTCTGAGAGTCATCCATTGCAGCAGCAAGTTTACCTGACGGGCCTTCGTTTGAAACTTCGTAACGTACAGGCAAGTTACCCGAACGCATAAATGCTTCTGTGTTTACATTTGAGTTACGCATTCTGTGTGCAAATATAAAGTTACCGTCTGCACCACGTAGCATAAAGTCAATAAAGCCAGCACCATACCAGCTGTACTGAATACCGATCATTTGCATTTTAGCAATATCAATATCATAGCCACTGGGTCCTGTGCCGTCTAATTTGTCTAAGTTAAAGTCTTGTTGTTTAGTTTTCTTATCTACAATTAAATTAGCCTTGGCGCCATTAATGCTAACAACGCCTCGCCAATCTGGTGTTACAGTTATCTCTGTTTGACTGTTAACATGACTTACAACATGTGTCATTCCTTTGATAACAATTCTATCTCCAGCTTTTAACTGATCTTCAAATCTAGTGTTTATTCCTGTTACTAGGTTATCATCTACTTCTAGCGAAATAGTTCCTGCAAGTTGTCTAGTACCAGTACGTTGTACTGCACTTATTTGTGTGCCGTCAAATTCCCAAAAAATACCATTTTGATCATCAAAGATACCCGAACGCACTGTTGCTCCGTGCCAGCTAACAACACTCATTTGCGAGCCGAAACCTAATACAGCATCAGTTGCTCCTAATCTGCGCTGTGCTCGAACCGTAAATCTACGTTCGTCTAGTACACTTTCTACAGTATAATCAAATGCCGGAGGTACTGCCGTTGCAGGTCCACTATTATATCCAGGTGTCTCAACTCCTAATATTCTAATAGTTCCACCAACTTGTACACCGTGATCGTTGTCATCTGTTTCTATAGTAATTAAATCGCCAACTTCTGTTCCAGATGCTGTTAAACTACGTAAGTCGTAACTCGGTGCAAACAGCGCACCGGTTGTATACATAATGCCTTTACCTGACTGATAACGAATGTATTTCTTACTTTGACGTATTGCTTGAGCACCGTGCTGCGGACCACCTGTGCCTAATTGTACGCCGCCATCAAATGGTCTGTGAATAAAGAAGCTATCTGGTCTTGGATAAACCGTTGCTTGTATAGATTGTGTTGATGTATCAATATTTCCAGGAGATCTTGCTAGATATCTAAGTTTGTTTACGGCTGTAATTTCAGTAGCAAGAAACGAGCCTGCTGCTAGTTTATGATTATTAGTTCCATCATCAGAATTTATTGTTGTAATAAAGGTGCTGCCAGGAACTAGTCCGTGAGCATTCGGAAATGTAACTTCTAGCGTAGGCAATGCTTCATAAGTAATCTGTTCATCTTTAGCAATTGTTGCTGTAGTAGCCTCTGTCATTAATATAGTTGATATTAAATCAAAATTACTTCCATATTCTGCTTCTGTATAATCATAAGTTAATCCAGTTATATCTCCACTAGCTCCTGCTGTACTAACAGTTAACACAATATCGTTAGTTGGTGATACACCATCAAATAGCGTTCCAGGTAAAATAACACGATCACCAGTTTTATATCCGGTTCCTCCTGTTGATACACTAACGGAGTCATATGCTGCAAAGTTTTTAGCAACATCAAATGTTGCCGATGTTCCTAAAGGTTGTTCACTAGTGCCCTCTACACTTGTATATGTTCCGCCAGGAGTAGCAACGGTACCTGCACTACTAATTGTAGATATTACACCAGATTCAAGGGCATCAACAGTGTCGATTGTAATAGTTAAATCATTTGTAGGAGATTCACCTGAAAGTAATAATCCCGACACGTTAAGTTCTTGTCCGGCTCCGTACTCGGTGCCAGGTGTATTAATAACTACACTATAGAGGCCGCCACTAATAGATACATCAAACGTTGCACCTGATCCAATAACATTCGAACCGGACGATATTGCATTTTGCGAACTAGAAGTAGATGCTGTACCTGAGATAGTAAAATCTGTAATCTCACCGCTTCCTCCAACATTATCAATAGTAATAGTTAAATCATTAGCAGGTGATGTGCCGCCTAATTGCGTTCCTATTACAGTAATTGTTTCTGTTGGTAGATAATTAGTACCTGCTACATCAATAGTTACACCATATATTCCAGCAGCTTGATCTATTGTAAATACTACTCCTGTTCCAGAAGTACTAGTAGTAGTAAATCCTGTTTGGCTACTTAAATACGTATTAATAACTGGCGGCGGCGTTCCTGAATAACTTAAACTAGTTATTGCTCCGGCGCCATCTATACCGTCAACTGTTATATATAAATCGTGAACACCGTCGGCGCCGCCGATGTCGCTACCTAATATTAAGATTATGTCATTTACTATATAGCCTGATGAATTATCAGAGGTATCATTAGCAGTTCCTGTTATACTTGCTGTTAACACCTCGCCGCTTGCACCAATTGTATCAATAGTTATAGTAGCATCATTAGCAGGTGATTCGCCGCCTAACTCTGTTCCGAGAATTGTAAAAGTTTCTGTTGCGAGATAATCTTGTCCAGCTGTATCTATAGCAATGCTATATACATCTAAAGTTTTAGTTATTTCAAATGTTGCGCCGAAACCTGATGCACCGTTATATGACAAAGTTGGATTATTATATACTACAGTTCCAGTTGACATAATAACACTAGTATATGCTCCTTGATCATACTCTAAGTCAAATGCCGCGCCTGTTCCAACTCCTCCACTATATGTTGCACTAACAGTAGTTGAAAGTGTTCCGTCCCAGTGTGCTCCGCTAAATGTTATAGTAGTAATAGCACCTAAACCGTCAACACCTGTAACACTTATAGTAAGATCGTTAATTGAAGTTTGTCCACCTAAGTCCAAACCATCTATAATAATTCTGTCGCCTACTTTATAATCACTACCAGCAGAATTAATGACAACTGCATAATCTCTCGATACGTTTTGAGTTTGTGTAACATCAAATGTTGCGCCAGTTCCTATTACACTATCATTTTGGCCAGAAACTGATGTATATGTTTTTACGTTAGGTATTAATTCAGAAGTAAAACTATCATTAAAATCAATAAACGAAGTATCTACATTATTAACATAAATTGCTGTGCCGTCGCCGCGATCTACTGCTAGGTTGTTAACAATTCCGGCAGTCGAGTCGAGAAATACTCTGTTTTCACCAATTGTAACATTATCAGATATAGCTGGCGAAATATATGTACCGCCGCCTGCACTTGTATCATTAATGCCTGTTACTTGAGAGCCTGTTGGTATATTAGCATTAACTAAAGGAGCACCAACACCCGGAGATGGACCATCAAACGGAATAATAGTACTACCAGTTAAAACATCTAATTCTGAAGTTATTGTACCGTTAAATCCATTAGAAATTACATCTACTTGTGGACTTGTACTTATAGATGCTCCTGTATAAAATGCTGCTTCTCTTAATTGTGTATAAGTTGTAGAAAGTGTAGTTGGGTTAACTGTACCAACTTTAGATTTTGCATAATAATTAAACGTATTATTAGTAGGAACATCATTAATAACAAATGATCCTTCAGCTCTTGCTGCTCCAGGTACTCCGTCTTCAAGTGCTTTAAGAGTTATAGGAGTTCCGGCTTCAAATCCATGTGCAGCTACAGTAGTAACCGTAATTAAAGACTGACCTATACCTTCTGTACCTGCTGATGCATCTGTTTCAACTCTAAGTACTGGAGTATCTGTTCCTGGAACTTCGTAAATTGAAGGGTAGCCTCTCATAGTCGAAATAGCAGCCCATTTAGTAGGCTGTAGACCATATTCAAAGTCAGCATCAAGCATTGATACTGGCATAGCAGCTCTCGGGCGTTCAATAGCATCTGTACCAAAGTCATAAGGTCTAGTAGTTACTATACTTTTTCCGTTTTCAATTTTTTCTATAAAAATTTGTAATTCGTCTGTTGGATTATGTCCGCTTGTGTTATAATTGAGTGTGATTGTAGTAATAGCATCAGTTGTTTCTAGATATTTAACAAAGTCTGTGTCTGTTGCTATACTATCAACTTTAAGACTAATTAGTCCACCTGTAGCAGGAGCACTAAAATTGTATATAATATCATTAGATGTTACATTGGTGATAAGTATTATTTGATCTAAATCGTATCTACCTTGAATTTTAATTGTTCCTACACCTGTTGGTACAACTGTAGGAAACGCAGATATTCCAGTTGTAATAACATCAATAGTAGTTTGAACAAGGTCGCCGACAATTGTTGATGTTCCTGATTCAGAAGTTTTAGTAACGTCAATAGTTTGAGATACTTCGTTATTGCTAGCAGAGTATGCAACATTTGCTAAAATATTTGTTTGTATAAGTGTTTTAATAAATTCGTATGTTTGTATTTCAGGCTGACGGTCGCCGTCAATTTGTGCTACATCTTGATCCCAATAATATTTTACAACATTATATGTATTTTCGTTGCCGCCGTATCTTAAATCTTTTAAGTACGCATCAATATTGTATCCAATGTCTCTTTCGCATTTTTCTGCATTATACGTATAGCCTATAAACCCTGCTGCATCTGCTGCTACTTGATCTGCAATCCAAGCAGTTGCTTCTTTTTGTATGAAAGTTTTGTTTGCATTTAATAAGCTATAAGCATCAGGGTACAGATTATCAGCTGCGCCTAATCCTGGTTTAAATACGTAATTTTTTATTTGTGTCTTTGCCATGTTTTATAATCCAAATGCTACTGCTAATGCAACCGCGGTACGATCTACATATTGTTTATTTGCTACACTACTATTTATAGTAGGGTCATTACTAACTGTTGCAGAAGTAAATGCTGCTGTTGTAGGTGTAACGGCGCCTATCGTAGTGTTATTTATAGTTGTATTTTCTATTGGAAGATCAGATCCTGTAGAACTTATAGTACCTAATTTATTTCCATCTATTTTTAGTACAATTTGATTAGTAGCTTCTAATTCTAAATTTGTAGGTGAACTAATATTAGTTATGCCAATACCGTCGATATTAAGAGATCCTGCAACATATAAATCACCTTCAATTCCTACACCGCCTGCTACTGTAAGAGCACCGGAAGTAGAGCTTGTTGATGCAGTTGTTGAGTTGATATCAAGAGTACTAAACACTCCTACAGGATCAACTACATTTATAATGCCATATATCGTTCCAGTATCATTACCATAATATAAAATATCAGGAGCAGATATTGGAGTTGAAAAATATAATCTTCCGCTATTTTTTCCTTGGGCATCTACTCCTGTTGTTGCGTCAGAATGTCTTAGCCCAACATTGTATAAGGTTAACGTATCGCCGACACTACTAAAAATACTAAATGTAAAATTAGTAAGATCTAAGTCAATTGTAGTTGAAGAATTTCTAGTAAATGTAATACTAGGATTGTTAGTTGCATTATTAATTAATCTAAAATTATTATCAACTTCTTCAAAGCTAAAATCAGCAGCAACGTCAACGTCTTCAACAACGTCTTGTACTTCAAGTGTAATCGATCTAGCTGTAATATTTCCTACAGAATCTACAGTAAAACTAGGACTTTCAAATCCATATTTTGATCTTAAAGGTGCGTTTACAATCGTTGACATATCTCACTCCGTTCAATTATATTTATCAATTAAGATAGTTATCGAGAAAGTGGAGTCAATGTATGAAAGTATTGAGCAGTAAAGATAACCTTAGTTCCATTATTTTGTCCTGCAGGTGATGATATTGCCGGATTTAGTATGACATCAACATAACTATTGTTAACTACAGGCTCAATAGTAATTAATTCACGTAGTGTATGATTTCTAGCATACACTACAACACTTGCTCGATCGTCAGTTGCTGTTATTAATGCTTTAATTATTTCTTTATTATTAGCATCAAGATCTGCAGATATAGTATATTCTACTGACGAAAATTCTCCCACGTGCCATCGATCAAGTGTTGTGTTTTCATATACTTGCTTCCAGGGACCTTTATGACTAGTCCCTGAATTATTTTTAAAAAGTAATGTATTCTTTAATCCGTCTGTTAAATATTTTTGTAAGTTTTGCATTACGTGCCCCTATATGTAATATTTATCAGTTCTTTACCGTAATTAGCTTTCCGTATTCAGGAAGATACAAATACTCGATTTTACTATGCGTTAATGTACGCAATGCATCGTCAAGTGTTTCTACAAGAGGTTCACCGCCTAAGTTAAAGCTTGTGTTAAAGATAATTGGAACTCCGGTGCGCTCTTTAAATTCTTTAATAATTCTGTAATATAGAGGATTGTCCTTTTCGTTTACTGTTTGAATTCTGCATGTACCGTCAACATGTATAATACTAGGAATTTTTTCAGCAATGCCTGGTTGACAGTTTACAGCATACATCATGTGCGGACTATCTTCCATGCCACGCAAGTCGAACCATTCGTGTGCATCCTCAGCAAGTATTGATCCAGCAAACGGTCGGAAGTATTCACGACGTTTAATTTCGTTTACAAAGTCCTTGCCATCTTCGAATGTCGGATCAAACATTAAGCTACGATTACCTAATGCACGTGGTCCTGCTTCCGAGCGTCCTTGAAAACATGCTACAATATTTTTACTTGTCATTAGGTCAACAACATCTTTGTCTGTAGCATTTCTGATTTCTGCATTATAGTTTTCAACAATTGAATTAATTTCATCGGATGTATATGTGTATTCAAATCCTAAATAAATTTCTCTCCCGTTTAGTTTATCAGGTATTTCAGTTATGGAATGAAATCCAAAAAGTGCTACACCAATAGCTGTGCCGCCATCGTTTGATATAGGTTCGACATAAAAATCAATTCCTTCTTCGTTTAAGCGATTTAAGAAATAATAATTAGCAACGCAGTTAAGTGCATACCCTCCGGATAATACTACTTTTTTCTTTCCAGACATTTCTACAGCTTTAAGTATAAGATTTAGAACTTGCTCTTGTGTTTCAGTTTGAACTGCGTATGCAAGATCTCTACGATTTTGTTCTAGTGTGACATCATCAAAGTTGTTTAGTTCGGTATTCAATTCGTCAAATAACTGCGTATTTACAAAGGCTCCTCGAGGATAATAAGGAACAATAACATTTGGATCAGATAATTCATAGTCTCCAACTTTTTTAAATAGTGAAGGAATTTTATCGTTAGGCTTGCCGTATGGGAATAGTCCCATAGTTTTTCCTGCTTCAATTTCTTGAAATCCGCAATACTTTGTAACTGCTTCGTATGTTTTGGTAATACCTGCATTTCTAGATAATATAGCATGGAATGTATTATCTATTTCACCATACAAAAATTCAGCTTCTTTTTCTTTATCGATAATTGTTAATGTAGTATCTTTTGTTGCAGAATGTTTGTATAAATGATTAAATGTTGCAGGGTAATTACAATCTAAAATTGATTCAATTTCCCATGTTGATACTACATCAGTATCATTTGGATTAAATTTTGGATCTATACAAATCTCTAAAGGTATTTCAGAACCACAACCGTCTACTACTAGTGCTACAGCTTCGTCAAACCCAGATCGATAAAAGGCACAGGCTGCATGTATCTTGTGGTGCTGATGACTAAGATCATACACCTGAGGATGATTATGAGGATCTGCATGTTGGTCAATTAATCCTAATTTTCGAGCTAACCCAATATACATATTATCGCCACTAAAATCAATAGTGCCAGATGTATGCATTCCTTGAGTATGAACAATAAACATATAATCAACTTTATCTGTATACTCTTTTACTTTTACCATTGCAGCAAATGGACTGCCGTCGTATTTTTTTCTGCTAAGGCGCTCTTCTTCAATTGCAAATACAATTTTACCATTTTTTAATAAACATACACCTGAATTGTGTCCTCGAGAGATGCCTAATACCCAAAGATCTTTTTTTATTTCATTCATATTATAGTCCACTTAAAATTTTACCTGCTATTTGTTTAATTTGATCGTCAGTTAAATTCATTGCTGACTCATTTTTTCTATCTGCACACTCGTCTAAAGTGATACGTATAGGGCTGTACTCTTTATTATTTTTATTAAAATCAAAAATATTAAAATATTTATTGTTAGGATAAGATACATTTTCAGCAAATGTTGACCCTAGCACCACATAAGATTTTTTATTAAACGAATGTGCGATATGCTGTCCTATCGAATCACATCCTATAAATGCATCTGCGGCATTTATCATTCCAAACCATTTCCTCAAATTTACGTTTTCAATAAAAAATGTTTCTTGTTTACATCCGTATGCGCTAAAATCTACATTAAATTCATTCATTAATAATATAGAACATCTGTGTTCAATCTTTTTTATTAAATTTGCAGCTGATGCAATAGTAAAAGACCTACCAGTCGAATCAATCGGCCCTGCTGATGTTTCTACATTATTTAATGTTATACCTTTGCCAAACGGTTGAAAAATCATCAGAGGCTTGTTATGTTTATTCCTCATATCGTTGGCCATATTTAATGCTGTATGCTTTTCTTCGTTATTTAAATATATAGACGGCGCTGACAGATTATCATCTAAAGTTCCATTAATTTCGATATCAAATGCTTGTGCAATACTGCATTTTTGATTATAGTATTCCCATACATAATAAGGCTCCGGCGCTACTATGTTTCTATCTTTTAGTTTATCTTTAAATAAATGAGGTAAGTTTGACGGATATGATCTAGCATGCAATGACGGATGTCCTGAAAATGCTTCATATGCAAATTCTGAAAATATTACAAAATCATCGTCTGGATTATTTTCTAGATATTTTTCTAATGCCGGAATGGCGCACACAACTCTTCCAATGCCGCCATTAATATAGAATGCAGTATTACGTTCTTTGTTGTTTATTTTTTTCATAAGTTTAACTCATTTAATGTTATTGTTGTTCCGAGGGTTCCTTTTACAAAAACATTAAAAGATAAACTTATTCTGTTTTTGTTTGAATTATTAGGACTTACTTCGTGAAACAACGTTGAAGGAAAGAAAATAATATCATTATTTTTTACAGGAACAGTCCATATATTTGAATTAGTTACATTATATGTAGAAACATCGATTTGTAGTGTGGGATTATTTGTAATAGTATCATTGTTATTAGAAATAAATGTTATACTATCTTCGGGTGTTGTATCTATATAATAAACTCCACTTATTAAAGAATTACTATGATTGTGTCTATGATGACTAGAACCAGGCGGATTAAAATTTAACCAAGATTGTGTAAGATAAAATTCATGTTTAGGATCTATAAATAATACGTTGTTAATATATTCATTAAGACCAGACATAATTCTATCACGTATTAAACTGTAAGAATCTAAATTCAACACATTAGTATTAGTTGATGAAAGGTTTCCTCCAACATTTTCACGAGTTTTTAATTGTTCGGTTGTTGTGTCATGTACTTCGGTTATATCTGAATATTTGTTATATATAAAAACCGGAGTACTAAAAAGTAATAATGTATTATCTAAAGATTGATTTTGATTCATTTTTTATCCTTTAGTTGCAATCTAGAGATATTCTAATATTTCCAGAAACGCTTATTCTGTAATCATCCGAAGTATAAAATGGATATACACAATGATTCAACGTAGCAGGAAACATTAAAATAGTTCCTTCCCATGTCTTATCAACCGGAACCGGTGTAGTTTGTATTCTGCCTAGTATATCATTGTAAATAAAAGTAAATTTTGAAGTATAAGCGCCCGATGTGTCTGTATTATCTGATTCGTGCAAGATATCAGAGTTAAGAGGAAAATAAGTTTCTTCATCTTTTAATTCATAAGGTATTTTAATCCAAATAACAAAGCTTAATACACCCGAATGATGATGTATAGGGTTAAATTCATATTTTTTTTGTTTATTGACCCACATAGAATCAACAATTAAATTATATTTTTTAGATTTTGAAACTTCTTCAAATGTATCAAGAAATCCTGGATTATTAATCTGCCAAGTATCTGCCATTGCTAATAGAAATTCAGACATATTTTCCTTAATATGATTTAAAGAATATTCTTCTTGCATATGTCCCAAAAGCTTATGATTATATTTCTCTCCTGTGTCACCCATAGTATCTATAACAGATTTTAAATTTTTAAAAATATCAAACGGAAGTTTAGACTCTAATACACCGAGATTATTAAGTGCTTTTAATGATAATGTCATGTTTTCTATGTATCCTTATCATTGTATATATACCGAGATAACCAATCACAAGCACTAAGCTGAGTGCTTGCAGCATTTTTCCATTGATTTACTTTGTTATATCTATCGTATAAAAAATTTTCACAAAGATCGCGCATACTTGTCTGCATACCCAATTCTTGCTTTACAATGTCAATTTCATTGTATACATTATAATTCATACCGTTAGCTATACATACAATACCTGCACGTCCAGTATGACTAAGTGTAAGTGTTTTCTTTACATATAGATCATTAAATCCGCTAGTACTAGTGCGTAAATTTGAATCGTAAACTCTTTCTCTATTTTTATTCCAGTAATCTGAATCACTTCTTATAGACAAAGCGTAATGCAATGCAACAAATTCTGCAAAATTCTGATAAAAATTTCTTATGTGTGCGTTATACACATCTCGATCAAATTGATTAACTACTGGTCGATCTACATGACGACAAAATTCTAACAAAAATTCATGAACACTTAATAATCCATTACTTTCTAGTGGCTCAATGAATGCAGCAGCCAACCCAATGCCTAATACATTTTTAACCCATATACGTTCATAAATACCTGTTTTAAAATTAATGTGCTTAAAATTAAGATCATCTGTAACTCTATTAGGATTGTGCAATGTCATTTTATCCGAATTAAGATGATTTTTAAATTCTTGCAGAGCATCTTCGTCTGATATAAATTCATCTGAATATACGTATCCTGTACCTATTCTAGACCAAAGCGGAATATTCCAAACCCACCCGTTACTTAGTGCAGTACAATTTGTATATACTTCTAGTTCTTTTTCTTTATCAGTATACGGTATTTGTACAGCCCATGCCTTGTTATTTGGTAAAATATCTCTATAAGATACAAATGGCTCTTCTAGTGCTTTACCTAAAAGTAAACTTTCAAATCCAGTGCAATCTACATAAAGATCTGCTGTTAATTTTGTTCCGTCTTCTAAAATAATTTTAGATATACCGTTATCGTCTGTAGGAGCGTCAACAACTGTTCCTACTACATGTTTAACTCCACGAGGTATACAATAGCGATCTTTAAGATATTTTCCGAATAATAACGAGTCAAAATGAAAAGCTGTATGATAATCAAATCTAAAATCATCAAAACTACCGTCTTCATTAGTTGATATTTTATTTTCGTTTACTAATGCCATTACAGGCCAAAAGTTTTCTGCAAAGTCGCTAGAATGAGTTTCAGGATAGTAAGCTTTTTTTAATTGCCAATGATTATAATTAATATCTTCAGTTTCTATAGGATCACCAAA
>Ga0102945_1000034_pt1 | contig 54600 bp, 90 predicted proteins | sample SalPonred_H2O_MG_FD_78207 | JGI IMG/M metagenome (GOLD analysis project Ga0102945, IMG submission 78207) | Salt pond water microbial communities from South San Francisco under conditions of wetland restoration - Salt Pond MetaG R2_restored_H2O_MG ...
AATTGAATCTAACAATATCCAAAAGTATATCATCACACCTGAAGTGGTTAAGTATTGGGATACCACTTGGGATTGTGTAGTAAATGAAAATTACTTAGATAACGAATTAGATTATTGTAAAACATGTAATCCATTCACCGAAAGTGGTGTTAAGGGAGATGTTTCAATCGAAAGTGTATCTAACAATGTTTATGGCCAACCACAATTTAAGTTCGGAGCAGGTTGGTTAGTGGTAGTTTCAAAATACTTATTAGATAGTATTCCTTTACCAGAATCAATGGGGGCATATGGACCCGATGATACCTTCTTAATGTGGGGAATGGAAAAGTTAAAAAGAAGAGGTGAGGATATCTATCAGTTTAAATTAAAAAATTATGTAGTTTGTGAAAACTTCTATTACAGAAATCAAAGTGAATATGATTTATTAATTAAACGAATAAATCGTAAAGATGAATTTTTACAAATAGCACATAGTGCATTCAACTCCGAAATAGATAAATTATAATATGAGAATAGTGGTTTCAATCTTCACTTTACCGCATGAAATTGATGAATTGGAAATCCTACTTCATCAACTTCGATTATCTTCATATCACTTATCAGATGATGTTGAACTTGTTTTGGATATAACTCTATGTTTATCTGAAAATATGGTCAATTGGAAAAAATCATCTATACCCAAACCATACTTTGAAGAAAAACTTCTAAAACTATCAGCACACGCAGATTGGTGTGTAAAGTATATGAGAACCTCAACCGATATTTTAGGTGAGGTTTCGCATCGTAGAGATAGTTTTGAAACTCATTTCAAATCCGCATCTCATTTTATTTGGTTAAATACTCATATAGTTTTTCCAGAGAAAACTTTATTTTATTTAGAACAATCCCTAAAACAGGCAAGTGAATTTACACCATATCACATCGTAACTCCTGAAATGGTAAGAATGTGGGATGAAAGTTGGGATAATTTAGTAAATGAAAACTTTAAAGATAAAAAACTCAATTATCAAAGTATCTGTAATCCTTATGTGGATAGTGGTATTTATGGTGAGGTAGAAATAGTAGAAGTAAAAAATACATTAGAAAGACAACCTCGGTATAAATTCTTAGGAGGTATGTTTACTTGTATCAGTAAACCCTTACTCAAACGAGTTGGTATACCTGAATCATTTGGACATTATGGATATGATGATACCTTTTTAATGTGGGCAAGTGAAAAACTAACTCAAACTACTGATATCAAAGTTCAACAATTCAAAATGAAAAATGTAGTTATTTGTGAAAATTACAAATACAGAAACAACGCCCACTATTTAAACAATATGTCAGTTTTTGATAGAAAAGAACATTTCCAACAAATAGCCGAATCAAACTTTGGTAAAGAATTAGAAAAGATATAATAATATGAATTATTTAGAATCCGTAAAATATTTAATTGATAATTTTATATTTACAACAATTACCGATGAATATAAAGAATCCGCTAGAGATGATTCACATATCATAAATAGACCATCTAAATATTTTAATGATTTACTAAACCAATATGTTTATTCTATATCCGGTAGTTCTGAGTTCTATCATAATCGGGAATTGACTGATTATTATATTAATAATAACATATACATACCAAACTATGATTTAAAAACTTCATTAAGTTTAAATAAAAAGGTAATAATTCAATTAGATTTTCATCCAGGTAGTAGGTCATTTAATATAATACGTAATAACTTTTTTGATAATTTATTTAAAGATTATCCTGAACTATTATCTGAAATGAAATTAGGTAATGCTTATTTATTTTTATATTTTGGATTTGAGGCGGATAGTTTTTATTATAATGATTATAATAATGTAGATGGTAATTTAAAAAATTACTATGAGTTGTTTGATAATGTTATTATAGATTATGGTTTACCAAATACTTCTATGATTATTTTATCAAGTAATATGTTGGGATATGAACAAGAACGTATTCAATATGGGGATGATACTCCATTAACAACATGTATATTTGATAATGTTACTGAATATGAAACTTTTACAAGAGCTACTAATACAATTGATGTTAACTACTCTTTTGAAAAGCATATTGAAAATTTAAAAAAATCAACCAAATACTTACTCAGAGTAAACAGAACAACCAATCAATATAGAGATTTGATGTTATATTATTTATATAAATCAAATAATATAGATAAATGTATAGTTGAGCATATAAAATTTGGACTTAGTAAATCTCAACTTATTAATTTACTATTAGAGTGTCGTGATATATGTAATTTAAATGGTTTTATACAATTATCTGAATTGTTTGAATATGATGAATCTGTTTATGATAAAATAATAAATTCATTACCACATTTAACTAATGATACTGATAATTTAGTTACTAATCATTATGGTATTGAACCCATATCACATGATGTATATCATAAAACATTATTTTCATGGGTATCAACTTCTTTACTTGATAAGGATAATCAGGTATTTATAAATGCATCTACATTTAGCCCAATGTTGTATTATCACCCATTGTTAATACATGGAAATAGACAACATATTGAAAAAATAAAAGAAAGTGGATATAATTCATACGACTGGATTTTTGATGAATCGCATGATTTAGATGGTTCCGCATTAAGTAGATTTGTAAAATCTACAAATTCTGTTGATTATTTACTATCTAAAAGTAAAGATGATATTATAGATATACTTATAAAAAATAAAGATAAGTTAATCAATAATAGAAATAAACTATTACGTACTGATAGTATCGAAAATATCATTACTAAATTTGTAAGAATATTGGTATGAAAATAAAATTAATAATATTTGATTTAGATGGTGTTTTAATAGATACTAAAAATGTTCACTTTGATGCGTTAAATACTGTATTGGGTGAGAAATACCAAATTTCTTGGAATGAACATCTCTCAATATATGACGGATTAAAAACTTTTCAGAAATTGGAGCTGTTATCTGAACGAAAGGGATTACCAAACGAAACTCATCAAAAAGTATGGGAAGATAAGCAAAAACTGACACTTAAAAAATTGGGTGAACTAACTCCAAATGAAACTTTGATTGATTTGATGAGAACATTATCAGAATCGGGTTATAAATTAGTAGTTTGTTCAAATTCTATTAGAAAAACTGTACTGACTGTACTTTCTAAGTTAGGTATTATGCAATTTATGGATTTGGTTATATCAAATGAAGATGTAAAGAATGCAAAACCTCATCCTGAAATGTATTGGAAAGCAATTTCAATGATGAGTTGCTTACCGGAGCAAACTTTAATAGTAGAAGATTCACCATATGGGTTACTTGCAGCTGCACGTTCCAAATCCCACATACTTAGAGTAAAAAATCCTTCAGAGGTTAGATTTAAAAATATAATTAAAAAATTGGTAGAAATTGATAATGGTGAACAACAAACAATCCCACCATGGAAAGATGAAAGTTTAAATGTTCTAATTCCAATGGCGGGTGCTGGTTCACGTTTTGAAAAAATGGGATACACTTTTCCAAAACCACTAATAGATGTAAAGGGAAAACCAATGATACAATTAGTAGTGGAAAATCTAAACATTGAAGCAAACTTTATTTATGTAGTTCAAAAGTCACATAGAGAAAAGTATAACTTGGATACACTACTTAATCTCATCACACCTGGTTGTAAGATAGTAGAAACAGATGGTCTAACCGATGGTGCAGCATGTACCGCATTACTTGCAAAAGAACATATTGATAATAATAATCCACTATTCTTTGCTAACTCAGACCAATTTGTAGAATGGGATTCAAATGAGTTTTTGTATAAAATGAATGAAACCGATTCAGATGGAGGTATTGTATCCTTTAAAGCAACACACCCTAAGTGGAGTTTCGCAAAAGTTGATGAAAAAGGATTGGTAACTGAAGTTGCTGAAAAGAATCCTATTTCAGATATTGCAACGGTGGGGTATTATTATTGGAAACATGGTTCTGATTTTGTAAAATATGCAGAACAAATGATTGAAAAAGATATTAGAGTAAACAATGAGTTTTATGTTTGCCCTGTTTTTAATCAAGCAATAGAAGATGGTAAAGAAATCAGAACATTTGATATTCCAAAAATGTGGGGATTGGGTACACCTGAAGATTTACAAACTTATTTAAAAAAACATGATACTGATATCTCATAGGGGTAATATTAATGGTAAAAACATTAATAAGGAGAATAATCCAACTTATATAGAAACCGCGATTGGGTTTGGTTATGATGTTGAAATTGATATTCGTTATATCGATAAACGATTCTTCTTAGGGCATGATATACCACAATATGAAATAAAAATTAAATGGTTGGAAAAAAATTTAAATAATATATGGATACATTGTAAAGATTTAAACTCTTTTTCATATTTTAATCAATATAATCTTATAAATTCAAAAAAATTTAATTACTTTTCACATGATACTGATATTGGTGTACTAACATCCCATAACTATATATGGTCAACTCATATATGTAATGGTGGTATTTTGGTATTACCTGAAATATTTAATACATCACCTACATCCGAAACTATTGGTGTATGTTCTGATATAATATCCACCTTTTCTAAAAGATAAAATAGCCATATTTATATCTGTATGTTTTTATTCACTGTAGAAAATATAAATAATATTTCATCCCTTGTTTATACCAACGATGGTATGGGTGAAAAGAGCGAGAAGAAAATTGAGTATTCCAAAACCCAAGGATTACTCAGTAATTTTAATTACGATAAATTCAAATTAAATTCTTTTCCAAAAAACACTTCCATGCAAACTTTGGAAGAACTAAATCGTTTAAAAGATTTACCACAAGATGATGAGTTTGCAAAAAAATACGATAATATTGAATCTGTATTTAAAGAAGTATGTGAAGAACACAATTTAAAATACCCAAGTAAATTGGTAGATGAATTACTGAAATCATCGGCAGGTATTATTTTAGATTTAAAATTCATTCATAATAGACCAAGACCTCAACAATTAGCAAAAGAATATGGAATGAAAATAGGTGGATTGAGTATGGAATCTATGAATACTCCCTCGTTTCCATCGGGTCATTCTACGCAAGGATTTTTAGTAGGTAAAGTTTTACAAACAAAATTACCAATTACCACAGATGCATTCTTGGAAGCAGGTAGAAAAATATCATACTCACGAAACATTGCACGGGCACATTATCCATCAGATTCTCGAATGGGTGAGAATTTGGGTACCTCAATGTATGAGTATTTAAAACACAAATTATGATTTATTGTTATTTTTATTAAACTACAATCATATTTATACACATAAAGGTTTCAAAATAATACGTTATACATTTAAGTTTTATTAATAAGTTTTAGAAATTGTTACGTAATCAACTAATAGGAGATTACTTTGAATACAATTACAAAAAAACTTTTAAACGGGTTAACGTTGTGTGTGGTGTTACTTTTATTCACTTTTCCCACAACAACTTTAGGACAAGAAATTAAAATAGGCGAAGTTACCAACGAAATTAAAGTTGGTCCTTTTGCCGGTAACCCCGCTATGGCTTATGGGGTAAAAAATATCTTAGAGGAACTACTCTTAGATTTAGACTACGATTTAGTCGAAGATTCAAATACCAAAATTAATGTTAGATTAGTGTTTTTCGATATCAAGAATATCGGAACAAATATTGGTGTCTTTCATAAAGATGTTTCACAAACTCAGATTATAGCAATAGGAGAATTGCAAAAAGGTAAAAAGGTAAAAAAGAAAACTGTTCAGAAAGGAATCAGTAAAGAAATTTCAACCTCTACCTTAGTTGTAGCATCCGATGGTACATTCAATCAACAAACGGCAAGTATCGCACTGAAGAAAGTGTTGGTACAAATAGTAGAGGAACTATTACAATGAAAAACTTATTAACTATGTTACTGATATTGGTAACATCAATCTCTTTTGGTCAAGATTTAGTTCTTGACCATAGTGTTATAGAAGATACACCATATGGGGTAGGAGATATAATCACAATCAAATTTAATACATTAGATGTAGCAAATTCTACTCCTACTTTTGTACAATTTGATTATCAATATAATAACAAATTATTAGAAAAAATATCACACACGTTTATACTTCCTAATAACCCATCAGCATTAACTGCATTAAATCATTGGGATGGGTATTCTTGGAATCCTAATGGTAATGTAGCTACTAATAATTTATCAGCTCAATATCAACAGGGCTCTTACCAAGGAAGTGTTACTGATTGGTCCGTAGAAAGAATTACAGTACAAGATGGTTCTACCATTGCACATGCAGCAACTATTTTAGAAGTAACATTTAGAATAAAAGATAAAATTAACACAAATTACTCAGATTATTCAGAAGTTACTAAGTTAAATTGGGCTAACATAAAAGATAACTCTACTAGCACTACATATGATGTAGATGCAATGACAGATACTATTGATTTAGGACAGGTTAATGGTGGGGTTTTATCTGCAGTAAGTCTTAGTGTAAACACGCCAGTAACTTCTAAATCGGATTACATTTATACTATCCTTAAAACATCAGATAATTCTCAAGTAACGAGTGGTAATTTTGATGCATCTGGTGATGCAACAATTACTGGTTTAGTTGATGGAGTAGAATATGATGTATTAGTATCAGTGCCCAATGATATAAGTTGGTTAGATGATGTAGTAACGGTATCGGATGTTTATTTGGTATTCAACTACATGTCCTCAACCGATATTGATGGTAATGGAACGGGAGTATTTGATTACTACTTACAAAAGATATTCGGTAATGTTACATCTGATAATATAGTAAATGACCAAGATTCATATACTCTCTTAGCACATCTATCGGGCACATTACCAACTTATATCCCCAATGACCAGAGTACTTTCTATCCAATTACCTCTACTGAGTTTGGTGCAATGAATTATTCTATGTTATTATCTCAATATGGTAAAGAAACTTTATCTGTAAATCCACAAAGAATTACACCATCCCCATCATTAACTACATTTAGTTTTGGTCATGGTTTAGTTGGTGATGTGGATTTATCTCACTCACATACCCCATCAACAAGTGGATTTGATATAGTAGCTAAAACATTCGGTATAGGAAAAGAAAAAATGGCATTTTTCTCCAAAACACCTGAACTTAGTAACTTAGATATCACTACACAATTAGTTGATGGTAAGGTGGTATTGGAAATCAGTACTATTAAGACGGGTATGGCAGGTGCTCAAATTAATTTAAACTACGATACAAGTAGATTGGAATTTAGTGAAGTTGTATTTGATAGTGGAAACACCATGACAAACTTTGCAAATGAAAAGAATGGAAAGATATTCATAGGTTCTCTTGATTTAAAAGGTGAGAATACCATTAAGACAGGTACTCCTTACAGAGTTATCTTTACTCCAAAAGAAACTCTTACTAATACTGCAGGTTTAGTTAGTTTTGGTGTTACTGAAGGTGTTAAGACTAATGGTACAAAAGTTAAATTCAACATTCAATAAGGAGAATATAAAATGAAAAAAGTAATAATAGGATTAATGTTTTTAGGTATGTTAGTAGCATGTACTCGAGATGAGTATGTGGTTTACGAACCAACTTCATTCATACCAGAAACATTACAAATTGTAGAACCAATAGGTTTAAAATTAGAAAATACATTTGTAACTGATAAAGTTTCGGTAAATGTAAAATTACCATCAACTGGAACATACAGATTAAAAATCAAAGATATCGTAGGAAAATTGGTATCACAAGAAAAACTTTCAGCTAAAGAAGGAGATAATATTCTTTCAATTTATACCAATTCTTTAGAGAAAAGTTCTTATACAGTTGAATTACAAACTGAAGATGGAACCCTATTAGGTTCTTCGGTTTTTGTTATGATTAATTAATAAAGGAAAAAATAAGATTATGAAAAAAGTAGTATTTGGTTTATCGTTGTTATTTTTAGCAGCATGTACAAATCCATCAATGGAACGAGGATTTGAATCGTTAAACAAAGAAGTTGCTGAATTAGCATCGGCAATAGATGATTTGGATATCAATGGATTAATGATTCAGATGGATTCTATCACCCAAGATTTAGAAATAGCTGAATCGGATATCAATGATTATGTGGTATCAGTAGAAGAACATATTGCTAGAATAGCTGAATTACAAGCTAAATTTGATGCAATGGCACTTCAAGTTCAAGGTATGACTGAAATCGTAGATGGAATGATTATTGCAGCAGAAGGATTGGCAACATCAGAACAATTTGAAAAATTACTTGCTGATATGAATGAGTTCCAACAAGGAATTAATGTATTGGTAGGTAGTGCCGATTATGATTCAGATGGTGTAATGAATTCAGTAGATAAGTGTCCAGATACCGAATTAGGAAAAGAAGTTGATTCTGATGGATGTTCATCAGACCAATTATAAATAAAGGAGAATAAATTATGAGTGAAGAAACACAAGAAAAGACAGGATTCGCTAAATTAAAGAATCAAATCATAGCAGGTGCTGGTGTAGGTTTAACCACATTAGGTACTATGTTTATCGATGAAGTTAAAAACATCGTTGGTTTAGGTGAAGATGAAGAACAGGCACAGACTGAACAAGTTGATGTTAAACAAGAACAAAAACAAGAAGTCAACGTAACTGGACCTGAAATCATCATTAACATTCCAGAACAAAAACCTGCAGAAACTAAAACTATTATCAAAGAAGTTCCTGCTAAGAAAAAAGTAGAAAAAGAAGAAGCAATCGATTGGTAGATTGTAAAATTAAATAAAGGAGAACACAGATTATGAAAAATGTTTTAACAAACAACAATTTAGTTGATTTATGGAAAGAGGCTAAAACCCCATTAGATTATGTAGTAACCACATGGATAACGGGACTTGCAGTCCTTGCATTTAGTGGAATAGGTATAATGGTATTTGAGATGATTACAAATCCAACTCAATTTAACCACGCAACTTTTGGAATATTTGATACATTAGGATAAATTAATGGAAGAACAAACTGAACAGAATACTGGGTTTCAGAAACTCTTACTTTCTATGATGACTAGAAGGTGGTTAATGACTTTAATAGTCTTAATTACTTTCATGACAATCGCAGTTGGTATTTTAATATCAATACATTCAGAAGCACAAGTTAGTGGAGAGTGGAAAGAACTTCTACTCTTATTATTAGGTGCCTTGATTGGTTCCTATGGTAAGATTATAGATTATTGGTTCTCTGATACCGATAAAGATAAAATGTTAGTACAAAAAATGGATGAAGAAGATGGTGAATCACTATCTGATACATCAAAATAAATAAAAGAATATGAAAAAAATATTATTAGTTTTAGGATTATTAGTTTCAACACTTGGATTTTCACAAATCGGAAAAATACAATCAGAAACTTATACAGCAGAATTTGAAAAAAGAAAATCCATAGAAGATGTTTCAGATTATTGGGGTGATATGGTACCTGTTGCTCTACTCAAAGTTGGTATCTCTGATGAATTATATGAGATGTATCCTGAGTTAAGAGATGGTAGAGTAGGATTGGGTCTTACCAACATCGTAATTGAATACTTAGATTGGACAAATAGATTTGAGTTCGTAGAAGAAAAATCTGCAATCAAAGATAGAATGAAATCTCAATGGGTTGCATCACGAAAAGGTGTATCTGAAAATAAAGTTTATGGAATGGGTAAAATTACTCTTGCTAAATACTTTGTAACAATTGAGATATACGATTTTTCAGTTTCAGAAGATGAAACGTTATCACTTAAAAGTGGTTCTAAACAAACACAAACAACTCGTTTAGGTTTACAAGTTAGATTTACCGATGCTGAAACTGGTAGATACTTTGTTGGTTCTGGTCTTGGTGATGCTAAGACAGTTAAAACACAAGAAGGATTGATGGGATTGGATTTAGATGAAATAAAGTTCAGACAATCAGCAATTGGAGTATCAACTCGTAAAGCATTAGAAACTGCATCTGCTAGAATCGTGGCAAGGATGATTCGTAAAGGAATCTTTCCAAACTAAAATAACTTATGAAAAAATTACTACTCATACTCTTTTTATTCGTGAGTAGTTTTACTTATGGACAGATATTTACACAAACATTTGTAGATAGATGTACAGGTGAAACGAAATTAGTTACCGCAAACTTTTCACAAGGTTCTGCGGTAGTTTCGTTTTATAGTAGAGTAAAAGTATTTACTTACCAAGAGTTTCTACAAGGACAACTACAATCGTGGTTAATTGAAACATATAATTGGTGGAATGCACTTTCACCTTGTTCGGATGCAGTTCAACAAGCTCAACAAGCCCAACAAACGGCTCAACAAGCTCAACAAGCCGCCCAACAAGCCCAACAAGCCGCAACCAATGCATCAACTGCTGCAACCAATGCAACCCAAGCAGCAACTACTGCTTCTACTGCTTCTACTGCGGCTACCACGGCAAGTGCTGTTGGAACTACAACACCCCCACCAACCACTACGGCTACGGCTCCACCAGCTACTGATACTTCATCTACATCCCCACCACCAACAACAGGAGGAACAACAAATGACACATCTACAACAAATACTACCGGTGATACATCAACATCTGGTGGTACATCTTCAACTGATTCATCTTCATCTACTGATACTGGTTCATCAAGTAGTGGAGAAGGAACTACATCTAACGATAGCAGTGGAACTACTGAAGGAGGAACTGATAGTAGTGGAGAAACTTCGAGTGAAACTAAAACAGAAGAAACAAAAACTGAAGAAACTAAAACAGAAGAAACGAAATCTGAAGAAAAAACTGAGGAAGTAAAAGAGGAAAAGAAAGAAGAATCTAAGGAAGAAACTAAAGAAGAAGAAAAGAAAGAAGAAGAAAAATCCGAAGAAAAGGAAGAGGACGAGAAAAAGGAGGAAAAGAAGGAAGAGGATAAAGAAGAAGAGGATAAAAAAGAATCCAAGATGATGCCAATTCAGTTAAAAGCTGATGCCATGGCAATGCAAACTCCACTTGGTTCTTATAACGCAGTGATGAACATTGGTGCTTCTCAAAGTTCTATCTTTGGTGATGTATCTTATTCGTTAAATGCAATGATATGGGATAATCTTAGACAAGTTTCTTTCATGGGGGCTCGTACGAAAATTGCTTTTACCGATGATTATCAAGTAAAGGTAATCAAAGCAACTGCAATAGGGTATTCTAACAATTTTTCTATCTCAACCTTAATGTTATCCCAATCTTTTATGAAACCCTTTAAAAATGGTATGACAGTTGGTGTGGGTATATCAGCAGGTACTACCTTTGAAAGTTATCCTATTCAAGAAAACTTTATGGTATCATACAATGTTCTCGCTACCAAATCTTTCAAACTTAATGATAGAATTACTTACTCACCCGCCCTAATCTTTACCCAAACTCCTTTTATGAGTTCTAAAGATGGAGTAGGGGTAGATTTCAATAATGGTAATCCATTTGGGGTAAGTGTAAGAAACGATATGAAAGGTTCTCGTATCCATTTTATGGGCATCATGGCAAACTCATTTACAGTACAACTTACCAAAAGATTTTCATTCAACGTAGGTTGGACAATAATAAAAGGTTCAGACCCTAATCTACCAATGATGCACTCATTTATGATTGGTTCTAAATTACCATTTTAATACTTAATATTATGAAGAAGTTTATATTAACCATTGTTTACACATTATTAGTTTGTAATTTGGGGTATTCTCAAACTCTTACCACACCAACTTCACAAAACATACCTATTGGGGTTAGTGGATTACCTATTAGTGGTTTTACCTTAGATGGGTATAACCCTTCTACTATTTATAAAGTTTCACTATCCATCACTGGTAATGCTAACTCAAACTTTACAGTTAATACTACCACGGGTTTAACAAGAGATTATGGATTTAACTCTTGGACAAACATAACAATGGTAAACTTTACAGGTACTCCTACCAATATCCAAAATGGATTAAACTCAATCACATTTAACACAACATCTACTATTGATGGGCTGATAAATCTTTCGGTTCTTATTTCATCACAACAAACAAATACTTACTACAACCCTGATAATGGACATATGTACAAGTTTGTTAGTGGTAGATATACCATTGGACAAGCTCGTAGTGGTGCATTAAACTCCACATTTGAGGGAGAATCTGGTTATTTAGTAAACATAACTTCAGCCGCAGAACAATCATTTATAAATCAAAAAGTATTGGCCTCCAATGTTTGGATTGGTTTAGAAGATGATGGACACGAAGGAGTATGGAAATGGATGGATGGACCTGAAGCGGGTCAAACATCGACTTATTACAATTGGTGTAATTCAGAACCAAACAATTGGGGAAGTGGTGAAGATTATGTAGTAACAAAATGGTATGGAAGTCCTTGTTGGAACGATTATGGACCTCCCGCTACAACAACTTCAACATCAATCGGTGGATATATTGTAGAGTATGGAACTTGGACAGACCCAACCCAATCTACTTTTAACTCCACTCAACAAACTCAAATTACATTTACCCAAAAAGAAATGTTATGGGTAGATTATACTTTTGATTTTGGTTCAAATATTAACCCAACTGATTTTAGTGGTAAAATGCATTACGAAGAATCAGATAATTCTTTGGCTACCAATAACACCACAGACCTTACACTTAATTCAAGTGGTAAAGTAAATGTAACAAATCAAATACAAGAAACCTCGATTGGTAAAAAAGCAACAACGGTTGGTGGTTCAGTAGAATGGTGTGTGTTGTATGATTATGATAATACTAATAGTAGACACAGAGTTTTAATAGATAAAAGAGAATTTCCAAGTGGAATATCAGCAACTGATGTAACATCACTTCAATTATTTGATTTATATGATGGTAATGTAACCTTTTATAGAGAAGATTCATATTGGGCACAATATTACATCTATACAAATACTCCAGTTACAACATCAAATACAAGTTATTCATCTTACCTAAGAGATATGGGTTCATCCTATGCATTAAAAGCAGAGTTCTCCTTTGAAGATTCAATGGGATATAAACCACACTCATTTATCTTTACCTCACCAACCCAAACAGAAATAGAAACTCTTATAGATGATATAGTAACTGTTTCGGATGTAGTACTTGCATTCAACGAACTTTCTGGTGGAGGGTTAAATGGTGGATATAAAGGAGATTTGAATGGTATTCAGTTGGGTAATGGTGATGTTAATGGTGATAATCAGTTTGATTTTCAAGATACTTATAAACTCTTACAACACCTAACGGGTACTCAATCATTAGTCGAATCAACCAACACACTGGTTTATTTTATGAAAATAAAAACTACAACTGATTACAATACAACAACTACTTCAAATTGGACTTCAAAATTTAACGGAACTACTTTGATGGCAAATGTAGATTTGGATAATGGTTTAGTTGTTTTTCCACAATATAGTGTTACTTGGAGAGGTGATGTTAATCTTTCCCATTCACCAACTCAAAATCTACAAGTTCAAGCAATGAAGATGGGTAGATTATCTCTTTCAAGATTTTCAAAAAATGAAATGACTGAACTTTATTTAGATGTTGAAAAAGAAAACGAAAGTGTGGTGGTAACTATTTCAGTTCCTACCAATACCAAAAATATAACAGGTTCTCAGTTTAGAGTAATGTTTGATGATAGTAGATTATCATTTGATAAAATCCAATATTCAAACGAACAAATAAATAACTTTAACTCCATAAGAACTAACTACATTAACTTAGGCTCAATCTCACCAGATGGTTCTCAAACCCTAAATGGCGGTGTAGAATATAAAGTTTATTTTAAAACCAATCGAGATTTACAATCTATACTTGGTTTGGTTTCTTTACAAAAAGTAGAGTTGGTTACACAAGATGGAATACAAATAGAAAGTATCGTAAAATGAGAAAAGGATTTATACTTTTATTACTGATTTTATTTTCGTGTCAAAAAGATGAAATACTCGTTATTGACCAAATTCTAACATATACTATGATTTTTGAAAAAGATAGTATTGTAGTAGAAGATGGTCAAGATATTTCGTTTGAAGTAGTATCAACCAATCAACATCAGTTAATTATATCTACACAAGATGGTTCAGTTCTTTCCAAAGAATCCTTCATCCCTACTCTTGGTCTTAATACTCGTAAGATTTATACTAAAACTTTACCTAAAGAAAAACTTGTTTTAACACTCCAAACTAATGAAGAACTGGAGAAAATTTACATAATTATAAAATAGTATATTTATTCACATAAACATTTATATTTATATATTATAAAGGAATACACTATTATGACCATATCTCAGTTAAAAGAAGAAATACAATCAATAGTAGAGGCTAGAAATCGTGGTATTAAAACTATTCAAAGTGATTTGGATAAAAATGCCAATGATATTAAACGAGCTCTTGATTTCTATAAAAAAAATAAAAATACTGATAAGGCTAAGGCATTTATTGAAGTATTGAAGAAATTAAATAAGAAAAAACAAAAATTAGCTTCTGAATTTGATAAAAAAGTTTCTAGTATAGATAGGAAATATGCAGATGCAACAATGGGTAATGGTATTGATACGACTATTGATATAACTGATGAATCAGTAAATGAAGCATCTTCGGAACCACAAATCATTACTCAATTAAGAGATGTAGTGAAGAATGGATACAAAACTCTTAAAGACCCCAAGACTGGTAAAAAGATGAAAGTAGATTCATATTCAGCATCAGCAATAACTCAAGTATATGATGCAATTAACAACCAATCGACAAAAGATAAATTTGTTAAGAGTGGGTTATTGGGTATGCAGAGTGTATCATTTAAAGCAATACGTAAATAAATGAGTACTAAACTAAAAAATATATTATCCGAAATAAAGTGGGAAGGTAGAGATATTGAACTTGGTAAAGTTTATACAGATAAAACAATGTCTCCATTTAAATCCCAAACTCAGATAAAAGAAGAAACCGATACGGATACTGATAGTGGAATGGCAACTAAACAGTTATCAAACTCTGTTGAATACGCAAATAAGTTAATTGGTAAACTCAAGAAAAGAGAAACATTAGAACCTTGGGTACAGTCGTTAATTACAAAGGCTGAAGATTATTTAAAATCAGTTAATGGTTATATTGAAAGTGAAATTGATTTCACCAAAGATATAAAATAATAGTATAAAAAGACGTAACAAAAATGGAGTTAGCAGTAGCATTTATTACCGGGGTTGTAGGGCCTCTAATTTATTTATACGTAGAAAAGCAAAGAAATAAATTAAAATTAAAAAAGATAGATACTATCCAAGAAGCAGTGGGTGATTCTATCTTAATTGAAACAGAGCTTGAAGATATAAGAGAATATTTCAATTCAGATAGAGTTTGGATTTCTCAATTTCATAATGGTGGAAATTTCTATCCAACTGGCAAATCAATACAAAAGTTCTCAATCTTTTACGAAGTTGCAAAAAAAGGAGTTTCATCGGTATCCCATACTTTTAATAATATACCTTGTTCACTTTACCCAAAAGCATTTGACCATATGTTAAATGGAGACCAAAAAGGAATCTTCATACCAGATTATAATGACCCGAAAATCGCTACTTATGGATTAAAAGGTGCAGCTGAATCAGTTGGAACTAAATCAACTTATGTAATTCCAATGTTTACTTTAGACGAAAAATTTATCGGTACTATTGGTTTAGATTATGTATCTAAAAAAAGAAAACTTACCAAGGATGAATGGGAAACTTTTCAGATAAAAGCGGGCAGAGTTAGTGGGTATCTTTCTTCGTACTTGGATAAGTAAAACTTTAACAAAACTTTAACATTAAAAGATTGGGTATTCCAATTTTTTTTTGTATATTTACATAGTAAATAAAAAAAATATATTTATAGTAAATAATAAAAAGTTATTATGAAATTACAATATGAATACGATGGACACCCAAGATTAATAAATTTTAATGTTAATGAATCTCCTAATGGATTTTTGTGTACAATAAAAACTACTAAGGATGAAGAAAAAGTAAAAGAAATCCTTCATTTTTCAACTAATCCATATATCATAGAACAAAAATTAAAATCACATATCCAAGAAATTACAGGATTACCCCTTTCATACGATAGAACTCATGAAGGTGATGGATATAACCTTAAAATTAGAGTAGATTTGTTAATAAAACAATTAGGATAATATTATGATAACACTAAAATCAATATTAGAGAACGCTAAAATCACTCAAAAACTTGAGGAAAAGAATGATACTTACTTCAAAGCTGCATACAAAGCTGCAGAATACGCTAAGAAACAAGCTGAGAAAAAAGGTTTCCAAGTAGATGAAGATGATTGGCAATCTCAAATCGGATTTGGTGGTAAGTATAATAGAATGAGACCTTCAGTTGGTAAAACACATTCCTTCTCAATTGGATTAACCAAGAATGGAAAACCACAAAGAAAAAACTTAAACATTTCATTATATGGAATGGATAGTGGACAGTATGAATTAACCCACTATATTAACTAATGATAAAATTACAAGAATTGATAAGTAGAAGTTTATTTGTAGAGGGCAAGAAACTCAGAGTATTTGATATGGATGATACTTTGGTCATGACCAACTCATACATTTATGTTACTGACAAATCTGGTAAAGAAAAAAAACTAACTCCTGGTGAATACGCGGTTTACAATGAAAACCCAGGTGAAACTTACGATTTCAGAGATTTTCATTCCTTAAAAGAACCTCAGGAAATCAAGAAAATGACCAAGGTTCTAAAAAGAATTGTTGGTAAAGGTGGTGGTGATGGTGTTTTCATTCTAACGGCAAGACCCCAAGGAGTTGATAAACACATTCAGAAATACCTTAAAGATATTGGAATCAACAAAAGAATACCTGTAACTGGTTTACAAAACAATGACCCGAAAGCCAAGGCAAACTGGATTGAGGATAAAATTGATAATGATGGATACGATGATGTTTACTTCGCAGATGATTCATTAAAGAATGTAAACGCAGTGAAAGATATGCTGAGAACCAAAGATGTAAAATGGAGAGTTCAGCACATCAAACACTAACTTTGGTATAATTCTTGAAACCATATATGTATATTAAAGGATATACATTATGAAAAAACTATCATTACTTCTATTATTCGTATTTTTAACTTCTTGTGCTTCTTTAGATTTTCAAATTAGAACCCTCAATACTGTTGGTTTGTATGATGGTATTTACTACAACACTACTCCACGTCTCAATTCAAACTTTGTATTTTTTCAACCCAACTTTACTAATAATTTATGGTGGAATTATTCTTTAAACTATCCATACAATTGGTATGGTTATAACGGATTAGGGTTAACTTACAATTGGAGATATAATCGATGGAGTACTAATGATTTTCTTTTTAATCCTTACCAAAATCAATTCCGAATTCAACCTATCATTCCAAGACGGGTAATTAGAAATCGTGGTAGAAGAAACACACAACCAGTTAATATCAGAAACCCAAGACCAAGAACACGAATTTCGGTACCAAGGAATACTCCTAATAGAAGAGTTCGTACCAATAGTATTCGTACTCCACGAGTTCAAGTAAGACAACCACAACGAGTTAGAACACGTACTCAAGTAAGACGTACTCAACCACCCACTCGAACCCAAATAAGAAGTTCAGTAAGACAGACACAATCTACTCGTAGAAGTTCGGTAATAAAAAATAAACGAAATCAGTAGTTTCCTATATTTATATACAAATAGGAAATAATTATGCCTTCAAAATCAAAACAACAACAAAAATTCATGGGAATGGTTCATGCACTACAAAAAGGTGATATGAACCCATCTGATGCTTCACCTGAATTAAAAAAGGTAGCAAATCGTATGGATAAAGACGATGCAAAAGATTACGCATCTACTTCACATAAAGGATTACCAAAGAAGGTAAAACAAGAAATAGTTAAAAAACTTAAAGAGTACGCTACTAAAATGGGTAAAGACCATATGGGTGGAGATTCAATACCTTCAGCTAAAAAAGGTGGTCTAAGAGATTTTGATGGATATGATAATGTAGATTACAATAAAGACATGCCGATGGATGAAGGAAAACTACCAAACAATTGGATGAGTGGTAGAACTTCTGATTATCATACTAAACTTCGTGGTAAAGAAAGAGAATACGATGATACTAACTTTGAGAAAGATAATTCAGGTCAACCAGATTTAGAAGAAGGATTCAACGAGTTAGAACATCTTAAACTTCTTAATCTCGCAATGAGAACAATGCCAGGTTCTCCAAAACAAAAAGAAATTATTAAGAAACTCAACAAAGTTAGAGTTAGTGGTGGAATGAAACCTCTAAAAGAAGATTTAGAAGATGTAATCTACCAAGTTAAAAAGTTTGACAAACCCAAAGATGAAAAACTTTTAACTATTAAAGTAATCAACAAACTCAAAGATAAAAGAAACAAATCAAAATCATCATCTAACAAACAAAAGATTCAGAAGATGATTAACAAGATTGAGGGTGATTATAAAAAAGGAAAGTACATTAAAGAGTACGGTCAAGGATTAGATTTATCTTATTTAGAAGATGAAGATGCTAGATTAGATGGTACACCAGAACCAAAAGATGCAATTGATAGAAATTTAGATGAAACTATGATTCGTAGAGCAGTTGATTTGGCTCAAGAATTATTACCAAAAGATACTTGGTCAAGATATGCATCAGATGGTAAAAAGAATGCTGAGTTCGTTAAAAATATAGTAAAAGATTTAGCTCGTTCGTTAAATCAGTTTTATAAAAATCATAACATAAATGTAAGAATACACAAATAGGAGAAAAAAGATTATGGCAATTGTACCAAAAGGAATTATCGTACACTCAATGGCAGAGTATTTAAAAATGCCAGAAGGACCGATGAAAGCATCGGATTTTATTAAATCAGTAAAACTTTCAGTACATGGGTATATTCACCCAGATGGAACTTACGAAAAACAAGTAGAAACACCAGGTAAAGCATTTCACGCTGGTAAATCTAAGTTCGGAGATTTAGAAAACCTAAACTCACACTTCTTAGGATTTGAACTTCTTGTACCAGGAGAACACGATTTCGGTACATTTAGTAAAGCAATTGAAACACCAGGTACTTATACTGAAGAACAATTCAACCAAGCAGTTGAGGTATGTAAGTATTGGATGAAACAATATGATATCCCTGCTGAAGCAGTAGTAAGACATTCTGATGTAAGTGGTGATGATGTACGTGGTAAAGGTAAAGGTAAAACAGACCCAGGTTCTGCATTCGAATGGGATAGATTTAAGGAAGCAATCTCTTAATTAAGAATATATGAAATTAGAAGTTTTAAGAATCAGTTCTCAATCAGATTCCACTAACGGAATTTTGTTTGATACTACCAAAGGTAGAAAGTTTTTGGCATATACATTGGAAGATGAACATCGTGATACCAAAGTAAAAGGTGAAACAAGAATTCCTGCAGGAACCTACAAAATAAAACTTCGTAAAGAAGGTGGATTTCACGGTAGATATACTGCCAAGTATGGTTCAATGCATAAAGGAATGTTACACGTACAAGACGTGCCAGGATTTGAGTATATTCTTATCCACACAGGTAATACAGATGAACATACTGATGGGTGTTTATTGGTAGGAAATACTCAAACCGAAAACATTAGTACTAAAGATGGATTTATCGGAGCATCAGTTAATGCTTACAAAAGAATCTATCCACCTATTGCAAAAGCATTAGAAAATGGTGAAGAAGTTGAAATTACTTATGTTGATTTCGATACACCCTAAGATAAAATAATTATACTTATAATAAAAGTTACACAAATATAAACAGTTACATCATTATGAATTATATAAGGAGAAATTGGATGGCTTTCAAAGACATTTTTAAAGACAGTAATGACTTAAACGAAAAAAATATCGTTGGGTTCGCATCATTTGCGGTAATGGTTATATTTGCATTAGCAGATATCACAACTGGATTTTTTGGTAAAGATTTAGTAATACAAGAATTTATTTACAACTCGTTTGTAATAATTACATTAGGTTCTTTTGGTATTGACGGATTACAAAAATTCGGTGGTAAAAAGGAATAGTAAATTTAATATTTAGAGAGGAACCTCACCTATGGTGGGGTTTTTCTTTTTTCCAATATTTATAGGAAATTGATTACGAATAAAAACCCAAAATAAAGTTATGGTATATTGGTTCACAGGACAACCCGCACATGGGAAAACAGTATTAGGAAAAAAACTACACAACTTCCTAAAAACAGAAAAACGTAATTGGAGACGAGATGTTTTTCATTTAGATGGTGATGATTTAAGAGAACTCACTATTAATAAAGATTATTCACCTGAAGGTAGAATTAACAATATCAGAAATGCCCAAATGATTGTGGAGTATCTTCACAACAATGGGTGTGATGTTGTGATATCATTAGTAGCACCCTATCGTTGGTTAAGAGAAGAATTTAAAGAAAGAATTGGATACGAAAATTTCCAAGAATTTTATGTTCATTGTTCAGAACCAAGAGAAAGAGACCACTTCCATGTAAAAGATTACGAACAACCTGAAATTGAATTTATTGATGTGGATACTACCACAGATTCGCCTGATGTTTCATTTTCAAAAATAATTAATCATTTAGGAAACTTAAATAAGTTGTAATGCTTTTAAATAACTTACACGGGTTTTCAGAAATATTTCAATTAAAAATTTATGAATTTGAAGAATTTAATGTAATAACAACTCATAAAATTGCTTCATCTGTCATTGATGAAATGTATAAACTTGTTGGAATTGATTATTTTAAAATAAGTTTAAACTTTGAAATAACTGATAGTGTAGATAGTAATTATTTAAAATTTGAAAATATATTAAAAAATAAAAAGAAAATATATATTCTATATCGAAATCCTATATCAAGATGTGTATCTGCGTTTTTTCAAACTTACCAAAATGAAAATAATTTTAGATTTTGGATTGCGGATGAACCAACTGATACTCTTTTTGATGAATATAAGTACCTATTACATTTTTTTTCTGAAGATGAATTACTAATGTATAATAAAAAAATTGGTAGTAATTTACATGAAATGGAGGCGTTTATATGTGATGTAAACGAAGATGTTTATTTAAACATATTTGAAAAAATACTCACAAATAAAATTGAAGAAAAAATAAACAATGGAATTATACGATTATCATCTATGAATTCACCATATTTACTTGCCATATATAAATTAATAAATGATTATAATATTAATTATTCTCTGATAAATACGGATTCGAATAGAGTAGATTTAATTCTTCAAAGGTTTTTTGGTAATTATACTCCAATTGGTTATGTTAATTCCAAACCAAAAGTTAGATATTTTATAGAAAATATTATTAATAAAAATTTAAAAATATCCAATGTAATCAGACAAGTACACTTTGAAGAAATTTTTATATATAATCAGCTAGAAAAGTTGGAAAATAATTTAAAATGATTGATAAATCAAAGTTCATATGCGCAACTCCGTTTGGCTACACAGAAGTTTTTGATGATAAACAATTTTTGTGCTGTCCTGGTTGGTTAAAAGAAGATATTTATGAAACTAATAATATTAATGAAAACTTTAATTCAAAAAAATCACAAGAAATAAGAAAATCTATTTTAGATGGTTCATACAAATATTGTGATGAACATCAATGTCCACATCTATCGGCATTAAAGCAAAATAAATTTATAGATAATAGATTTGTACAAAAAACGCAGAAATCTTTAGAAAAATATAAACCTATTTCTAAAATTAATATGGTTAATTTTTGCTTTGATAGAAGTTGTAATTTACAATGCCCCTCATGTAGAAATGAACTTATAAATTATCTTGGTAAAGATAGAGAGGGTGTTGATGAGAAATTACGGCAAGTTAATGAGGAATTATCATCCACAATAAAAAGATTATATCTTAGTGGTTCGGCAGACCCATTCTATTCTAAATCATTTAGACAGTTCTTAATCAATTTTGACCCAAAGAAATATCCAATGATGGAAAAGATACATTTACATACTAATGGTATTTTATGGACTGAACAACTTTGGGAACGAATGAAATCAATACACCCTTTTGTAAAATCATGTGAAATATCAATTGATGCAGCAACCAAATCAACCTATGAAAAAAAGACAAGAATTGGTGGAAATTGGGATACGTTATTAAAGCAATTGGGATTCATAATAGATATACCAACTATAACAGATTATATTTTCTCGTTCGTGGTACAAGATACTAATTATAAAGAAATGTATAATTTTCAAAAATTAATAAATAATATAAACTCAAAATCTAAAAAAAGAATAAATATTTTTTTTAACCATATAACAAACTGGGGCACATATTCTGAAACCGAATACTTATCAAAAGATATATCAAATAAAAATCATGAATTACATGATGATTTTTTGATAGAGTTGGGTAAAATAGATAATAAATCAAATGTATCTCATAACTTTAATCACTTATTAGAAACAAAAAATCAAAATTTAATATAATGGCAAACATTAAAGCAAAAGCAGACAAAGAAAGTTCATCATCAGATGTAAAATATTCATTCTTCGCGGGAAGATGGCAACCATTACACAAAGGGCATTTATGGTTAATCAATGAAAGATTAAAAGAAGGATATAATGTTTGGTTAGGAATCAGAGATGTAAAACCAGATGAAAAGAATCCTTGGACAGCTGAAGAAATTTTGGAAATGGTAAAAGAAGGTGAGTTAAAAGAACTCATAGAAGCAGGTAAAGTTCTACCAACTATTATACCTGATATTGAATCCATCAATTATGGTCGTGGTGTTGGTTATGATATTATTGAGCACATACCACCACAAGAAATTGGTGAAATCTCTGCAACATCAATCAGAGAACAAATGAAAAAAGATGGTAAGTTATAAACGACATATAGCAAAAACACTCTCATGGAGGATTATAGGTACATTAGATACTATAATCCTTTCGGGTGTTATAACTGGTAGTTGGACCACTGGTATAACAATTGGTGGAGTGGAGGTATTTACCAAAATGATATTGTATTTTATTCATGAACGAGTTTGGTACAAATTCTCGGATTTTGGTATTAAATCAAAAAAATAGAGGAAACCCTATCAAAAAGTTTTAATACACTATACTTATACTAAACACGATTAGTATGGAAAATAAAGATGAGAAGTTTTTTCCTAACTTTGACCCCACAACTGATTTATCACAAGCTGGGAAACAAAGAAGGATGAAACGTGGGCTAGGGGCAAAACCTCTGATGGAATCTGAAATAAAAGATGCACAAAAGAAGGCTCGTTCTGCAATGGAAGCCGCAAGATTACTTGGAGTATCTTACAACACTTACAAAAAATACGCAAGAGAATATGGTATCTTTGAGGATTTAAAAAATCCTGATGGTAATGGTATCAAGAAGGGATACAACCTCAAACGTGGTAAGTATTCTCTTGATGATATCCTTAAAGGAAAATACCCAGAGTATCCAATATGGAAACTCAAACAACGATTACTTCACAATGGGTATATGTTAGAAAAATGTAACAATTGTGGTTTTGAAGAAAAAAGATTGATTGATGGTAAAGTTCCATTAGTTTTGGACTTTCTTGATGGTGATAGAAAAAACCACTTATATGATAATCTCAGAATGTTATGTTTCAATTGTTCTTTTTTAATTAATGGTAACCTTACAGGTCCAAGAAAAGAATTTGAATATTAGTATGAAAAATATAGTTTGTGGTGGGTGTTCATTTACTCGTCAAGATACTAGGATTGGGTTGAATGGGACTGATACTGATTTTTTAAACGATAGAAAACAATTTTGGAGATGGCCACATCACATTAAAGAGTTATATTCTGATTATAATGTTTTTAATTTAGGTGTACCAACTCATGATAATACATGTATTACTCACTCTGTTATAAAAAAAGCTACTGAATTATTATCAAGTGGGGTATTACCAAATGATATAAAGATAATTGTTCAATGGTCTGACCAAGATAGAGATAGTTTTTTCTTTTCAAAAGAAACGGCAGAAACATATGATTCAAATATAATAGAACCACATCCAACTAACCCTTTACGTAATTATGATGATAGGTGGGCTCATATATCTACTTTTGCAGAAGATAATCATTTTGAAAATAGATGGGGATATTATTTATTAAATGGCGGATTTATGTGGGAACATTTAAAATATCCAACAGATATATTAAAAATAAACGCAAAGTATTCTTCACCTGAACAATCTTTAATAAGATTACTAACAAATTATATATTACTTCAGAATTTCTGTAAATTAAATAACATTGAATTTTTTACATTTTCACTATCTGTAAACTTTTATGATAATGATACTTGGAATACTTTAGATAATTCTCCGACATGTAATGATACTAAGTCCGTTTTTATAGATAAAAAGATAAAGCAGGGAATTATGGATTTTAATACTAAGAATCCATATATAAAATATTTAATTGATAATATTGATTTTAGTAAAAACTATTTTTATGAAGATAGTACAATTAACATAGGTGGTATTACCGAATGGGCTATAAAAAACTTTGATATTGAAACCGATGGTGAGTTATTTATGGAACATAACTTATTAGATGATTACGAAAATTTTGATGAGTTTTATCATAAAAATAAAAATTGTGGATTAGGTCATGTATCTCAACAAATGAATAAAAAGTTTGTAAAAACTATTTTAAAAAGTTTTTTAGAAAAAAATTTGGAATAACGAATATATATTCGTATCTTTGTATCAAACAATAATATATATAAATATAAATTTAAAATTATGAGTAAATTTTTCGAAGTTACAGTTGAAGTGGAAGTTGCAACACTTAAAAATGGCAACCCAAAATTGAAAAAAGAAATTTACTTAGTAGATGCACAATCAGTAACCGAAGCAGAAGCGAGAGTAGTATCGGACTTCGAACAAAGTGGTATGCAGATTGACTACAAAGTAAGTGGAGCAAAAGAAAGTAGAATAATCAGGGTAATTGAGTAATGAGTAAAGAACCTCAAATAAAAGAAGAAGAAGTAAAAACACGAGTAGCAAAGAGGGTGCCACCTGGTGATAGGTGGCAACCTATTTCCAACTCAACTGTTTTGTTGGAATCTTTAACTGATGTATTGGAATATGTGTATCAGAAAGAGGGTAAAACTCAGTTTTTTATGGATGCCCGAGAAGGTTATGTCTATGTAGTAGATAAAGAAGAAGTGATTGTAGAACCCGAACCAACTAAAACATGGAGTCTTTACGGTGAAGAGTAAATTAAGAAAGTTCTTTTTAAGAATAGTATTTATGTACGCAACGTTATTTCCAAAATCAGGTCTAATAATAGAGTATAAAAGTGCTCAAGATTTAGAAGATGATGGAGAAATACATTTAGGTATATGAAGTTTTACGTTTATCATCCATTTTCAATAGGATTGGTGTATCAACTCACACACAATACTCAAAATAGAGTTATTGATGAAGATGGTGAAAGAGTCACCTGCTCCTATAATGGGGTTGATATGGAATTTAACTTTAATAACTTTACTGAAACTGACGTTGGTGCATATCATATTATTTTTAGGGAAGAAATGATTAAAAAAGAATTCCCTATGATAGACGGTATATCCGACTATAAAGAAAAGATTGGATTTCCTGAATGTTATAAATACGAATATAAAGAACTTCTTGATAAATTAAAATGGGATTTAAATTGGATTTTAATGTTTAATCATGGTGAAAATCATTTTATTCATGTAAGGCGTGATTCAATGAAAAAATCTAAAGAAATAAAAATGTTAGATGAACTTGCAAGTAAATCAATATTTTTTACAGATAATCACATTTACGAAAATCAAGGTGTGCCTGTTAATGAAAAAAACTTTAATAAAATATTCACAAATGATATATTCATGTGGAATAATTTGGTTCAAATTAGATGGGCTAATGAGTTTCATCAGATATTTAAATACCTAAATCCACCATATAAATTATGCATGTCATTTCGTTCACCAAAACCACATAGAGTTAAGATAGTAGAAGAGATGACAAATCAAAATAGAGATGATGTATTTGTATCATTTTCAACTGCTATATTTGAAGCATATCGAGGTGGGTATGACCATTCGTGGAGTGAAATAAATTTTGATGATTTATTAAAGAAAATTCGTGAAATACCAAATCTTAATGTTAATGATGTTGGGTTTGATGTAAAAAGAGATTTTGAAAATCTATACATTGTTGGTAATACCGAAAAGAACTACATGGAATTTGATTATTATTTCAGAATTCTTTCAAAGGGAATGGTGCAACTATTGGATGAAACTCACGCATATATACCAAGAGATGATGTACCAATGAATTTATCTGAAAAAGCATATATTTTCTTATTAGCAAATATTCCATTTATCAGTACACACTACTATCCATTTGATATAATTAAAGATTATGTATGCGATGAACCATACCCATACTATGAAGAAACTAAAAAGGCATCAAATAATCCTGAAGAGTTGGTAAAGTTTATTAATCACTTTTTAGATAACTTTGATGAAATGTATCCAAGAATAAAAGAATGGACAAATATAGTCCACACAGAATTCATGAGAAGAATGGATAATGAAAATTCATTTTTAGAACACATGACAACTAAAATTAACCAATAATCCTCGTTTTTGGGATTATATTATATTTATACTAAACACAATTAAACACAAATCAAGATTATGAAAACAATTTTAATTATTTTAGCAATCGCTGCAGTAGTAGCACTTGGAGTATTTATCGCAACTAAATTCTTCAAAAAATTTAAAGATGATGATAACGATGGTATTCCTGATGTTATCGAAGATAAAGTTGAGGATGTAAAAGAAGATGTAGAGAAAACAGTCAAGACTGTTAAAACTCGTGTAAAACGAGTAAAAGAAGAACTAGGTGATGTATCAGATACATTAAGAGAAGTAGTTGACCAATCCAAAGATGTAGTTAAGGCTGCAAAAGGAGAGGCTAGAAAAGGTAGAAAACCAGCAGTTAAGAAAGCACCTGCTAAGAAAGCTACCCCAACCAAAAAAGCACCTGTTAAGAAAACGGCTCCTAAAACAACAACTAAGAAGTCAGTTTCTAAGAAACCTGCTACACCTAAAAAGAAATAATTATGGGAACAATCATATTAGTATTGTTGGGTATTGCTGCAGTTATTTTTGGTATCTCTAAGTATATCAAGAGTAAAAGTACACCTGTGGTAAAAGCAACGGTAGTTAAGAAACCTGTTGTTAAAAAAGAATATCCAAAAGAAGATAGAAAAGATAAGGCTATTAAGAAATACAAAGCCTCTAAGAAAACTAAATAAGGAATAATACTTTGAGTTTAAAATCATTACTTACCGAAGCAGTAGTTATTGATTCTATGTACGATATCGAACAAGAATTAATTTCAATTAAAGAATCTATCTTAGAACAAATGATTACCGAAGGTGTTGATGACCCTGGTATTCTAAAATGTGTATTCATGGCTGGAGGACCTGGTAGTGGTAAATCCTTTACCGCAATGGAAATCTTCGGTATAGATAAAAAAACCAAAGCATCGTTCTCTCACTCAGGCCTTAAAACTGTCAACTCTGATTCAGCATTCGAAAAAGGAATGAAAGATAATGGAATCGACCCAAGGGATTTAGCAAAAATTGAAAAAGAAGATGCTGAACTATGGGATAAGATTACCGGTAGTGGAGCTGATTCAATTCGTTCAAAAGCCAAAGCACTTACTAACAAACAAAAATCATTTTACGAAGCCGGTAGGTTAGGAATGATAATCGATGGTACGGGTCATGATTATTCTAAGATTGCAAAGAATAAGAAACGTGCAGAAGAGTTAGGATACGATTGTTATATGGTATTCGTAAACACTTCATTGGAAGTTGCTAAAGAAAGAAACGAAAAAAGAGATAGAGTATTACCCGAAGAATTATTAACCAAATCTTGGAACGATGTTCAGAGTAACTTAGGTAAATTCCAAGGTCTATTTAGTGGTAATATGACTATTGTAGATAACACAGTCTACAAACCTATTGATAAAGATGTTCAGAAAGCAGTTGATAAGTTCGTTAAAAAACCAATCTACAATAGAATTGGCAAAAAGTGGATGCAAACTGCAAGAGCTTTAAAGAAAGCTAATCTTATCAAAAAATAATATATTCATTTACATATAATTTCGTTTTTATTTATAAGTTTATATTTAATCACATATAAACCTTACATTATTATATGAAAAACTTAACTGAAGAAATTGGGAGAATCTGTAATTTATTAGAAGATGCCCATGAAGAACAAGATTGGAAACTCGTTCAGAAAATGATAAACGCACTTGATGATGTTTATGAAATGTTAGAAAGACAAGATTCAGGATATTATTACGAAGATTAAAATATGGTTATACCAGTAGATATTAAACCCCCAAAAAGAGTAGACAAAACTTGGGGTTATGAACTTTGGATTCACAATGACGAAGATTATTGTGGAAAGTTATTGGTATTCACCAAAGAATCAAATAAATTCTCAATGCATTACCACCTCAAGAAAAAAGAAACGTGGTATGTACAAGAGGGGTCTTTCATTTTCGATTGGATTGATGTAGAAAATGGAAAGAGATTATCACAACTAATCCAAGAGGGTGATTCGATTCTCATAGAAAGAGGACAACCTCACCAACTAACTGCACTAAAAGATAATTCAACTATCTTCGAAGTTAGTACTCAACACTTTGATGAAGATTCTTACAGAATTTACAGAGATACACCAAAAGATATACTTTAATGAGTTATACTCACATACACTTGCCAGAAAAAATAAAGTTGGAAAAAATCCTATTGGATAATCCATCCGAAATTAAGTATTACGCAAAATATGGTGCCTTGATTGGACCAAGTGAATCTGTAAAATATCTAAATCAAAAAATCGATGAGTATTTCCGAAATTAAAACTGTTGAAAAAGAATTTGATTCTATTTATGAAAATCCACCATTAAAACTTCTCATGGAAGAAGAAGGGTGGGTATATAAAGGAAAAAAGAATGAAAAACCCATATATCAGTACATCTGGTAAACTTTAACAAAACTTTAACATTTTTTCTTCAATTTTATTTTGTAATTTCAATTATTTATCGTATATTTACCTTGTAAATGATTAATAACTGAGATATGAAATACAACAATTCTTCTTACTGGCTTAAAGATTGGGATAACGATGATATCGTATTAGATACGATGAATGATTCTGAAAAGAAATCCCACGATTTGTACAAATTGGCAACTGCTAAAAGAGCCATTTCAAACTTCGTAAATATTGTAACCAACCAATCTATTCCAGTTAAGTTCAACACTCGTGGTGATTCTTATACTGATGGAAAGACCGTGGTTATTGGGGCAAGTATTACCGAACCTAAAGATTTTGATATTTCCGTTGGTTTGGCATTACATGAGGGTTCTCATATTAAATTATCAAACTTTGATACTTTGTTGGCCTTACCAAAATTAGTTCCTTCTCATATAACTGAAGGTGCAATCAAGAAAGGTATTTATAATTCTAACGAAATCATCAAAAACCTTTGGAACTATGTAGAAGATAGAAGAATTGACCAATTCGTATTTAACTCTGCGCCTGGTTATAGAGATTACTACCGAGCGATGTACGATAAATACTTTAATGACCCCCTAATTGATAAGGGGTTATTATCTGATGAATATACAGAAGAAACTATCGATTCTTATATGTTCAGAATCATTAACCTCCATAACAAAAATACTGATTTATCCAAATTAGAGGGTTTAAGGGAGATTTACAATTTAGTGGGGCTATCTACCATTTCAAGGTTAAAGAGTACAGAGGATACTTTTAAGGTGGCATTGGAGATGTTTAAGGTTATCTTATCAACTCTAACACCCATACCTAATGATGATTCTCAAACCGATGATTCTAATGGAGATTCTAACTCAGATGATAATACAATGAGTGATGATAATTTCCAAGATTTACTGGATTCTATGGAAGGTGATTCTAATGGTGGTTCCAACGATGATATGGGTGGTACCTCTATTAATAATCTACCTAAAAATATGAGTGGTGATTCTTCATCTCAATCTAATTCTAAACCTACCAACGAAGTAACCCTTTCAGATAGACAGAAAGAATTACTTGGTAAGAAAATCCAAAAACAAAAGGATTTTATGGATGGTGAAGTTAAGAAAAAATCTATCTCTAAAAAAGATTCTCAAAACTTAGATAATATTGATGAATCTGGTTCAGAAATCAAATCAGTTGGTAAAGATTTCAGTAATGGGTATGGAAACTATGGTAATGGTATCGAATGTATTGTAGTTAAAAAACTTACTAAAAACTTATTGGAATCTGAATTATTTCCTTTAACCAACAACACCTATGGTTGGAAATCTGAAGCTCCGATTCGATATGATTATAATGATGAAGTTCAGAATGGGATTAAATTAGGAACTATCTTAGGTAGAAAACTACAAGTTCGTGGTGAAAACAGAAATACAATTTTCAATAGACAGAGAGTTGGTAAAATTGATAAGAGAATGATTTCTTCTTTAGGTTTCGGTAACGAAAATGTATTTCAATATATCGAAACCGATTCTTACAAGAAAGCTAACCTCCATATCTCTATTGATGCTAGTGGTTCAATGGGTGGTGAGAAGTGGACACAAACTTTAACTAATGTAGTTGCTTTATGTAAGGCTGTTGATATGATTTCAAATCTTACAATCCAAGTTTCATTTAGAACTACTACCCAAGATAAACCTTACATTGTAATGGCGTATGATTCTCGTTCTGATAAATTCTCTAAAGTAAAACAAATGTTTGGAGCACTTCATCCAAGTGGAACTACACCAGAAGGATTATGTTTTGAGGCAATCTTAAAAAACTTCCTCGCATCTAATAATGATATGGATTCATATTTCCTAAATCTTTCAGATGGTGAACCTTACTTCCATGGTAGAAGCTTTTACTATACTGGTTATTCTGCCGCAGAACACACCAAGAAAATGGTAAATAAAATCCAAGATATGGGTATTAAGACTCTTTCTTATTTCATTGGTGATAAGTATGGTTATTCAAATATGGATTTATTCAAAGTAATGTATGGTAATTCTTCACAACAAATTGATGTGACAAACTTATCTCAAGTTACTAAATCAATGAACCGATTATTCTTACAAAAGTAAGTGGAAAACTTTAACAAAATTTTAACACTTTTTATTTGGTAATATAGAATATTCTTCGTATATTTACTTTGTAAGATTGAGAGATATGAATAACCCCTTAAATGTAAAACCTATGAGTTATAAAAGATTTAACCGCCACGAACTTTTTGATGATTTTTTAGTTGAGTATCACTCTACTACTATAAAACGAGCTACCGATTACATTTGGGAAACTCAAGGTGAAGTATTCACCAAACTTGAAAATCTACTTTGTGGTATTTGGGATGGTTACCTTTACGATGAACTACTTACCAAGGCTCTAATCCTTCCAAAAGAAGATTATCGTAGAGTTGAGGATATTGTTCAACTTATCAATGAACACATCGAGGCAAATGGTGAAAGTGTAACACAAATTTTTTAAGATATGATAGGAATGATATTAAGATTAATAGCCCTAACTTACTTTTTTATCTTTGTAGTCTATGCAGGAGTATGGGCGTATAGGATAATAAGAGAAATGTGGAAGGGAAAACTTTAACAAAACTTTAACATTTCAAATTTGGTAAATCAAATATTATTTCGTATATTTACAAAGTAAATGATTAACAATTAAAACCCTTTAAAACACATTATTATGGCAAAAGATTTCACAACCGGATTAGTACCAAACGAAGTTTACAAAGTAGAAAAATTTGGTAACACTTTTAAATTAATCGATACCCAAGGTACTAAAGTTGGTACTATGGGAGTAACTACTGGTACTCGTAAGAAAGCTTATAACGCAGGTGAGGCACTTCAAGCATATATCAATAAGACTGGTAAGAAAACTTATCGTAGAGTTGATATGAATATTTACAATTCACTTGTAATTCCAATGAATACAGATAATGGAGGTGTTCAGTTCGAAGATAATACTGACCACACTGCAATCAAAGATTTTATCCACAAAGGTTCGGTTCAATTGAAACCACAAGAATTGGTGATGACTGAATTGAAGTGGAAATACCTCATTCGTTCAGCCGTTCGTGCTAAAAACATTATGATGACTGGTCCTGCCGGTTGTGGTAAAACTATGGCTGCTAAGTCGTTAGTGAAATCACTTGATAGACCGGATTTCTATTTCAACCTTGGGGCAACTCAAGACCCCCGTGCAACCTTAATTGGTAACACTCACTTTGATTCTAAAAAAGGAACTTTCTTCGCAGAATCTGCATTCGTTTCGGCAATCAAAACTCCAAACGCAGTGATTCTATTAGATGAGTTATCAAGAGCACATCCAGATGCATGGAACATCTTAATGACAGTTCTTGACCAAGGTCAAAGATATCTTCGATTAGATGAGGCAGATGGTTCTCCAATCGTAAAAGTTGCAGACGGAGTTACCTTCATCGCAACCGCAAATATTGGTAACGAATATACTTCTACTCGTGTAATGGATAGAGCAATCTTAGATAGATTTGTAACTATTGAAATGGATGTTCTAAATGATGAACAAGAGTTTGGGTTATTACAATTTATGTATCCAGAAGTGAATCAAGATGATTTAAAGGCAATTGCTGAAATTGCACATCACACTCGAACTCAATCAATGAGTGATTCAGGTAAAGTTACTGCAATGGTTTCCACTCGTGCTTCAGTTGAAATGGCTGGACTACTTTACGATGGATTTGATTTATTCGAATCAGCTGAGATATCAATCTTCCCATTCTTTTCTAACGATGGTGGTGTAGATTCAGAAAGAACTTACATCAAACAACTTGTTCAGAAGTATGTAAAAGATGAGAGCAATGAACCATTATTCGAATCAGTAGAAACCGAATCTGAGGATGATATTCCAATGTTTTAATTTTTAATCAATTACATTTGAGGAGGTAGATAATTCTACCTCCTTTTTATTTATGAGAAAAAGCTTTACAGATGAACAACGTGATTTACTCTTAAAATTAATGTCATGGTTTTGGACTACCTTCCAACAACGTGGATTTTTAGATTTTGGAGTAACCATATCAGATTTTGATTTTTTGTATTCAATTTGGAAAAATGGGGTAGCTACCTATGATGATAAAATGCAAGAACGATTAAATAAAATTCGTGATATTTATTTACAAATGAGATAATAAATGAACCCATTTGAATCAGAATACTTGGATAATATAAATACTATATTTACAAGACAACCGAATCAATGTGATATGTGGTTTCCAAGTGATACTTTAGAGTTATTTAATACCAATTTAAATGAATATAATGATTCTATTCATCTAAATTATTATAAAAAATATCCAATATATTATGAATATAATAATTATGGATTTAGAACGTTTGATAATTTTTCAAATGATGGTTATGCTAATGTATATTTAGGATGTTCACATACGTTTGGTATAGGACACCACTATAATAATACATGGCCGTATAAAGTATCACAAACAATTGGTGGTAAGGTGTATAATATATCAGAGCCATCATCTGGTATAATGACTCAGTATAGATATTTAAAATACTTTTCAAATAAAATAAAATTTAAAAATTTATTTCACTACTATCCTAATGAGTGTTGGAATAGATATGAATTTAGATTTCTTGGTGATAATCCAAGATTATTAGATTATAAAAAAAATTCAACAGATGTAAAAAAATATAACAATTTTTTAAATGATGTATTATTATATTCAGAAACTGTTGAAATGATTAATATGGTTTATATAGACGCTATTAAAAATATATGTAAAATGAATGGGGCAAATTATTTTTTATTAACAGATAGTTATGCTGGTAATGTGGTAGACCCATATCATAAAACAAAAACTCCGGCTAGAGATTTACTACATTATTATGTTGAAGATTATAATGATATAGCTAATATATTTATTGAAAAGTACGAAAAAAACCAAACAAAGATTAATTGATATGAACAACGCAGTTATACTCACAGAAAAAGCAGAGAAAAAATTATTAGAAACTTTTAAAGAAGAAGGTAAAACCACCAAAACGCATCACCTACGGGTTGGTGTTATGAGTGGTGGGTGTAGTGGATTACAATACTTCATGGAAATACATCCAAAAGAAGATAGAGATGATACTGATAATACCATTCAATATAAAGATATTGAAGTGGTAGTTGATAAACAATCGTTTTTTTATCTGCTGGGTTCTCAGTTAGATTATTCATCGGGACTTAATGGTAAAGGATTTGAGTGGTCTAATCCAAACGCAAATAGAACTTGTGGATGTGGTGAGAGTTTTTCTTTATAAAAATTGGTTATGAAAAATACATTATACCACTTTGGTGATTCTTTTTCATTAGCTAAAAACCATTTTGTAAGTTTAATATCAAAAAAAATAAATATTAACTATGAATTATTGGGTATAAGTGGTTCATCAAATCATCAAATATTTTCAGAAATACTTAAAAATGATTTCCGGTTTGAAGCAGGAGATATTATTTTTGTAAATTGGAGTTTTTTACATAGAGGTTGTTATGTAAATAAGGGAAAAATAGAATCTACTAATATATTTTTTGATGAAGTTAGTAATACTAGATTGGAAGGTGAAGATTATTATGAAACGTTTTGTAAAGAACATTTATTTATATTAGATTATACTTTAAATAACAGTTATGATATTAATATTAAATTATTTGATGGAATGGTTTCTCCCTATTTTAATTCTCTTAAACATAGGGGAATTAAAACATATAATTTATTTATAAATGAATCCGAAAATTTATATTATAATACCAAAGTTATTAAAAATAATGGAAATTTAATTAATCTAGATAACATCATAAAATTTGAACCATCATTTTATCATTGGTTATTAGATAATGGGTACATGAAACAACAAGATGTTCATTACACATTTGGAGTACAGAATATAATCGCAGATGTGGTATTTAATAAAATGAATAATCTTTAAAAAAGATTTGGAATAACCAAATATTTTTCTTATCTTTACCTTGTAAAAGAGATAAAATATGAGTACAAAACAACCCAAATTTCAAAATGGAATTCCAATCACCAAACCATGGAATGATGATATGTATGAATACAATGATATGGTGGCGGAGTTAATGAAAGAACAGATTGAACACCAAGTAAATCTGGCAGAAAAACGTAACGATTGGAATACTTTAAACCAATTGATTACTTTATGTGGGGGGATGAAGCATGGTGAAGGATATACCATTACTGAATTATGGGAAGACTGTCTAAAAGAGTTGAAGAATGTTCAGAACTTTTGGTTAAATGAGGAATATCCTTACGCAGTATCAAAAGGATTAGTTAAAGATATAAAATTAAATTTCGTAGGTTATGGTAAGTAGATTGAGAGAAGATTGGATTCAAGATTCAAAACTAAAACAATGGAACTCCAAATCAAGTGTAGACCACAGAGGTACATGTAGATGTGGAAGTGAAGAAAATCATGTAGAACTGTGGGAACAAGATTCTTGTATTCGTGGTAGGATTGATTCTGTAATTTGTACGAGTTGTAATGTAGTAGTAAGTTTTAAAATAATACGATAATGTCAAGAGAAAAAGAATGGTTAGAAGAGTTGGTAAAAAAGTATTCCATACCAAAAAATGATAAAACCGAAAAAAGGGGAATTCTAAACGAAACACAATTAAAAAATCTAAAAAATGGGAAAAACTAAATCTGTATTGGATGATATTGAAGTTTATCTAACTCCAGAAGAGTTAGAAGATTCATTATTAAAGACGTATCAAGATGAACTTGAGTATGAAGAATGGTTAAAAACAGACGGATTTGTAGAATACGTGAATGGTGAAATAGACAATCATAGACCAAGGTATTCCGAAGCAGATATCATGGGAGCAACTAGATACGCATCTAAACAAATTACCATAGACCCAAATGAGGTAGGTAAGGAAGTGTATGATATGTTATTCTCAGAAAAGATTGAAGAATATCTATCTCTAAATTCATAAAATGATAAACTTCAAGGATTACATAGAAGATGTCCAAGATTTCCCCAAAGAAGGAATTCTATACAGAGATATCCAACCACTACTTGAAGATGAGGAAGTATTCTACGATGCAATCTATGAATTAGGTGAACTTGTGGATAAAGAAGAAGTAGATTATTTTGTTGGAATCGAATCTCGTGGATTCATCTTCGCATCTGCACTTGCAGCAATTAACTTGAAACCATTCAAGATGATTCGTAAAGAAGGTAAACTACCTGATAGGAATCATGTACTCCACGCAGTAGAATACGATTTAGAATATGGTTCAGCAACCATTGAAATGAAACCAGGTAAAGGTAAAGTTGTTTTGGTAGATGATGTTTATGCTACAGGTGGAACTATGGAAGCAGCTGCAGAACTTTGTAAGATGAGTGGATATGAAGTGATTGGTAAACTTTGTTTAGTAGATATAGGAATTAAAAAAGGACACGATGTGAAGTGTCTGATAGAATATTAAATGGGTAAAATAATATTAGTATCAGCATCACCAAAAGAACATGGTGGGTTGAAAGAATTACATGGTATTCCAATCTTCCAAGTGGGGATTGGAAAAATTAATGCTGCATCGAATCTAACCGAAATTCTTTGGAATGAAGAACCAGATGTAGTAATCAATTTTGGTAGTTGTGGGAATCTCAAAGGACACAAAGTTGGGGCAATACTCCAAGTTGGTGAGGTGTTTAATGATTTAGATACTCAAGGACTGAGTGAAAATAAAAGTATAAAATTACATGGGAATGGTATCAAGTGTTTCACCACAGATACAATTTATGATAGTACTCACGAACGATATACAGATTCATACTTAAAATCGATTAAAGAGTGTAATATCGTAGATATGGAGTGTTATGCACTGGCTCAAGTATGTAAACAAAGAGGAATTGAATTCCAATCTTACAAATGGGTAAGTGATGATGGTACTCCCAATACTTGGGAAGAGAATGCCAAGATAGGATTTGAAAACTTTACCAAATTACTAAACGAAGAATACTTCCAAAATTATTTTGATTAATAATGTATATATTACCTGATATAGTACGTGAAGAATTGGATTTTTTTAAAACAGGAGATTTTATTAAAATAAATATATGGGAACCCGATTCTTTAGATATTGTTATAAATAAAATAAAAGAACATGATAGGTTGATAATATCGGTCACTCATGAGGCTTTTGCAAATCAGCCATTGTTTGATAATATATTATTAGAAATTGGTAAAACGAATAAAGTAATAAAAATATGTACATCATCTCCATCTTTTTTTCCATATTCAACCCACCCACTTACAAACTTAATTATGTGGAAAGATGTTACTGGTAGAGATTCAATTGGATGGTTTTCGGAGAATACCAAAAGTTTTCCAGATTATTTAAGTATTGATACAAAAATAAAAGATTTTAGTAAAAAAGTAAAATCAATATTATCGGTACGAAAAGAAAATACCATACGGAATTACTTGTTTTCTAAAATAACCCCAAAAAATAATGTAATACACAGATATGCAAATTGGCCAGCAATAAATACCGATGAGGATTTTAACAAAATAGATAATTTTCCTAAACTAAATGAGTTATGGGTTGAATATCTTTCAAGTTATATTTCATTTGTAGTTGAAACTTCATATGAAACAGAAATTGAAAATTTTTCATCTGTAATTACAGAAAAGACTTTAATGGCTATTTTAAGTGGAACGATGCCAATCGTATTAGGTCCAAAAAATATATTAAATGATTTGGAAAAAATTGGTATAAAAACTTTTAATTTAGAATTTGGATTTGGAAAAACTACTGATTTTATGAGTTCAGAATCAACTATTAAAATTGATAAATTCGCAGAATGTGTAAATAATGTATATAATTTATCCATAGATGAGATAAAAAAAATATGGGAAAGTAATATCGATATTATCCAAAAAAATTATGATATTATTGCTTCTATTTTATATAATGATGAGTTTAATAACTTATATTATACTGAATTTGAAATATCGCAAAAATTAATGCCAATATCTAGTCCTTATAAAAATATATAAATTATTTTTAATTAATGTTGTATATTAACAACATTTTTTGTATATTTGTAGTAAATAAACAACATTAAAACTTAAAACTATGGCTTATAATCCTTATCGTTGGTACACAAAAGGTTCTTACAGAAAGAAACCTTTGAAATCAAATGCTCCCCTACTACTCAGAATCCAAAATGGTGATTTTGAGTATTCACCTTTTTTATTAGAATCAATTGATGAAGAGCAAAATTATCAAAATAAGTACAATCATTTTATGAGTACTTCAATGATTGGTGATATCAACGAAAGAAAGGTAGAAGCTCATCAATTTGCAAAACTTCGTAGAGTGGCATCTCAAAAGTTAATGGAGAAGGGATTGGAGGAAGAACAAATACGATTATCTCAACTCAGAAAAGAATTAACCGAAGAGTTTGGTCAAGATTTATGGGAAAAATGTTTAGAAAAACAGCGCGGTAAAGGTACTACTGAGGATATTTATTGGTGGTACAAAAAACAAGTAGGTGGTTCCTACACTAAATCTGAATTACAAATTAGAGGTATTCGTGTATAACATAAAAAAAATATATACTTTTGGTACATCATGTACTGCTGGTGGTGGTTTTGAATTTGATTCAAATCATGGATTTAAAAATACTACACGGGGTGAGTACTTAAAATTTTTATATAAAAATTGTAATGAAGAATTATCTAAATTTAATTTTTCATGGCCAGGCCAACTTCAAAAACTACTACCTAATATAGATGTAATAAATTTAGCAAAAAGTGGTTATGGTAATGAATTAATTTATAGAAAAGTATTTGATATTATTAGTAACACTTCACATGAAGATATCAAATCCTATCTATTTTTAATAGAATTTTCACATTTACAAAGAAAAGAATATTATAATAAAAAAATTAAAGATTATGTAATTTTAAATTATAATTGGGATGGTTACGATACTAAATTAACCGGTATTGCTAATGATTACTTTTATGATTCGGAAAATATAAAAAGTATTTTATTAAATGATTTTGATTTTTTTGAAAAATTTATAGATTTAACCATTGAATTCGATGAACAAGAAAGGTTATTAACTATGAATCAGAATAATTTTTTATCGTTTTTAGAATACAATAATATAAATTATATAATAACGTCTCCTCATAATTCATATTCTATTAAAAATAACTTTAAATCATTTGATGATAAGGTTTGGACTTCTTGGTTTAATATTAAAAATTATAACGATAAAAAGCACCCAATAGCAATGAATGAAAAAACATCTATTAAAACAGAGACTGGTGGTATTATAAATGATTATCATAATGGCTTGATAAAAAATAAATTTATCGCAAAGGCAATATACAATGATATGATATATCGTAATTTTTTAAATATGAATATCATTGACTTGGAATATCCATCTAATTTTAAATTAATACCTAATATATAATATGGGTAATATAAAAAATATTTATACATTTGGTACATCTTGGACAGAAGGTGGTGGTTTTGAATTTGATAAACCGAAGCCAAAGTATAATTCCGATGATTTGTATAATATATATGGTAATACTGATGAAGAATTGACCAGAAAAAACTTTTCATGGCCAGGTCAATTATCCAAAATATGTAAAAATTTAAATATTATTAACCATGCAAAGAGTGGTTATGGAAATGAACGATTATATAGAAAGGCTTTTGAAGAAATAACAAACCCAAAATTTGATAAAGAACATTCGTTATTTTTATTTGAATTTTCTGATTTGGGACGAAAGGAAATATATCACAAAGAAATTGGAGATTATATTATCTTAAATTATTATTGGGAACACCCTATTCAGGAAACAGATTTAAAAATATCTTCATTTGCAAACTCATACTATTATGATTCAGATGAGGTACTTAATATACTTTCTAAAGATTATGATTTATTAAAAAGCTTCTTAGAAAAAACTATTGATTTTTACAATGTAGTGGATTTATTAAATAGAAATATGCATATGTTCATATCTTTTTTAGAATTTAATCAAATAAAGTATCATATACTTACTACTGAATATGTAAATTGGAATCAAAATTTAAAAACTACTGAAAATCTTATAAAAGAAAAAAGAGTTAAACTAAATCTAAAAAATGATACTTATAATGATGTAATGGAATTATTTACTCAATATGGGTTGAGTTTAAAGAATGAAACAAATGGTGTTATCAACGATGGTGCACATCTTGGATACAATGGTAGTAAATTAATAGCAAACTTAGTATCATCTTTTTTAGTTAATGAGGGATACATTGATTCTGATATAAACTTATTAGATATAGATTGGAATATTATTAAAAAAATATAATATAAATTGAATATAACTAAAATACATACATTCGGTTCATCATTTACTCAGGGCGGTGGGTTTGAATTTCATTTACGTTCAAGTAGATTATTAAACAAAATATATAAAGGTGTTGATTCTGAATTAAGTATGGAAAACTTTTCATGGCCAGGTCAACTCCAATCCATATTAGGAAATTCAATTAAAATAGAAAACCATGCTAAATCCGGATATGGTACCGATAGAATGATTAGATTGGTATCTAATCTTGTTTTAGATGAAAATTTTAATGTAGATACTAATTTACTACTACTTGAATTTACATTTTTAGGAAGAAAAGAAGTTTTTTGTAATTCAATAAATGATTTTGTAGTTATAAATTATAATCCACGTGATGGTATAAACCCCAGCGAATGTATTTCATTTGCAAGAACATATAATATAGAAGAAACTGAATGGAACTCGGATTCTTCTATACTTCCAAGTCATTCATTTTTTGATAAATATATTACCGAATTTATTAATGTAGATAATGAAATAAATTCTATGATTAATGAATCTGTATCATTCCTATCTATGTTGGATAGATTGAATGTAAAATACATCATAGTTCAACCTGCACCATACATACCTCCTAGGCTTGTAGATTATTTTGATATAAAATCGAAATATGTAGATTTTGGTGATACTAATTATATGTTAGAATACGCTACGGATGATGGTAAATTTGGAACTATTTTTCATGAAACTAATGAAATGATAGATGATTTTCATTTTGGATTTAAATCATCAAAGTTAGTAGCATGTAAGATACATGATAACTTAGTAAAAATGAAATATATTGATTATCCTATTTTAAATAAAACAAGTGATGATTTTAATTATATTGATGATATAATTTGTAATAATCTAAAATCTAAATATATATAGTTATGGAATTGTGGAGTATAGATTTGATGAAAAAATTATTGAAGGTAATAGAATCTATGAGTAGTACCAGACACATCAATGGTACCAGAAAATATATTGAATTATATTATCAAATCTATGGTACACGAAATAAAAGTATTATTGAATTATACTTTAATAAAACAATTAAATCTTTGAAAGATTATTAAGTTATGGAAATAGTAAAAAATAGATATGGAAACGATAGAGTTATCACTAAAATAGATGATAAACGAATTCGTGTAATGGGAGAATCTCTTCTCAGCAGAACCGCAGAAGATGAAAATCAAAATATAACTATGTTTGATTTCGAAGGAGGACCTTGTCTGAACTTAGGTGGTAAAATAAAATTTATGGGTTCTGAATTTAAAATAAAATCGATTAAACCAGAAAAATCTGAAGGTGATTTATCTTCAGTCTTATTAGGAGTATCTCTTTAATGGAAGAAGAAAAACGAGTTTTTACAGCATACATTGGTGAAGTTGATATCCAAGAATGGACTCAAGGAATTGGTAAAGCAATCCTTATGCCAATTCTATTGAAAACATGTGAAGAAGTTATTATAGATGAATTGGAAGAAGAACGTGCTGCACGAATAGAATTTCTAATGAGGGGCAAATCCAAATCGGTAGATTTTTTGGTTAGAAGAGATGGTATCGATGATACTCTAAATAAAATAATGGAATGGTCTCTTGAGGAAGAACATTATGAAATGTGTTCCAAAGTTAAGGGTTTACAAGATTACTTAGAAAGGTTACAAAATGAAGATTTTAGTTATAGGGGATAGTTGTACAGATGTTTTTATATATGGTAGATGTGAAAGATTAAATCCGGAAGCACCAATTCCTGTATTTGAACCAACCAAAACTGTAACCAACCAAGGAATGGCTGGAAACGTAGTTGCCAATCTAAACAAACTTGGGGTAGATAAGGTCGAACTCATTACCAATCATGAACAAATTACTAAAACTAGATATGTAGAATACAAATCGAATCAGATGCTACTCAGAGTTGATTCGAATGATTCAGTACAAAATTCCTTTGATATTAAAAAAGTAGATTTTGATTCCTATGATGCCGTTGTAGTGGCTGATTATGATAAAGGATTTCTTACCAACGATGATATAAAGAAAATTGGTGAGAAATCTAAACTATCTTTTATTGATACTAAAAAAGTTATTGATTTGAATAATTTCAAAGGATATACTTTTGTTAAGATGAATGAGGTAGAATGGGAGCGTTGTCAAAGATATGGTGCAACCTATGAAGAATGGAAAGATAATCTAATCGTAACCATGTCTGAAAGAGGATGCATGTACAAAGAGAAAAGATATTCGGTTGATAATTCTGTTGAGGTACGGGATTTAAGTGGAGCAGGTGATACTTGGATGGCATCATTTGCTTGGAAATATACTCAAACTAAATATGTAGATGAATCAATTGAATTTGCAAATAAAAATGCAACTTTAGTCGTACAGAAGAGAGGAGTTTCAACAATATGATAAAAATAATAACCAGCGGTTGTTCCTACTCAGAGATAGCAACCAATTCTAATAATAATGAGGTTACTGCTCATGATACGTATCCAATGTTATTGGGTAATAAAGCAAATATTGAATCTGAAAATATGGGGTTGTGTGGGCAGAGTAACTATTCTATAATAAAAAGAATATATGATAGAATCAATAAAAAAAATACAGATAATTCATTATTTATTTGTCAATTAACTTTTTTACATAGAAAAGGAAACTATGTTGATGTTGCAAATCATTGGGTTGATTTTCAACCAACGTGGGCATCACAACAACCAAAATTAGATAAAAATAAACAACTATTAAAGTGGGAACCAATAAAAAACGAAGTATTCCATGGTATTAATTTAAATGATGGGGATACGCACACTTTCGATGATATTGATTCAGATATACGCTCTAAGATATTAAACTCTTATGAAAACTATCTAAAATACGAATTTAATGAAGATGCGGAATTTAAATATCTCATGTATCAGATTGATATGTTACAATCTTATGTTGAAAAAAATAATTCTAAAGTACTTTTTATATATTGGCCAATGGTTAATAATCAATTTCAATTATCTGAGTTAAAATCAAGAAACTTTTTTAACCTAGATGGTGAATATTCAATACTAACATGGTCTACTAAAAATAATTTATTAGGATTTGATTCGCATTTAAACCCACATGGCCATGATATATTATCCAATAAGATACTCGAATTTATAAATTAATACTAAATGCCTTTGAATTTATTAAATGATGGCCAAAGTGTATATAATTCTAAAATGGATTATATCCGAATATATTCTGGATATTTTTTTACAGAATTTATACAAAGATTTAATTCTAAAAACTATTTGTATGAATTCTTAAATTATTTTAAACAATTAACAATAGGCGGTACTAAAATAGTATTTGATTGTTCAGCTGAATGTGAGGATTTTAATATTACGTTAAGTGAAACTAACTCATTGTATAAACTTGATTGGTTTGTTGAATATATATTAGATAATAATTTAAAAAAAAATCAAATTGAGATTTGGACTTGTGATTTTAATGTAAAGAAGAATATTCCAGCTAAATATTCCCACATGGTAAGAACCGTAAATCAAATGATAAATTTTGTACCATTTTGTCATGATTCTGAGTTTATAGAAAATAGGAGTTTGGATAGAAAATTTATTTGTTCTATGAGTAGAATAACTAAAGAAAGGACTCTTATGTATGAATTTATTAAAAACAATAATTTGGAAGATTCTTTTTACTATTCATATAATGCAAGAATATTAACTCCTGATAAAAATGATGTAGATGTTATTAAGTTACCTTTAGAACGATATGATGATAATATATTTGATGATTCCAAACGAGGTGAGTTCGCAACATATAGATTTCAAAGAAAATCTATTATTAACATTATAATGGAAACTTTCTTTTATAAAGAAGATATATTTGGTAGAAAAAACAATACAAGATTTTTTTCAGAAAAAACATTTAGAGCAATATCAATGTTTCAACCATTCATATTAGTATCACATCCAGATATGTTAAAAAAATTAAGAGATTATGGATTTAAAACATTTAATAAATGGTGGGATGAAGGATATGATGATATACAAGATGATAATGAACGATTATCCAATATATTCAATTTAATATTAGAGCTTAATAAGTTATCTAATAAGGAATTGAATATAAAATATAATGAAATGTTCCATATATTAAAACATAATTATAATCATTTATTCACAATTGGTAATAAATTTTATGAATTTCATACAGATTATTGTTTTAACAAAATTGGTAAATTTGAACAACCTGCAATTAATTATATACAAAATATATGAGAAAATACTTACCAACATTAGGAGAGTTAATAGATAGATTATCTATTGTACAATTGAAAGAAGTAAAGATTCCTCAACATAAAGAAGAATATTCCAAAGAAATATCAGATATTGTACATGATATCAATGAAATCCTTAAAGAAAAGCCAAAAGTAGATGGAGAATTCATCAGAGCAATAATTGTACTTTCTCAAATGAATACACATATTTGGTATAATGAAGATAATGCAAGAAGTGGAGATGACCAGGGAAATCAATTAATGTTAACCCATGGATTGAATGGAATCAGAAATACCGCAAAGAATAAGATACAAGAATTGGATGGTGGTAGAAAAGATTATAAAATAGATTGTATCGCATCTGAATTCAAAGATTGGGAAATATCATGGAAATAATTACATCATGCAATTTTAACAAAAAAACAGAACAATATAATTGGATAAATTTATTAGAAGTTAGTAAATGTGATGAATATACGATTAATAGGTTTATAGCAAAATATAATAATAAAACATCTCTATTTGTATTCCTAACTCATACAGAGGTATTTGAAACTGATATTTTTACTGATACTAATTATTTAAAAATAGTAAAAATAATTAAATATAACAGATTAGAAAATAAATTTAAAACAATTGATAATGATACTTCCAATAATTTAAAAAAATCAGAAGAACTTTTAAATTATACAGGATATCCATTATATTTAAGAACTATACCTGAATTCGATACATTTGAACGTAATCATAATAAACATTTTGTTTGTCATAACAGTAGGCGGGATTATCATAGAGATGAAATTGTTAATTTTATAATATCAAATAATTTAGAAAATAAAATACATCTATCATATCACACATTGAATTCAGGTGAACCTAAACCAAAAGAAATAAATAAAAGAGGAGCTTTTACTAGTGTTACCTATGAGTATTATGATTCTTTTTGTAATATAATTACAGATACTTACTTTAATAACACAACACCATATATTCATTTTAATGAGAAACACGTTAAACCAATACAAGCAAAAATTCCGTTCATATTAGTATCTCCTCCATATTATTTAAGAAAATTAAAAGAACTTGGCTTTCAAACTTTTGAAAATTGGTGGAATGAATCGTATGATGAAATAGAAAATGATGAAAAAAGATTATCACGAATTAAAAAATTAATTTTAGATATTTCAAAATTAAAAATAGATAAACTTAATAATATGCGATATGAAATGGAAAATACATTAAATAGTAACTACAATAATCTCATTAAATTACAACGATTAAACAATCACTATGTACCTAATGATAAACTTGTATGGAAATATTAAAATTATATAATTATCATTAATATGACACCCGAAGAATTCTATTATCAAGATAAACTAAAAAACTTGGATTTATTCGAAGTGAGATTAAAATCACTCGAGTGGGTCTTGGATTGTTTCAATCGTGGTAGTATTCGAAAAAGAACAATAGTAAATTTAATACCAAAAAAACAATTAGAACATCTACTTCAAGAATTGGAAGATTCGGAACGATATGAGGATTGTATAATGGTTAAACAAATGTTAGATATAGTTTATAAACAAAATCCATCAAAAAATGAGTAAAAAAAGACAAAAAGAAATCATTCAGTTATTAGAAAAAACCATATCCGATGAACATCAAAAATATGGTGGTGGGAATGCTGAAATAATCGAACAACTAAACAAACGTTTAGTTAAAGTTAAAGAATGGGTAAAGAAAAAAGATGAGTAGAAAATTATTTAGATATCCAAAGGAAGGATACATTGGTGGAGTTTGTCATGGATTAGGACAACACACAGGAATAGACCCAATTCTATGGAGAATCCTTGCGGTTTTCGGTGGGTTTGGTTTGATATATTTAATATTGTGGGTATTACTTAAAAAAAGATAAAATATGGCATGTGGATGTGGAAGGTCACCTGATGGATGTAGAGGGTGGCACGCTTTAACAGAAGAAGAATACAAAGTAGAATACGAATCTTTCTTACAATCTAAGGAAGGGAATTTGCGGGTAACTGATGTAAAACATTACACAGATTCTCTATTCAAATTTAAACTAATTAAACCCGATGAATTCAAATTCAAAGCGGGTCAATTTACCATGATTGGGTTGGAAGATACTCCAAAGCGGGCATATAGTTTAACAAGTGGACCTGATGATAATTTTATAGAGTTTTATAGTATCAAGGTTCAAGATGGAGCATTGACAAGTAAATTACAAAATATCCAAGAGGGTGATTTTGTCAAGGTTAGTGATAAAACCACAGGTAACCTAATGGTAGAAAATCTAACCGAAGGAACTGATTTATGGTTATTGGCAACTGGTACTGGTATCGCACCATTTATTTCCATGTTGTGTGATGAATATACTTACAAAAGATTTAAAAACATTCATGTTCTATGGTCAGTTCGTGAAATGGAAGAAATCGAGGCATTTGATTCATTCTTATCGAGTTTAGATATTGATTATACTCCAATTGTAACTCGAGATGAACGTTGGAATGGTGAAACCAATAGAATCACCACTTTAATAAACAAAGGTAAAATCTTAAACCCATCGATACCAGAAACTGATAAAGTTATGTTGTGTGGAAATATGGATTTCAATGTAGAGATACGAGATACTTTAGTAAATCGTGGTTGGAAAGAAGGAAGTAATAGAGAGAATGGTTCTTTCTTATTAGAAAAGGCATTTGTAGATTAATTAAAAAGGATAAATTATGAGTAGTAAATTTTTCGGTAATAGTTTAACACCAAATACCACCCCAACAAAGGGAAAGATGAAATCTAACAAAGGAAAAACACCAGTCAAACAAATAGTGAAGAAGGCGGGCCGTGGTAAATAGAGATAGAGAATGGGATTGGATGAGTGATTTAGATTCTGATGGTGATTGGACTGATATTAGAACTAATAACAATAATACGAGTTTAATAGAAGATTAGGAATGGAAAATACATTAATCACATTTGGATGTTCTTTTACAGAAGGTGTTGGTTGTTATGATTATACTTTAGGAGAAATTTCTAAATATGATTCTGTTAACAATACTGATAAAATGGGAAGATTCCATGCTAAAAATTTAAATAATTTTTTATTAAATGGTTGGCCATCTAAACTACAAGATTCTTTGTGTTATGATAAACTACTTAACTATGGATATGGTGGTTCATCTAATTCTTATGCTATTAAAAGATTTGTTGGTAATTTATACCATAAGGAATTAAAAAATTCAAATGTACTTGTGATATGGTTATTAACATTTCATCATAGATTTACTTATTTTTACAAGGGTAAATTACATACATTTACACATGGAGACCCTATCCATGTAGAATATAATAAATTACTCGATGAAACTGATTCAAGATTTGAATCATATCATCACGTTGAAGTAATGAAAGCATTATGTGATTCACGTGGTTGGAATTTTTTATTTGCAAGTATTTCAGATGAGGAAATTGATTATTTAAGTACTTATCCAAATTTTGATAAAATTAAAGATAATTTTATAAATACTAAAATACCAGTTGGTGTTGGTAATGTAGATAATTCTAAAAAGTCAAAAATTTGTACCCACCCCAATGAACTTGGTTATATTGATGTATCTAATACTTTTTATGATTGGATATCCAAAAATAAACCCGAATATGTATTTAATAAAAATATAATAAATCCTATAAAAATAAGATGTTAAATGGAACATATATTTTTTAACGAACAATGGAACGAATCCTATGAAAAACAAAAACCTACTTTGGGTAATACTAGCGGTAGTATTAACAATTCTCGTATTAATATTAATCAATACGAAGGAAAAGACATTCCAACCCACACCTTTTTCGAATGAAAATCTTGTTGGTAATCGAGCTAGTAAAGATTATTTAGACACAATCGTTTCAGTAGGATTGGATTTATTAGAAATCAAAGGAGTTTCGGTTCTTGTCAAAGATATGAAAACTGATATTGAAATCGGTGATTATGATGTCGAGGCATATATCATTGGTAGTAATAAACAATATATCATTATGATATCCAGTATGAGCAGAGATAAAGCAATTGAAGTTATTTCACACGAACTCATCCACTTACTTCAGATAGAAAAATTTAGATTAGTTAAATATAGAGATTCTTTAATGTGGCTGAACACCATTTACAAAAATCCAAAGGATATCCCATATAGAGATAGAGAGTGGGAACGTGAGGCATTCACTCATGGTAGGATACTAGAAAGAGAAGTTAGAAGGGAACTATATGAGTAAACCAAAATTACTTATAACTATTGGTGACTCATGGACATATGGGGTTGGTAATTTACATAGTGAACTTTTTGAAGAATGTTTAAAAACTAAAAATTATCACGAATTTCATACAAATCCAATTCAATTAAAATATGAATTAGAAAATTCATGGGGGTCGTTCTTATCTGATAAGATGGGATTTGATTACTTTTTAAATTTCTCATATCCAGCAACATCGTTTAGAACTCTATGGAAATTATTTTTGAGATTATATCCAACCAATACTTTTAGTGAATATGAGGTATATATCATTTTAATGCCAACATATTCAAATAGAATTAGTTTAGATACTTTAGAAAAACATGTAGTAGTTGATAAAGATGATGAATTATATCATGAGTATGTTAAATTTTCTATAAAAAATGATTTTGATATAAATTCTATGTTCTATAATCAACATGGTTACGATATTATAGAATCCATTGATTTTATAACAAAGGCGGGTTGGAAATTTTTATTGGGATTTGTATCAAAAGATGATGAGAGGTATTTTATAAAAAAATATAAAATAAATGATTATTCTAATGTAATAATTCCTTCATGCTTTTCCCATGGAATGTTTCAAGGTACCGATGTTAACGAAAATTGGAAGGTTCGTTATGATGGTCATATAAATTCAGATGGATATATGTATGTTGCAAATCATATCTATAAGTTTATTAAAAATACAAATATTAATTGGCCACTAAACACTACAAATACTATAAAAATAGGTAATGAGGGTGGTGTTATACTTTCTAATATTAGAAATACTATTAAATTTAATTATAAACCACTTGATAAATATGATGAATATAATTCTATTCAAAAAATATTAAATATAAATAATAATTTGATATGAGGGCAAAATATAAAGTAGGAGATAAAGTATCCTTTTCCTTTGCAGGTTCATCCGAAGTGGGTACTATTGTTGGGGTTAGAAAAGAATCAAAAGATATAAAATATAGTATTAAAGATGATAGATATACCTATCCAGTCTTACAACAAGAAGTAAAATTAAAATTATGAAAACGGAATGGAAATCTTGGTTTGTAGACCAATTATATGAATTATCCGGTGAGTATATTCGAGATGATAGAAGTTATTCATATAAAAATATTGAAATAGATGAGGTTCCATTCCATACTGAACTAAAATCATATATTTATTCTTTAAGTAATATAACAGATGATTCTCAGTATAAAGTATATCATATACATAAATGGGAAGTGGGTGATTTTTTTGATGAACATACTGATAACCATTTCAATAGAAAATGGGCATATGTATGTGAATTACATCAATCTTTGTGTAACACCTCATTAATTGTTGATAACAACCCAATAAAGGAAGGGATATTCAGTAGTACTACTTTGCATAGACTTCCAAAAATAAAAAATGGAACTAGAATATCGTTGACTGTATTTGGTACATATCCATCTCCATTGATATAATTAAATAAAAGTTATGAATACAAAAGAATGTAATGTTTGTGGTAAGGTAAAGAAGATATCTAAATTCAAACACAAAGATAAAAAGACTTGTTTAAAGTGTGAAACTCGTTGGTGGATAAGAATCTTACGAATGTTGGTTCAAGAAAAAAGATTATCACCAATAGAAAGAATATCCAACAGATTGGGATATATGGGAACCGCATTCATTATGATGTCTCCTTACTTACTACAAGTTAATGGTATTGGTGCATATACTTATATCTTAGGAGCATTACTTTCAATACCCCAAGTATGGATATCAAAACATTGGAACTTGGTAGTGGTGAATCTAAATTTATTAGTAGGGTATGGAATCTACATATTTAGTTAAATTATGAGAAAATTATTATATAAAATAAAGTGGTTATTTGATGAAGGAAAGGTAACTATAATGAGAAAACCTATTGATTTTACTCTTATTTTCTTTGGGTTCATCTATTCAATTCTTGCATACTATGTTTGGGTTATCTTATAATCATTACAATGAATCGAATATTTTAAAACCTCAATCCAATATGAAACTATCCAAAGGTAAACTCAATACTAAATACACTATTAAAGCAATGGAATTTTGTGAACCATGTGATTTAACCAAAGAATCATGTGATATCATTAAACTCATGGAACGTGGGTTCATGGTAGGGCAAGAAATTAGAATCATGAAAAGATTGGGTAAACTTACTCATATCCATTTAGAAGGTGAAGGTGATTATGTCCTTCGTGATACTAATTTATATGGTATTGAAATAGAATGAAACAATATCTTATAACTAAATTTATTATTTTAGTAATCCCTATATTGATGAGGTGGATGAAAAAACCTCGTCTTTGGCATAAATTATAATACTTATTCTCAATGGTATTGATAATCAAACTCATAGGGATACTCATACTCTTTTATCTTATTATGAATAGACTATTTCATTACTTAGATAAATAATCCCCAAATCCACGAAATGGAATCCCCAAGAACGTTATGAACAATAATCATGATATCCTCAAAATAATCCTTACATATCTTGTAACCTTACTTGGCATAATTCTCCTTACCTCCTATATCCTCAACTAATCTCGATATTTCAACTATGTTCGTTTGTTCGTGGGGTTCCATGAGTCGTTAAAGCAAAATTTTTTAGAATTCCCACCAGATTTTTATTGATAGTATTCTCCCATATTTATACCAAAGGAAGTAATGATATGATTTGTAAATATTGTAATAAGGAAATGAAGTACATAAGTGGTAAACAAAATGGTGGTTATCATATATGTAATGGATGTAATAACGTAGTAATACAAGAGGAGAATTATGATTAAGAAATTTATAACCAAAGTAAAGCAGTGGAGAATTGTAGGGTATGGAATACTCATAGTAGAATTCTTCAAAATTCATGATGAACAACAAGCAATCATAGAATCTTTTCTATTAGTAGTACTTGGAGAAATCAGCGCAAGAACAAACTCAAGGATATCGGTAGAGAAAATGAGAGAAGATATCCTCAATGGAAAAACTAGCCATTCGGATATCAAATCTCAAAACAATCTCGGTAACACTAATAATGATAATAGCTCACATAGTAGTATAGAATAAAAAGAATAATAACCTCGTACTAATCGTACTCGTATAGTACATACACTATATAGGGATAATGAACTAAAAGGGAATACACTACACACTCCCTTTATTCGTTATCCTTTTTTAATTCCCCAACGTTCCCAACTCCCCCTACTCCCAACTCAATAATAGCTCACAATAACCCCATTCTCAGAGTAAAAATGCTGAGTTATTTTAAGGGGTTTTAAGAGGGGCTGGATTGTATCCGTACCCCAATATTACACATAGGTAGATTTAATCTTAGAAATCACCAAATAACCCCTACTAGCGAGCACGAGGATGCTACTATCTCTTTAAGAATTGAATAACACACCCTATATCATATTTTGATATGATGTACTCCCCACTTATTACCACTTATTACCACTTTATCACAATAGTGGGGAGGCTCATACGGATGTTTCGTTAGATGGCAAAATTTTTCCTGGCCTATTTTCACATAGTTATCAACACGTTATTAACAGCTTTATCAACATGACGAGTTGTCAGTTACAGATTATAACCAAAATGAGCCATTCTCTTACATATCGTTAGTATATTGAGGATATCGTAAAAGTGGCTCACCATGACAAATTGTCAGTAAAAAGATTTGGTTATGTGGATTTTTTTTCGTATCTTTAGGGTGGCAGTGGGTGGGAGAGTATTGTTGTGAAATGTAAGTGAAAAGCACCATTCTTGCTTACAATCAGTTTTGTTCACCATATGTGCGATACAAGAAAGTGTAAGGAGAATGGGGTGTTGTGGTTATGAATTGTAAGTAAACCACTATAATAGTAGGGAAGTGAGGAAGCTGGAGGGTAGATGAGCTACATCAACGCTGATTACACTTGTAACTCCATACTCTATATAGTTTACAGATGTATATAGATGTGTATTATAACAGTTAATATGTAAAATAGGTTTTAACAAAACTTTAACACTTTTTATTTTGCTGTACCGAAAAATTGTTGTACCTTTAGGGTGGTATGAGGGTGGGAGTTGATATTATTGAATTGTTACAAATGTCACAAAATAAATGAAAGAAAATTAGGATATCGCTTGTATATGTCATAAACATTTCGTATATTTACTATGTAATGAGATTGAGAGTTAAACCTTTAAACCCTAAGATTATGAAAAACAAGATGAAAAGAGTAGTAGTAAAGAATGTTAATGTTTCATTGTGTAACCCTGAAGATAAGTTGATTGACTTATTAGAAGATGGTTGGGATATGAATGATGCTCTGATAGAGTTAATGGAAGAGGCCGTTCTTTGGAGTAAGTTAGATAAGAAATACCCAAATTGGAATCCATCAATGATATCCCCTATGGATGATGGTAAATACGAGGTGTATTTAGAAAAAATGTATTAACCCTTAAAACCAACTAAGTTATGAACAATGTTAAAATCAAACCTCACTTCTGGTTGAGGTTAAAACAAAGATTTGGAGATGTAAACCCTAATACTGTCCTTGATGTTAAAGGTTGTGGTATATGGACTATAAAGAATGTTAAGAAGTGTACCGATAAGAGATTGAAGAAGAAGTTGTTGAATGGTTCAGAAGATAGGTTCTATATAGATAACGATAATCTTGGTTACCGAATCTGTGGTAATAAAGATAAGAATGGAACGATTTGGGTAAATACTATCTATGGCATCTAAGGTGTCATAGGTACCCAAATTTTAACAAAACTTTAACATTTGAGATTTGGATAACCCACAGAAATGTTGTATATTTACTATGTAATGAGATTGAGAGTTAAACCTTTAAAAGCTGAGATTATGAACTACGAATTAGAAATGGAACCGAGTTTGCTTGATGATAGATACGATTTGGGAATAATGGAAAACCTAATGTATGTGGATTTCAATGGAAACATCAAGGATAGTGGCAAGAGTGGTGATAAGAGAATCTATGAAACACTCAAATGGATGGAAGAAGAATTCAAAGTTAAATTATAAAACCTTATATATGATTTGTCAAATAGTAAATAAGAACGGAGTACCAGTTAACGATTATATCTATACTGATTTAGAGTTAGCTGAAGAACATTGTAATAACTTAGTGGAGAACTATAACGAATACCACTGCGTTAGAATCCTTACACCTTATCCCACAAAACCAAAATCGGAGAATGTGATTGCAGGTGTGGATTTTGGTGAGAGTTTAAATTTACTAAATATTTTGTAAAAAAAGTTGAGGTAAAGCTTGTATATGTC
>Ga0102945_1000035_pt1 | contig 53444 bp, 42 predicted proteins | sample SalPonred_H2O_MG_FD_78207 | JGI IMG/M metagenome (GOLD analysis project Ga0102945, IMG submission 78207) | Salt pond water microbial communities from South San Francisco under conditions of wetland restoration - Salt Pond MetaG R2_restored_H2O_MG ...
ACCTGCTCTTCATGGCCATTTTATTGGCGGAGGTAACTACTGGTATGATGGAGACCAAACAATATACCATAACTTAAGTACTGAGCCTACTATAACTTGGCCTACTAGCTGGGCATGGAAGAATAGTACTTTACCTTCTGTACCTATTGGCAACACAGAAGTATTTAAATTTTCTACTATAAATGGAGGTGCAAGCTTTAATGCTTGGCCAGCTACTCAATAAAGGAATTATTATGTTACTAGCAAAAATTAAAAACAACGTTATTAGCGTAGCAGACCATCAACAGTTTGCTCCGCATACCTCTTTCCCCCGTAGCGGCCCTAGTGTGACGTGGGTAAGCAATAACAACCTTTACTACGTATATGATACAAAAACACATGATGCCGACACTCAACGTCTTGAAAGCTGTGGCCCATATCTAGAAAATGGAGTAGTATACACAGTTAGTGTAGTTGATAAAAGCGATGAGAGTCTTGCTGCGCAGTATAGAGCACGTAGAGATGAGTTGTTAGCTGCAACTGATTGGCGCTTTCGTTCTGATCTAACCCCTTCTCAAGCGTGGATCGACTATTGTGCCACTCTCCGCGATGTTCCTCAGCAAGATGGCTTTCCGCATAGCATAGTTTGGCCGGAGAAGCCTAATGACTAACAATCGTAATATTGCTAATCTAGCAAATATACTTGATGAAGGAAGCGAGGGGCAGGTTCTATCTTTTGGAGCTGAAGGATCTGTATCTGTATCAGATCCTGGAGGGGGCGGAGACTCGCTTGGTACAGTTACTGGTAACGATCTGGACCTTTCTACAGGTAACTTGTTTGAAGTCACTGCAGCAGATCAAACGTTGGCGTTTAGTAATGCGCCTGATGTCCACCAGTTTAAAGTAAAGTTAACAGGTGATGGTACTGTTTCTGGATATCTTTTGAGCCAGGGGTCCTATGACAGTGTTAGTATTCCTAGTCCGGAAAACGCTCCGAATGCGCTAGCCTTTAACAATGACGGGACTAAGCTATTCATAGCAGGAACTGGAGAAGATGGGGTCAGAGAACTTACATTGAGTTCTCCATTTGATGTGAGCACTGCTTCTTATGACGGTATTACTTTTAGTGCCGCCGCTCAAGAGCTCGGTATACACGGAATGGCATTCAACAATGATGGTACTAAAATGTATTTTGTTGGACAAAGTAATGATTCCGTTTTTCAGTACTCCCTGTCTACGGCATTTGATGTAAGTACTGCGAGCTACGATAACGTGAGTTTAAATGTAAGTTCTCAAGACGGTGCCCCAAGTGGTTTAGCATTTAATAATAATGGTACTAAAATGTACATGGTAGGGGTTTCAAGTGACTCCGTACACCAATACACACTATCAACAGCTTTTGATGTAAATACTGCGAGCTATGACAATGTTAGTTTTAGCGCTTCTGGGCAAGATGCCAATCCAGAGGATTTATTTTTTAACAGCGATGGCACTAAGATGTTTATAATTGGGAAAACTAGCATGGCGGTTTTTCAGTATAGTCTGTCAACGGCTTTCGACATCAGCACAACTTCATATGACTCAATCAGTTTGGATATCTCCGCGCAAGAAACCTTTCCTGAAGGGGTAACTTTTAGCAGCGACGGTGGTAAAATGTACATAGTCGGAATTTCCGACATAGTGTACCAGTATACGACCTCTGCGACCACTACAGCGACCATCACATATCCGAACACAGTCAAGTTCCCGGGATCCACTCCCCCACCCGTGCCTGAAATCGGAGAGGAAGACATACTTGAATTTGTAACATTTGACGGCGGAACAAGCTACAACGCTACTCTATTAGGAAATAACTACTCATGACTATAAGCCGCATACCGCTATCACTCATTTCCAATGTTAATGCAAGCGAAGGCGATGTATTAGCATACAGCGCTGCAAACTATAAACCTGAATATCGTACAATAACAAAAGGAACACTTACTAAGTCTTTTATAAGCGGAGAGACTTATAACATTGATTTAAACTACAGCGCAGATCCTTCTCCCACCGTCTCAGTTACTAAAGAAGTGCCTCAGATAGGCGCCTCAAGTAAAGGATTTTGGGACGTAAACACAGCTGGTACTAATTATGTACGTTATGATACTTCCTATAATACAACTCTAACACCTTCTACTGCTTCTGCTAACGGTACCTTTACTCTAGGAACCGGCACTTTTAGTAATAATGATGTAGGAAAACAGATTGAAGGTAATGGAGGTAAAGCGGTACTAACGCTCACTGATGGTAGCTACTATCTAGTAACAGCATTTAATGATGCTAATACCATTTCTGCAAACGATTGGAGTATGTTTGGCACAACTTTTGATGAAAATAACGGTCTACAGCTAGCCTCTGGGCTAGTGGCTCCAAATCATGATATTTTTGGAGATGGATCAGCTGTTGCTGTTTATTTTCTTGAAGGCAATGGTAATGATGAATTAGGTAGTCACAATCTAAGTGTTAATTCCCCCAACTACGTAACAGGTAAATATGGACAAGGATACCAAGTAACTACTACAAGCCACTATCTAACGTATTTTGGATATCCAGCACACTCTTCTAATGAAGTAACTATTTCTTGCTGGGTTAAATCTCTAGACACCACATGGTCTGGCGCAGCAGTAGTGTGGACTTGGAGTGCTGGTACTGACGAGCACCATGGTCTTCAATTTACTGTTGGTGATGGTATTCTTAGGATGTGGGACGGGTCTAGTAGTACGGCAAGCCCTGCGGGCACTGTACCTACTCAAGAATGGGTTCATATCGCTGTATCTTGCACAGCAACAGCACAAGATATCTATATGAATGGAGTCTACCAAGGCTCAACAACTGGGTCTTACTCCGCACATCCTATTTCTGGAGGTCCTTGGGATATCATATTTGGTCAAGAACCTGACTCATATACTGCTGGCTCTGCTTTTGGAAGTTTTAGTGGTTCTCAGGATCTAAATGGAAGTATTGACTCAATTAGAATTTTTAATCGAACTATCACTGCACAAGAGGCGCTCACTTTAGCAGAGATAGATGAGCCCACAACTTCTACTTTATTGCCTACAAATCAATATCATATTGCTACTACCAATGAGATAGGGCAAATTGACAGCACTTATTGGCTAGATATAAACTCTATGACAGCAGATCAATTTACTGGAGATGGAGAAATATACTATGCTGTCTCTACTGATAATCATGTAACATGGAAAGTAATAGATGATACTGAGGGAGATCGTACTATTGTACGTTTAAACTCAGGGTCTTGGGAGTATAATAGTAACACTACTTATAACGCTAACACATGGACAGTTTCTACAAGTAATAGTGAGCTTGGTGCGTTAACTGAAGCGCTTAGTACTCCTCAAAATCGCATGAATAAATCTCAGCTTGAAGCTGTTACAGACCCTAATCACTACACATTAGAAGATAGTTTAGACTTAATGATAGCTCTTTACTCCGCTAATAATACAGCAAATATAGCTTATTCAGACGGAGTATCAATTAACTATGATGCTGAGACATTAAATAAAGGGGCTATCCTAGGTACTGACTATGATTATGATTTTCCTGACAGCACAACTGTAAGATTAACCTCTAATGCGTCTCAAAACTTAAAAATAAAGATTACATAACAATGAATATTTATGAAAAGATGCTAGGTATAAAGCGTTATACTGATAGCGTAGGTACAATATATGGTACAGAAGATTTTTCTATCTACCTTTACTCGCTCATAAAAATGAGCAAACCTAAAAAAATAGTAGAGCTAGGTACCGGTCTAGGCTGTGTTATGCTATGGAGCGCACTAGCTTTAGAAGAAAATAAAGAAGGAGTAGTTTATACAGTAGATAATGGTAGCGACTGGAGTCACTTAAAGCAAGCAAAAGGCAGCATGGGTAGCATGTTTCATGAGCAATACTCAGAATATGTTAACAATTTAATTGACAATTTTAACCTCACGAGTTATATTAAATTTATAAATAGTGATATTGCTATAAGCGATTTACCTAACGATATAGATATTTTATTTTCAGATTTTAGTCACGGACCTTTACAGGTTTTATCGCTTATTAATCAGATATTGCCTAAGTTATCAGACAGCTCAATTTTAATGTTCGACTCAGCTTCTACTTATTACCCCTCTTATTTAGCGCTAAAAGATGCAGTTAATATGCTAAATAATAAACAAATTCCTTATAGCTTTCAAAACTCTGAAGCATTAATGAAAAAGGTTAATACCTGTAGCTTTGAACTAAGACATATTATAGAAAATAAATGTAGAGATCAAAATAGTACAGCGTGTATACATATACAGCCTAGAGATATTTTTCCCTGTCCTTTAAATCACATGAGGTGTTAAGTGTTAAAAGTAATTGATAATTTTATTAGTGATCGTTATTCTAGATATATATTTGATAAGTGTGTTTCCTTAAAATGGACTTTTTCTCCTGACATATCGTTACCTGATCCTAGTAAAAGAAGTGTTCCAGGGTTTTCATATAACTTTTACTTACACAAAGATTTTAACAATAACGAGCCTACAACTATAGAAACTGCAGAGTATAATTTTATAACTCCTATGTTACTTGAAGCTATGGATAAGTTTGGACTGCCTGAAGAGTCTTTTGATAGCCTATTTCGTAGTAGAGCTAGACTAACGTTAGCAAATGATAGACTTAGCGAAGAAGAGCGCATAGATAGTCCGCATATAGACTATAAAACTCCTCACTTAGTTCTTCTATACTATGTAAATTCAACTGATGGGGACACCGTTATGATTGAAAATGGGGCAGTAGCAGATAGAATTTCTCCTAAGCGCGGTAGATGCGTACTCTTTGATGGGTCAGTTCTTCATGCTTCTTCAACTCCCTCTGCTCAGCATAGGCTAGTTATAAACAATAATTTATTAAAGGAATAAGATTATGGCAGTAGTAGAATATATGTTCAATATAGATGATAAAGGTAAGCGTTTTATTCCTGGCTTTATAGCAAATAGAGGCCATTGGTATGATCCTACAACAGAAACCTATATTGGCTGGATTGAGGATAGTAGAGATTTTTTTGTACCAGACTCTATACTAGTGTTTGACAAAGAAGAGCTAGTCCAACGACAGTTAGCTATACACGCTACTAACCCTATGTTTAAAGAAAATGAAGAAGATCCTAATGCAGACCGCATAGAGCTAACCAATGATGAAGTTAGGCTGCTAGTTGAAGTTTGGTACGACGATTTTGTAGCGGAGAACTCTTAATGGAGCTTATTCTCGCTGAAAAAATAGAAGAACTATCTAAAAATGAGCTTACTGAACTATTAACTCAGTTACGTATGCAAGATTCAGAGGCTTTTGATAGCCTACAAGAGTTAGTAGAAGATATATTATAAAGGTTTTTTATGACAGAGAAAGAACAAAGTACAAATTTAACTATTTTTGACGAGTTAAAACGAGATTTAGTAGTAAAAGATGGATCAGAGTTTACTGTCCCCTTATCTACCATCTTAGGTAAGGGAACAGTAGCAAAAACAGAGTCTTTTGGCGGCCTAAGTTTAGCTGAAAATGCAGCAAAAACAGATTTAGCTATTGCAAATACTAAAGACTTACAAAATATTTGGAACCGTAGTCACACACAATGGATGTGGAAGCATTTAAATCTTTCTTATTTAGATCCTCACAAAAATATGCGTCAAATTGCAGCAGAAGTTGCAAAAAAGAGACAAGCTCTTAATGAGGCTAAGTGGCGACAAATAAAAACTGAGGTTAAAATTAAAAAAATAGAAGAAAAACTGGTAGATCCTAGCACCTTAGACTATTGGACCGAAATTGATTTAAATGTAAAGCTTGCAGAGTATAAAGAACAACTAGCTGAAGGAATGAGCTATGTTGAAGGGGCTATGAAAGATATTTTAGCTCTAAATGAGCTGTATGAGCAGCTAAAAAATAAAACAAGCACTTTTAATGAGCTAGATATTGAAAAAGAAGAATCTAAGGTGCATATCAAACGTAGTATTGTTCAGTGTATCAGAGATGTACGTCAGTCTGGTTACATTTCTAAAGGCGAACAAGAATATTTAGAGCAGATTGGGGTTAACCCCTCTAAAATGCTAATTAAAATTAAAGAATATGTTCAAGAAGAGATTAAACAAGAGTCTTGGGGCGTAGCTATTTTGCATGAATTTGTAGAAAAAGCAGCTACTGAACTTATTGATAACTATCAGGTAGATAAAATTAGGCTATCTTTAATGGGTTTTGATTCTGACCCAGTAGAGTCTATTACCTATACAAAAGACTTTACTCCTAGTAAAGATAGTTTTTAAGTGAGAAAACTTTATGGCAACAAATAATTTTAAGCTTATATCTTCATCAAGTATAAGCGCTACTGTAGATTCCCTAGTTAATACTGCTGCAACAGCTACTACGTTAGTTATCCATTCTATGTATATAACTAACGTAGGCCCTAATTCTTCGTACGCTAATGTAAAGGTAGAAGATTCTAGTGCATCAGTTACTACGCATATAACCTATAAATCTGAAGTACCTTCGGGAGATACTCTTATACTAGATAAGCCTATAAACTTAGAAGCAGGAGACAAGATTTATGCGCGAGGCAGTAATTTAGAAGTCACTGTTAGCGCATTGGAGATAAGTTAATGTATATTAACCGCCTAGTAAATAGTGTAACTATAATTCCTGAAATAGACGAATTATCAGATAATGTAAATCGTTTATATAATATAGGCGGTACTTTATACTTTAATGGGCAGACTATTGGTAGTGGGACCGGTACTGGTACTGGAGATGCCGATAATGTTCAAGCTAACTTAACTAGTGCTATTAGTGATTTAAATGCTAATGACTATAACACCTATACAAGCCTACAAAGCGAACTTGCAGCTAATGACTATAACACTCTACTAAGTGCGCAGTCTAACGACTATAGCACATATACAACGCTACAAAGCGAACTTGCCGCTAATGACTATAACACCTATACAAGTTTACAGGCGGATATAAATAGCGTACAAGATAACGTTACTGTAGCATCAGGCGGTTTTGAAGCTAATGACTATAACACGTATACAACGTTACAAAACGAACTTGCGGCTAATGACTATAACACCTATACAAGCTTACACAGCGATATAAACACGGTACAGGCTAACTTAACTTCTATAATTTCCGCAGCCCCTAGCACTTTAGATACTTTAGGGGAAATAGCTGCCGCACTAGAAAATGATGCTAATATAGCAGTAAGTCTTACTACAGCTATAGGAGATGTTCAATCTAATTTAAGCGCTCTGCCTGACTCAGCGGCTAACGACTATAGCACATACACAACGCTACAAGGCGAACTTGCAGCTAATGACTATAACACTCTACTAAGCGCTCAGTCTAATGACTATAACACGTATACAAGTCTACAAAGCGAACTCGCGGCTAACGACTATAATACCTATACAACCCTATATAGTAATATTGACACAGTACAGGCTAATCTAACCGCACTACCAGATTCAGCAGCCAACGACTATAGCACATATACAACGCTACAAGCTAGTATTAACAGTGTACAGTCTAATTTAGATTTAGGAGGGGGAGCTTGGAGTTCTTCAGGAGATAATATATACTACTCTTCAGGTAGAGTATCTATCAGTCCTACAGTACAAGACCCTGCCTCTAACTTATATGTAACAGGTAATACCTATGTAAGTGGCAATGTTGAGGTAGGAGACACTCTTATTGAGCACTCCTCTATTAGAGTAAAACAAAATATTACAGCACTAGAGGATCAGCTAGCAAAAATATTATTGCTACGTCCAGTAGAGTATGATAAGATTATTTCAGGGTCTCATGAGTATGGTCTTATTTCAGAAGAGGTAGCAAAAATAGCCCCTTCTGTAGTAGGCCTAAATAATTCTGCTGTTCAATATACTAGAATAGTGCCAATGCTTATTCAAGCAGTTCAAGAGTTATACTTAGAAGTTGAGCATCTTAAAGGTAGATTAAATGGCTGAGCTTAAAGGTGGTAGTCTTGCGGGGGCAAATACTATACTTACTAGCTTGCGCGCTAACGCTATAGCAGTAGGTAGTCCTTTTAGCTTTGAGTCAGGAGCAGCTATAATAAAAGATGCCTCTAATGCATATTACTTTGCTAAACTAACTGATTATAATACTGCTCCTCCACCTACGCCTGCTGCGTATGGCATCGTAAGCGGTTACACCTCTGGTGGGTGGATCCCTATAAACTATAATACAATAGATAAGTTTCCTTTTTCTTCAGACTCCAGTGCGACTGACGTGGGAGATTTAACCCAAGCAATTCGGGGGCAAGCAGGGCAGTCGAGTGAAACTAGCGGGTATAGCTCTGGAGGTAATGCTCCTCCAGGAGTTGTCACCATTGACAAGTTTCCTTTTAGTACTGATACAAATGCAACTAGCGTAGGCGATTTAACACAAGCTAGGCATGGAGCATCAGGGCAATCAAGTACAACTTCGGGATACACCTCTGGAGGGTTTGGTCCTCTATACTCTAACACTATAGATAAATTCCCTTTTAGTTCAGATGGTAATGCGAGCGACGTAGGCGATTTAACTCAGGGAAGACAGAGTGTAGCAGGGCAATCAAGCCCTATATCAGGTTACTCCTCCGGGGGTTCAGATTCTGCAAGAGTTAACACTATAGATAAATTTCCCTTGTCAACAGATTCTAATGCAAGTGATGTAGGCGACCTCTCACAAATAAGAAGTGGTGTTGCAGGCCAATCTAGTGAGAGTTCTGGATACACCTCTGGAGGTTTTGCTCCTCCCACTGTTAACACTATAGATAAATTCCCTTTTAGTTCAGATGGTAATGCAAGCGATGTAGGCAATTTAACCGCAGCAAGACCTGCTGCAGCAGGCCAATCAAGTGATAGTTCTGGATACTCCTCTGGGGGCCCTAGTGCTTCTGGTGACAATATTATAGATAAGTTTCCCTTTGCATCAGACTCCAATGCGACTGACGTAGGCGATCTTACACAAGCACGACAGAGCGCAGCAGGACAACAATATTAATGGCCATAATCAAACCAGACTCTAAAATAGGCGCTAATAATGTCATATACCCTGGCAGCGATGCCCCTTTAGATATCGTTAGCGGGTCTACTAATGCTGTTTCTAGGTATTTAACTCGTACATCTAATGGTCAGCTACAATGGCAAGACATAGACAGTAACTATACTTTTGAGCTGTATACTATACCTCCTACTGCATATGGCAGCGTAAGCGGTTACGCCTCTGGAGGAGAATCGCCTTCACCAAGCCCCGCATTTAAGGATATAATAGATAAGTTTCCTTTTGCATCGGACACCAATGCGAGTGATGTAGGCAATTTGACAATAGCAAGATCTGATGTTACTGGACAATCTAGCTCAGTTAGCGGTTACACCTCTGGGTACCACCAAGCCTTAGCAGGAACAATCGATAAGTTTCCTTTTGCAGCAGATACAAATGCAAGCGATGTAGGCGATCTCTCACAAGCAAGAGGTAATCTAGCAGGGCAATCTAGTCCTACATCAGGTTATAGTTCAGGAGGTGTTGATTCGCCATCCACGGACACTATAGACAAGTTTCCTTTTTCTTCTGATAGCAATGCAACTGATGTAGGAGATTTAACTGCAGCAAGACACTTTGTAGCAGGGCAGTCTAGTGACAGTTTTGGATATTCTTCTGGGGGTTTTGGAGCGCCTGAAGGGGATATTATAGATAAATTTCCTTTTAGTTCAGATTCAAATGCAACTGATGTAGGAGATTTAACAATTCCTAATTTACTCGTAACGTCTACTCAGTCTAGCTCCGAAAGTGGCTATGTTTCAGGAGGTAGAAGATCTGGGACGCCTGTAGCAATATACAGTACAGTACAAAAGTTTCCTTTTGCTACAGATACAAATGCAAGCTATGTAGGCTCTTTAACACAAGCTAGATATTCAGCAACAGGCCAGTCTAGTATAGAGAATGGATACACCTCTGGAGGCTTCGCTCCTCCATATACTAACACAATTGATAAGTTCTCCTTTGATTCTGACGCTAATGCAACTGACGTAGGAAACCTTACAAATGCAAGAATCTACTCAGCAGGACAACAAACTTAAAGAAAGTATAAATATGACACCACAACAAGTTTTTGAAAAACAAAGATATGCACTATTTAACAATGTTTTATCACATGAAACTTGCAAATTTTTAAGCAACTATATGTTTTTAAAGAGAGATGCAGGGTATTTAGAGCCTCCAGTAGAGCTTGGAGGTAGCGATAATCAATGCCCTCGCAGCTGGAGTATATATGGAGATCCTGCTTTTGACACTTTACTCTCCCAACTTGCTCCCTCTCTTTCTACTATGTTGGGCATTGATCTACTCCCTGCGTACACGTACGCTAGAATATATCAACCAGGTGAAGTGTTAGAGTGGCACGTAGATCGTCCTAGTTGTGAGATATCAGGCACAATGACTATAGGTAAAAGTGATGGCGCAAATTGGCCTATATATGTAGGCACTCCGGGAAGTACTGAACGAGTAGGAAAGCCTATAGATATTGATACGGGTGAGCTACTTATGTACTCAGGCTGTGAAGTGCCTCATTGGCGAGACGAGTTTGACGGAGAATGGCAAGTTCAAGTATTTTTTCATTATGTACGTAAAGATGGTCCTTATGCTAAAGAGCATATTCGAGACGGAAGAGCTAGTTTAGGGATATTAGGATCTAGTGATGCTCATTATAAGCAAGTTGATAGAATTGTGAAATATGCAGTAGAAGGCCCTCCTACCCCTTCTGTAAAACCCCCTACCACTAAAGCTACTAATACTAGTTCTTTACAACCCTTTAAATTCGAGGCTTAAAATGTTACTACTAGAACGTAAACTACCATCAACTCCTTCCTTAGTTGCCCACAACGAAGATACGTGTGATGACCCTAAACTATATTTCTCTCCAGAAGAATGTAACTGGATTAGATCTTGGGCAGAGTCTAAAACACCTCAGTTTGCCTCAGTAGGTACTGGAGATCAGCACGAGGTTAGGCGTAGTACTCGAGATGTATATTTATACGGTATGCCTCGTAATGAACAAACTGATGGCCTATTTAAAAAGATTTTACATCAGGTAGATTATGCTAATACCCGTGCTTTTGATTTTGAGCTTAACGGTATTATGCACGATCTACAGATTTTAAAATACACGCATGAGACAAAACAACACTACGACTGGCACATAGATATTAGCGGTGGAGACGCTTATGGCCGTAAAATATCTTATATAATACAACTAAGTGATGAAAGTGAGTATGAGGGAGGTAATTTAGAAATATTCGATGGCAACTCCCATACAGCGCCTAAAAAACAAGGAAGTGTTGTAATGTTTCCTAGTTATGTATGTCATAGAGTTTCTCCAGTGACAGCTGGGACTCGCTGGAGCTTAGTAATATGGATACAAGGAACGCAGCATTTTAGATAATGGCAATATTTAAATCACCTACTACTATAAACGATAAAGAGGCATTAGTCGCCCCAGCTTTGGGCGTTAATACCTCTTTTTCTTTTGCTAACACAGTGTCTAACGCTACTGCTATTGTTGTAGCAGGCAATAATGAAGTTTCTTACGCTTTTTCTGAAATTGAAGTAGGTGCGATATCTCCTGATGCTGAATTTTTAAATTTATACTCTATAAGTTCCACAACCTCTAATGTTAATGAAAACGTTTCTATTTCTTTTACTGTATCTTCTATCGCAGAGCCTAACAGCACGCTATACTGGTCAGTGAGTGGTGCAGGAATAACAGATACAGACTTCTCCTCCCCTACCTCTGCAGTAAGTGCTGGAGGCACAGTTACACTAGTTGAAGGCGAAGGTAGTTTTACGCTAACTGCTAACGCAGACTTAACTACTGAAGGAGAAGAGAGCTTTGATGTAAATATCAGTGCAGAGGATCCTAGTATAAGTACTCCAGCTGTAGGGCAACAACAATTTACTGCTACGGGCACACAAACTTGGACAGTGCCCTCAGGAGTGACTAGTATATCAGTAGTAACCGTAGGCGGAGGCGGAGGTGCTTCAGCATGCCCAGGTAGTAGTAATAACTCAGGAGGCGGCGGAGGCGGAGGAGGACTTTCTTACGTTAATAATATACCTGTTACTCCCGGAGAAACACTTTCTATTTCTGTAGGTGCTGGAGGCTCTGGAGGGGCCTCTGGTACTTCTTCAGGGGCTTCAGGAGGGACTACTAGTGTGCTCAGAGGAGCCACTGTTTTAGTTAGGGCAACAGGCGGGGCAGGAGGATCTAATTCTGGTACTACTGCTTCAGGAGGCTCATCTGTAGTAGGCTCCGGAGGCTCGGGAGGCTCGGGAGGAGCCGCTCAAAATAACAACGGAGGCGGCGGAGGGGGAGGCGCTGCTGGCTACTCTGGTAATGGAGGCAACGCAGGTACAGGTAATACCGGAACAGGAGCCAACGGTAGCGGAGGCGGCGGTGGAGGCGGCGGAGGCCAATCTGCCGGAGGTACTCAAGATAATGGCGGCGGGGGGGTAGGACTACTCGGTCAAGGCGCTAATGGTCTAGGAGGTTCTACAGATTCCCCTGGAACTGGAGGCTCTGGCGGCGTAACTGGGCAAAGTGGAGGTAATGGAGGAGCTTACGGTGGAGGCGGGGGTGGTAAAGAAGATGATACTCCAGGCCGTGGCGGTAATGGTGCTCAAGGAGCTGTTCGTATTATTTGGGGGGATGGTAGAGCTTTCCCTTCTACAGACACTCAAGATTTAACCCCTCAAGAAGGATCGTCAGGAACTCCTATTATAGCTTCCACAAATCCTTCTATTGTTATAAATGATACTTCTTTATCTATCCCTACCCAGGCACAAGGCAGTGTGAGCGGTTACACCTCTGGAGGTTTTGCTCCTGGGGAGGTAAACACTATAGACAAATTTCCATTCGCAGCAGATACAAATGCAACAGATGTGGGAGATCTAACACAGGCAAGATCTCGGGTAGCAGGTCAGTCTAGTGATACTAGCGGTTACACCTCTGGAGGATTTGCTCCTCCATATACTAACACTATAGACAAGTTCCCCTTTAGCTCAGATACAAATGCAACTGACGTAGGTAACCTCATACAAGCAAGAGATCGTGCAGCAGGACAGTCGAGTGAGACTAGCGGTTACTCCTCTGGGGGGCAAACAAACCCCACAAAAGTTAACACTATAGATAAGTTTCCCTTCAGCTCAGATACAAGTGCAAGCAACGTGGGGGATTTAACCACAATAAGAGCAAGTTCAGCAGGACAGTCAAGTGAGACTAGTGGTTACTCCTCTGGAGGCATCATGGGCTCCACGACCCCAAGTGCACTTAATGTAATAGAGAAATTCCCCTTCGCTACAGATACAAATGCATCAGATGTGGGCAATTTAATTCAGCCTAGGTATCTGACAGCAGGTCAGTCAAGTCAGTCAAGTGGTTACACCTCTGGGGGTACCCAGCCTCCACTTATCATCACTATAGAGAAATTCCCCTTCAGCTCAGATACAAATTCAACTGCCGTAGGCGATTTAACACAAGCTAGATGGTTAGGTGCAAGCCAGTCAAGTGAGACTAGTGGTTACTCCTCTGGAGGATTATATTCCTCTCCTAATAGTGATATAATAGACAAGTTCCCTTTTAGTTCAGATAGCAATGCAACTGACGTAGGTGATTTAACACAAGCAAGACGGAGCTCAGCAGGACAGCAAATTTAAAAGATATTAATATGAATGATAACTATTTTAAAATACCCGTAGATAGGCTAGTAAGTAAATTACCAGCTAAATTCGGGTTTAATCAATTTAACCCTAGCCAAGCAGCAATGCTTGAAGGGTTAGAAGAGCACCGATTTTGGACTCATATATCTGCTAGACGTACGGGTAAGTCTAGTGCTGCTGCTGTTTTAGCTTTAGCTAAGCTGTTAGAGCCTAACCAGCAGGTGCTTGTAGTAGCCCCTGACTATAATCTTTCTTCTATTATATGGGACTATACTACTGAGCTTATAGAGGCGCTAGGGATTGAAACTAAGAGACTAAACCTAAAAGATAGAGTTGTTAGACTTGTTAACGATAGTACTTTTAGGCTTCTATCTGCTAATAACCGTAGTTCTCTAGTAGGTAGAGCAGCTCACTTACTAATTGTTGACGAAGCTGCAATTATACAAGATGATGAATATTTTACTAGAGACCTAAGACCCGCACTATCAACCTATGAAGGTTCTAGAGCTCTATTCATATCTACTCCTAGAGGAGAAGGAAACTATCTTTATAAGTATTTTTGCAGAGGCGCAGATGAAAACTATCCAGAATGGGGTAGCGGTCTATTTCCTTGGCATGTTAATCCAGCACTAAAAGAAGCAGATATTTCTGAGGCTAAACGAACACTTCCTCCTTCTATATTTAGGCAAGAGTACTATTGTGATTGGGTTAGCTTTGAAGGGCAAATATACCCTGTTAAAGATGATCTACATGTACGAGACTTAAAGTCCCATATAGAACCACATGACGATAGATATATGTTTATAGCAGGACTAGATATGGGCTATAGAGATGATACTGCTTTTGTAGTATTAGCTACTGATGGTTCTTCATATTACATAATGGATGAGTATGTAGCGTCTGAAGGTACTACTTCTTCTCATGCAGAAGTAATATCTAAGATGATTGAGGATTGGGGTATTGAAAATATATATATTGACTCTGCCAACCAACAAACTAAAGCTGATTTAGCTTATGACTATGATATTTTTTGTGAAAGCGCAATAAAATCTGTTAATGATGGTATAGGCTATTTACAAGTATTAGTAGAGAATGAACAGTTACTATTCGATATTGAAGGATCTTCTAGAACTTACTCTAGTTTTAAAGACTATAGATGGAATACTAAAGGTGAAAAATCTAAACCATTACATAGTTGGAGTTCTCACTGTTGTGACGCGGTACGCTATGCAATATATACCCATGCTAAAAATGCTTCAGTTAGTATATACGCCTAGCATTATTAGTATAAAAAGTAAAAGATCCAAAATAAATTTTTGACTTAACACACTATAAGAATTATAATTTAATAAATGACAGAATTAAAAAGATTACCTGTAAAATACGTAAGAGACTTTATAAAAAAAGACTATAAATACGATGACTCCTGCTTTATATGTGGTAGCACAGAAAAACTAGAGCTACATCATATTTATAGTATATCTGAACTATGGAATAATTGGTTAGATAAAAATAAGTATAAAGATCTTGACCTAGAAGATATAATGAATCTTCGTGTAATATTTTACAATGAACATAAAGAGCAGCTAGATCAGCATAATCTATATACCTTATGTAAAAGTCACCACCAAAGACTGCATAACATATACGGGTCTAGGTATTCTAATTGGCGATCTGAGAAAGTAAAAGCTTGGATTATAGCTCAAAAACAAAAACTTGGAGAGAAAAATGGCTGGGCCGATACAGTGGATTAGAGAAAAATTAAACCCAATTCAGCCTTATCTACAAAGCCAAGAACCGTTAATACACCCTGATAGCAATGTCGACTATAGAGCGGCTTATGATCAAGTAGAGCTAATTCATAGGTGTATAGAAATGATAATAAATTCAGTAGTAGGTATTCCTTTTGCAATAGGTGCTGATACACAAGGTGGTCCGGTAAAAAAAGTAAATAAATTACTAAACGAAAGACCTAACCCTTTTGAAGACAGAACTAGGTTTTTTAGACGTGCTGTTATGGACTTATTGTTAGATGGTAATGTATTCTTCTACTATGACGGTAAAGACATTTACATATTACCAGCAAATGATATAGAAATACAAACAGACGCTAAACGTTTTGTTAAAAGTTATACTTACTTATTAAGTAGTTCTGGTACTAGTTATGATTCAGGCTTTGAGCCTTTTGCAGGTAGTTCTTCTAGAAACCCTCCTAGAGACACTCAAGAGACTACTAAAATAGAGTTTGACGCTTCCGAAGTTATACATATACGAGACGACAATGACGATAGTATATTTAGAGGTAAGAGCAGACTTAGAAGCTTAACAGACCTAATAAATCTATACTATGCATTATTAAAGTTCCAGAAACAGTTTTTCAAAAATAACGCTATACCAGGCGTTGTACTTACAACAGATAACGTATTAAACACAAAGATTAAAGAGCGACTGTTACAAAGCTGGAGAAATAGTTATACTACTATATTTAATGGGGCTAGAAATCCTGCTATTTTAGACGGCGGCTTAAAAATAGATAAGTTCAGTGAAGTTAACTTTCAAAGCCTGGATTTTGAGAGTAGTGTAGAAAGACTACAGCAAGATATGGCTAAAGCTCTAGGTGTACCTTATGTGCTTCTAAAAAGTGGTAATAATGCTAATATAGCTACAAACCAAGTACTATTTTATGAGCATACTATAATACCCATAGTTCAGCAATTTGCTAGCGCCTTTGAGCATTATTTTAATAGCGTTAAGATAAGGCCTGAACTTATACATATACCTGCGTTGCAGCCAGATTTAAAGTCTCAAGCGCAGTATTACTCATCTTTAGTGAATGCAGGAATAATAACAGCAGATGAAGCTAGATTAAAATTACATTTTCCTGCTATTAATGATGATACTACCAATAAAATTCGTATACCTCAAAACATAGCAGGAAGTGCAACCTCCCCCGAATTAGGAGGTAGGCCGGATAATACGGATATTGAGAACACATTAGAATCGGAGTGAACAAATGAGCGATAAAAAGTTTTTTATTCATAGCAGTGATTTAGAGATAAAATCTGCTGCTACTAAAGAAAATGATAATATAAAAATTGCGGGGTATGCTAATACGTCGCTAAAAGACAGAACAGGAGATGTAGTTTTACCAGAAGCCTGGGCTAAAGGTATTGAAAACTATAGAAAAAATCCTGTATTACTTTACCAACATGATCATGGCAGACCTATCGGTAAATCAGACATAGTAAGAGTAGACAAAAAAGGTATTTTTGTAGAAGCGTCTATATCAAGCGCAGCAGAAAAGTTACATGGAGTTCACTCTTTAATTAAAGACGGAGCTTTAAAAAGCTTTAGTGTCGGCTTTAGAGTAAAAGATGCTGACTATGACCGTAGCTCAGATACTTTCCTAATCAAAGACTTAGAATTACTAGAGATCAGTGTTGTCAGTGTTCCTTGCAACCAGGACTCTTTATTTAGCATCAGAAAAAGTTTTGAAGATGACAGCAGTTATGAGGAGTTTAAAAAACAATTTATAGCCGAAGAAGAAAATAAAGTAGAGCCAGTTCAAGAAGTAGATAACACTGAAAAGGCTGTAGAAGAAAAAGAAGCTGTAGAAGAAGTAAAAGACACTTCTGAAGAGCTTTCTGCTGCTAGTGTAGAGACTCCAGAAGACGATCCGCACAAGCCCATCCCTTTTTATAATCTTTTAAGTGCTGAGACGTCTAGCTTAGCTGCTGGAGACTTTATTCGTATGGAGGGCAAACGCTATAATATTTCAAAAATTGCTACGGCGGAAAGCCCATATTTCATATTTAAAGAAGTTGACATTAAGGGAGTTTCTAGCGATAATACTATTAAAGTTTATGCAGAGAACTTATCTGTAGCTAATACTTGGGATATTAGCACTAAGTTTGACTTAGTACTAGTAAATCACTCTTCTGATAAACAATTAACTACTTCAGAGAGAAATAAAATTAAAGATGAATTTGATGAGTTAGTAAAAGCTTCCGAGTTAGATTTATTTAATCTTAAAAATAATGATAAAGTAAAGTCTAATAATAATAATCAAATAACTTTAAATAACTTAATTAATCTAAAAAGTATGGATGAAAGCTCTTGGAGCGATACTCACTACATACTAGCAAAAAGATTTGTTAATACAGTTAAAACACTTATCACACTTCCAGAAGAAGATGATAGGAATTTTACATTACAATTAAACGGTTATAAGACCGAAAATAAGGAGAATAAACAGATGGCAACTCAAGATATTGGTGATCCCATCACTGTTGAGACAAAAAGCACTCAGGTAGATGTAGTTGAGGAGAAAACAGTTTCTAATCACGTTTCAGAGCCTCGTGTGGCTGAACTAGTCGAAAAAACAGGTGAAAAAATAATTGCTCAATCAGATGAGAAGATTAAGCATAATAACGAAGAACATGAGAACTCTAGACTGTCAGAAGAGTTAGCGGAACTAAAAGGCCAGATGAAAGCCTATCGTGACCAAATTCAGTCTTATACCGAAAGCAAAATGGTATATCAAGAGAATACGCGCAAGCATTCTCAGTTCTCGCAGAAAGATTTATCTAACGCATACTTCCTATCTAAGGCTCTAAGAAAGAACCCTTTAGATACTAGCTATGGTGTTCGTATGAAAGATGTAGTACAAGGTGGCTCAGTTTCCGCATTTGAGAACGCTTTCTCTACTAACGTTTACGAAGAAATGAGACAGCAACTAGTTGTTGCTCCACTATTTAACCGTATTGAAGTAAATGCTAGACAGTTTTCTGTGCCAGTAGCAAGTGAAGATGTAGATGATGATATCGCACAATTTGAGTCAGGAACTTATACAACAGACACAGACTCTAATGTGCCTACTACTAATCAGCACATAATTAAGAGTGTTGAGCTTACACCACACAAGTTTATGGTGAAAACGCATATTGCAAAAGATGAGGAAGAAGATACCCTTCTGCCTCTAGTAGACTTCCTTCGTTCCGCTGCTACACGCAGAATGGCGCGTTTCGCAGATAAAGTGCTACTAAGAGGTACAGGTACTCTAACAGGCTTTGATGCTACTGAATCAATGGTAGCTGGGTCTTCTAACGTATCTATTGGCATTGGAGGCGTGGCTTCTCCTATTAAAGGTATAGTTAACTTAGCAGGTGCTGTTAACGCTCTAAATGTGTACAGAGGTGAAGGCCTAACGGGTACTGCTGCTAATACTGCAAAGGCTAATGCTGCCACAGTAGCAAGCACTCGTGCTGCAATGGGTAAGTATGGTCTAGCTCTTGGCGAGAACCTAGTGCTACTAACAACAGTAGAAGGCTATAATAACTTTGTTACTGAAGACGACTTCCAGACTGTAGATAAGTTTGGTTCTCAGGCAACATACCTAACAGGCTCACTAGGTGCTATCTATGGAATTCCTCTATATATAACTGAGTTCCTAGACTCCGCTTCTGGTACTGCCAGCAATAGAGTTCTAGCTACAATGCTTTATAAGCCAGGATTCTTAATTGGTGAGCGTCGTGCTATGGAAGTAGAAAGCGAATATCTTCCAGAGCGTCAAGTAACAGCTATGTATATGTCTACTAGATTCGACATGAAAGCTCTTACAACTGAAAGCAGTGCAGCACTAAGCTCAAGTTACGCATATGCTGCTAACATTCTAAGCGGTGCTTCAGCTTAATATCGCTTTTTAGTGATAGAACTAGGGGATGTGGGCATACAGCCCCCATCCCTTTTTTAGTATTTGGAGAGATCGATTGTCTACAATAGTAACGCTTAATGATATAAAAAACTATTTAAAAATTAAATTAGATAATGATGCAGAAGATGATAGGCTTAAGTCTATAAGTCTATATGTGTCTTCATTTATTGAGTCTTACTGCGGTAGGAAGCTTTTAGCCAACACGTACACTGAATATTTTGATGGCGGAGTAGCCTCTGTCTTTATAGATAATCCTCCGATAATTGCAGTACATGAAGTATCTCATTTTTTAGGTGATAAATACTCAGCGTTAGGAGGGCCAGGAGCAAAAGGGCAACAGATAGAAACAGAAGGCTCTAGTCATAGAATACTAGCTGTAGGGTCTGCTAAAACTACATCTCGCGTTAAAAAATTTGGAGTATCCTCGTTACAGTTAGATGGTCAGTCTTCTTATTTAGTAGTACCTTACTCAGATGATTTTGACTTTGGCGGGGAGCCTTTTACTATAGAAACCTACGTAAGACCTAAAAGTTTATCTAACTCTAGTATAATATCCAAAACTCAAGATAGTGAGAACTACTGGGACTTAGGCTATTCTGAGGCTTCTGGCTTATATTTTGAGGCTAAAAGCGCTAATACTACTACTATAGCAGTCGAAGCAGGTAGCTTATCTGCAAATACTTTTAGCCATGTGGCTTTAGTTAGGGATGATGACACTTATTCGTTATATATTAACGGTACTTTGTCGGGCAATGCGTATACTACTAGTAACGTAGTACCATCTCTAGGAGTAGATATGTTTATAGGATCAGGCCCTAATGGGGATTTAAATGGTTATATAGACGAGACGCGTATCTCTTGGATAGATAGATATACTAGTAACTTTACTGTATCTGATATACCTTTATCCTCTGATGAAGACACTAAGCTGCTTCTACATTTTAATGAGGGACGTAATAAAACAGATATAGTAGACTTTTCTAGGAGAGTTAATGAATTTATATGGTATGCTGACTCAGGTGAAGTAACTTTTGATACTTCAAAAGGTAGCGGTCGCCCCGAGCTAGGATTTTTCAATCCTAGAGTATTTCAAAACTATACTGGAGGAGTTCGTGTTACATATACCGGAGGTTACTCCTCAATGCCTAATGATTTAAAAATGGCAGCACTAGATATGATTAAGATAATCTATAAAGGTAAAGAAGGCGTTAAAAGTATGAGACTTCAAGGTGACGATTCTATATCTCATGATTTATCGTCTGACGGCTTGCCTCCTCAAGTGCGAAGAACTCTAAACTTATATAGACTCCCAGTATGATAACTATAGTAACACTAATAGATAATAAAACATACACAAAAGCTTTAGCGCAAGCTCGTACCTCAAGCGCTACTAAAAGTGAAGCTCTAGGTAAGGTGGGAGAAGCTGTAACTCAAGGGATATTCTCTACAAAAACAACAGCTACTACCGCTAGTGGTAAAGCTGATATTGTAGGTGTAAAAGCTGACAAAGTAATTAGTGCTATAGAAAGATCGTATGGGGTTGATAACCCAGTAACAGCTTCTTTAGTAGCTCAAGTAAAAACAAATATGGGAGTAGACTCTATAGATATTGAATCTAAGGCTACAGAAAAGTCTTTAGGATCACAGACTATAAAAGCTACCCAGGCTACTGCTAACGTGGCAAAAAAAGATATAGATTATATAAAACGTAGTAAAGCTTTGGTAAGTGAACTTGTCAGGCTTTCTTTACAAAACGGCAATAGAAAGTCTAAGAAAATAGTTGATCTCTTTGATAAATTAATAGAAGACTTACAAAATAATAGTGATGCAGTCCCTTTATCAGACTTCAGAGAGCAAATATATAGCGTAATAGGGGGCTCCCAAGGAAAAGCCCTTTTAGATGAAGCATTTAACAAAGTAATGAAGAATCCTACACAGTTTAGAAAATTTATGAGAGGCCCTTTTGGCGCTATAATAAAAGATAAAGTTTCTAATTTAACAGTACAAGTAAACGCTGAAGTAGATAATAAAAGCCTTATATTTTTTACTACTTTTTTAGGGTTAAAGTATAAAGATTCAGATATTATAGCCACAAAAGATAAACAAGGTACTTATAGGTTTTCTCTTAGCTCTTCGTTTGAGAAAAAATTATTAGCACAAACTAGAAGCGCACTATTAAAAAACTCTTTAGGAGTAATAACTGCGGATACAAATGATGCTTTATCTTTTAATCTAACTAAAGGCAATACCTTAGGTGCTCTACTAGGAACAGAAAAGACCTTAAGAACCTTAGTAAAAAATTTATCGTTTACCTCTTTAAATATAAAGGTGCCTACTGGCGGGTCTATACCTTTAGACATAAAAATTGATGCTAGTAAAATGTTTGTAGATGTGACTGACAGAATACCTAGAATACTGACAGCTAACTTAGCGTCATTAGGTAATGTACAAAAGGGCAGATTTATCTCTAGAGAAAGAATGACTTCTTTATTGCAAATTTTAGTACTCGATAAAATGAAAAAACAAGGGCTAGCTGAGCCTCCTATATTAACTAATAGAACAGGCAGATTTGTAGATAGTCTACAGGTAGCACAAATAAACTATAAAAGTAAAATAGTATCCTATTATGCTAATCCTTTATACTTTTCAAACGAGCAATATGGGTATGAAGTATCTGAATTAGTAGAGGGGAGTATTCAAGATATTACTAGTAGTTTATATTCTCGTAGATTCGGATTGGTACGCGGTCAACTTTAAAAAATTATAATTGCCGTAGTTAATATGCTGTGCTATACTCTACTAAAGTAAGGTTAAAAATGTCTCAAAGACGAAAAATTGTAAATTACATTATTGATAATTTAAAGCTGATAGACGGTTCAATATCTTCTCTAAACAGCACTTATAGATTTAAAACTGACCTACATACTAATGTTTATAGAGGGTTTAAAGGCATTGATGAGATAAATGACTTCCCTTCTATATATGTAGTAGCAGGAAACGAAACTAGAAATTACAATACAAAAAATATAACTTTATCAAACCTACCTATTATTATTCGTGTGTATACGTACTTTGAAGAAGAAGAGCTAGTAAATACTTATAATGGTAACATAATTCAAGATATTGAACATGTTATATATAATCTTCCTAGTAACTTTGACTTAGAAATTCAAGACATACAAATACAAACTATAAATTCAGATGAAGGACTATTAGCACCTTATGGCATTGTAGAAGTACAACTGCAGGCAAGCTATGAAGTCCGATTATAAGGAGACAATAAATGGCTAATTGCGGTCCTAATACCCAGGTAAATCTTCAAAGAAATACAGAAGTTTTCTGGTCCACTATCGATCTAAATGGAGGGGGCGATGGTGCCTCAATGACTCCACAAAATACTTGGAGAGTTGAAGTACTAGCAGGGTATGCGTTTACTCAAAGTGCTACTAACCAAGATATTACTACTCTAGAATCTGGTAATACGCCAGATAGATCTACTCAAAGATTTAATACTGCTGTTAACCCTGTAGAATGGAACTTCAGCACCTATATAAGACCTACAGGTATGATAACTACTGATGGCGCTGACTCAGCTACTGGTAACTCAAAACCTGTAGCTGACTGGTTCTTATGGCAGTCTATGATGTCTAACGCCCGTGTAGCTGCTAACGGAGCAGAAAATAGTGCCTGGGAAAACAACGGCATATTCAATCTGAAGCATCGTGGCTTCTCTGATAACGCAGATATCGGTGCAGCCTCTAATGCTAACGTTTCCGCTCACTCATCTAACTTCCCACAAATGGAAGAGTATAGCTTATACTTCAAAGTAGATAACGTTGTATACCAAGTTGGTAAAGCAGCTATTAACGAAGCCTCTGTAGATGCGGCTATTGATTCTATAGCCCTAACAGCCTGGAGCGGTTTTGGTACTCAGTTATTTGAACTAACAGATACAGCTAGAGATGCAGCTATCTCTGTATTCGGCGGTACTGATAATAGTGGCTCAAGTGTGGCGGCTAATACTACTATTGATGTAGCAGGTAACGCTGATCATCACTATCATGCCTATGGTACAGCTAACGTAGCTGGATCAAGTGCTACTTCAGCGTTTATAAAGAACCGTCTAAGTTCTATTGATGTTATATCAGCAGCTAGTGGAGCAGAAAAGTCTTATACTTTCCCAGTTACTGGTCTATCTTGGACTTATAATAACAACGCTACCTATTTGACTCCTGAAGAGCTAGCTTCCCTAAACTCACCTATTGGTCAGTTTACCGGTTCTAGAACTATTACTGGAAACTTCACTGCTTATCTACGTGCAGGAGCTAACCAGTCTGCTGAGTTTATGAGAGATATTGTTACTAATACTGCGACTCAGACTACAGGAGCAAGCGCTAACCTACAAATCGGAGGTACTACTACTCCATACTTAGCATACAGTATGCCAAGAGTGCAGTTTGACTTCCCATCACACTCTATCGATGATGTTGTAGGCATAACAGTGGACTTCTTAGCACAAGAGCTAGAAGAAACATGCGGAGATGAAGTAACTATCTTTGTAAGCGATATTTAATTTGTGGCAGAGGGGGCCATAAATTAAGATTTCAATAGAAGGCGATTATTTTAACAAGCAGTAGTACCCCCTCACTAGCTGTACGTTAGAGCAAATAATCGCCTTCACTTTATATATAAAAACCAAATGAGGGGAATACCTAATGAGTTTAATTAAAAACATGATGATAAACGAAAAAGTAGTGGAAGTAGAGTTTCCAGACTCAGACAACTTCTACGTAAGTTTATCATACTTAAGCCGTGAAAAGCTTTTAAAAATACGCAATCGAGCAATGGTAATCAAGTTTAATAAGCGTAGCCGTCAAAGAGAAGAAGAAATTGATAATGATAAATTTCTTGAAGAGTACTCTAGAGAAGTTATAAAAGGATGGCGCGGTCTTACCTTACGCGAATTATCTCGTATACTTCCGGTAGAAACGGCAGGACAGGATCTTGAAAAAGAAATACCTTATTCAGAAGAAGACGCTTTAGAGCTTCTTAGAAATTCTACAATATTTGATCAGTTTGTTACTGACTCTATGAATGACTTTGAAGCTTGGGAAAATGATCGAGTAGACTCCCAGCAAAAAAACTAAAAAGGTTCATACAAGAAAAGCTCCAGACTAGGGGTATAACTAAAGAGCATTACTTTCTTATGTGTGAACAAATGGGTATAGAGCCTGATCCTAATGAGATACCCCTAGATCTTAATGATCTTTCCTACGAAGCCCAACTAGCTATTAAGATATTTAATTCATTACCTGATAAAGTAGAAGGAATGAGCGGGTCTTGGTTAGGTAAAGATTATGCAGGATTAGGCATACTATTTGATATTTATGAAGTAGAAAATCGCCAAGAAGTATTTGAACTAATGGCGCTTTTAACACATGAAACTGACACTCACTACAGGCAACAACAAAAGCAGAAAAGTAAGTCAAAAGGTAGAAAATGATTGGCCAATGCTAACTCAAATATTAACATTAATGTTAAAGCTAAAGGGGCTCAACGCTCCGCTAAAGACGTAAATGCAGTTGCAGACGCTCTTGGTAAACTAGGTGTTAGATCTGATAAAGCTTCTACTTCTACTGACGGCTTAAGTCGTTCTCAAACAAGACTAGGGCAGGCATCTGCAGCTAGTGGAAGACAGTTTAGCTCACAAGCAGCAGGACTTGGTGGTCTCGTTGGCGCTTATGCAGGCGCCGCGGCCACCATTTTTGCGTTACAGCAAGCATTTTCTGCCTTAAACAAAGCAGCCCAAGTAGAAAATATTGTTAGAGGTACACAGACTCTAGCTGCTGAGGTAGGTGAGAGCGGCAATAAGATAATAAAAAGCATACAAGAGATAACTGATAGCCAACTTACTTTAGGAGAGGCAGCAGAAAAAGCAAACTTAGCCTTATCTACGGGATTTAGTACTAAGCAAATTGAAGGTCTAGCTTTTGTAGCGAATCAAGCTTCTAGAGCTCTTGGAAGAAACTTGTCTGACGCTTTTGAGCGTGTTGTTAGAGGTAGTGCTAAATTAGAACCAGAACTACTTGACGAATTAGGCATATTTACTAGACTAGACCCAGCAGTACGTAAGTACGCTAAAGAAATTAATAAATCTGTAAATGAGCTTACAGAGTTTGAAAGACGTCAGGCGTTCGTTAATGAGGTTATCGAAGAAGGTACTCGTAAATTTAGTGCTATCGATACCTCAGCACCTTCTGCACAAAAAAGCCTAGAGAAGCTCAGCACAGCTTTAATAAATATAGGTACTCAAGTAGGAGGCTTATTAGCTAATACTTTAGCGCCTTTAGCTGATTTCTTTTCTAAAGATATAACAGGTGCTCTATCTATTTTTGGCATAGTAGCTGCTCAAGTTAGTAGAGTAGGATTTAGAGAGCTAAGCGGGGCTGCGCAGGGTGTTAATACTAGGCTCAGCTCTTTTAGAGCAAACTTATTAGAAAGCGGCTCACAAAGTGACGCCGCTCGATTTACTTTATCTGCTTTAAATAAAACTTTAATGGATCAAGAGTCTATAATAGCTAAAGGAACTAAAAAGCAAAAAGAAGTAGCTGCTTCTATATTTGCTATAGGCAAACAAGGCAAGTTATCTGCTTCAGATCTAGAAGATTTTAGTAGAGTAACTAAAGAACAAATAAAGCTACAGAAAGAGAGTCAAGCATTTGCAGCTAACGAAATAAAAGCACTGCAAGCCAAAGGTGTTACTACTACTGCTGCAAAAAATAAACTAGCAGACTATAAGGATGCTATAGTTGCATCAACAGCTGCCCAAGCTAAATTAAATAGGTCTTTAGCCTTATCTGAAACTGCTCTAGCTACCGTATCCTCTAGCGCTAGAAGAACTTCTGCTTCAATAACTATATTAACAGGGGCAGTTAAAACTGCAACTGCTGTTATTAACGTATTCTCTAGAGTTATAAGTGGTGTATTTATATTTACAGCGCTACTACCTGTAATAGAGAGTTTAATTGGGGTATTCCCTAAACTAGAAGCTCAAATTACTAACATTAAAAATGCTTTTTTAGATGCTAGAGACGCACAAAAAAGTTATGAAACAGGTATTAGGAGCTTATCTAATACAGCGGGCATAAGCGGTATTTCTAAAGAATATGAGACACTAGGAAGAAGTGCTAGAGAGGCCGCTGCTACGCAAGAAGAGGTACTAACCTTTTTAACAAAGATTGGCAAAGTAGAACTTCCGGCTATAAGCTCTGTTATAGCAGGTATTAAAGGTGTTTCAGTTCAGGCAGTAGACGCTAATAATGCGGTAGCTAATCTACAAGGGGGTTTAAGTTTATTAGCTATAGCTGGTGTTGGTGTCGCTGCTGTCGCACTTAAAACCTTTGCAGTGCCTATGGGAGCTGTTATAGCAGGTGTAGCAGGTCTAGCACTAGGAGTAGAAGCTCTTATAGCTAAATTTACTAGCTACACTCCTGTAGTTGCTGGGTTTTTTGAGAAAGTACTATCTTTTGTAGGAGTAGGCGCTACAGCTCTAACTACTACAGAGGCTCAGATAGCCTCTGTAGAAGGCAAAATAGAAGAGTTAAAAAGTAGTCTTGCTGATGCTAAAACTTTAGATGAATATTTAGGTATACGTCAATTTATAGACTCTTTAGAATCTGCACTGCCTCTTATTGCAGACGGTAGTATCGCTATAAGACAGTTTGCCGCTGAACTTTCTAAATCTACTGGACTTAATATAGAAGATATTTCCCGTAATTTAGTAGAAAGCAGTGATGGCGTACTGACTATCAATAATATAGCCGTAGGCCTAAGAAATGCACAAGGGCAAATACAAAAGACAACAGGGGCTGCAAAAGATTTATTAGAAACCTCTATCGGTTTTAGTACTGTATTTTTAAATGCTAGCTCTGAGCTTACTAATTTTAATGTTAGCTCTAGAGAGCTTATACAAACTGTAGAATCTTTAGCAAGTGCTGAGGTTAATCTTAGAGATAAACTAAAAGGAGTTAGCTCAGAGTTAGCAGTTATTGCTAGAGAAGAGGAAGAAGCTGTAAGAGCTAGAGACGCGCTAATTAAGAGTATAGAAGGAACTGACTATAGCTCAGTAGAGGCGCAAAGACTTATTAACCTAGATGATAGAACAAAAGAACTGAATCTTCAAAGAAGGCAGCTAGAAGCTACTAGAAGAGAGGTAGAGGCTCAGCTAAAAGTTGACGAAGATAGACTGGCTATATTAAAAAATATAGGCGATGAGCTTAACAAACAAGAAAAAACATATGAAAAAATACTTCAGTCTATATCAGCTGAAATAAAAGCCTTTGAAGATGTTAATCTTCAAGGTGTATTCGATATGGAGTCTTTAACTAGCGCAGAAACTTCTTTTGGTGTTGCAGCTAATAAAATAAAAAATCTTAGCTCTACTCTAAGTAAAGATTTAAATAACATAACCCAAGACTTTGAAAGAGTATTCGGTCCTGACTCTATATTTAACTTGGAAGAGCCTTTTGATAAGGCTAATGAAAGTATAACTGAGTTTCTTGCTAGAATGCAGGGATCTATAAATATCACCCCTGAACTATCTGCTGAGTTAAGAAAAGCTGAAAATGCAAGCAATCAGCTGGATTCTAGTGCTAAAGGCGTGCTAGGTACTTTTATACTACAAATTAAAGCTTTAGAAGCTCTAAAGAAAGAAGTTGCTAGGACTGTACGTGACATAAACCTAGACGAATTAAGAACAGCTATAAATGCTGAGATCTCCATAATACAACAAGCACGTAGTAATAGGCAAACTACAGCTTCTTTAGCTAAAGAGGAGAGAGACCTATCCTTACAAATATTAGACGCCAACTTACGTACTACAGAAGAAAAAACTAATCAACTAATTAATACTCTAAATACTAATAGAGAGCTACTAAACATACAAGAGAGTATGTTAGGCTCTCAATTAGAAATATCTAAAGCAAAAATAGAAGCATCAAAAATAGAGCTAGATAATGCTAAAAGCCTGCTAGAGTTAGGTAATAGAGGCATACAAAACTCTAAGATAAATAAAGACTTAAAAGAGTTATTTGATATTGTTAATGACGTTGTAGGGGCTGGAATAGACGTTGCTACTGCAGAAAAAGAGTCAGAACAAGTAGCTATTGAGATAGCTAACTTAGATAAGTTAGCTGCTCTAGATAAGCAAAGATTTGCGATAGAGCGAGAAGTAATCGCAGAACGTTCAGCACAGGCTGATCTTCAAAATAAAATGGAGCTCGCGCGTATAAAGATAGATTCCGATAGTAGAGTTAAAGCACTAGAAGAGCGTAAAAATCAAATAGCTGAAGATCGTCGTATTCTAGAGCTAAGAGATGAACTACAAAAAGAAGAAAGAAAAGCTGCTGATGAGGATAAAAAACTTCAATTAGAAACATTAAATAAACGAGTAGAAGAAGCTAATAGACTTATAAGTGGTATGAAAAATTTTGTTAGTGAGTATGGTATTGAGAATGATGATTTTCTTAGTAGGTACTCTGCAGAGCTTAGAAACTTTATAACGCAGTTAGCAGGCCTTATAAATAGTATTGGCACCATAGGTAACTTAGGGTCGGGTCAAGCAGTGGTTGCTTCTCAAGGAGCTAGACCAGTAGGCCCAGATGACGGATTTAGAGGCTCAAACGGCTCAGTAACTAACAATTTTGAAAATGTTAGTATTGAAGGGCTAAGCCCCTCAGATAGTAGCAGCATAGTAGACGGAATATTAAAAACCATAAGACAAAGAGAGTCTAGTAATAGGTACAATGTTACTAATTACGCATGGGGGGAAGGCTCTACTGCTAGTGGCGCGTATCAGTTTACTAGAGGCACATGGGCAAGAGAAGCTGCAAAAGCTGGAGTAGGTACTGAGTATAGAGACGCTATGAGCGCCCCTGCATCTGTTCAAGATGCAGTGGCAGAATCATATGTTAGAGATATCTTAACAAGAGGAGGCGGACGACTTGAGTCTGTACCTACTGAGTGGTATACAGGAAATCTTCAAGGAAACATGAGCGCTGAGGCGCTGAGAGTTAATAGAGGTTTAACTTCTGAACAATACAATACCGGCTGGATGAGAGACTTTGAAAAGATTAACGGTAGTCTTACAGCTACAACAGCTAATCTCCAAGATGCTTCAGATTCTTTAAAACGAAACGCTCAAATACAACAAAATACTCAAACGGCTTTAAGTAGCTTAGAAAATGATAGATTAAACGCTGCTGAATCTTCTTTGGATAGACAAATAGCTTTAGAAAAGCAACGAGGTAATGCTGCCGCATCGGCCTCCGAAGCTGCAGCCGCAGGACAAAGTGCTCAAATACAAAATGAGTCCCGACTACTAGACAAACGCGAAGAAGCTAACTCTGCGCAAAGACAAGCAGAGGAAGCTAACAATAAAAATCGTGAAAGAGCGGTACAGCTAGAAGAAAAACTGGCTAGAGTACGGTTAGCACAAGCTACTTTTGAAGGGCTTAGCAGGTTTGGTAATCTACTGCAGCGAGTAACAGCTGGAGTAGCGGAAGAGCGTCAAGCCCGTGCCCAAGAGTCTTATAATGAGTCTTTAGAGGCGCATGAAGAAAAACTGGAAAGAGTTAAAGAAGCTCGTGATCGAGAGTCTGAGGCAGTTACTGCTTCTATGGATATATTACGTGATAGACGAGAAATAGAACGTAGCATGTTAGACTCAATAGCTGCAGGGATTGATGGGTACTCAGACTACTTTAAACTTCAAAAAGAATATCTAGATAATATAGATGAAACATCTAATAGTACAGAGTCTCTAAAGTTAATTCAGCAAGACAGACTACTTGCTGAGCAAGAAGGGTATTTAGCACAAGTAAGATTAGAGTTTTCTGCTAATGCTCTAGCAGAGGCTAATTCAAAACTAGAGCGAGCACAAAATAGCGTTGTAAATGAACTAGGGTCTATGATAAGTAGTCTAGGAGATGCGGGACAAAAACTAGTTAGTTTTACTACCTTTGTACAAGGCTTAGCTGCAGCTGCGTCTCAAGGAGTAAGTGGAGGCGGAATATTAGGTACTATAGGTCAGTTATTTGGTTTTGACTTTTCAAATATATTTAAAAGTATTTTAGCTCCTTTAGACTTACTAACTAGTACTCTTACCGGTAGTTTTAAATCTTCTGCAGCCGCAGTGAGTAGTGTGGCTGAGGGAGCTGTTAAAGCTCAAGGTGCATTAAGTGGGGTAAGTAAGGTACTATCTGGGTTAGGTTCTATTGTAAGTACTGCTTTTGCAGGCGCTTCACTAGGTGCTATGACAGGAGGTTCTACTGTAGAGGCCCAAATAGGAGGTGCTCTTGGTTCAGTAGTAGGCGCTAGTATAGCTGCTGCGGTATCGGGTACTGCTTTTGGCTCTGCTCTAGGTAGTTTTCTTGGGCCTATAGGCACAGTTCTTGGAGGGCTTTTAGGAGGCTGGATAGGCGGTTTGCTAGGTGGGGGTTCCAGTAAGTATACTACTGCTGAATTTAACATAGCTACTGATAGGGTAAGCGCTGGAGGGGCTCAAGGAAATGCTTTAGAGCCTATTGCTCAATATGCTAAAAGTTTAAACACCTTATTAGAAGATATTATTGGAGTGAGTAATAGAGCTCGATCTTTCGATGTACTTTTACGTACTAGAGAAGGTGACATAAGGCAACAAGAATTATCGACTACAATAAATGGGAGCCAAATTAGAAGGGGCGTTAACTTCAATGATGCTGAGAGCGTATCCAAAACAACCTTTGAGCTGTTATTAAAAGGATTTACTACTGCTGCCTTTGATGTTAGACAAGCTATTGGAAGACTTGATTTTTCTGATGATATTGAAAAGAACTTAGAAAAAATATCTTTTGCCGCCTCTTTTAGAGAAATTATAAACAATATACAAGATCAAATAACATCAAGCTACATAACCCTAGATCAAGAGGTAGACAAAATTGCTGCTACTACAGCAGCTAATATAAATCAAGTAACAAATGGATTAGTTGCTGATTTTCAAGATTTAATTACTAGAACAATAGATGTTTTTGGTGAGAACTCTTACCGAGTAGGTCAGTTAGAAAGTTACGGCTCTAGTCTTTTACTTAGTTATGCAGGATTAGCTGTTAGCGCTGGAGGTGCGGTATCTATAATAGAGCGTGAAGCTGAAGATATGAATAATCTTGCACTAGTATTTGCAAGCATTGAGGGAGAGACTAGAGGGTTTAGAGACTCGCTAATACAGTTAGGTACTTCTGCTTCTGAAGCTGATCGTATACTAGAAACAGGTATAGCCTTAAAAATACAGAAAGTAGCTAAGGACTTTGAAGAGGCTATTGATAAAGCTGTTAACTTATCTAAAAATATAAATAATGAAGTATACGATAGTCTTGAGGAAATTTTTAAAGCTCAAAGTTTATTAGTTCAAGATGCTCGTTTAGTTCAGTCTACTGTGTCTGGCACTTTTGGTATTATAAGTAAGACAGAAAATTTAATTTATAGACAACGCATGAGGTTGATAGCTGAATCTTCTGATGAGCAGCTAATAGCTATTAGAGCTCTTACTGCTGTAACTGCTGAATACTCTGATGCCGTCACCCAAGCCACAGCACAAGCAGAAATAGCTTCTAGAACCCTATTAGGATTATTTAATACCTCAGAGATACAAAAGTCAGCTAGACGTTCTGAGTCTAGACTATCTTTCAACTTTGCTTCTGTAGGCTTAGCTTCAGGAGGCGTAGTGCCTGGAACTAATGCTCAGCAAAATAAAGATTCTGTTCCTGCAATGTTAATGCCAGGAGAGTTTGTTATAAACAAAAAATCTTCTGAAAAAATAGGATACGACACTCTATACTCTTTAAACTCTGGTAATTTTAATCAAATGGCTGCAGGAGGTAGGGTAGAAACAGGGCTAAGCGGCGGTGCGTTAACTACAACTGCTACTCCTTCAAACACAAGATCTAGTTTTGCTGCATATGAGTTTGACGGCACAGCAGCATTTATTTCTTTTGCAGAAGCTGCTAATATATTAACAGACGCTAATGAGGAGTTATATGACCAGTACTTAAATATCTTTAGATCTATAAACTCTAATCTAGTTCCTGCTCTAGAGTTTACTCAAGATAAACTAACTGAAGGTAATATACTATTAGCGCGTGCAGCTTTTGAGTACTCTACTGGGGTTAGAGATGCAGTAAGTGTTACTGACTCTCTTAATAAAATTATAGCAGAGACTAGAACTCAAGAAGTACTTCGTCAAGCAGGCCTTGTAGCCTCTATTGATGAGATAGGCAACTTTGTAGACGCCTCAGACTCTTTCTTTTTATCTTTGCAATCTCCTAAAGACTCTTTGGTTGAGCAATCTGGCTTATATAAAGAACTGTACACAGCTACTAATGAGCTAAATAAGCTATTAGCTCAAGGATCAATAACAACGGATCAGTACAATAGCTCTATTGACGCTTTAAATACTGCTTATACAGCTTCTATAGAGTTAGTTCGTGAATATAATGAGTTTTTTATAGATCTTAATGACAGTCTAGATGATACAGGAGCTTTAAGCAATGTAAGAGCATTAGTAGCTACCTATGTAAATAGCATAGATAGAGTAAGCTATGCTGTACAAGACGGTATTATTGCTACTGAGGACGCATATAAAAAAGAAATTCAAGTAAATACGCTATACAATCAAAGAAGACTGGCTTTAGTACAAGACTCGACTGAGGAGCAGCTAAAAGTGCTTAGAGATGCTGCTACAACTGCAGAAGACTATGGCGGTGGAATAGGTACTATAGTAGACTTTACATACTCAGTAGGGGCGGCCACAGAGTTACTTACTAGACAGTTACAAGCTGCGAGTGAGAGTTTTGCTAGTTTTGAAACCTCTTTAGTTGACTTTTACAACTCTACACTACAAGCATCTACAGGTTTTGGATCACGCCTAACAAGATCTGTAGAATCTATATTTTTAGAGGCAGGAATTATTTTTGAAGAGTCATTAAGCGAATTTTTTGGCTCTGTAGGCAACTTTGCTGTTAAAGCACAGCAAGGCTTAATAGGTTTGAATGACTTAGAAACAGCTTTAGGGCAGTTAAACTATCAATTAACAGTTAGTGAGTCTATAAATATTGAAACATACAAAACAGGAGTTAGTATACTTCAAACTTCCTTTATTGACTTTGTTAGTACTTTCCAAGATATGAGAGAAGAGCTTGATAGTGCTAAAGACTCTATGGAATCTTTTAGGTCTAGCCTGTATGACTCGTTTAATTCAGTGGTTAGAGATATTACTAGACTACTTGAAGGTATGGTGTCTACGTATAGAACTAACTTTGAAAACTTAAAAGGACTATTTAATTCAGCAGTATCAGATCAAGCCAGTGCTGAGGAAGAACTATATAATACGCTATTTGATGCGCAGAAAGCTTTTGCCGCAGCAGGAGGCAACTTAAGCCAGCATGTAGATAGAATAAATGATATTGTACAAGGACTTGACCCTCAATATACTGGATATGCAGGTTTAGACCAGTACTTAACTGACTTAAAATTAGATATAGAATCTGGTACAGCTGCTATAGGCAGTATAGACACTACTACGCCTATATCTGAACTAAGAAACAGCCTAGAAGATCAACTACAAAGGCTTTCAGAACTGCAAGCACTACCTGACTCTGCTGATAAGTTTGTTAAGATAAGCAGAGCTCTTTCTACTATAACAGATTTAGAGTCACAAATTAGCGGTACTACAAATACTACAGATAGCTTAAAAGAAGCGGCATTGGCACTAGTTGGAGTAGAAAAAGAACTTAACTTAAACAACACTACTGAGGGTCTTAGAAATGTAGACCTTACTTTAACAGAGATACAAGAAGATCTACTAAAGCGTGCAGTGGATGCTCGTGATGCTTATAATGATGCAAACTCTGTATTAGACGGGTATAATGCTGCTTTAGCAGATAATACTGTTTATATTGACGGACTGGCTGATGCTACTTTAAATGTCAATCAAAAAATAGAGCTATTTACAGATAAACTAGCTAGTGTTAGTGATGAGTTTGCTAATGTACAAGCAGCCATAGATAGTGTTACTACTGCAAACTTATCTGACGCGCTAAGTAACATTGTATTTAGTCAAGATGCGTATAATATAGCAGTTGAGCCTTTTTCTAACTCTGCTGAAGTATTAGAGCAGCTAACTGCTTCTATCGCTGAGTACCAAAACATAGTAGACGCTAAAACTGCTTATGAAGAGTTGTATGGTGCTATTGATATTGCTAGTAACACTCTACCTTTAGAAGAGTTTCAAGAGTTAAATACAGAGCTTCAATTCTTAGAGAATAACTTGACGTCAATATTACAGGCTATGGATCCAACTGCTATGGGCCTAGATAGCCTTGAGACAGTATTTAAAACTTTCGTAACTGATGCAATAGCGCTACTAGAAACGCCTATACAACTAGACATAGTTGAGCCTAGTTTAAACACTGATTTACAGCAATATACTCTAAACACTACTAGTACAGAAAGTAACCAAGTTGCGTTCGGCACTAGTGCCACTAATAGCCTGTTGCAGTCTATTCTTACCGATGGACTAGGTGTGCGCTCCCCAGGTTACTTATATTATAACAATCTTTACTTAGAAGATATTAGAAAAATACTGTCAGAGCTGTTAGTAGTATCAGGAGGAGTTGTTCCTGCACTAAATGATATTGCAGCGCCTGTAGCAGGAGAGTCGTCTGTCTCTTCTGGTACCTCTACTGTGTATGCAGGGCCAAATGTTTCTAATTTAAGCGGGCTAACAGGTCAGTTGTTTTCTGTGACCGAGCCTATTGCTAAGCCTGCTGACTATTTTTATATAGTAGTACCTCAGATTATTAGATTTGACCAGCTTATTGATATAGTTAAGGCTGAGTTAGACATATATGATTTTGCAACTATAGTTAAAGTATCACATACTATAGATACTTGGATTGATATAGTAAAAAGAACTACTAACTTTGATGAGTGGTTAGATGTAGTTAAACGTAATACTACCTTTAACGAATGGCTAAACATAGTAAAGATAGACACAAAATTTACTGATTGGGTAACTATTGTAAAACAGGACCATGACTATAGAACTTGGTTTAATCAGCCGACACCATTAGATACTAACTACTTAAAATGGTTTATACCTAAGCCAGAAAATACTAGCTGGGGTATGTGGTTCTCTGCGCCTACTTTAACTGAAACTGGTTTTGCAGACTGGTTTACATGGCCTCCTACTACTAAGTGGGAAACTAGCGGGTATGATTGGTTTGATATCTCAAGAAGAGAGATTAGGTATATAGACTTTTTTGATGTTAGAGAAAAGATAGATATAAATACTTTTGTAGCTTCTATACCAGTAACTGCTGAGACATTCTTTAATATTAGCACTATGACTACCACTTTTGACGATTGGTTTTATATATCACCTAAGGCGGGTATTGGTTTTTATGACTTCTTTACAGGCCTAGTAACAGTAGACACCAAAGCTTCTGATTGGTTTGTACTAGACTCTCCTATAGACTTGGTACCTTCTGATCTGTACACTGTAAGCTCTCCTGTTGAGTTATCAGCTTATTCACTGTTTAAGCCTAAAGTAGAAAATATTGAAGCATCTGCTCTTTACTCAATACAAAGCCCATTATTACTGAACCCTAACGAAGTACTAGCTATAAATGAGCTGGCTAAGCTACCTCTTAGTTATGTTGATATATTTGAGCTAGGAACTACTAGACTAGAAATTACAGATATGTTTGAAAACTACTCTGTTAACGGCGGTTTTGACTTTGTTAGAGCTAGAATAGACAGTAGCGATATATTTGATATAGAAGCGTTTAGACAGAGCGGTTTTGAAAGTAAGCTAAAAATAGATCCTTCAGATTTATTTACTGAAGTCGATAACAATTGGTGGGTACCTGAAAAAACTGTTGGTATAACTCCAGATACCTTTTTTAGCCCTTTAACAGGGGTAGCTCCTTACGACTTTTTCTTTGTAGAACCTACCTTATTAGCTACTAATTTTTATGACTGGTTTGATGCTGCTGATAAAATAGATATTTCTAATGTATTTGAGCTATTTCAGCCAATACCTTTAGATTTACGAAATGCTTTTGACCTTTCTAATACTAGAGAGCCATTAGCTCCTAGCCAAGTATTTACTTTATCTCCTAATCCTACCGTTGTTCAAGCATCTCAAGTATTCAGTATAGGGGCCAAATATAGACTACAAGGTAATGAGATACTTGAATTTATACCTTATGAAATATTAGCTAGTGAATTTATAGATTTTTCTTATTTAAGAAGCAATCCTTATCAAGTCACTGCTATAGATTTATTTACTTTACTAGGTACTGTTCCTGTAAATCTGTTTAATTACTTAGAAGTAATAGGTAGAGCTACTTTTGCTGCTAAAGATGTTATAAATGTTGCAAAGAGCACTTTTTATGGGCAAGACTTAATATCTATTCAACCAGTAAACCTAACTTCTGATAGCTTATTTACTGTTAATACTCCTACAGCGCTACCAGGAGCCTCTTTCTTTTCTATAAGTGCGCCTACTGCTCTGCCTGCTGCAGCATATATAGGGGTTGATGAGAATGAAAAACTTGAGTACAGGTTCGATCAAATACTTAACATTATTGGAGATCCTGTACCTATAGCACTAAATGATGTTTTTTCAAACTTTAGTTATAGAGAGGGATTTGCTTGGACTAAGTACGCATTAGCAGTAGAAGACGTTGTAGATTTAACTGTATTAACTACTAGCGGATTAGTAGATAAACCAATTCTTTCTGTTAGCGATCTTATCGGTAACTATGCTTTTGGTGAATTAAAGTTAGAAGATAAAATAGATATTGACTATGATAGTCTATTTAACCCTATAGTGCAAAAAAATTCTGACTTCTACACATGGTTTATCAAAGATAAGTTATCCACTACGTTTGCAGATTGGTTCTATATGAATGAAGCTACTAAACTTGATCTAGGGGACTTGGTTAATAATACTGTACCTTTAGATTATAGAGAAGTATTTGATTGGAACAATACAACTAAGATTAAACCTGCTGAGTGGGAGCAAGTATTCTCCTTTGACGCTACTAGAAAAATAACTGTAAGAGTATATGATATAATGGTTATCGAACCTGCAAGTTATGATGCAGATACCCTTATAAACCTTAATAAAAGTACTGTTGATGTGTCTCAATTAATTACTATAGGCCGTAAAATGAACCGCACTGCAGGTTCACTTATTGACATAACACAGCCTCTTAGAGTAAGTGCAAGTAACTTATTAGAAATAGTCTCTCCGCTACTAGTTGACCTAAATGAAGGAGTAACATTTGAAAAAGCTGTAGTAGACGGTTCTGAGATATTTACTCCTGTAGCCTCTGAGCTGTCTGGTATTAACTTTTTTAACCCAACTCAGTTTTCTATTACAGGAGCTGCGTTCTTTACCCCTATAGCAACTGCTATAGACGCTAACGATTTGTTTAATATAAGTAAAAAAGTACCTATAGATGTTACGGCTACATTTGAATCTGATTTTATGAAGATGGTAGATGCTATAAATGTCTTTAAAACCGAAGCAATACCTTACTTAAAAACAATAAATGATAGTTTAAATGATCAACCAAACGACAATGCTTTAGCATTATATGACCAAATTTGGGATTACTATCAGAACACATTTTTAAAGAGCTACTATGACCAATGGACTCCTAAAATAGCTAAGCTTGCTGATATAGCCAAATCAGTATCTTCCAGTGTGGACCTTCAAAAAGAAATTAGGACCACTCTAAATGCTATATGGAATTGGCTTCAGGTATTTTTAGAGCCTAAAATAAAAAGTATAGACAGTTCTTTAGATAGTATTGACAATAAGTTAACTGACACAAATAACTTTTTAGAAAGTATTGACAATAAGGTAACTGACCTAAATAACTTTTTAGAAAGTATTGACAATAAGTTAACTGATACAAATAACTTTTTAGAGACTATAGACAGTTCTTTAGATAGTATGGACGATAAGTTAACTGACACAAATAACTTTTTAGAGACCATAGACAGTTCTTTAGACAGTATGGACGATAAGTTAACTGACACAAATGGCTTTTTAGATACCATAGACAGTTCTTTAGATAGTATGGACGATAAGTTAACTGACGCAAATGGCTTTTTAGATAATATAAAAGGGGTACTAGATTCTATAGAGCTTCATATGTTTAACATCGAAGGTAATACTGCTTGGTTAGACGATATTGAAAAAGTATTACGTGAGTCCATATTCTTAAAAGCTCTTGGCGACTTACAAGATATAAATAAAGTTAGGTATACTTATCCAGGAGCTACTACTACTTATGTGCCTGGATACAAGACAGGAGGCATGGTAGACGGCCCCGGTACTGGAACTAGTGACTCTATACCTGCTAGACTTTCAAAAGGCGAATTTGTATTAACTGCTAATACTGTTTCTAAGCTTGGACCAGAATTTTTAAATACATTAAATACTACTGGAAGGCTAGACTCTGCCCTATCCACTTTCGGGATACGCGGAGATACGCAGATGGCCCATATTAATGATACAGAAGCTAATTTACTAAAAAGTATTGGAGGCTCAGGCACGACTAATTCTGCTACAGGACTAAAACAGTACTTTTTTGATGGATATAGAAATATCTTAGGAGAAACAGCTGCTTCTGCTTATTCTTCAGGGTTTAATGCTATTGCTAACACTAATATAGGGTTTGAAGCTTACAGACCAGAAAGAGTAAGTTCTAACTCTAACTGGGATACAGCGAACTATGCACCTAATAGTTTTGCTAAACAGGCTATTGTTTATGCAGCACAATATATTGCAGCTTCTAGAAACGGAAAAAACTGGGGCGTTGGAGATGCAGCCTCAGCAGTAGGAGATCTATGGTTTGAGTATGACAGACCTAATAGAGTTCAGTTTAATAGGGGTAATAGATTTAATAACTCATCTCCTTCTACTAGTAATTGGGACTCTATAATAAATAGGGTAAAAGGCCTATATCCTGCTTTTGCTAACGGAGGTATTGTTTCAGGACCTGGAAATGGTACTAGCGACTCTATTTTGGCTATGCTATCTGACGGAGAGTATATTGTTAGAAATTCTTCTGTTGACAATGTGGGGGTAGATACGTTAGACTATATTAATAATAATGGGGCTCTACCTACAGGCGACACTAACATTGAAGTCAACATAATAAACAAAGGTCAGCCAGTAGAAACTGAGACGCAACCTGAAGTTAAAATAGTAAACGGCAAAATGGTGGTAGATGTAGTACTTAAAGACTTAAGAACTAATGGCCCTATAAAACGTAGCATAAAGAAGATTAAATAATGGCAATATACCCCACAGACGCTGCAATGAGTGATAGACAACCCGATAGGGGCTACTCTATAAGTAAAAGAACTAATAGTACTAGATTTAGTACTACTTTAGGGTACGAAAAAACTAAATTACTAACTAGAAGGCAGCTTAGGACTTTTACTTTTACTTATAGTAATATAGATGATACTGCAAAAGATAATATAGAAAATTTTTACGCTGCTAGAGGTGGAGATTTTGAATCATTTGTTTTAGAGCTGTCTCACTTCAATCTTAGCGGCACTACTCTCGTTAGGTTTGGGGGAGATTTAGTAATAGATCATGTAATATCAGGTAATGATATAAACTACTATACCATAACATTAACGTTGGTGGAGGCATAAATGTCTTCTAGACTGTACGATTTTACTTTAACACTTGCTAATACTTCTTCTCTAGAGGCAGGTATGTCTATATATGGAACCTCTTCTAATGCTTTAGGAGAAGTAATCTCAGTTACTGGTAGTAATGCAAAAGTAAAAGTTAGTAATGTTTCTCATTACTTTCAAGTTGGAGAGACTATACTATCTAATAGCAGTAGCGTAGATATCACCTATGAATCTCAAAGATATACAAGTACCCCCGTAGTAATATTTTCTAATACCTACTCTATAGACGGCACTACAAACACTTTTTCATTGCCAGTATCAGCGGACTATAAGTCTGAAATTCAAATATATGCTGATAATATATTAGTGCCTCAAAGTTTATATGAGTTTCCTAGTACTGCTTTAGACAATCTAGGTGTAGACTTTAACTTAGCTCAGATTGCTACTTTTCCTGCAGCTAATGACACTGCAGTAATAACTGAGGCACTATTTCCTGATACTTCTATAACCTCTTTAGACTTAGTAGTTGCTAGAGGACTATCGAATGTTAACTCTTTTATAGCTTCTGCTACGCCAAAAGAGCAAACTAATATATTAACAACAACTGTATCTGATATTACCCCCTCAAACTATATTGCAGTAAATAACAGTTTTGAGCAAGAGCCTATAGTTAGACTGTACTCTATATATTATCCTGGCAATTGGTACCCTCCTACTGCTAATGGCAATCCTAATGACTCTTCTTTAGGTAGCGCGTGGCCTTACCCTTTTCCTTTACGTTATGCTCAGATTTTTGGAGAAGATTTTAACATACCTAACTATAGTATTACTTTCGCCAATAATAGTTATAGAGCATTTCCTATAAACTACCCTGGTATTAGTATATCTTCTGATGGCAGTGTAGGAGAGCTAAGTTTAGAGCTTAGTAGTATTGATTTTACTATTGTGTCTTTAATAGAGAATCCTAACCTAATAGGTTATAATAATACTTCTTCTGTTTCTGCATATGTAAACGGGGACTTAGTTACTAATATTGATCCTCGAACAGTGCCTGGAAATGCCTTATTTGATTCTAGTATTGTAGATCTTAGAGGTGGTCAGAATATTGCTTTTGATTATGATACTACTATTTCTTTAGGAGAAGAGTGGGTAAGTACTCTAAAAGATTCTAGAGACCTACTAGGCGCTGTAGTAGAAATAAAAACTATATTTGCGTCTATGTTACAATTTTGGCCTGAGTACTCTAGGATTGTTTCTATATCTGATAATATAATTACTTTAGATAGTAGTGCTGTATATAGAGTAGGAGATGTTGTTAAAGCAAATAGTACTAGCGATGAAAAAACAATAGCCGCAGTATACCAAGACAATAGAATTAAGTTACAAGAAAGTGACTACTCTAGCGCTACCATAGGCGACTCTTTATTTATAGTTAATCAAAATGCAGATGAAAATGCCTATGTTGAGAATAAATTCATTATTACTAAGATGAACAGCTATGATGATAATACAGTAAATTTCAACTTGTCAAATAGAACTACTAACCTTCTTGACACGCTACCTAAGCGTAAATTTTATAGAGGAACTTGTCCTTGGCAATATAAAGGCACTGAATGTAAATACCCTGCTTCTGGTTCTGGTACTATACCTAGCACCTTTCCTGAAAAAACTGCTAATGGGTACTTTACAGCTAATAATGCAGAAACACAAGATCCTAAGCTAGATGTCTGCTCTAAAAGTCTAAGTGCGTGTAGACTAAGAAATAACAGCCAAAACTTTGGTGGATTTATAGGTGTTAGTGATGAGATTTGAAGAATTAAAAGACACTATGGGTAAATATTCTCAAAGCCAATACCCTTATGAAGCTTGTGGTATCATAACTAAGTCATTTAACTTTGTGCCGTCTAAGAACATAAGTAAGAGGCCTAAACATAGCTTTATGTTAGATCCTATACTCATGCTAGATTATGATAAAGATATATGGGGCATATTTCACTCTCACACAGACGATAGGTTTGTAGAGCCTAGCTCTGAAGATTTAAAAATGTGCGTCTATACAAACTTAAAATTTATACTTGGAATTAATAATAAATTTTATATATACTGGTACGATATAGATAAGGATATAAAAAGATATGAATACTTCAAAGAAAGTCACTGTAAAAATCTCTGAGCCTTTGCTTCAGTTTTTTGAGGTAGAGGAAATAGTGATATTTGCTAGTGACTATAGTGACATAATATCTTGCCTACTAAACCAATTTCCTTATTTTTATAAATTTTATACTTCTATAGACTCTAAGAGTAAATTCCAGGACATATGCCTAATAGAAGACAGACGCCCTATTAACAGCTCCTTATACTCTAAAAAGTTAACCAAAGATACTGAGGTATTTTTAGCTCCCTTAATATTCGGTAATCAAATGTCTTACTCAGAATACTACTCTGAGTTATCTTCTAGTTTTATATACCCCTTATTTGGGTTATCTACTGCAAGCTATGAAACTTCAGACTTTGAAGGGCTAAATAAAAGAATAATTGACTCTTCTTTATTCGGTAATGCCGAGCAAATATATGATGTAAATATACGAACGCAAAACGACTCTTTTGGTGCTTTACGAATAAATAATAATGCTAACTTGCCTGTACCTATAATATACGGTATGACAAGAGCTTCAGGCACTATAATAAATACCTATATTAAAAGTTATAGAGCGGACCCAGATATATTTAGCGTTAAAGACGTAATGGTAAAATGACAGATATTAATCCTGCTACTTATGTAGATTTAAGTTTTGGACAAGACAAGGCTTACTCAAAAAACTTAACTAAGTTAAATACAGAAGTTCTATTTACTCATGTAGGCTTAGCAGAAGGGCCTGTATACAGAATTAACCCTAATGGTCCTCAAGATATAAGAGTAGAAAACAAGTTTATAGACGATTTAATAAATGAGTTTGATGAGCCTGATCCTTATGTATTTCAATACGTAAGCTCAACTGGCTCAGTTGAACAGCCTGTACTACAACCTTTTGGGTCTGAAGTAATTAACAGCGTACGGTTTTCCTCTCCCACAGTATTAAAATCAGGACAAACAGGCGGCGTAGAGACAGGAGTTCCTCAAGCTAACTTACAGTTTTTTCCTACTTCTGCTGAAATAAATGATACTTTTATTGATACTATAGTAGTAAAATTCTCTGTGGACGAACTATATAGAGAAGTTACTGAGAACTCAAACTCCCAAGATTATCAAGAACAAAGACTTGATATACGTATATTAGTACATCCTTTCTCAGAAACATCAAACATAGATAATTATGTTGCTGCTGTACAAAAGTCTTTTAGCGCTGTAATAACTTTTCCTACTATCTTAGATATACCAATAACTATACCTAAAACTAACTTAAGTACTAATGGTTATAGATTAAGTGTTCTAAAAGCGTCTGATGACTCTTCAGACTCTAGCATATCTTCAGAAGTCTCTTTATTAGGTTTTGATGAGATAGCGCATGACAGTTTTTCTTACCCTAAAACAGCTACTATAGGCTATGCTTTAAAGGCTACTAATTTTAGAAATCAGATACCTGACTTTACCTCTATGGTAAAAGGCAGTATCGTAAAAGTACCTTCTAATTTAGATCAGCCTATATTAGATAATGGAGAGGTAGATTGGAGAGAGTTAGAGGTTAGCTCTCCTAGTGTTACAGGTTACAAACTACAATCAGATCCAGATACGGTACTATACGAAGATAATCCTGTCATATTCAAAGGTATTTGGGACGGCTCTTTTAAGCTAGACTGGACTCAAGATGCAGTATGGCAAATATACGACCTACTAACAGACAAATTAGGTATTAGTGAGTCTGAAATTAATAAATTTAACTTTTACTCAGTATCACAGCTTACTCATGGGGTAGACCCTAATACCGGTAAATTTTTTGGAGTACCCGCGTATGCTGATGGGACATTCAGACATAAGCCTAGAGGCCAGTTTACTAGTATTCTTGAGAATCAGGTAGGGGAGTCATCTAGTACTCAAATAAATGAAAGAAGATTTATATCAGATATATACATATCTAACCAAATAGATGTATTTGAACTTATAAGCAAGCTTGCTTCCTCTATTAGATGCGTATTAAGTATTTCAGGTAATAAAATAGAGCTTATACCTGACGCACCAGGAGCAATCCCAGAACAAATGTTTAACGACGCAGATACCACTAGCGTATCTTTTAGTGGTATTAGACGGGATGAAAGAGTGACTGCTGTTGAAGTGGTCTTTACTAATGGGGCTAAGAATTTTAGTAGAGATGTAGTTAGAATAGAGAACCCTGACGCAGTAAATGTTCAAGATAGAATTATTACTATAGAACTGCTAAATTGTTCAAGAAGAAGTCAAGCAGCTAGATTTGCTCAATATATTTTAGCCTCTAATAGGTATATAAAAAGAAAAGTTAGCTTTAGTACTGCTACAGGTTGTGAACATTTATACCCAGGATCTATAATATCTTTAGCTACCCAAACTGCTACAAATATACTAGGTTATAACGGTATTGTGCAGGAAGATAGTAATAATTCTAACACAAGGATCAAGCTTCAACACATAGCATTTCCTAGACTGTCTAATAATGTTTTTAACTCTAATACTGCTCCTTTAGTTTTAAGACACTTTAGTAACCGTAGCTCAAAATCAGAACTATATTTATTAAGTAACACATCCTATACTCTTGCTGCAACAGGCAATACATATAACTCTATTGATAATTTTGATTATGTAGAGGTCCAGCCTATTGCTAAATGGAATTATGATATAAAAGAGTTTGAAAACTTTAGCACATTTGACCCTATTAGCATTCCTGAATCTAAAGATTTATGGGCTTTAGGAGAAATTACCCCCTCAGACTACTATACCTCAGATGCTGGTAAGTTATATAGAGTAGATAGTATTAACTTGAGAGAAGAAGGCACCACTGAGCTTACTGCTAGCGAGTACATAAGTAATGTGTATATAGACAGTGAAACTTTAATAAACTATGATCCTCTAGCTATAAGAACTATAAGTAACCCCTTTGCTACCCCTCCTCCCCCTTTAGTAGGACTATCTACTCAATTCGTAACTACTTCTGGAGGTAATGTAATACCCAACCTTTACGTAAATATAACTGGTTCTACAGGCCTTTATTCTACTCAAGTTGCCTTTGTACCTTTAACCAGTTTTGTACCCTTGCTTTAGGAGCATAGAAACTATTGGCCAATAAAACATTTAACATAGCTAACACAGCTCCTTTTATAAATGAGCAGAGTATAGCTCTACTAGGAAAAAACGGTTTTGTAAGCACTTTAGGAATTATAAAGCCTTTAGTGACTAACTACTCTGTATCAAATAGTAATCTAGTATTAACAGTGAGTAATCTTCATTTAATGGACGATGATAACTTTAACTGCCATATACTAGAAGCTAGACAGAATAGTGAGTTTATATCAACTACAAACTACGTGCCAGATAACTTAGTTAATTTTACTATAAATATAAAAAGCTCTAGTAGTACTTCAGGAGCTGCCGAAGGTCTAGTAGGGCATGAAAGTACCTTATCCCAGGCTACTGCAAATATAACATCTTTCGATATATCTGCTAATACAATTAGTATAGATTTCGGAACAACTGAGGCGGCTACTACTGTAGAATCTTTATTACTGCCTCAACCTTTTTATATAAATTTATATCAGTTAATAGACAAGAGATTTTCTTCTAGTAATACCTTTTATCTATCAGGAGGTCTTAGGGTAGTAAATAATACTCATAATGTAGTAGGGCAGACCGGTACCGCGACTTTACCTATAAATACTACAGTACCTAATAAAGGTTTAATTGACGTTTACATAAATGGGTCTACTAATAAAGAAAATTTAGACAGCTTTAACTATACTCCTGGTAGTAACTTTATTGAGCTGCCTTTAGCTTCTACGTATAGACAGGTTAGGACTCGTATTAGAGACTACACTGTGCCTGTGATAGAGCCTCAAGATAATATTTTTATACATGATAATCAGCAATCAGTATCTGTTAATAGTGTTAGTTATATAGCAGGTACTACAAACTACAATCAGGATTTGTACACCTCTGACTTTTTTAAAATTGAGCTTTCAGACAACTTAGCCTCTAATGTTAGTGCTAGCTCTATAACTAATGTAACCCCCGATTTAATTGCTGATATAGCTGGTACAAATACAGAGGCTAGTACTTTAACTGTAACCTATGATGATGTTGTGTACCCGTATACTTACAGTATGAACTCTGAGTTTGTATATAACATGATACCTCTTAGTTATTCAGCTTTTAAAGATGTAACATTAGATGATGGTATATTTAGAGTACCTTCTGCAGAAGAAGGCACATACATATTTAAAGTTGTGGCTTTAAATGAGCTTAATAGAGCCAGTCCTCCTGTAACTTCCTCTGTTACTTTTGATGCGCTTCCTTTAGGCCAAGTAGATAATGCATCTTTAGAAGAGGTACTTTTTAAAGACAGAACTAAGGGTATTATGTCCAGAGTGTTAGGTAGCTTTGATCATATACTTAACAGGAACGTAACAGACTATGAAATTTCTTATAAAATAAATCAAATATCAGGCAGTGAACCTCATCCTAGTGGCCTGGTTAACTATAACTCTTTTAAAGTAGACGCTTCAGGAGTAGATGATAATAATAAAATAAACTTTGTTATAAACAATCTTGATTTAGGTAACTTTGGTAATACCTACGAGTTAGAAGCTAAAATAGTTCCCTTAAATGGCATATCTAAAGGTGTAGAGAATATTCAAACTATACTACTACAAGGTAAAGCTGAAAACCCCCAAGGAGTACGGAACTTTGAAGTGTACCAAAGTGACTCTTCAGTAGTATTTGAGATTGAATATCCTATAGATGATCAAAATAACTTAAGTGAATTAGATATACTACATACAGAAATTAGAGTAAAAGCTCCTCTAGACTCTATTAACACTAATGAACAGAGACTAGCAGCATTTAATAATAGTGATATACTATTACTAATACCTCACCCTCTTACTAGGGCAGAAATATCGATAGATAGAGTAGGGGCAGGTAATTTTACATTTACAACGCGTACTGTAGATACTAGTGGTAATAAATCAACTGAAGTTGCCGCAAGAAATACTAATATACAACTATCTTCTACTGTGGAGCCCATAGCTGCTTGGAGCGAGTCAGATCCTTCTTCTAATGTGATAGAAAACATACTTAATGCTAACTATACTGAAAATAATTTTGTATCCGTAACTTCCTCAGATAATGGAGGATTTGTGTATGATATTGACCCTATAACTAGTGCTATACTAGGTAACAATGTACCTTCTACTCTAGCAGAAGACGCAAATGCTTCCGCTTCAGGGTTTACTTGGGACCCTGACTCAGAGTTAGGCACAAATGATACTGACTTAATTATAACTAATAGTTCAGCTACTTATATAAGTCCAGTAAGAGATTTAGGTGAAGTGGTTCGTGGATCCTTAGTAATATCATCAATAGTATCTAGTGCTCTTAGCCGTAACTTTTTACAAGTATCTGATAGTCTTATAACTGGGGTGGCCGAGGATAGTGGCCCTAACTCAAATGTGCTATACGATGCTGATTTTGAGATAGGTAATATAGTAGGATTTAATAATACTGACTTTTCTTTCTCTTTCAGTAATACTAGAGGAACTATTACAGCAACTTCTCCAGATACTAAAATATATGCTATATACAACCCAGGACAAGAAGTTATTGGAGAAGTAGACCCTGAAGATGATACTTCCAACGCATTTACTTATGCATTAGTAGCAGGGGCTATAAATGCTCATGCTATAGAACTTTCTAATATTTTTTATTCTAATGGCAACCCTGTACCAAATGGAAATACTAGTTCAAGCTCTATATTATCTAATCTAACTCAAAGTGGAAGTACTTATAAACTAGTAGATCTATACCAATTTACCGATACTTTTGGAGATAGCACTTTTGCTCCTCAACTTGATGTATCTAAAAATGTTTTTGTTAGGTTTTCTAGCGCTAATGTATTTGAGACTGCTAACAGTGGATCTTCAAAGCCTCATGGTAATGTAAATCCTGACTTATTCGATTCTACTGACTTAGAAGGTAACTGGACTAAGCAGTATAATGGTCTGCGTAACTTCAGATATTTTCAAGTTAAACTAGATATTGATATACCTGAGTATGGAGAAACAGCAAATACATATCTAGATAACTATTCCTATGAAGTGGTAGCCCCTAGAAAGAACTTCACTACTACAGCAACAACTACAGGCACTATTAATGGTAATATAATAATTGACTATAGTAGCGCTGAGTTTTATAAAACTCCTGCAGTATTCTGTCAGGTTTTGAGCATAGGATCTTATTCTGCTCAACCTATAAATTTGACAAATAAATCAGTAACTGTTAATATATATGATAGCCAAAATGGTAACTTAATAACTGACCCAGGTATTGAAGTACTAGTATCTGCTATAGGAGCATAGAATGTCATTATCAACTTCAAACACTTTTCACACTGCTGCAACTACAGACTCTATATCCGCAGCTAGAGGATATTGGAATAGCTCATTCAAAGCTTTACTGCAGAATTTTGCCAGTGCAAACACTACTCCAGGCATACCTAATATAAACTACGAAGGAAGTGAAATAACTCCTCCTCAAGGTATGTTACACTATAATAGTACTACAGGGGCTGTATACCTAAATACTAATAAGTACGGGGCTGGCCCTTATGGTAGTTTTAGGAGGCTAGGATTAGGTACGAGAGCTTACTCAAACTTATCTGCTGCATCTTCTGATTCAGGATCTTTAGACCCTGGAGAGCTTATAGTTGTTATAAATGATACTGGGGGATCTCCTGCTAATAACAGAGTATACTTAGTGTCTGATAGCAATAAGACCTTAGTTGATGTATCTAGACAAGCCGATAGATCTATATCTAACGTGTCTATAAAAGCAGAATCAATAACAGGTTTTGAAATAGCTACAGGAACTATAAATAACACTCATATAGCTGATGGAACAGTTATAGCAGCTGATGTAGAGGATAATTCTATAACAGATGAAAAATTAAACTCAACACTAGTTTTACTAGGGATGGTGTTATAATGATAAGTAAAGTTTTATTTGGAATTTCTTTGGCAGCATCTATAGCTTCACTATTTTTATTTATTTCAAACATGCGTCTACAAGAGAACTTAGCGGAAGTTAATGCGGCTTATTCCGCTCAAAAAACGACCCTTTCTGATATAAAATCTAAAATTTCAAAATCAATAGAAGAAAATTCTGAATTACAATTTAGGTTACAAGACGCTCAAACAGAAATAAGCGAGCTACGAAATGTTTTAGTAAATCATAATCTTACCAAGCTTGCTAAAGAAAAACCAGGACTTATAGAAACGAGAATTAATAATGCTACTAAAAAGCTTTTTAATGATATCGAGCGTATTACTGCTGAGTAGTTGCTCTGAAGAGGTAGTATATACGCCAGAAGAATCTTCACCAGTAATACTACAGGGCAAACCTTTACCTGTCACTACTTACGAGGTACAATTTAGAGTAGTTACACAAGATAACTTAGACGATTTTCTAGAAGAAATAACTAATTTAGAAGGAGATTTAGTGTTTATAGCCCTATCTGTTGAAGATTATGAACGACTATCTCTTAATACTCAAGACTTAGTAAGATACGTAAAACAGCAAAAAGAAATAATAGTATACTACGAAAGAATACTAACTGATGACGACTCTGTACTGTAACGGAATGTATAGAAGCGGCTCAACTTTTACCTTTAATCTTTGTAACCGTCTTCATAAAGAGTATAAAGACCAAGTACCTAAGCCTCATAAAATACATGAGAAATGGAGTGTGCGATCTAAACCAGATGACTTGCTTATATACTCATATAGAGACATTAGGGTGTCTGCTGCATCTCTGATGAGAAAAAAGAATTTAGATATAAACAGTTTTGCTCAATTTTATAAAGGCGGCCTGATTAGTTGGTTAGAGATGCTAGTTGACTATGATAATGCCGTAAAAAATAGTCATAACAAAAAATTAATATTAAGGTATGAGCAAGATATAGTAACATTAAAAAATGCTATAACTAAAACGTCTAAGTTTTTTAATATAAATCTAAGTAATTCTAAGCTTAAAGACTTAGCTACAGTATTTAGTTTGCAAAATACAAAAATTTTTGTAGACGCCCTAAACAAACACGACGTTCATACTCAGTACCATCCAAATCATATAAGCGTAGATAAGACTGATTACAGAGACTACTTTGATAGTTCTATATATAGTAACAACGATAAAATAAAAGACTGGTTAGTTAAAAATAACTATTAATGGGTCTAGGAGCATAAAATGGGTAATGATCTACATGATTCAGAAAATAACGTAAAAAAGATAAAACTAGATTTAGAGATAGATACCTCTGTAACTAATAAAGGTAAAAACCCTTATACTAATTTAATATATTTATCTGAGGTTATAGATAGCTGGAGAATATGGCCTAGGCTATTTTTAACTGTATACGTAATATTACTTTATAGGGTCGTTGATTGGTTTATGAAGTTAGACGTTCCTACAATGGAGCAAAGTGGTTTAGTGTCAGTAGTAGTAGGGGCAGGTGCTGCGTGGTTTGGTTTATATATAGGCACTAACAAGAAGCAGAAAGACGACTAAAAATTAAAAAAAATAAATATTGTCAATATAATCATTTTGACATATAATAATAAAAAATGGAGAGTGAGCGATGGCTAAAATCGACGCAAATAGAAATATTAAACCATTACCTAATGAGTTTAGGAACGTAGATACATTATCTGACTTAGAAAGAGAGAAAGTTTATTTACATAAATCTAGTGCTGATAACCCAGAAATTAATATAACTCAGGCACAAACTAGAGGCTCTGCTACAGGCATGGTACCAATTAGAAACAAAAATAATAGATAGGAGATTATAATATGAGACGAGAAGTTCGTGGCAAAACAACAGACTTAATGTCTAGCGTAAGAGGTGATGATAATAACTTTATTGAGTCCCCAGACGGAAGACCTACAGGCAGACGCAATGTAATGAAGTCCCCTGTAGATGGAGACGGGGGCACTCCTGCAATGCGCGGAGTACGAACCGGGCCCGTAAATGCAGATAAATCAAAAGTTGGTGGGAACTCTATTGAGAACCATGTATCAGCTAAGCCGTTAAAAGGCGGAAGCGCATCTAGGACTCTTAAACCAGGGCATTCGACTAATAAGTTTAAATAAAATAAAAAATGGCGGGAAAATATCCCGCCATTTTCTTAACTAATAGCCTGCCGCATGGTAGAGAAGAAATTTCTTTTATAGTAATTTTCTAGCTCTCCTAGACTACCAAATAATTTACCATTCTGAAAAATACAAGGAGAAAAGTTTCTGCCTTTATTTATCGCTTCTTGAGCAGTAAGTTCTGAATAAACAATAAATTGAACATTATCTTCTTTATGCTCTTTAAAAATACTAGCTACTTTGGGAGTATAGGTGCAGTCGGGCACATGGTATACTATCCAGGTACTAGTTTTAACATTATCTTTAAGCCAGTACTCTTTAGTAACTGGCTTTTGTTCTTTAATCACCGTATTTTTTACGGTTGATGTATTAGTTTTTACGTTTGCTTGTTTCATTTTTTATCTTTCTTTTAGCTGTATAAGTTAGTATTTGCTACTTATTATACATGCTCTCCGTTTGCCGCACGACCATTATATTTAAAATTTGTTTTAGTTAAAGCTTGAGGGCTTGTATTTGCAGTACGAAATGTGATAGCAGTAATTGTAATACCGCTAATAAAAAGAATATGGGCTACAACACTTATACCAAAAGCAAAAATGCTACCTAAAATTGCAGCAAAAAGTCCGCTCCAAATAAAAGCAAGAACTTGAAACATCATATGTGCGGTAATTGGGTCTAGATTTCTAAGGGGCGAGCTTTGAATTGTCATAACGCTATCGTAAGCATTTTTTGGAATAGCAACTATAGTTTTAATAGTTGTCGCCCAACCAGGAGTTGTAGAGTAAATCATACTTTAGTCCTTTTTTACTATATATTGATTTATTTGTGATTACACAGCCATATCCATTTTTATTGCGGGATGATGTGTATAATTTTTGAGGGTAAACATACTAACAGTGTTTATGTCAAACTCACTTTTTAAACCTTCAGATAAGTTAAAGTCATTTGATATTTCTATAGTTGGTAGAGGGTATTCAGTTCTTGTTAACTGCTCTTTAACTTGTGGTATATGGTTTAAATAAATGTGAGCATCTCCAATAGTGTGTACAAGGTCTCCCACATCAAGACTGCACTCGCGAGCAATAATATGAGTAAGCAGTGCGTATGAAGCAATGTTAAATGGAACCCCAAGAGCTGCATCAGCAGATCTTTGATACATCTGACAACTCAGGCGTCCATTGTATACGCGAAACTGGGAGAATACGTGACAGGGGGGTAGCGCCATAGCATTGTTCTGGTTAGGATTCCAGGCGGATAGTATGAGTCGTCGTGAGTTAGGGTTAGTTTGGATTTCATTAAGCAACCATTCGATCTGGTCAGTTCCTCTGTGGGGATTGAAACCGTCGAAGTTGCGCCATTGATAGCCGTAAACTGGTCCAAGTCCTTTATAGAAGTCGTGGTGTTCATAGCCGAGATCTTTACCTTGGGCATTTGCATTAGCAGTCCAGATAGTCTTTTTTTCAACAAGCTCTGTTCGGTCTTTGGCATATGTAAGTTCAGCCAGTCTTCGTTCATCTGTGCTTCCCTCAAGAAACCAGATAAGTTCTCCAACAACTGCTCTCCATGCGAGTTTTTTTGTGGTAACTGCAGGAAATCCATCTTGTAGTTTGAATTGCATTTGGTATCCGAATATGGATTTTGTTCCCACCCCAGTTCTGTCTTTTGTTTCTTCGCCATGCGCTAAAATATCCTTTAACAGTTTATGATATTGCTTCATATTTACTTTTTCCTGTACTTCTCAATTAAAAGACCCCCAAACGTTTCAGAAGTGCTTAAGTAAAAATGCTGTGTATCAATTTCAATAAATGTATCACAGTCAAATGCCCCTTGAATACGGCTTACCCAAACTTCTTCGATTATAGGTAAGCA
>Ga0102945_1000036_pt1 | contig 53169 bp, 47 predicted proteins | sample SalPonred_H2O_MG_FD_78207 | JGI IMG/M metagenome (GOLD analysis project Ga0102945, IMG submission 78207) | Salt pond water microbial communities from South San Francisco under conditions of wetland restoration - Salt Pond MetaG R2_restored_H2O_MG ...
AATAGTTAGGGAAGTAATGGTTGAAGAAAGTGAATATCAAACTTTCTTCAAAAAAGCATTAGAAAAGACAGGAAAATCTATTCCTCAAATGTCTGATGAAGAAAAGAAAGCTTTCTTTAACAAAATCGATGCTGCTTGGAAAGGTAAAGGAGAAAAAAGAGAACAAGTTGAAGAATTAACTAAAGCTCAAGAGAAATTACCACCAGCACTTAAAAAGGCAATCGAGAAAAAAGAAAAGAATGAATCAGTAAACGAAGCTCAACTTGGTAAGAAAGATGCGGAACACATGGAGAGAAATCTTCGTGGTAAAGGTCAAAGAGAAGTTAAATCATTTGTAGATAGAGTATATAAGTTTCAATCAAAGGATATTAGAAAATATATGGTTGATGCATTTTTGGATTATCAAAAAGGTAAGATATCTAAAAAAGAGTTTATATCAACACTTGATGATTTACACAAATAATAGGAAAATAAAATGACTAAATCAAGATTGTTAGAAATAATTAACGAAGAAATCACCAACGTTAAGTGGGGGATGGTTAATGAAGAAATTACGAGTGAGGACGAAAAAAAGATTCGTGATATCATTCGTACCGAAGTTTCAGCAATATTTTTTGATTTATTTAAGAAAAGAAAAACTTGGGGAGCATAATGAGTAACTTACTAATAGAAACCAGATTATTTGAAGGAAAGGTAAACGAGGACGAAGGTGGAAGAACCATCGTTAAGGGTATCTTACAAAGAGCTGGCGCAGAAAACCAAAATGGTAGAATCTACCCAAAAGAAATCTTGGAGAGAGAAGCTAAGAAATACGAAACTCTTATTAAAGAAAGACGTGCTCTTGGTGAATTAGACCATCCAGATTCATCGGTAATCAACCTAAAGAACGTATCTCACAATGTAAGAGAGATTCATTGGGATGGTGATGATTTAGTTGGTACCGTAGAGATACTCCCAACACCAAGTGGAAATATCCTTAAAGAACTTCTAAGAGCAGGTATCCTATTAGGTATATCATCAAGAGGTATGGGTTCAGTAACTCCAATGAAAGGTGCTGATAATGGAAAAGTTCAAGTAGGTGAAGATTTTGAATTGATTGGTTGGGATTTTGTATCTAACCCATCAACCCACGGAGCATTTATGACACCAATGAACGAATCTGTGAACAAAGGAGTTCAAGGAGAAGTTTGTAATGAGTGGTGTAAGGCTCAAGATTTAATGAGAGAAATAATAACAGAAATATCATAAAAATGGCATTTTCAATACAAGATTACTTAGCGAATAACAAAATATCTACTGGTACTATTACCCAAGAAGTGGGTGATACTCCATTTAAAGGTGGACATAACGATATTCGTAAAACAAATTACGAAGTTAAGATTACCGAAGATGGTAAACTTGATTTATACACACACAAAACAGTTACAACAACTAAATAATATTACAATCATGATAAAATTAGGTGGATTAGTATCATTAAAACGAATCAATGAGGCGGATTACGTTCACATTGGGTATGGTAAATACAAAGAGAAGGGTAAAGAGAAAGACCCTAATGCACAAACTTTTAAAAAAGATGATAATGATAAGTTTACACCTATCTCATCTGATGACAAGGCAGCGAAGGGAGGTGATTCCTCTGCCGGTAAAGACGTTCCTAAAGTGAACATCTTTGATAAACCGAAAGAAGAACCTAAATCAGATAAATCATCAGAACCTGATTACGATAAATACACCAATAAATCACAAACTATGACAGATTTCTTTAAAGGGGGTTTGTCTATTGATGATTTACAAAAAGTTGCTAAGAAAAACTTTGATTCGGAAATTGCATCTGAAAACGATTTAGATGGATTCTTGAACAACAAGTTCATGCAAGATGTAATGGCAGATGAACATGGTGTAGATAAAGATACTTTAATTTCTAAAGTAAAAGATTTAAAAACTGCTTTATTTGGTGGTGGAAAAGAAGAACCTAAATCAGAACCTGCTAAAGATTCAACTGGTGATAGAGCTGGTAATTTAGAAGTAAACAAAAAGGTTCGTGCCAAAGCTAAGAAAATGGGTATCACTCCTGCTAAATTAGGTAAGGATGAATACAAAAAGAAAATGGCTCAAGCTGCAGTTGCTGCATTAACCGATGCTAACTTCCATAGTGAAGCAAGACAATTAGTTGCTGATTTAGAAGGTAAACCTGAAATGGCTGAGAAACCAGATTATCCATCAATTGATGACCCTAAGTTCGATGAGAAGATGAAAGTTATCCGAGCTAAATACGATTCAGTATATAGTGAACCAGATGATGATGCTGAAGATTTAGGAATCTCTGCTGCTAACGAAGCTAGTTGGGATGGTAGAGATGCATTAGATTCAATTGCATTTGATTTGAAGATGAACGGATTTAAAGATTTGGCATCAAAATTACAATCAGTAATTAAGGAAAGTAAATCAACAAAATTAAAAGATTTAGTATAAAGGAATTACAAAATGAAACTAACTCAACTAATGAACGAAGGTGAAGAGAAAAGAGCTCTTTCTAACGAAGTTAAAAAACACTTCTTGGAAATCGTTTCTACTTACAACAAGTATCAAGAGATGATGGATAGAAAATCTGACATCGCAGAAATTGCTGAAACTCTTGGTGGTATAACTGAAGCAGCTAGAACTCTTGCAATCCACGAAGGTGATGATTGGTTCGACAAACATACAGTTAAACGAAACATGAGTGAGTTAGATAAGTTAGGAAAACAATTCGATAAAGTTGCTCTTGAAGCTAAGGCATTAGACCAAAGAATGGCTGGATTATATGAAGATATGGGACATATTCTTTCAAGATACTACAAAATAGGAGAAATCACAGAGGACCAAATGAAACAAAGATTGGGTATTCGTGAATCTAAAGAAGATTGTGGTTGTGGATGTGGTGGAGGATGTTCTGATTCTGTAAACGAAGAAACAATTGCAGAACAACCAGTAATGGTTTCTAAAAGAACTGAAAATGGAAACATCGTAACCACTCTAAAAGAAGTATCTGATTTAAACGAAGAAGAAATTAAACTTTATGAGTTCGGTCAGAAAGTAGAAAAACTAATGGAAAAAAGTTGTCCAACCGATAAAGGTAAATGGGCAGCATCCAAAGCAGCAGCTAAAAAGAAATTTGATGTTTATCCATCTGCATACGCTAATGGTTGGGCAGCAAAAAATTACAAATCAAAAGGTGGTGGTTGGAGAAACTGTTAATAGGAGAATAGAAATGGCATCAGTAGTAGGTAAAACAATTTTTTCAGATGGTAAAGGCAAGTTATTCTTTGGATACTACAAAGATAACGATGCGGTTGAGTTTGTTGATTACAAAACTTGGAAGAAACTTTCTTTCAAAGATGTATCCAAAGGTGATACCAACAAACAAAGAGTAATCAAAGCAATCGTAAAGAACCAAAAACAATTCAACAAGAAAGTTGATTTCAATATGTGGGCTAAGAAACAAAAAAGAAGTTTCGATGACACTATGGATTGGTTTATCAAAAATGGTTGGATTTCTAACATTACCAAAAGAGGAATTAAAGAATCTGTTGATGTATTATCAGTAAACGAAGATAGAAATTCTAATATGTTCTATGTTCTATACCAAAAGAAAGGTGTCTTTGGTAAACCTGCAGCAGCTGGATATAAAGATAGAAAAGATGCTGAAAAATTTGCAAAGAGTTTAGGAAGTAATCACAACACAATGATTCTTGATAAACAATCAATGAAGAATGTAAAGGGTGTTGATGTAAAAGAATCAGTAAACGAAGCTAAATTTGGATACAAAACTTCAACTGCATCTTACATCAAGAAACACAAAGATGAGTATAAAAAAGCAGAGAAAATGAATAAAGGGAACGAAATGAAGTTCTACGATATGTTACAACAAATGGAAGATAAAGTAGGACATCCTAAAACCATGTTATTCATTTCTAATGCACTTCGTGGATATGGTGTTGATATGTATAAAGACCCAAAGATTAAAAACCCTGCCGATGCACAAGAGGCTCTATTCTTATTAAGTAAATAATATGAAGGTAACTTTTAAAATGGGTAGAGAGAACCACACCGTACAATTCTCAATTGTTCCAACCAAAGGAAGTGGATTTTCTGCAATTGCAAAATCCTCAAAGGATTTGGATGTTTTACAAAGAGCAATTCCTATGGGTGTTAAAGGTAATGATTTAATTGGTAAAATTCTCGCTGATAAATTTGAAAAGAAACTTGGTATTCCAGTTAATATAGATTATGATTACAAAGGTGCAGGATTTGGATTCAAATTAGATATGTACTCTCTTGTAAAAAAGCTAAAATAAGATGAAACTTCAATCCATCATAGATGAAATTATAGACGAAACCACCAACGAGGATTTACGTAATTGGTTCAAATCCAAGTGGGTAAATATCGGTAAGAAAGATAAGAGTGGTAAACACCCACCTTGTGGAACAAGTGGTAAAAAAAGAGGATATGCTAAATGTGTTCCTGCTAAGAAAGCTGCTTCAATGAGTAAAAAAGAAAAAGAGTCTGCAACTCGTAGAAAGAGAGCAGCACAAAACAAAGCTGGTAGAGGTGGTTCTCAATCTGCAGGGCAAGGTAAAAAACCAATCAATGTTTCTACTCACACTAAAGGTAGAAAATCGGGTACTGGTAAAGGTTCATAATAATTTAAATAAGTTTACTTGGAATTAAATACAAATACAATAAATCTGATAAAATCTGAGTTAGATTTATTTTACAGCCCACACAATTATAAACTTGAATTATCAAATCGAGTAGAAACGTGGGAGTATGATATAAAAAAATATTGTGAATCTTCTGATATTGGTATAATTTCAATAGGACAAGAATGTATATATGAATATAACATAAATAAAATATTAAATTATATTAAAAAATATAACTCAAAATTTAAACTACATCTCGGTACAAGTTCTTATAGTAAAGATACAACTCACCCATATACAAATGTAGCTCTCTTACATTCAACTTCATTCATAAATGATGTTAATTTTTTAAAATCAGATTATGTTATTGGTGAATATTATTCTAACTTAGCTAAACATATATTCTTATATGAAAATGTATCTAAAAAAACAAATCCATATATAATATCATCTAGACGATATAACTTATCAAGATTTAAAATTTATAATAAATTAAATATAAAAAACCCAAGTGGTATTATACGATTTATATTACAATCACCACAAATGAGTGCACTTGATATAAAAAACAATGGATATACTAAGACAAATTTTTTATTAAATGAATATGATAAAACATATATATCATTTATATTAGAAACTGCCGTAGATGATAATAGAACATTGGGATATTTTAAAGCACTAACTGAAAAATCACTCATAGGATTTCATACAAAAACATTACCGATTATATTGGGATGTAAGGGGTTAAATCGGGAATTATTAAATATGGGATTTTGGACTGGAAATGAATTGTTTAATATAGATGATAATGATATTAATGCGGAGGATAGAATAGTTGAATTAGTTAATAAATTCAATAATATGAATATTAATGATATTAAACGTATATATGATGATAATTTAGTAAATATTAATTCAAATTTTGAGCTCCTTCATAAATTATTTGATTTAGGTAAAGAATTTAATAAAGATTATACAGAATATAATCAACATATAACTATACTTTAAAAATAAAATATATATATTTATACACAATCAAGTTTACATTAAAAATTATATAATGGCAAGACATACAACTAAGGTTAGAGTAGAAGTTAGAAAAGGTGATATTAACAGAGCCTTAAAAATCTTTAAAAGAAGAGGAATGGATTCTGGTCATCTTCAAGAACTAAAAGATAGAAAAGAATACACTAAACCAAAAACCGCTCGTAGAAAACAAAAGTTAGATGCGATACGTAGAAATAACAAAGAAGTTTTGTTTGAAAAATGGGAAAATGGTGATAATACTATAACTCTTTTTAACGAAAAGAAACAAAAATTCAAAAAATCTTCTAACTCAGAAGAAAAAACCATAGAAAATTATGGTTTACGTGTGGATAATAAATAAATCAAATGAAAGAACTCATCGTTACTGGTGATAGTTGGACATTTGGTAGTGAAATCCGAAATCCTGAATTATTTTCTAAATACAAAGATATACCTGATTGGGATGAAAGAAATGATGAGTATAGGATTTCACGTATTTGGCCAACTTTACTATCTAAAAAATTAGGATTTGATTCTTGTAAAAACTTATCATTTGTAGCTGCATCTAATGATAAAGCAATACGAAATCTTATAAATTATTTAACAAAAGAATATATTTCTAAAAATAAAGATTTAAGTGATATATTTGTTGTAATTGGGTTAACCTCACCTGAACGTAGAGATTTTTACTATAAAAATAAAAAAAGTAATTCAGGTTGGATAACATTATGGCCAGCATGGGAACATAACTATAATCAAGAAGGTGTAAATGATTTTGTAAAATCATACGTATCATATTTTTGGAATGAAGAAGAATTCCTAAACAGATATGTAAATCAATTATTATACTTACAAACTCTATTAGAATCGTATAATATACAATACTTAATATTCCAGTCCTTTTATCAACCACAAATTGATTATTATAAAATAAATACGTGGAAAGATACACCATATGTAAATTTATGGAATAATTCTTTTCATGGTTCATCCGATACCATAGATACTAAATATTATAATGGTTCATCTGAACGTGAAATTTGGGATATGATTAATCCTATAAAATTTATGAATAAAGATAAAGATATTCATTCTTTTCATGGTTATTTGGTTAAAAATGGTCAATGGTCTAATAAATCAAATACTGATTATAATATGTTACATCCAAATGAACATGGTCATAAACTATGGGCAGATGAATTATACAACTATATAGAATCTAATAATTTATATAGAAAAATATAGTTTTTATTTTTATTTAATATACTTATATACTAATAACCCACTCAAATGTGGGTTTTACTTATTGGTTAATGAATACCCACGAATCTTATATGTGAGGTCACCAAAAAACCGATTTAACTTAATCTACATTGAAAATCCCTAATATTTTCAGAACAAAAAAAATCGAAAGGTAAATTATGGCAAATTCAAATTTGTTAAAAGAAGCCATCGCTGATGCTAAAGCTGTTAGAGAAACTGCTATTGCAAATGCTAAGATTGCTCTTGAAGAAGCATTTACTCCACGTTTACAATCTATCTTATCTCAGAAACTTCAACAAGAAATGGAAGAAGGTGATGAGCACGAAGAAGATGTAAATGAAGAGTATGGAGTAGAAGATACTTCTGATGCGGATTCATCAAAAATCGATGGTGACAACAAACAACCACAAGACAAGGTGAACAATTCATCTGATGTGGCAAAAACAAACCCAGACACAGATGTTGAAACTGCAGAAGTTGGTATGGAACCAGATGAAGTAGAAAAAGCAAAAGTATCTGAAGGTGAAGATTCTGATGATGATAAAGAAGAAGTTGAGGAATCAACTGAAACTGTATCTGAAGAAGCAGAAGAAGTAACCGAAGGTGAGGAAGAGGAAATGGAAGAATCTTATCACGAAGGTGAAGAAGATGAAGAAGAACTCGACCTTGAATCAATCATCAGAGAACTTGAAGAAGAGCTTGATGATGAGGAAGAAGAAGAAGTTGAAGATATCGCTAAAGATGTCGTTGATGGACACGAAGAAGAAATGCACGATGAAGAAGAAGAATCCGAAGAAATGGAAGAAACTTATTCTGAAGGAGACGAAGAATCTGATGATGAAGAAATCGACTTAGACGAAATCTTGAGAGAGATGGGATATGGGGAAGAAGATGAATCAGAAGAGGAAGTTGAAGAAGCAGTAGAAGAATCTAATGAATTGGAAGAAGCAAAAGCTGAACTTAGTGAAGCAATGTCTACTATCAAAGAATTGAAATCTACTATCAACGAAGTTAACTTGTTAAATGCAAAACTTCTTTACACAAACAAACTATTCCGTTCTTACGAATTGACAAACGAACAAAAAATGAAAGTTGTTGAAACGTTAGACAGAACTAGTAACGTAAGAGAAGTAAAATTGGTATTCAGTACATTAGCTGAATCATTCAAATTTACTGGAACTACGAAAAAACAAAAACAAACTGCTAAATTAACTGAATCATTCGCATCTAAACCAGTTGCTAGTACTGCTCCTAAAAAAGAAGTAATTACTGAATCAACTAACACGATGGCTGATAGATTCAAGCAATTGGCAAACATTAAGTAATTAACAAAAACATAACAAAGGAAAAATAAAAATGGCAAATTTTGATTTATCTAAACTTATGGAAGGAAAGAACCCACAACAAGTAATGTTGGCTGAAACTCGCGAGTTGAGAAGCAAATGGGAACAAACTGGACTTCTTGAAGGTTTAAAAGAAAGAGAGCAATCTCAAATTAGTGTTCTTTTAGAGAACCAAGCAAAACAATTATTAGATGAAGCAACAGCAACTGGAACTTCTGCAGGTTCAGAAGAGTGGAGTGGTGTTGCATTACCATTGGTAAGAAGAATTTTCGGTGAAATTGCATCGAAAGAATTCGTTTCTGTACAACCAATGAACTTACCATCAGGACTTATTTTCTATCTTGATTTCAAGTATGGAACTGCTCAAGCAGGTAACCCAGCTTTCGATACTAAATCACTTTTCGGTGGTACTGGAAATGATTTGGGTTCAACTGACTCTGCCGTAAATGGTTTATATGGTGAAGGTAGATTTGGATACACAGTAAATGATGTATCTGCTGCTGACGTAACTGTTATCTCTCAAGCTTCTGCTTCATGGGATGAAGTAGGATATGATTCAGCATTATCTGCATCTGTTGCGGATGGTTCTTTAGCTAAAATTATCGTAGCTCAATCTGGATTAGAAGGAGCTGATTTAGATGCAGTTCGTTCATTCGTACTTGCAGATACTGCAATTGATGATTTCTACCCAGCACACTCTAAAGTATCTGGAGCTAACTTCGTATTCTTTGTATCTCAAACTGGTACAATCGCTGCAGTAGATTCTATTTCTTACTCTAAACAACCAACTGATATCACACGAGGTGATTTCGAAGATAAGAGTCCAGTAATGGGAGGTTCATCTCCTTCTGGTACTGCTTTGGATATTCCAGAAGTAGACTTAGAATTGAAGTCTGAGGCAATTGTTGCTAAGACAAGAAAACTAAAGGCTGTGTGGACTCCTGAGTTGGCACAAGACTTAAATGCTTACCACTCAATTGATGCTGAAGCTGAATTAACTTCTATGTTATCTGAGTACATCTCATTAGAGATTGACTTAGAAATCTTAGATATGTTAAAAGCTAACGCTTTAACAACTGAGTACTGGTCGGTAACTTTAGGTGAGGAGTACAACTCTGCAACTGGTGCTTGGGTAGCTGGTGGTTCTGCTGCTGCATACAACAAAAACTCTTGGTTCCAAACTTTAGGAACTAAATTGAACAAAGTTTCTAACAAAATTCACCAATTAACATTAAGAGGTGGAGCTAACTTCGTAGTTGCTTCTCCTGATGTATGTACAATCTTAGAATCTATTCCAGGATTTACAGTATCTGCTGATAAAGATGCAATGTCTTTCGCAGCTGGTGTAACAACTGTTGGTGCTATTGCAAACAGATATACTGTTTACAAAAACCCTTACATGACTTCTAATGAAATCTTATTAGGATTCAAAGGTTCTAACTTCTTGGAAACTGGTGCAGTTTATGCTCCTTATGTTCCATTAATCATGACGCCACTTGTTTATGACCCAACAAACTTTACACCACGTAGAGGGGTAATGACAAGATACGCTAAGAAAATGGTTAGACCAGAATTCTACGGAAAAATCTATGTTAAAGATTTAGCTAACGTATAATTCGTTAATTAAGTTTAAAACTTAGATATTCTTTAGAGTATCAATAAATTAGAGGGATTCCGAAAGGTTTCCCTCTTTTTATGTCTAACTTTTAACAAAACTTTAACATTTGAAATTTGGTAAATATGAAAATATATTGTATATTTACTATGTAATAAGATTTAAAACTACAAGATATGACAAGTAAATTTCAAATTTGGTTAAACAAAGTAAACGAAGAAAGAAAAGATTATTGGAATAAGAACTTTTCTTATAAACAATACGAACCACTTCAAGTTGAAAAGGGTAAAAAGTATATTAAACTAATGGATGGTACCACCGTATGGGGATTTATCTCAATGGTAGAAGGTTCTATTCAAGGTTCTCCAATTACCAAGGGAGATTTACTAAAACCAGCCAATTGGAGAACTCCTGCTAAACATAGTAGAGGTAATATCTTCAACGAAACCGATAGGTGGAATTTTTATGGACCGGATTATTTAAAGTAATTTATTTAAACTAATTTTATTCGTTCGTTATTTTACTTTATATTTATATTAAATAGGAGAATAAAATTATGGAAGAAACAACTATCAATCCAATAATAGAATTAAAACAAGAAGCATTTCAATCATTTATAGATGATGCTAAAAATTCTGAATTAGTAGCATCGGGTAAATATGGTATCCATGAATATGTAGATGGTGAATGGGTAACTAAAGAAATTGACCAAGCTGATTACATTAATTATAATCATCACCCATTATCAGAGGATTTTATAGTTAGTGAAAAATATATTCAACTGAACGCAGATTACCACGCATATCCATTTGTTGTATTAAAATAATAAAAAGTTAAAGGGAACTTTGGTTCCCTTTTTTTATGTCGGATTCTCTCCTTTTTCTTAATCTTATATTTATAGTAGTATAATTGTATAATAAGGAGAGTAATATATGTCTCAAGCTCGTATTTGGACAGGTTCATCAACATTCACTTCTGGTTCTTCCACTCCCTTTGGTATTTATGATTCGGATTTAATCTTCCAATCAGACGCACCGAAAGTGGCATCGTGGTGTGCACAACGATTAGGTTATCCTATCATTGATGTAGAATTAGAAGAACAAAACTTCTTCGCAGTATTTGAAGAAGCAGTTTCAGAGTATTCTGCACAAGTAAACCAATTCAACATAAGAAATAACTTAGGTTCCTTGGAGGGACAACCGACTGGAACAAACTACACTCACCAATCGGTAAATGGTTCGGAGTTAAACAATATCATTGCCATATCAGAGCAATATGGTTCATTGGCAAATGTAGGTGGTAGAACTGATATTAAAAAAGGTAGTGTTGATGTAATCTCCGGACAACAAGAATACGATTTACAAACTCTTTGGGCAGATGTAAGTGAAAGTGGTGAGAGATTGGATATTACAACTGTATTTTACGAAGCAACTCCCGCTATACAACGTTTCTTTGACCCTTATTCGGTAAGTGGACAAGGGACGTTAAACTTAATTGATGAATTTGGGTTTGGTTCATTCTCACCAGCTGCACAATTTATTTTAATGCCAATTTACGAAGATTTATTAAGAATCCAACAAATTGAATTCAATGACCAGATGAGAAAATCTGCTCATACCTTTAATATAGTAAATAACAAACTTCAGATTTTCCCTTTACCAACTTCTAATTTTAAAATGTATTTTGAATACATGGTTAAAAAAGATGTAAGAGAAGCTGGAGCAGTTATTTTACCAAATGTAGTATCTGATTATTCAAATATTGGATACAACTTTGCACAATATACGAATATCAACGATGTTGGTAAACAATGGATTAGAAAATACACTCTTGCCCTTTCAAAAGAAATGTTGGGTGCAGTTAGAGAAAAGTATTCCACAGTTCCAATTCCAGGTTCAGATGTTTCTTTAGATGGTGCAGCTTTAAGAGCAGAAGCACAAACAGAAAAGGATAACTTAATAGAACAATTAAGAGAGAACCTCAACGAAGTAAGTAAAAAAACAAGAATGGAAAACGAAGCAGCGATGGTTGACCAACAACAATCGGTGATGAACAAGGTTCCATTAGCAATATACGTAGGATAAGAATATGCCAAAGTTTTTCAATGCAAAAGATTTGGATTTCATCAAAACAATCGCTGAAGAAGTGGTTGATTATGTGGTAGAACAAGCAGTGGTTCTATTCAAAGTATCAGTTGGTGAAACAAAAACCAATTTATATGGAGAATCACTTGGTAAGGTCTGGCATGCACCTGCTACTCTAATGACAATTGTAGATAGAGAACCTCAAAATGTAGTTTACGAAGGATTTGGTGCAGATAAATCTCAATTAGTAGAGTTCAGATTCAATAGACAAAGATTAAGAACTGAAACTCTTCCAAAATTACGAGATATGAATGGTACTTTGATACCGGCGGATGCAATTCAAAACTCACAATATGGATATCCGGAGATTGGTGATGTTATTTTATTCGATGGTTCATATTATGAAATCGATAATGTTAGAACTTCTCAGTTAATTGGTGGTTCAACTGAAATATACAACAAAGAAACTAATACTTTTGAAGATGCCCGAATGAACTTAATCGCAACGGCAGTAAAAGTAAGAAAATCTCAAGTACAAATAGAAGATAGGACATACTAATGGCAGTAGACCCACTAAAAAATACGAATATCAATCGTGGAGAACAGATAAAACGAGAACCTATTGAAAAAGGTAGAGGTGTTCGTTTATATGATGTGGATTTGGCAATAGCCGAACACATGATTGATACTGTTGTACCCACCGTAGAGGTGTTTAGAGAGAAAACTAAGGTTCCTGTCATGTATGGTAACCCTGAACGTTGGAAAGCGGTTAGAAAAGATGGATATCTTCGTGATAAACAAGGACAAATTCAAATCCCTCTTATTATGTTCAAGAGAAATTCAGTTGTTCGTGATGACCAGATGGCTTCTTCCATGAATCGTCATGTTTTTTACCCAACTGTTACCAAATTCTCAAAAAAACATAAATACGATAGATTTTCTGCAATGTTCAACACTCAAAGGCCGGTTGAACACTATAATATAACAATGCCCGATTACGTAACAGTTAGTTATGAGGTAATGATATGGACTGATTTTACAGAACATATGAATGAAATAGTTGAGGCATTCCAATATGCAACTGATGAGTATTGGGGAGATAAAAGTGGATTCAAATTTAGAGTTCGTATTGATTCTTTTGATAATACTACCGAAGTTGGTGAAGGTTCTCAGAGAATTGTTCGTACTACTTTTACTATGGTAGTAAATGCATATCTTTTACCCGAAAAATTTGATAATGAATTAACTCATATAAAATCCCTATCACCGAAAAAAGTAGTTTGGGGTATGGAAACTGATTTAACTAGTGGATTGGGTAATCAATCTGCACAAACTCAAAAAATGTACAACGAATACTCGGATGTAATTGATTTTATGTCTATTCGTGGTTCTAAACAAGCAGAGTTTATTGATAGTGAAACTGTAAAATTAACAAATGTAGAATTACCAAAACTCCCACCTGAACTTCAAGGTTCGTTTGATACCAATGATTGGTTCAGAGTGTATATTAATGGAGTATTTATTCGAAATGGTATTTACACTTATTCTTATGATTATACAACTAAAGAAATAACATTTGTTTTTGATACTGCTTCACCATCAAGTACTACTACTCTTGGTTATGTTCTTGAGAATACTGATGAAATAGGGGTAACTGGAAAGTTTATTGAACTATGATAAAGGATTTACAAAAATTACTAAAACAAGTTCACGAACCAGACGAATATCAGTTGACACCACATAATATGTCCCATCCTTTATATTGGATATGGAAAATTGAGAATGGGAAGATGAAAGATTTGGATGTAAAATTAAGACCATTTCGAAACGAACACGCAAGATTTGATATATTTATAAATGGTCAGTATATTTTAGAGAAAGATTATATTTTCGAACAAAGTGGTAAGGATTTTCATATAAAATTCATAAAAGCTAACTTTGTAGGGGCATATGATTTACAATTAACTGATGATATAAAATTAGAGGGAGATATTGATTTAGTATGAGTAAAGTTAAACCAAGTATCATAACACCCTTCAATGATAAACAGAGATTTAAAAATTTGGTAAATGAGGTAATCGAAGATTCGTGGATTTATACTTTGGTACCGGAATCTATTTCTCTTAATCAAACGTTATTTACCTTAAATCTTATAAACAAGAAATTTGTTTTTGAGGATATCAAGGTTGATAATTTATCAGATTATATTGATGTTTACTTGATGGGAGTAAAGAAAACATCTGATATGTATGTGGTTACAGAGGTAGGAAATAATATAGTAATAACTTTTACTCAATCAATTACACTACGTCCTCGTGATATAGTAAAAACTGATTTTATGGTAAAAGGAAAAATAGTGAGTAGGTAATAAATGGCAACATTAATTCAATCAAAACAAATAGAGGGAATTGTAACCGCCTCGGTCATTCAAGGTGATTTTCTAGTAACTGGTGACATCTCCGCATCTATAATTTCTGCATCACGGATTGTTGGTGTAAAGTATGGTGATATTGAAGGAACTCCTAATTTTGTAGGTGGTAGTGGAATAACTATTACTCAAGTTGGGGATACTTACACCTTTACCAATACTGGTGGTGATGGAGTTGATGATGGTATATCCGATGCTGCCAGTATTTTACAAATAAATGCCTATACTGCTTCGAATGATTTAGTAATTCAACGTTTTGAACAAACTACTTCTTCATTACAAACTCAAATAACAAGTTTAAGTTCTTCACTATCTAATATTGAAGTAGGAACTACTGATTTTAGTGAACTTACTGGTGTACCAACTGGTTTAGTATCATCTTCCATACAAATTCTTGGTGGAAGTGAGATAGTTAGTGGTTCAGTATTAAGAACACTTGATGGTACCAATGTATTATCGGGTTCTAAAACTGATATAACTCATTTAAACCAATTTACCTCATCTATACAATCTCAAGTTGATGAATTAATCTTATCATCTTCAACTTTTATAACATCTGAAACAGATTCACAAACATTAACCATTGTAGGTGACCAACTTACTATTTCAGATGGTAATACAATTACCATACCGACTGGTTCAAGTGGTGGTGTTTCTTCGTGGAATGAACTAACAGATATTCCAAGTGGATTAGTAAGTGGTTCTTATGTAGAATCTTTACCAAGTGGATTGGTATCCTCATCCGAACAAGTATTAGGTGGTAGTGGTATCCTAAGTGGTTCACGTACTGATATATCATCTCTAAACGATTTTACTTCATCATACTTAACTGATTCAGCATCTTTCGATACAAGAATTAGTAATATTGGTGACCATGTTAATATTAGTAATCTAAATCAGTTTACTCAATCGGCTGAAAGTAGATTATCTGAATTAGAATCCCAAACTGGTTCATACCTAACATCTGAAACCGATAACCAAACTCTTACTATTGTTGGTGACCAATTAACAATATCCGATGGTAATACTATTACTATACCAACGGGTAGTAATGTAACCTTACCAAGTGGATTAGTATCATCTTCAGACCAAATTTTGGGTGGAAGTGGTATTCTTAGTGGTTCTCATACTGATATATCTCATTTAAATCAATTCACTTCTTCGGTACAAACTGAAATAGATGGATTATCTGCACAAACTTCATCTTACTTAACTGAATTACCATCTGACTTAGTTAGTGGTTCAGTATTAAGAACATTGGATGGAACTGATGTATTGAGTGGTTCTATTTTACCAGGTACTGGTATTACAATCAATTCATCGAGTGGTGATTATGTAATAACTTCTATTGGTAGTGATGGTGATACTTCATTTGATGGTAACCGAGAAGTAACCAATACTTTATTAGGAGATTTATTCTCACAATCCTATAACGCAGGCACAAGTGGTTCGATACAAGATTTCTTAAATGAAATGTTCTTCCCATCTTATGCACCAACTGCAACCTTTAGTACTCAGACAAGTAATTTAAATACCAACTTAACCGCTGATGGTACGATAATCGAAACAATTTCTATAACCGATACCGTTGATGATTCTCCATATGTGGTAACAATAAGTGGTGATAGTTCTGATGCATTTAGAGTAGTACCAACCAACGCAGCTTCATCTTCGTGGGAAATCCAATCAGTTGATAATTTAACTGCTGGTACTTTCACTTATGATATAGTTGTAACTGATAAAAATAATGCTTCACGTACATATAGTAGTAGAAGTATTGAGATTTTACAAGCAAGTAGTGGAACTTTATCAACAACTGGAACTTTATACGTAATCGAATCAGCAACATCTGGTCAAATTTATTTAGGTTCAAATGGTAGAAGTGGAGCTCAAGGTGGGGTAAGTGTTTCTTACTCACCAAACTATGGTACTCAAGTTGCACAAAACTTTACTTCATCTAACCCACTTATCTCGATTGCATCAACTGGTTTATTATCTGTTGGTTCTCCAATTAGTGGTAGTGGAAATGTAAGTGGTGATGTTATTACAAGTACAATTAGTTGGGTAGACCAATATGGAAATAGTAGTACAGATGATATTTCAGTTAATGTAACTCAAAATAACGCACCTGATATTGTATTTACTAACTCGACAAGTAACTTAAATACCAATAATGCTAAATTAGGTGGTGGAACTTTGGTAACAATTTCTTTTAGTGATACTGAAAGTGATTCAATCAATCATGATTCGTTCCAATTCACAGATACAAGTGGTCAATTAACCACAACTAAAAGTGGTAATTCATATTTAGTAACTGCTAACTCTAATTTAAGTGGTTCAACAACATATACTATTGGTACAACAATTGAAGATGTACATGGATTCCGTTCTAATACCGAATCTCATTCATTTACTATTACAGAATCATCTAATGGTGAATTGAATGGAGATACTACAATTTATGTTATAGAATCTGCTTTTAGTAATTATGTATTTAGAGATGCTACTGGTTTTGGTGCAGGAAATGTTGCACAAGTAGGTGTTACATACTCACCATCGGCAGGAGGACAGAGTGTACAATCATTTAGTTCTTCTAATCCAGCAATATTAATTAATTCAAGTGGTAATATGACCCTTGGTGTTGATTTGAGTGGTTCTACTACACAAAGTGGTGATACTATTGAAACTTTGATTACTTTCCAAGACCAATATGGAAATATCGGTAGTGGTTCAGTAACTGCAAATGTTTTTGCTAACAATGCACCTTCAGTAACCTTTGTAGCTACTTCAAATTATGATACCGATGATGCTACTTCAAATTCTAACGCGGGTGTAATTACAATTTCAGATACAGAATCCAACTCACCATATAACGTAACCCTTGGTGGAACGGATGGTGGTATGTTTATCGCAGTTCCTCAAAACTCGGTATCATCATCGTGGCAAGTACAACCTACGGGTTCGTTAACCGCTGATACCTATTCAATCGATATAACTGCTACGGATAACTATGGTGAAACTTCAACTTTATCTAACAAATCAATTATAGTTGATGAGGTAGTTTCGGGTGGAACTGTTTATGTTTACAACGTAGGTCACCAAGCAAATAATATATTATTTAATTTAGGTATAGAATCAATTGATGGTTCTACTCCTGCTAATGTAACTACATATGATGGATATGGGTTCTTGGAACAAATTGAAGATGGTACATTGGGTGATTCTTCATTTACATATGATTGGGGTGGTACTAAAACTGCAACTTTAGTTGCAAGTGGTAATGGTTCGGATGTTCATTCGGTACTACAAGCTATGGGTGATATTTCACATACCAATTCAAATGCACTTGCAATTATAATACCATCTGATTTAGGAATGAATGGAGTACCAACTTCTATGACAGATGGATATGGTGATAATACACTTGGTAGATATGTTCTTGAAGTTGGATTAAATGGTGGAACTCCTGATGGACTTAACACTATTGAACCATCAACAATATATTCGGTAACATTGGGTAGTAATGTAAATGGTACATCAAACTATTATGTAATTTCAACCATTGGAGCGGTAGCACCAGGAACATCAGTAAACTTTGCACTTAATTCAGCAAGTGGTTCTGGTGGAGTTTAATATATTTATAGTATAATAAGGAGAATAAAATAATATGCCAGCGTTTAGTTCAAAATTAGTATTAAGTTCAGCAGCATCAGCATCGGGTATACCTTTAGCAGATGTAGATGCAATCAGAGGTGCGTTTAAGGTATATGATACCTATGAACAAATGATAGCTCAGCCTGTATCTCTTATATCTAACAATCAAATTGTTTGGGTACAGGACGCTGAATCTTTGTACAAAGCAACGGTAACATATGCAAATCCTCCTTTTTCATTTACTGATTCTGTAACCTGGAATGAATTCAACTTTCCTGGTGGAACTGGTGGAGTGGGTGATATCACGGCAGTAATTGCTGGAAGTGGTTTAACTGGTACTACTTTTAGTGGTACTGCAACTTTAAATATTGGAGAGGGTGATGGTATCACAGTATCAGCAGATACGGTATCTATTAATACTGGTTCGGCACACTTTGAAGATGGTGTAGAAAAAGTTGTAATAGTTACCACTTTAGATGGTGGAGATATATAATAAATAAAATAAGTTTTATACTTATATAAGATAAATCACTACATAGTGGTTTTTATAATGGGGCAGATGACTCCGAAATAATCAAGGTTTTCGTAAGACTAATTTTAAAAACAAAATAGGAAAAAAACATGGCACAAATTATTAGACACAGAAAAGGGGTCTTGGAAAGTGTTGCATCTGCTACCAAAAGAAAAGCGGAATTACTTGTAGTAACAGGTTCTTCGGCTGGAGCAATAGACACTGGTCTATTATTCGTTGGTATTGAAGGTGGAGAAGTAACACCATCAAATAAAATATTAACCGGAACAACAACACCAGATTTAACTGGAACTTCTTATGATACATCTGTTGATGGTATTCCATTTTATAATACCTCAGAAAATAAATATTACATCCTTAAAAAGGGTGGTAACGTAGAAATACAAGCAACCGCAAACACGGGTGGAACTGGTATCGTTTCTTCATCAGCACAGATTGATGGATTAGGATTCTTACAAGTTGATGGAGATTCAGTAGTATCTGGTTCTTCTCAAATTACAATTGGAGATACAACTGGTTTCTCTGCATTCTCTTCTTCATTAAAAGCAACTGATGATGCACAAGATGTAAGATTAGATAATTTAGAAACTTTCTCATCTTCATTAGGTGATGGTTTTGCAACTGATGCTGAATTATCTGCAGTTTCTGCTGCATTGGATTCTACAATCGATGCATTAACTACCGATGAAATTGCTGAAGGTTCTAACCTTTACTTTACTGATGCAAGAGTAAAATTAAAGTTAGATGCTGACGGAGTTATCTCTGGTTCAGAACAAGTACAACTTGGTGATGTAAGTGGATTTACTACTTATTCATCTTCAGTTGATTCTCGTACTTCTGCATTAGAATCTGCAGTTGGTGAAGGTTCAAACATTGATGGTAGATTATCTTCTTTAGAAGTATTCTCTGCATCTGCTGAATCAAATGATACTGAATTATTTGCAACGGCTTCTGACCACGAATCTAAATTAGATGCAATCTTATTATCTGCTGATGCTGATAAAGATTCATTTGCTGAAATCGTATCATTGATTAATCAAGTAGATACAACTAACGATGAAGCATTTGCAGCATTTGCTACAGCTTCAAACGCAGCACAATCAGTACAAGATGGTAGATTATCTGCTTTAGAAGCTGAAACTGGTTCAATCCAATCAGACCAAGATGTTCAAGATGGTAGATTAGATGATTTAGAATCATTCTCATCTTCATTGGATGCTAACTTTGAAACAACTGGTAGAGGAATTGCTTCTGGTTCTTCTCAAATTGTATCTTATTTAGATTCTGAAGATGTTAATTTGGGTGGTATCTCTGGTTCTTCTTTAGATATTACTGGAAACGCTAAGATTGATGGTAACCTTACATTAGGTGGAAACATTACTATTGGTGATGCAACTTCTGATACTATCGCATTCGGTGGTGAGATTACTTCTGATATGATTCCTTCAGTAAACGATTCTATTGATTTAGGTTCTGCTACTAAGAAATTGGCTGAAGTACACGCAACTAACTTCTTCGGTACTACTAATGGTACTGTAAACGCAACTAACAACATAGTTTCTTCTTCTGCTGCAACTGCAAACGTTGAAATGACTGTTTCTAATGGTGTTGTATCTGCTGAACTTAAAGGTGGTGTTGTATCTGGTTCTTCTCAAGTTGTTTCTTTACTTTCTGACCAAGCTACTGATTTCGGTACTGGTAGAGTAAGTGGTGATAACTTTGGTGATGAGGCAGGTACTTCAACTTTCACAGGTTCATTTAGTGGTGATGGTTCAGGATTAACTGGTCTTGTATCTGATTTAAGAATTTCAGGTTCAACTGGTAATGATACTATATCTTTACTTAATGACGATTTAACTTTCGCTGGTGGAACTGCAATTGATGTTGCAGTAACTGATAACACAGTTACAATTAATGCTTCTGATGCTTCTACATCTGCTAAAGGTATCGCTTCTTTCATAGGAGATGATTTCTCAGTAACAAGTGGTGCAGTTAGTATTAAAGATGGTGGTGTAAGAGCTACTAACTTAAACGCTGATGTTGTTGGAACTGGTGTATCTTTAAATGATGGTGATAACACTATTGAAGTAGATTATGGTTCAACTGCTGGAACTGCAGTACAAGGTAATACAACTATTTCTGTTAGTGGAACTGCTAACGAAGTAGAGATTACTGGAACAACTTCTCAAGCTTTAGGTGGTGGAGTTACTTACCAAGTAGGTTTACCTAATGATGTAACAATCGGAAACGATTTAACAACTACTAATGATTTAACGGTTGGTGGAAATGCAACTATTACTGGAAACCTTTCAGTATTAGGTACAACTACAACTGTTGATTCAACTACTGTACAAATTGGTGATAATGTAATCGAACTTAACTATGGTGGTGCACAAGACACAGCTGGTTTATTAGTTACTGATTCAACTGCACCAAACACTGCAAGTGGTTCATTAGTATGGAATGGTACAAACGATGTTTGGACAGCTGGTCCTTTAGGTTCTGAAAAAGAACTTGCAAGATTAAACGCTGCTCCAACTGCTAACACAGTTCTTAAAGCTGATGCTAATGGATTGTTAGTTGATTCCGTATTAACTGATGATGGTACTGATGCTACGTTTAGTGGTGATGTTATCGTTGATGGTTTAACTGCTTCTTCATTCTTATATGCAGATGCTAACAAACAATTAACTGCAATCGCACCTTCTAACGCTGGTGATGTAATTCAATGGAATGGTTCATCATTCGTTGCTTCTAACGAACTCGATGGTGGTACATTCTAATTAGAATATACTTTTTAATACTAAACCCTCACAGAAATGTGGGGGTTTTTTTATATCTTTTAGTTATTCTATACTTATATAAGTGGTAATGTGATTTTTGGAACCACAATTTCAATACATTTATATTTATATGTAATTAATTAGGAAGAATTTAATGGCAGCAATATTAAAATTAAGGAGAGGTACATCTACTCCCACCCTTGTAGAATCTGAGTTATTTTTTAACCAAAGCGATACTACACTAGAAGTAGGTACATCTTTAACAAATATAACATTAGTAAAAATAGGTGAAAACTCGGGTAGTATTTCATTTAGCGGTGATATCACCGCATCTAACTTATCACTAAGTGGTAATGCCAATATTAGTGGTAATGTGACCCTTGGTGGTAGTATTTATCTTGGAGATGGTGATTCGACTGATGAGATTATAGTAAATGCATCTTTAAGTGGTTCTTTAGTACCAGATACTGATGCATTATATGATTTGGGTTCAACTAGTTTTAGGTATAATAATTTACATGTAGTATCTGCTTCTATTGAAAACTTAATGGTTGGTGGTAGTGGTATTCTTTCTTCTTCTCAACAAATAACTGATTATAATATATTCCTTGAAATTAATGGTGATAATGTAGTTAGTGGTTCTTCTCAAATTAATGTAAATAACACACAAAACTTTACTCCATTCTCATCTTCAGTAGATATGAGATTGTTTCAGTTAGAAGGATTTAGTTCTTCATTAGATAGTATATATGCAACCGAAGATGAGTTAAATACTGCAACTCAATCTTTATCTGCGTCTATTACTATTACCAATGATGAACAAGATGTTCGTTTGGATAATATAGAAACGTTTACCGCATCGCTTGATGTAACTTATGAAGAAATTGCTTCTTCAACGCATACATTAGTTAGTGGTTCTTCACAAGTTGATTTAAATGATACACAAAACTTTACTCCATTCTCATCTTCAGTAGATACTCGTTTAGATAAGGTAGAATTTACAAGTTCTTTGAATGAAACAAATATAACTGAATTATTTTTTACTACATCTAACCACGAAAGTAGAGTAGTTGATTTAGAATTAACAGGTTCAGACCACGAAGATAGAATTGATTTATTAGAATCATTCTCATCCTCATTGGATAATACTTTTGTAACTGAAACAGAATTGAATGATGCAACTTCTTCTTTATCTGCATCATTAACCGAAACCGATGTTGATTTTGAAAGTAGAATTGATACTTTAGAAACAACTTTTAGTTCTTCAGTAGATTCAAGATTAACTGCACAAGAATTATTTTCAGAATCATTAGATAGTACATTCCTAAATACCAATGGTGATAATGTTATAAGTGGTTCAGACCAAGTAACTTCTTCATTAGATTTAAGATATTTAGAAATCAATGGTGATAATGTTATAAGTGGTTCAGACCAAGTAACTTCTTCATTAGATTTAAGATATGAAGAAAAGGCATCTGCTACTCATACTTTAATTAGTGGTTCAACTCAATTTACAAATGGAAGTGGAATACTTTCTTCTTCAAACGAAAACTTTACAACTTTCTCATCTTCAATTGATGATAGAGTTAATATAATTGAAACAACTTTCTCAACTTCGGTAGATTTGAGATTAGATGAGATAGAAACAACTTTCTCAACTTCGGTAGATGACCAACTTACACAGATACATGCATATACTTCATCACTTAAAACTTCAATTGATGTAAGTGGTACTGATTTAATTGTATTAGGAAACTTAACTGTTCAAGGAACTCAAACATCTTTGAATACTACTGAAACCTTTATTGAAGATAAAACTCTAACAATAGCAAGTGGTTCAACAACATCAGCAGAAGCAGATGGTGCAGGTATTATCATTGATGGTGCAAACAAATCAATTGTATGGAATCATACAGAGCAAGTATTTGAATTAAATACGAAAGTATCTTCATCTGTTGGTTTCAAAGGTGATGGTTCTGAGTTAGAAAACGTAACTGCAGTTGATGTAGAATATCTTAATGTATTAAACAAACCAACATTAGTTAGTGGTTCTTCACAAATTTCATACCCACTAATTTCTAACATACCAAGTGGAATTGTAAGTGGTTCATCTCAAGTAAACGCAGATTCAATTACTAACTTTGATTCCAATGTAAAAGATAAAATGAATCTTGATAATGTAATATCAGGTTCATCTCAAATACTTAATGGTAGTGGTATTCTTTCATCTTCTAACGAAAACTTTACTACCTTTTCAAGTTCAGTAGATAATCGATTAGATACGATAGAAACAACTTTCTCATCTTCGGTAGATTCACGATTGGATTTTATTGAAGGAGATTTCTCATCTTCGGTAGATTCACGATTAGAAGCACAAGAAATATTCTCGGCATCATTGGATAATGAATTCTTAAACACGAATGGTGATAACGTAGTATCTGGTTCAGAACAAGTAACTTCTTCATTAGATTTAAGATATGAGGAAATTGGTTCATTAACTCATACTTTAGTTAGTGGTTCATCTCAGATTGATGTAACTCAAACTAATAACATTGAAACTATTGCAACTACTGGTTCTAATATTTTTATCGGTAACCAAGAAATTACAGGTTCAATTAAATCAAGTGGTTCAGTATCATTTGAGGGAATCCCATGGCCATCTATTGGTTCCGAATCTCATATCCTTAAAACCGAACCATATACACTAAATTTATTATCTGGTGATAGAATATATGATTACGCTGGAATTGCATTAGAACACTATGAGGAATCCCCTGGTTATTATCATAATTCAATAGCTATTTATTCATTTGATAACCATGATACTCCAAGTTATGGTACTGAATTTAATGTAGGTCCATTACGAAATCATATGAGAGTATATCCATCAAGTTCATCTGAAGTTTTAGATGAATCTCATATGGCTAATATCTCTATTGAAGATTTACAAAATGGTGAAACACGTGGGTTATTTTACGCAGATAATTTACAGATAGGGGTATTTAACTCCGAGGCAATTACATTAGGTAATTCATCTTCACATATATACATAAACGGAACTGAACTTGTAACAGATACTCCGATTTCATCATCTAATTTTATATCGGCATCTTTCTTTATCGGAGATGGTTCTAAATTAGAAAATATTGTAGCATCGGAAATCACATACGAAAATATAACTGGTCTACCAAGTGGAATAGTTAGTGGTTCTTCACAAATTGATGTAACACAAACAACTAATTATAGTTCAATAAGACAGTATGATAATTCGGATAATACTGCACACTTAAATTCATTGGGTGTAATTTCTGGTTCAGTTTACTCATCTGATAATCAAGGTATTTTAATCTCAGATATCAATGGAATAGAAACAACAACTGATTTAGGGTTATCAATCACATCAGAACCAAGTTTTAGTGCAATATCTTTAACTTCATTGGCTGTTGATTTAAGTGAGACTGAATATACTGTATTACTATTGAGTTCATCCAACGAAGTTATTCAAGGAGAATTAGGTTCTGCTGCATTTTATCACGTATCTAACTCAATAGATGATGGTAACCCATTGGTTCTTGGTAATGCCGGTGCTGTTAAGACTTACGTAGATGCAAAAATTATTGCTGCATCCGCTGGTGATATTACTGAGGTAAATGCTGGACCTGGACTTGGTGGTGGTTCTACTATTGGAGCTGCAACTTTAAATTTAGACACTGGTTCTCAACACTTTATTGAGGGTGTAAATGGTATTGCACCAACTTTACCTGAAGGATTGGTTAGTGGTTCAGACCAAGTAACCCAATCATTAGATTTGAGGTATGTAACTAAAGAAGGTGATAATGTAATTAGTGGTTCTCTATTTGTTGAAGATATTGATGATGGACAAGAACGCGTTATATTTGAAGTTAATAACCGAGAAGCAACTATATTCCAAGTAAATAACGATATCTATGCAACTAATCATGGTGCGGAGATTATAATGAATCTTTCCAATGGATATGGTTTACTTGATGGTGATATCACAATTACTGGTGATTTAACTGTAACTGGTACAACTACAACTATCAATACTACTAATTTAAATGTAGAAGATAATGTAATAGAACTTAACTATGGTGGTTCTGCTACCAATGGTGGTATTTTAGTAAAAGATACTAATGGTACTCTAACAAGTGGTTCTTTATTGTGGGATAGTACAACTGATTCTTGGATTGCAGGTCCTTTAGGTTTTGAAACAAGAATCTTAACCACCGCAGATAATGTAATTACTGATTCAAATATTGATTCTAAGATAAAATTAAAATTAGATAATGATAATGTACATAGTGGTTCTTATTTAGGAACAGCAACTACATCTGATTTAGATGAGGGTATTAATTTATATTATAATGATACTCGTGTAAAGAATAAGTTAAATAACGATAGTGTTATTTCCGGTTCAACCCAAATTACCAACAATAGTGGTATCCTTTCTTCTTCAAATGAAAACTTTACAGATTTTAGTTCATCGGTTGATAGTAGATTTGGTGCACTTTCTACTGATTATAATGATTTACAAAATGTTCCAAGTGGAATTGTATCATCATCAACTCAAATATCAAACTTTAATACTTTCTTAGAAAAAAATAATAATGGTGTAATTAGTGGTTCCGAACAAATTGATGTATATGATATAGATAATTTTATTGTATATTCATCTTCGGTAGATGCAAGAATTGATTTATTAGAGTCATTCTCATCATCTTTAGATGCAGGATTTGTAACTGAAGCAGAATTAAACACTGCAACTCAATCATTAAAAGAATTTGTTGATTTAAAATTAAATAATGATGATGTACATAGTGGTTCTTATTTAGGAACCGCAACTACATCTGATTTAAGTGAAGGTGTTAATTTATATTACAATGATAATCGTGTAAAAACTAAATTAGATGCAGATGGTGTAATTAGTGGTTCTACTTTTACCACATTCTCATCTTCGGTAGATGCAAGAATTGATTTATTAGAATCATTCTCATCATCTTTAGATGCAGGATTTGTAACTGAAGCAGAATTAAACACTGCAACTCAATCATTACAAGATTCTATTGATTTAAAATTAAATATAACATCTTATACAACTGATTCTTCATCGTTTGATAGTAGAATTGATTCGTTAGAAGGAGTAACTTCTGAAAACCCACTAACATTTAGTGATACATCTACTATTGATTTAACAAGAGTAGGTGATACTATTACCGCAGATGTAATTGGTGGGGTAGTTAGTGGTTCTTCTCAAGTAATTGATATATTGAATTCTTTAAATTCATACACATCATCAAATGATACTTTAAATACTACTCAAGATGGTAGATTGGATAGTTTAGAAACATATACTGGTTCAGTTGATTCTTTATATGAAGAAAAAGCATCCTCTACTCATACATTAGTTAGTGGTTCAACCCAAATTACCAACAATAGTGGTATCCTTTCTTCTTCAAATGAAGATTTCACCACATTCTCATCTTCAGTAGATACAAGAATTGATTCATTAGAGGGTGATATTCATACCCACGCTAATAAAGCAAACTTAGATACTATAAATCAAGACCTTTCTACAACATCTAATATAACCTTTGGTGATTTAAATATATTGGGTACCGGTTCATTTGGTACAGATGTAACTATTTATGGTGATTTAACTGTATTGGGTACAGAAACTATAATCAATACTACCAACCTTGCTATTCAAGATAATATGATTTATCTAAATAGTGGTTCAATTGTAACTAATCCAGATTTAGGTTGGTCGGGTAACTATAATGATGGTGTTTATGCTCACGCTGGTATGTTTAGAGATGCATCTGATAATGGTATCTTTAAAATCTACGATGGATATACTCCTGAACCAGAAGGTGATATTGATACTACACATACTTCATTTAACTTAGCAGATTTACGAGTTAATAACTCATATGTTAATAAAATTGATTTTATGGTTGGTGGAATCTCAAGTGGTTCTATTCAATCAATTGGAGATGATTTAGGTATTGTATCTAAAGGAGGTATATCACTTGTAACTTCGGGTGGTGGAGATGGTGTATTAATTGATGCAGCTGGTAACACAACTATTTATGGGCAATTAAATTTACAAGAAGCGCCGGCTGCGGGTTCTACTCCATATGCATTAGTATGGGATAATACCGATGGTGGTGTTAAATATAGAACACTTGGTTCAAATGCATTTAATTCTACTGATTATTTGTCAGTTAATGGTGATAATGTTATTAGTGGTTCATCTCAAGTAGATGTAACCCAAACAACTAATTATAGTTCAATCAATCAATACTCCGATACAAAGGTAAAAACTAAATTAGATGCAGATGGTGTTATAAGTGGTTCGGATTTTACTTCCCCATCACAGGGAACCTTATCTGCGGTAATCAATGGAAATACTCAAAGTGTTGATTTAGGATTACAAACAACAGATGATGTTTCATTTAACACACTTAATATAGATGGTACAACACAATCCACAAATATAACAAGTGGGGCATTAATTGTTGATGGTGGTGTTGGTATTGCAAAAACATTAAATGTGGGTGAAGATATTGTTGCATATGCATCTTCAGATAGAAGATTAAAAGATAATATTTTACCAATTTCTAATCCTTTGCAAAAAATTAACTCAATTGGCGGATATAGTTTTGATTGGAATGTAGAAAAACAACATATTTATAAAGGTAAAGATTACGGAGTTATTGCTCAAGAAATTGAAGAAATTCTACCAGAATTAGTAGATACTCGAGAAAATGGGTATAAAGCTGTAAAATACGATAAATTAGTATCACTTTTAATAGAGGGTATTAAGGAGTTATCAACAGAAGTAGAACAACTAAAACAACAAATTAACAAATAGGGAAATAAGTAAATGGCTCAGATTATCAAATTAAAAAGAAGTCTTGTACAAGGTTCTAAACCAACCACCTCCGATTTATCGGCAGGAGAATTAGCAATTAACGTCTATGACGGTAAAGTATTTCTCCGTAAATCAGGTTCGGTAGATGAAGTACAAGAAGTAATTACTAACGATTATAGTGGTAGTATCACCATAGACGGTGCAATTACCGCTTCCTTCTTCAAGGGAGATGGTTCGCAATTAACAAACATAACAGTTGACCAGGCTGCTACTATTAAATCATCATTTACAGATTCATCAACTTGGGTAGTAACTCATAACTTAGATACTAATACTCCGTTAGTTCAGGTGTATGATATAAATGACTACCAAATCATACCACAAACATTAAGAATTACTGATTCAAATACAGTAACTATCACATTCCCTACTGTAGAAAGTGGACATGTTGTTGTTGGTAAAGGTGGACACATCGTTAGTGGTTCAATCTCTGCAGAGAACATTGATGGATTTGATAACTTAGTAAAAACAAGATTAGATGCTGAAGAAGTAGTAAGTGGTTCAACTCAATTTTTGGGTGATGTTACTGGTACTCCTTTTGCAACTGTTATAGCTTCCGTTGATGGAGGAGATATTTAATAAATTAGTAATAAACAAAAAACAAGGATAAGAAAAAATGATTATACACAGTCCCATAATTTCAGGTTCGTTAACGTTCGCAGATGGTTCTACTTTTACACTACCCGATGGTGGTAATTATAGTGGTTCTTTTAGTGGTTCAATACAAATCTCAGAAGTTCAATCACATTTAATACCAGATACCGCAGTAGCATATGATTTAGGTTCTGAGGCATTCCCATTTAGAGATTTGTACCTAAGTACTGCTTCCATTTGGTTTGGTGATAAAGGAAAGATGTCTTTTGGTAGCACTTCAACAGGATTCTCTATATCGGATGATGAGGGTATAGCTGTACCATTTGTAGCATCTAAACTTAGTTTAGCACCTGCTAATTTTGAACCTATTTCATTCACCTCATTTGGTGGAGGATTTTCAGTAGTAAATACACTTACATCAGAACCTGCACCAGCACAATTCTCTAAGTTTACTCTTAAACAAACAAGTGCTAGTTCAGGTAGTGTTGCTATACCTTCAAATGGTGGGGTTTCTTTCTTGAATGTGGGTGAATCGCAATGTACTTATTACTTTGTTGACAACGTATCTCTCTCTGAAAATTTGAATATTTCATATACAGATTGTAATGGTCAACCTCAAACTGCTAGTATAAATGCCAATACAAACAATCATGAAGTACAGGCACAAGAAGGTAGTATTGTACGAACTGGTGGAAGTGATAATTATAGAATAAAATTAGATAGATATGTAGGTGCAGAAGCATCTCCGATTGAGGTTGCTAAATTAACTGTAACTGGTTCCGCAGGAGGTGGTACAATTGTATCTACCGATTCTGGTATTAAGATAACAACCCCAGAAGATGAAACCCAACCAAAAGAATTACAAACTTCGGGATTAACATTAACTAATGATTCTGGTGTTGCTGGAACAAAAGTTACTGCTAATGCTGGAACTGGTCAAGTATCTTTTACTGATTTATTTGATAATTCTGTTGGTATTGTAGCTGAACAAGTAACTATACCACCTGCAAGCGGTTCTTCATCAACTACAACAACTGTTATTAGACAAAAAGAGACTGCCGATGGTGGTGGTGTTTCTTTCTTTGAAGTTGGTAGTTCTCAATGTGCTAGATATAGAATAATAAACCATTCTACACAACAAAATTTATTTTTCAACTATACTGATTGTGATGGTAACCCTGTATCAAGTGCTCAGATTTTAACATCTACAAGTGATATTGTTACTATGCAAATGGGTTCTTTCCAAAGAACTGGTGGTGGCAGTGACCATTACGATATTAAATTACTTGATTACGTTAACGCAGATTACGCTGTTGCTGAAATTAAACAATTAGAAATAAGTACGACTGGTTCTTCTGATAATATTGTTATACGTCTTGATAATGATGTGGTAGATGGTACACCAAAACTAATACTTAATGTAAGTGGCTCTGATGATCCCGCAGAACTTCAAACAGGTAATATAATAGTATCTGGTTCAAACGGAACTTCTACAATTACAAATGACTTACCAGGTGAAGGACTCGCTGTAACAGATGCAACTGGTTCTCTTACTCCAGTTAAAGCAAAAACATTTGAACTTGAGGACCCTGATAGTGGTGATATAATTACACTTAGTGTATCAAGTGGTTCATTAAACACTACTGCTACTAACTCAAGTGGTTCTACTATTGCTAACCCAAAATCTAATTTAAGTGGTTCATTCACGGGTTCATTCGGGTTAACTGGTGATATTACATCAGAAGCTGATTGTGTAAAAATTGGTACAGAATTAAATCCAATATGCGATATATATGCTACACGTATTACTGGTTCATTAAGTGGTACTGTAAATGGAATTAACATTGTTGATGTAAAAGCAAATGTTGATGCAATCTTATCTGGCTCTGCTGCTGATAAAGATTCATTCGCAGAGATTGTAAGTTTAATAAACTCAGTAGATACGACTAACGACTCGGTATTTGCTGGATTTGTAACTTCTTCAAATGCTGCACAAGGTGTTCAAGATGGTAGGTTAACTGCGTTGGAAGCCGCTAGTGGTTCTATTATATCCGATTTATCTTCACACGAAGGTAGAACAGATAATCCACACTCTGTTACCGCTACTCAAGTTGGTTTAGGAAATGTAGATAATACATCAGATACTAACAAACCAGTTTCAACTGCACAACAAACCGCATTAGATGCTAAATTAAATATTAATGATGATGGTGTAATTAGTGGTTCTTCTCAAGTAGATATTATAAATACAAGTGGATTTACTGTATTTTCTGGTTCATTAAAAGCAACTGATGATTCACTTACTAATAGAATTGGTGAGTTGGAATCATTCTCTTCTTCATTGGATGCAGGATTTGTAACTGAAGCAGAATTAACTTCATTATCATCTTCAATAAAATTTACTACGGATTTTCATGATGGTAGATTAGATGATTTAGAATCATTCTCTTCTTCATTGGATGCAGGATTTGTAACTGAAGGAGAATTATCGAATCTATCTGGTTCAATTAACTCCACAATTAATGCATTAACTACATCTGATATTGGTGAAGGTAGTAACTTATACTATACTGATACACGAGTTAAAACTAAATTAGATGCAGATGGTGTAATTAGTGGTTCATCTCAGATAACCATTACAGAATCTCAAATTTCTGATTTAGTTCATTATACAGATTCTGATGTTAAATTGAAACTAGATGCAGATGGTGTAATTAGTGGTTCATCTCAAATATCTTATGTTGGATTATCAAATATCCCAAGTGGAATTGTTAGTGGTTCATCTCAAATTGATATAACTGCAACTACGAACTACTCAACTGTATCTTCTCACATTTCATCTACTTCTAACCCACATAGTGTAACTGCTACTCAAGTTGGTTTAGGAAATGTAACAAATGAGAGTAAAACTACAATGTTTAACAACTCTACATTAACCGGAACAACTACCGTTGATAGTATTAGTTTTGATTCTGGATCTATAACCACCGATAGTGGTGATTTAGGAATTGTTGCACAGGGTGGAATATCCCTCGTAACCTCAGGTGGTGGTGATGGTGTATTGATAGATGCTAATGGTAACACTACTATTTATGGTGCACTTGCATTAGAATCTATTCCTCTATCTTCAGCTTCAACCAATATCTTAGTAGCTGGAGCAGGAAATGTTGTTTCATACAGAACTCTTGGTTCAAATGCATTTACATCTGATACTTACGCTCTTGATTCAGCATTAACTACTGAGAAAAATAGAATTGATGCAATCTTAACGGGTTCACAAGCAGATAAAGATTCATTTGCTGAAATCGTAACCTTGATTAACTCAGTTGATACAAGTAACGATTCTGCATTCGCTGGATTTGTAACTTCATCAAACGCTGCACAATCAGTACAAGATGGTAGATTAGATGCATTAGAAATAGAAACTGGTTCATTAAGTACTTCGATATCTAATCATATTGCTGATACTAATAACCCACATTCTGTTACTAAAGCACAAGTTGGTTTAGGAAATGTAGAAAATACGGCATTATCAACTTATACTGGTAATGGTGGAGCATTGGATAATCAATATATAACTAATGGCGCTGGATATACAACTTATACATCTAACCAAGCAACTGACACAACATCGAATGTAACGTTCGGTACTGTATCTGCTACGGGTGATGTTATTGCATACGCATCTTCTGATAAGAGATTAAAAGATAACATCGTAAACATTGAAAACCCAATTGAAAAAGTTCAGAAATTGAATGGTGTAACTTGGGATTGGAACTCTAACGCTGATGAATTACAACAATCTTTACCAAATGTAGGGGTTATTGCTCAAGAAGTTGAAGAAGTGTTCCCACAATTAGTTCACGATAGAGAGAATGGATATAAAGGTGTAGATTACGCTAAATTAACCGGTCTTTTAATCGAAGCTGTTAAAGAACAACAAAAACAAATCGAGGAATTAAAATCCAAATTAGGATAATACTCAAATAAAGGTAGATTTACCCTCCCCATTTCATATAAGTGGGGAGGTTTAAATCCTTATATAAGGATTTTTTTATTTCATATAATTATAATAAACTAAAATAGAAGTCATATATATGGCACAGGTAGTAAAACTAAAGAGAACCTCCGTACAAGGTAAAATACCGCTAACATCCAATCTCGAATTGGGGGAATTAGCAATCAATACCTACGATGGTAGAATATTTTTTGAAAAAGATGATGGTACATTATCCATTCAAGAAATTTTAACCACAAATTCAACAGTAAGTGGTTCCTTAACACTACAAGGCCAAATATCAGCATCTTCATTAAACATTTCAGGTAATACTACCATTGATGGTAACCTAACTATTGGTGGTAACCTAACCATTGGTGATTCAGATACTGATTCAGTTTCATTCAGCTCAGATATATCCTCATCATTTTTACCAGATTCCAATTTAGAGTTTGACTTAGGTTCAGATATTAAAAAATGGAATAATTTATACGTAGGAACTGCTTCAGCAGATTTTTTCGTTGGTGATGGTAGTGGATTAACAAACTTACAAGTATCATCAAGTATTGTAGAATCAACAACTGTAACTTCTTCATTTGATTCACAAACTTCAGTTGTGGTAAATCACAATTTTGATTCAAGAAATATAATAGTATCTGTATATGATGATTTGTACGAACAAATCATACCACAATCGGTAGTACTTACTGATAATGATAATGTTACTATTACATTCCCTTCAGTAGAAAGTGGTATTGTAGTAGTTGCTAAAGGTGGTCATATCATATCTTCAGATGCTCTAACAACATATCGTGTAGATGTTAGTGGTAATTCATCTTACGTAGTTTCTCATTCCTTAGATGAGAGTTATCCATTCGTACAAGCATGGAATACTGATACCAATAAGATGGAAGTTCCATCTGAAATAGAAACCACCTCAAATAATTCATTAACTGTTATGTTCTCCTCGAACTTTTCCGGAAAGATTATTGTGAAAAAATAAAAATATGTACGATGTTTATTATACTACTGGTGGAGGACCTTGGGTAAACGCGGGAACCGATACTTGGGTTAATATTTGGTTAGAAGAAATTGCACCAAAATTAAAAGTAAAACCAGTACTTCTTATACACAGAAACAAACCTAACAATTTTAGAGATTATGATTACCAATTTCCAATAGAAGCGCATTGGCATGGTGATGATATTAAAAAATTTGAAAAAATAATAAAAGATTGTAGAAGAATTCACATCCTTCACGGTCACTACAAACCAATGGGTGTAATTGAAGATAATAAAAAGAAAATATTTTCAAATGTTTTACATAATTCAGTAGACCATATTTTAAAATCTCAATTAGGAACTGATGCATCGTTTGCACATCATCCTTATATTGATTCTGGTTGGGAGCAAAACGTAAATAAATGGGCAAAACACTCTATTTGGGTTGGATTATATGATATCAGATATAAAAATAAAAATATACCTAACTTTTATGAGTTTAAGCAAAATAAACCCTTATTTGATTCAAATAACTTAGGATTTGCTGCAAGAAGTGAAGGAAGAAAAAACCCACATTTCTTAGATGGTAAAAAAGCATATGTTTTTACAGATTCTGTTGAATTTAATGGTGTATGGAAACAAGGTTTAAAAATGGATACACGTAAAATGAGAATATATCATTTTAAAGCAGAATTTGCTGAAAAATTTTATGATATGGACTGGGGAATATCCCATTCTTGTTTTACTAACGAACCATTTGGTTATTCTATATTCCAAGCAGTTGATTGGGGAAAATTACCAATTTTACATACGTCTTGGTGTAAAGATTTTGAATATCCATATCGAGCTTCATTCAAAAATGATTTCGATTATATTTATAAAGAGTTACAACAAACCCCCTACGAAGAAAAAAATCGGTATTTTTTATCATTAAAAGAATATATGGTTAAAAATTTTACTGATAAAGATAGATGGGTAAGGGAACTACTTAATATTTATAATGTATAGGAAAGTATTATGGCAACAAATTTATCATTAGCAAACCTCAGAGATTCATCAGCAGCAACTACGGCAGCAATTTCAGATGTAATGGGTTCTACTCCATCTGCAGGTTCAAACATTAGTTTTTCATCGTTCGCAATCACTTCGGTTGGTTCAATCAGCGGTTTCACCTATGGTGTAGAAAATACCTCTGAAAATTACACACTATCTTTTAGTGGAGCGGGTGGAAATCATGATGCTAGATTGGCTAGTTATGCACCAAATTTTACTTGGTCAGTTGCAGCTGGAACAACAATTAGTATTGGTGGTTCTCAAAATAAGACAGCAACGATAACATTCTCCGATAGAGCAAATACGGATACTAGATTAGCTGTTGCTTCAAACACATTACGAGTATCTTATAGTGAACCATTTAACCTTAATAATGGTGATGCAACTGGATTAGGAACAAATAAAGATAAAACTATATATGCAGTTGATTCTTACGATGGTAACTCAGCAGCATTATGTTTAACAGCAGATTCACCAATCCTTTTATCGGATGGTCAAATCATAGATGCGGGGGATTTGGAAGAAGGTGATATCTTAAAAGGTTATTCATTATCTGGATTAGGACAAGATTCTGATAGTGATTTCTTAAAATGGTCATCTTCAGAATTAGGTGAAGTATCTAAAGATGTTGTTGTAACCAATCTTACATATTCATTCGCATCAAGATATTATAATGTAAATGATGGTGAAATTACAGGAACAGCAGACCACCCAATGTTGGTAAAGGATTCAGTAGATGGTTTATATAGATTTAAGGAATTACACAACTTAGTAGTTGGTGATAAACTGATTAAACAAGATGGTAGTTCATTACTTGAAGTGGATGTAACATCTGTTACCTCAACTGATAGTACGGTGGAAATTGTTTCCATTGATGTGGAACAGGAAGATACTTACTTAGTAAATGGGTATATTACTCATAATAAAGGTGGTAATACTTTTAGTGATTTCGCTGGACCTTCTGCACCAACTATTACATACAACAACCCAGCTGGGGCACAAAACTCTAACTTGAGTTGGACAACACCAACTGCAACGGGTACTACTGGTGTAACTGATTATGATTTGGATGTTGATAATAACTCTAATTTCTCATCACCAGATGGAACTCACTCAGGAACATTTAGTGGAAACTCACTTAATGTATCTGGTCTTTCAACTGGTACTTGGTATGCTAGAGTAAGAGCAAGAGAAATGGGTGTATATGGTCCTTGGTCATCTACATTAACATTCTCTCATACATTTGAAAACTAATAAGTAAAAATAAATTTTACGTTTGGGATAAATCCATATATTTATATATATATAACATTAACAAACACAAAATATTAAATTAAAAAGTTATGGCGGAAGCAATTAAATTTACGGAAGAAGAAGTAAATTCAATCAATCAACTAAGACAAGATGTAGCAAGTGTGTTTACACAATTAGGACAAGTTGCTATTGAAAAGAAAAGAAGAATTACTGAAATTGAGGGAGTTGAATCTCAATTGTTACAAAAACATTCGGATTTACAACAACAAGAACAAGAATTGTTCAATGGTTTGAATGAAAAATATGGAGACGGAAATTACGACCCTACAACAGGTGAGTTTACCCCAACTCCAAAAGAAGATACTAAAGAGTAACTTTATTCTTCAGTATCTTTCATTATACTTATATAAGAGTATTATTATACAAAAATATTAACAAGGAGTAATAAAACATGGCAGAAAAGATTGTATCACCTGGTGTATTTACAAGAGAGAATGACCTTTCTTTCTTATCACAAGGGATTGGAGAAATCGGAGCAGCAATAATTGGACCATTCCATAAAGGACCTGCATTCGTACCAACCGTAGTAAACACCCAATCAGAATTTGAATCAATATTCGGTACACCGAATGGTGATTTCTACACGGGATATACCGTACAAAACTATTTAAGAGAAGCTGGAACAGTAACTATCGTTCGTGTTGGACACGTTGGTGGTTATTCTCACGTTGACCCAATTGCTATTAAAGTAAGTGGTTCAAGTGGTATTCAAGTTGTTGGTACTCTTAATGTAACTCACAATGGTGATGAATCAGTTGGTTTGCCTGATACTATTATCGATTCTCAACCATCTGCTTCCGCATTCTCTATTTCAGGTTCTGAATTAGGAACTGAAGTATCTGCATCTATCTTACCATCTGCTGGTAATGATTTATCAGATGTATTTGGTGAGAATGCTAGAGGTTCTAAAAATGCTTATGTTTACAATTACTATGAATCAGCAGCAACTAATCAATCTGATGAACTTACTGCAGGAGGACAAGTAATTTTAGAAACAATGCCAGAGCAAGATTTTGGTTATGATATCCAACATGCATCTACTCCTTGGATTCAATCACAACTAATTTCAGGTGAGAGAAGTAACTTATTCAAATTACACACTCTTGGTGATGGTTCAAACTATAACAAAGAATATAAAGTATCTATCTTTAATGTAAAAGCAGCAGGAGAGACTAACTCTACTGACTACGCTACATTCTCATTAATGATTAGAGGATATTCTGATACTGATAGAAGAAAATCTGTATTAGAAACTTACAATAACTTAACGATGGACCCTGCTTCACCAAACTATATCAAAAAGATTATTGGTGATATGAATGTTACTATTGATGCAAATGGTAAACAAACATTAAATGGTGATTATCAAAACCGTTCTCAATTCGTACGAGTTGAAACGGTTGAAGAAGGTTCATTCCCAATCACAGCAGGACCTTTTGGACATGAAGCTTATGCTAATACAATATTAGTTGCTGATGAAACTGAAGTACCTGCAGTAGTATTCTCAACAAATTCAGATGATAACACTGCTTCATCTGCTACATCATTTAGTGGTATTGATTTAGAAACTACTTTAGTTAAGATTGATAACTCACATTACCTTAAACCAATTCCTGATGGAGCTGGTGTAGGTTCTAACGTTGCATTCGCATTCGATTCTGGTGAATTATCTTATGAATTAACCGGTTCTGATTCTGCAGATGTAAATAAAAGACAATTTACAGTAGGATTCCAAGGTGGATTCGATGGTGTATCTCCGACCGTATCTATTGATAAAGGTTCTGATATGGCAGTTGGGAACTCCCAAGGATTTGATTTATCCACTTCAACCGCTAGTGGTTCAGTTGCATATGTAAAAGCAATTGCTTCTGTATCTAATCCAGATGATTTTGATATTAACTTAGTATCGGTACCGGGTGTAATTAGACAGTATCATTCTTATGTATTTGATAAAGTAACTGATATGGTTGAATCTCGTGAAGATGCATTCTTCATTGGTGATGTAGTTGGTGTAGATAGTACTATAACTGATGCAATAGAACAAGGTAATAATGTAGATTCTAACTATGTTGGAACTTACTACCCATGGGTTAAAACAATCGATTCAAGAACAAATAAACTAACTTCAGTTCCACCATCGGTATTGATGCCAGGAATCTACGCTTCTAACGATGCAGTTGCAGCTGAATGGTTTGCACCAGCAGGTTTAAATAGAGGTGGAGTTGTAGGAGCAGTTTCTGTTCTAAACAGATTAACTCACGCTGAAAGAGATACACTATATGAAGGTAAGATTAACCCAATCGCGCAATTTCCTGGAGAAGGTATCGTTGCATTCGGACAAAAAACCTTACAAGATAGAGCATCTGCACTTGATAGAATCAATGTTCGTAGATTGTTGATTAAAGTTAAGAAATACATCGCATCTACATCAAGATACCTTGTATTCGAACAAAATACGGCAACAACTCGTTCTAAATTCTTGAATACTGTTAATCCTTATTTAGAAGGAATCCAACAAAGACAAGGTTTATACTCGTTTAGAGTAGTAATGGATGAATCTAACAACACACCAGATGTAATTGATAGAAACATCTTGGCAGGGGCTATTTACTTACAACCTACTAAGACTGCTGAATTCATTGTAATTGATTTCAACATTCTACCGACTGGGGCTAGTTTCACCGCATAATTAAAAAAATAAAAAAACTATATTTATTAGTATAATAGGAGAATAAACAAAATGGCAGAAGTATTAGAATTTAACGATATGTTCTACACGAACTTCGAACCGAAGATGAAGAACAGATACATCATGGAAATTGATGGTATCCAATCTTATCTTATCAAGGCTGCAAACAGACCTTCAATTACGTTCGAAAAGGTAACACTTGACCACATTAATGTTAAAAGACAATTAAAAGGTAAAGGTGAGTGGCAAGATATCGAAATTACATTATTTGACCCAATTGTTCCAAGTGGAGCACAGCAGGTGATGGAGTGGATTAGAACCTCTCATGAATCTTTAACTGGTAGAGATGGATATGCGGATTTTTACAAAAAAGATGTAGATATCTATATGTTAGGACCAGTTGGTGATAAAATTGAAAATTGGAAAATCAAAGGAGCATTTATCCAATCAGCAAACTTTGGTAGTTTAGAATGGGCAAGTGCAACTGATGTAGCTGAAATTACTTTAACTTTATCTTACGATTACGCAGTTTTAGAATACTAATACTCCTCAATACTAAATATTTTTAAAAGGGTTCTCTTTGTGAGAATCCTTTTTTTTTCAACTTTTTTTAAATTATATATTTATATACAAACAAATTAAATAAAAGTTTATGGTGAATCATGATTTTCCAACGGAAGTAATCGAACTTCCATCACAGGGTAAAGTTTATCCAGAAGGACACCCATTATCAAAGGGCACAATTGAAATCAAGTATATGACTGCAAAAGAAGAAGATATACTTGCATCTCAAAATTTGATAAGAAAGGGGGTGGTACTTGATAAGTTATTCGAATCTGTGGTTGTAGAGCCTGGATTAGATATTGGTGATATTTTTATCGGTGATAAAAATGCAATCTTACTTGCAACTCGTGTATTAGGATATGGTGCAGATTATCAAGTAGAAGTAACTGACCCGTTTACATTAGAACAACAAAAAGTAACAATAGATTTATCTAAAATTCAAATAAAGGAAATGGATACATCTATTCTCAACTCAGATAATTTATATGAACTAGAACTACCTGTTTCAAAGAAAAAAATTAAAATAAAATTACTTACTCATAAAGATGAAATAAGTATCAATGCTGATATTCAAGCAATGAATAGATTGGCTAAAGGTAAAGATATTGTTTCTCAAGATGTATCAACTCGTTTAAGATATATGATACAAGAGGTTGATGGTAACACGGAACGAGGATTTATCAACAAATGGGTACAAAATAATTTACTTGCAAGGGATAGTAAAGCAATTAGAAACTTTGTGAAAGAAATTTCACCTGATTTGGATTTAAAATATGAGTTCACATCAGAAATAACTGGTGAAACGGAGGCACTTGATATCCCATTTGGGGTAGGGTTTTTTTACCCTACCGAGTGATTATAGTATTCAACTCCATTCTCAGATATGGGAAATGGTTAATTATGGAAATGGGTTTACGTGGTCTGAAGTTTATACGATGCCAATCCATTGGAGAAAGTTTTATTTTAAGAAACTTTTAGATGCTAAGAAAAAAGAAAAAGATGAATATGATAAACAAAATCGTTCATCTTCTTCAAAAGGACCTGGTGTAAGAGTGAGGAAGTAATTTCCTCACTTTTTTTTTACCCTATATTTATAGTAGTATAAAACTATAAAGGAGAAACTCCCTATGTCAAAAGAAAAGATAAATGAAGGATTATTTGGTTCTGCCAAAAGGTTTTCTGATGCATTTTTTGATGGATTAAAATCAAATGTAACTAATAATGCATTGAAAAAAGCAAAAAGTAGAAAAGATATACCAGTTCCTATTGTTAAAAAAATGGAAGAATTGGATAAGGCAGCCAAAGAATTGGAAAAGATGTTAAAAGACTTAGAATAGGAATTTTATAAATGGCACTCTCTCAAGCAGAAATAAATAAACTATTACGTGATGCTAACACGATAAAAAATGATGCAAAAAAGATACTCGATGATGAGGTCAAACGAACGGGTGCACTTGCAGATGAGATTAAAAAATCAAATTCCGCATACAAAGAAAAGGTAAAATTATTAAGAGAAATAAACCAACAAATCCAAAGTTCTCGTACCATAAGTAAAGAACAGATTTCTGATTTAATGCAACAAGAGCAATCTTTAAAAGGATTGACAGGTATTCAGTCATCATTTGTTGATTCTGAAAGAAAACGATTAGAGTATTCCAGAAATGGGTTAGATATGTACCCTACTACTGAAGCTAAATTATCAAGTATAGCTTCTTTAAATCAAGAATTATTAGGATTATCAGCAGAAGATGTAATATCAAGAGCAGAAATTATCAGACAGATAGAATCTCAAATGGGTTCTATGAAAAATCTTGGTAAAGATGCTCAGTATCTATTGGATATAGAAAAGGATAAATTTGAAACTGCTAAAAACATATCTGCCTTAACTGAAGGTGAACAACAACAATTAGAAAAACAAATATCTGCTTATAAATCAATTAAAGATACAATTGGTGGTGTTCTTGATACTGCATCTGCGTTATCTAAAACCGTAGGTGGTGTAGTAGGTTCATTGATAGTAGGCGCCGGTCATATTACTGAAGCTCTTGGTAAAACTACTCGTGAAATAGGTGGTTTTGTTGGTGGGTTAACTGGTGCAACTTCACAAGTTACCTTATTAGGAACTATATTTCCAAATGCATTAGATTCTGCTAAAGGGTTACAAAGTGAATTTGGTGGTATAGAACAACTTTCTTTCAGAACTAAGTTAAATACCTCTCTAATGGCTACTAATATGGGTATTAGTGGTCAAGAAGCAGCACAACTCACTGCTAATTTTGCAAGATTAAATGGTGGTTCTATTGAAACCGCACAAAATCTCGCCGAATCTACCAAACAATTGGCAAAAGCAAATGGATTAATGCCATCTGTGATTATGGCTGATGTAGCTAGTTCAACAAAAGCATTCGCTGAATATGGTGCACAGGGAGGACAGAATATAGGAGAAGCAGCAGTAGCTGCAGCTAAACTTGGGGTAAATATGGGTACCCTAACAAATGTAACTGATAACCTATTAGATTTTGAATCTTCAATTACCAAAGAATTGGAATTAGGTGCAATGTTGGGCAGAAATATTAATCTTAACAAAGCAAGACAATTAGCATATGAGGGAAAGATAGGTGCATCTGTAAAAGAAGCACTGAATCAAATGGGTGGTATTGAGGCATTTAACAGAATGGATATTTTCCAAAAACGTCAAGCAGCAGCTGCGTTGGGATTATCTACCGAAGAACTTCAAAAAATGGCATCCAATATGGATAAGTTAAATGATGATGGTACCATACAACTATCTACATTTGATTCTATGAAAGAATCACTTACCGCTTTTGCAACTGGGCCTCTTGGTTCTACTCTTAAAGGATTTGGTTCAATGGTAATTGCAACAGGCCAGATGAATACGGGGTTAAAAGCAATGGGAACTTCTATTGGTGGAGTTGTTAAAAGTATATGGAGAGGTTTAAAGGGGTTGGTAATGTGGCCAATAAATCTGGCAAAAGCAGCTGCTATTAGAGTGGGTGGTAGTATGGGTATTGGTAGAAACGTTGGTGCAGCAAAACCACCTCCATTACCTGATGTAGGCAAAACAACCGATACAATATCAAAGGTAAAATCGCCAAAGGCTGGAATTGGAAAATCATTAAAATCTCTTGCAGGTGGATTAAAAGCAATGGGTACTCCACAAGTTTTATTTGGTGCACTTAACTTATTACCAACTGCTTTAGGATTTGCGGCAATGACTCTTGGAGCTATTGGATTAACTGCAGTTGCATTAGGTGGTTCTGCTGCAGGTATTGGATTAAGTGGACTTGCGGTAGGTTTATCAGCATTAGGTGCAGCAGCACCTGTTGGTATAGTTGGGGTTGGGTTATTAGCAGCACTTGGTGTTGCGTTAATACCATTAACTTACGGATTATCTCTACTATCACCATTATTAGAATCGTTTGGAACGATAATAACGAGTGTTTTTAGTGGAGTTGGAACTATTATAGACCATGTAACTACAAGTATTGTAACTTTAATGGATAATATTACATTAGAAAAAGTTGCATCGATTGGATTATTATCTCTTGCATTCATGGGATTAGCAAGTTCGTTATATTTGTTAGGTTCTGCTGGTTTATTTGCTCTACCTACCTTATTAGGTATTGCTGCCGCATCTGCAGGAATTGCTATTGTAGCTGAATTATTTGGTTTAGGGGGGCAGAATGGTGGTGAAGAAGCTAGTGGTTTGGAAGATGGTAGTTTATCAGATTATCAAACACAAATGTTAGAACAAATGAAACTATTGATTGCAGCTACCTCAGCACCAAAAGATTTCATAATAGATGGCCAGAAATTTGGTAAATATGTGACTAAAAATCAAAGAAGAGATACAACTAATAACTTCCAAGTAGGATAGGGATAGAATAAAATGGGAAAGACACTCTTAGAACTATTTAAAGGTTCACCACAAGATAAAGCAGTTAAATCTGATACCGAAACACTCATCGAACAAGAAGTGAGTGGAATTCGTGTTAAATCACTTGTAGAGCTAAATAATCCTCTTATCTATGGTAATGAAGCAACTCGTATTGCACTCCGCTCAACTCCTTTATTGGAAGATATTAAATCCAACGCTAATGGTGGAACTGCAGCTGGTGGTTTAATTGGTGGAAAAATAAATCAAGCAAGAGATTTTGTTAATTCTACTATTGGTATACCCGAAACCCAAACCCCCTCGAGATTAGTTGATAAAATCGATGGAACCGCATCTAATGATAATCCATCTAAATCAATGCAAAAAAGATTGGATAAATTTGCTGAAAGAAATCCAAATCAGGTTAAAAACCCACATTCACAGATTCCAATTACTAAAGATATAATTGGCTCAAATGGTACGGAATTTGGGAAGTTTTTAAAACAATCGGGTGGTGGTAATCCAAAGACAATTGGTAAACAAGCACTTGGTAGTGGTATTGGTGTTGCAAAAGATAAACTAAGAGGTGTTTTATTTGGAGAAGGTCAAGAATCAGGAACTGCCAATGGTAATAAAGATTTTAAAGTAAATTATACAAGTAATGATAGAACGTATACTGATGTAAATAAATCCAAAAAATTAACACCCGATGAAAATAGTAGTGTACAAAAAGATTTAGAAGGAACTAAACTTGATTTATCATTAGTTTCTCCCATATATGGGACAGAACGAAAAGAAAGTATTGGTAGATTTGGTAAATCTGAATACGCATTTCAACAATTAAACGATTCAAACGGAAATCCTATATGGAATCAACCACAATCTAACTACGACCCATCGAATAGATATTCTTCTAACATAAATAACGAAGGTGTTGTTACACCATCACCCATCTCAACAAATAGTTTAGAAACTAAATATGGGATTGGTTCAAAAAATGATAAGTTAAATCAGTTATCTATAACTGATATTGAAAAATATACAATAGATGAGTATGGTAATCTTAAAGATGGTGATACTACCATAGCTAAAGATTTAATTCCATTTAATATTGGTAAAAGGGGTCAAACTAAAATACCATTTAGAGCAACTGTAACCGGAATTACAGAAAATGTATCTCCAACTTGGAACTCTAATAAATTTTTAGGAAATCCATTTAACTTCTACACTTATTCAGGAATAGAACGTAGTGTATCTTTCAATTTTAAGATATTTTGTATGTCTCCTACTGAATTATTAAACAATTGGGAAAAAATACAATTTTTAACTAAATTAACTTACCCAGCTATAAATTCTAATAATTTAGTAAATCCGCCTATTATCCAATTTAAATTGGGTGATGTATATCATGATAAAGATGGATTTATTGAATCTTTAACATATACTGTACCTGATAATTCTAATTGGGAAACTAATGGGAAAGTTGGATACTTACCAAAATTAATAGATGTTGCTATTGGTATTAAATTTATCGAAACACCCTCTTCTATGACAAATTTATATGGGTATAAGTTATCAAAAGAGGCACAACAAGCAAATAAAGAAGCATTAGAAAATAGAGGAAATTTTTCGGAAAATGAAAGAATAAACTCAAATGGTACAGTTAATAAAGTAGAAGCTTTAGCAGTGCCCGATTCACGTGGATTGGTTAAATTACCTACTACAAGTATAACTGATTCAAAACCAAAAGTATTAAAAGGATTGGGGGGATTGAAAACATCAATTAAACCACCTGTACTTGCTGAACTAGGTATAACTCCAGTGATTAGTAATCAATCTGAAGGTGTAGATAATTTAAAAGGTAAAACTCCATTAGAGGCTTCTAAGGAAGTTCAAAATAAAAATGGATTAACTGACGCTCAATCCATTGCATTAACGCGTGCTCAACAATTTGATTCCAATATAACATTAGTACCAAAATCAAGCATACCTCCATTATTTAAAATTGTAAATGAATCTCCTGGTGATGTTTTTATGAAAGCACCTGCAAATGAAGAACATCCAGAAGATGGGTATGCTATCTTAAAAACCGATGGAACACATAAACAACTTATAGAAATTAAAACTCGTTATCAAAAAAGTATAGGATTATAATATGGCAAGTAGATACGAAAGAAATGATAGAAAAAAATTAAATGATGGTAGAGTTGTTTATCGTGCTAAACGATATCCGAATATTCCTAAATCTAACAATGATATATATATTGTTACTCAGGGGGGTGATAGATTAGATACTCTTGCTAATGATTTTTATAGTGATTCATCGTTATGGTGGATTATTGCTTCAGCTAACAATATACACGATGCTTCGTTCGCAGTTGCTGATGGTACAACTTTAAGGATACCTGAAAACTATACCCAAATAATTTCAAATTTTAATAAATAAACGTTATGAGTGGATTTCCTAATTTATCCAATATAGATTCTACAATCACACAGGTAATATTAGATAGAGCAGGCGATAATTTAGCCGTATCATCTTTACAACCTTGGTTTCGTGGAATCTCTATGGTAGGGGGTGGGTTGATAATAGAGTCCTTAACCTCCGATGATAATATGGATACTCGATACGGAATGGGTAGTAGTTCGGGTCGAATTGGAAAATTTGCTGATAATAAAACATCCTATTACGCTAAAGAAGATGTAAGACAAGGTAGACCCTCACCGACAATTACATCTGTAAGTGTACAAAATGGTTCAGAGGGATTAACTCGTAAATGTAAATTTACTATAAAATGTTATACTAAAGGACAGGCAACTGCTCTTACAAATCACTTCTTAGAACCAGGATATTATGCTTTAATTGAATGGGGATTTAATACTTCAAAATCATACCAACAAAGAGCGGGTGCAGGTGGTGCGGTTACTATATGTGATTTAATTCAATACCAAAACTTATCAGTATTGAAAGATAAACGGGCATCATCACAAGGAACATATGATGCATTTTTAGGAGTTGTCACTGGTGGTCAAATGAATTATGCAGATGATGAAACTTTTGATATTCAAGTTGAATTAACTTCTCAAGGAGAACTTCCATCGTATTTGTCAAATCATAAAGGGGTTCTTATAGATACACAGCAAGCGGCAAGTGGTATAAAATTTTCTCCAAAACAAATAGAAGATGCGGTTGATGATAGAGATAATATTGGTAAATCTCTATTCATGCAAATGTATAATAAATTACCTCTTGCAAAACAAATCGGTAACATTAAAAATTTAATAGATAATCCAAAATGGAGTAATCCTGCTAACTTCATTAATATGGATGATTATCTTAGGGAAGATTATACATCAAACTTAAAGAAAACAAATATAAAAAGTGATGGAAAGGATTTAAATCTAAAAGTCCCTAATGATACACCACTTTTATCTTCAGATAGTTTTATACGATTTGAACTTGCGTATGAAATTCTTAAAACAACTGCCATAGCTAAAAAAGTTGATACTGGATGTGGTGATTATGTAATAAATACACCAGAGGGCAGGAGAAATTTAAAATTAAGAACAATAGAAGATATTGATATATCCGAAACAAAGTGTAGAGCTCACAAACACATATTTTCAACCAATAAATCTAAATTATACATACCAAATAAATTTCTACCTGATTTTGGAATTACAGAGGCTTTATCTGCTACTCCTTCGGGTTATCGATTAGAATTTCCTGCGGATGGTATTTTTGATGAAAATAAATTTATAGATGGTCATGCAACCACCGGCGCTCAACAAGGTACTCAGGTAGAAAAAGAATTTTATTTTCCAAGATTAGAAGATAGTGAAGAATTATCTTTTCCATGGGATGATACTATAACAACCACTAAAGGACTTAAATATCAATATGGGTATTTAAAAGATTTATACATTAATTTTGAATTTTTCATAGAGTGTATGGAAAAAAGTGGATTTGTAATGTATGAGGTGATGTTAGATATTTTAAATGGATTTTCATCATCCGTAAATTTATATTGGGATTTCCAAATAATTTCAGCAGGTTCTAAATCTGATGGAAATGAAATTATGAGAGTAGTTGATAAAACCTTTCTTGGATTAAGTAAAGGTGCAACTAAGAGAGATGATGATGGTATACCAAACATAGTTACTACTCGATTCCAATCGCAAGGAGTAAAAACGCCATTTTTATCGGTAGATTTTTCAATGGATATACCAAAAGAAGTTGCAAATATGGTAATTGCTCAAAGAAACGATACATCATCTAAAAATGCAGATGGTGGTTCTACTGCAAATGCAAGTGATTCACCTGGTAGTTCTTTGGAAAAGCAACCTATTAACTTTGATAGTAATATATTTTCATCACAACCATGTCCCATTGCTCAATCACTTGATAGTATTAGTAGGTTACTTACTGATAGTGATAAAGATATTGCTAAAGCTAGAGATTCTGCATCTGCTGCACAAGCTATAACAGATTCTGAAAATTCAAGTTTTGGTGATTGGAGTGATACTAAACAATACGCTAAAGATGCATGGAACGCAGTTAGTACTAATGTATCAATAGGTTTCAATACAATTGGAGAAGGTACCGGATTATGGGAATCTAGTGAAAAAGAAGAAATTAGAAATACTAATTATGATTACTTTATGTCAAAGGCTGGGGTATTTCCACGTGGAATTGATAGGAGTGATGTAATGAGAGCAGATACTGGTTTTTGGTCAAATATTGAAGCAGCGTTTACATCCGATGAACAACAAGGTATTAGTAAAGTATTGTGGGTTGGTACATACGATGACCCATTATTATTAAAACAATTTGAACTATCTGATTTTAAAAAATCTAAAAAGGATGGTGAGGATGCACATTCTTTGAATCCTGTCTTATTACCAATAAAATTTAATTTTACTATTCATGGTGTTAGTGGATTAAAAGTGGGTGATATATTTACAATAACCGATTTACCTGCCAAATATGCAAATAGAGTATTTCAAATAACTCAAGTTGAACATGAAGTTTCTGATATTTGGATTACAAGTGTTGAATCTCAAATGAGGAATGTGTAGTATGAATATTATAGACCAATATAAAAAATTAAGAAAACCAGATTTACTACCAGGTACGGTTAAAATAAAATCATCTCTACCAACCCCAACTGATATTGATTATAGTAGAGGATATATTATTAGATATTTTGTTAGAAAGGCAAATGATAATAGTTCTCCTATATACGAAATATCTTCTAACACATATGGATTTATTTCTAACAATTCATTTTATGTGGGTACTAAGTTAAAATGGAGAATTTCAGGACCAATAAAACCCACGTATGATAAAACAGGTGGTATTGTTGATAAAGGGGTGCTTGAATCAAATAGAATTTCGATAAAATTGGCATCTAATAGTATAAAAAATTTAAAATTATATCTTCCTAATTTATTACAATTTTACAAATAATATATTTATATATAAATAAAATAAGTTATATATGTTCAAATATCTTACAAATGAAGAAATCCAACAAATGACCTTCGATTGGAGGTATAGAGGATGGACTGTATTACAACTTCTTACAGAAGAAGAATGTGATGAAATTAATGATGAGTTAGAAAAACTTCGTCAAGAAAGACAACTTACTACTAAAGATGATGGTGAAACGTGGGGAGAGTGGGACCCAATCGCATATCCACATAAAAATTCTCAAATAATAGAAAAATTATACTCACATCCAAAAGTAATAGAAGCATGTGAGTTCCTAATGGAAGATGAACTTGTAGGGATGCAAACTTGGGCATACTTTAAACCACCTGGTCAATTGGGCAGGGATATGCATCAAAACGCATTCTATACTGGATGTAATCATAATGAAATTGTAAATACTGCTCTTGCACTTGATAATCATGATGCAGAAAATGGTGCTGTTTGGAATTATGAAGGTTCACATCGTTTACCAACTCTTCCAATTGAAGTAGATGAAGAGAGGGTAAAAACCAATCCTAAATTTTGGAGAAATGAAAGAGGTAAACCATGTGTAATGCCTGAAGGGCATGATTTCAAAAGAATTGAAGGATTTTTACGTAAAGGTGAGGTGGTAATACTACATTCACATACGGTTCATGGTTCCGATGAAAATAAATCTAACCGAATGAGAAGAAACTTTTTAGGAGGGTATCTTAAAAAAGGTGCAAACTTCAATCAAGGGTCTCATATGAAAAGAGAACCAATCGATGTTTACAATCTTCAGAAAAAACATTGGAAACTTTAACAAAATTTTAACAAAACTTTAACATAAAAAGTTGGTAAATCACTTGGATATACCAACTTTTTTTCGTATATTTACTATGTAAATGATTAACAATTAAACCCTTTATATTATGAATTACTTAGTAAACCCTCAAGATTTAGTTTTCAAAGCCAAAGCCCATATTAGTGGTTTTAGTGAAATGGTTAAAGAAGAAGAAATTCCACAATGGGATTTGTTAGAAACTTCACTTGAAATCGTAGAAGAATGGAGTTCTGATTGGGATGAAGGACATGGATTTGGGTTTTCTGATGGAACTTACCTTCTAAAAGATTTCATCGATACTGTAATCGGTAACTATACCAATAGTGGTAAATACATGACTAAGTTTACTCCAGGGTTATCAGTAGTTCCTTATTCAGAGGCTGACCACCACGAACGAGTTCAACGAATGGAAAATGGTGTTTAAAACTTTAACAAAATTTTAACATTTCAAATTTGGTAAATCAAACATTATTTCGTATATTTACTATGTAATAAAGATTGAGAGACAAATAAAAATTAAACCTTAAAACCCTAAAATTATGGCTACTAAAAAAATCAAAATCAACTACTTAAATCAAGAATTCCTTTTACCAGCTAACGCTCTTCAAAAAGATTCGTACGATGGTGGTAATTATATCTACATGGGAGCAAAACACACTGCTTCAGTTATCAAACAATATGTAAAGAAAAATCACCCATCAATCAAAGTATGGGCTACTTCTGATGTTTATAGTGGTGGTTCTTCTACTCGTATCAACATCTCTAACCACGATGGTAGTTCAGTTTCAGATAAAATTGAACAAGATGTTAAATCATTCGCCAACTCTTTACAGGCTGGTAAGTTCGATGGTATGTACGATATCTACGAATATAGAGAAGATAAAGTTGAAACTAAGAATGGAACTCCTTTAAAGTATTTCCCATCTTATATCTTCGTTGAGAATAGACCAAAGTGGGGTTCTGTTGAATATTGGTTAAATGAGTACAATCTGTACAAAGAAAACCTTAACAACCCTGATTACTCAAGAATGGTTGAGATGGTTTCTAAATATGGTTCATTCTTAGAATACAATAAACAATTCATGAACAAGAGTCAGTATAATAGATGTAAATTAATTTTAAAATAATATAGTATGGGATTAGATATGTACCTTAGTAAAAAAACCTATGTGAAACATTGGGACCACAATGGTGATGATAATTACGAAGTAACCGTAAAGAAGGCTGGTAAAGTTGTTGAAAGTATTAATACCAAACAAATTACCAACATCGAAGAACAAGTTGGATATTGGAGAAAAGCAAATGCAGTTCACCAATGGTTTGTAGATAATATTCAAAATGGAGTTGATGAATGTCAAGAATCTTATGTACCTGCCAGTAAACTACAAGAACTTTTAGATATCTGTCTATATATTAAAAAGGATAATAAATTGGCGGATGAATTACTGCCAACACAAGGTGGATTCTTTTTTGGTCCTACTGATTACGATGAGTGGTATTTACAAACGATTGACCAAACTATTGAAATCTTAGAAAAGTTAGATTTAGAAAATACAAATGATGATTTCTACTATCAGTCATCTTGGTAAAAAACTAATATATGTACAATAACGCAACCTTTGTAACAAAACAACAACTCAAGTTTTTAAAAGAAATGGATAAATGGTTATCAAATGAACCATGGCAATCTGAAGTAGAATTAGAAATTGCTATACAAGTTAGAAACATGATAACTGAAATTGAAAATAAAGGTTATTACTATGAAGGTGAAGCTGATTTATTAAACCACATGAGGGAAGAATATATAAAACATAAAAAAAGTATTAAAAAAAAGAGGTTATGAGAAAATTAATTTGGAAATTATACAATGAAAATATGATTTCAATTGAAGTTGCAAATTTATTATTGGATAAGTACGATGAATGAAATTGATTTACATGGATTAACTCACGAAGAAGCAGAACTTAATGCCGAAAACTTCGTATTATTACAATCTCAGAATGAATTATTTGAATGTCGAATAATCACAGGTAATTCATATAAAATGACAACTAGAATTACTGATATGTTGGATACTCATAAATTTAAATGGTATATTCCTTCTTGGAATACTGGTGAAATAATAGTTACATATTAGATAAAGTGTAATATAATACTCTTTAATTAGGAAACTTTAAATAAATTTTGTATCTTTATACTAAATAAAAAGTAATGAAAGACGTTGAATTTGTATTTTACTCAGGAGGATTTGATACTACATCATATTTATTGGAGTGTTTACTTTTAAAAAAAATAAAAGTTCAACCACTTATTGTAAAATCCCCATATATAGATGGTGAAGGTATGACTCGTATCTCTAATTATCATGAAGAGATAGCTAGAAATAATTTTTACTACAAGTTTAAAAATACATACCCATCTTTATCAAATAATCTGTTAAATGAAATTGTATTTACCGATGTAATTCTCGATAGTGATACTATTCAGATTGGTAAAGATGCATTTAATAAAAAAGTATTTAGTAGAGAAGTAAATCAACTTTTATATTTTCATCAAATATGTAAAGATAATAATTTAGATGCGGTTGTTGGATATCAGAAAGATGATATTGAATCTGAAAATGATATAATTTTTTTTAAAAAAAATTTAAATTTTAGAACACCTCTTTTAAATTATACTAAACATGATTTGTTAAATAAGGCAATAAAAAATAAATACGATTCATTTTTGTATGAAACTTGGAGTTGTTGGAATCCTCTTCCAAATAATAAACCATGTGGAAAATGTGAACTATGTAAGATAACAATAGTAGAAACCCGATTAAAATTTCCAATCAAAACCAAAATAATATAATGAATAATTTAGATAAACAATACCAATCACTCCTCCAAGATATCTTAGATAATGGAGTTGAGAAATCAGACAGAACTGGAACAGGTACTCTTTCAGTATTTGGAAAACAGATAGTTCACAATATGAACGAAGGTTTTCCTCTTCTTACTACAAAGAAGATGGCAATTAAATCTGTAATGACTGAACTTAAATGGTTCTTAAAGGGAGATACTAACATCAAGTATTTGGTAGATAATGGTTGTAACATTTGGAATGGTGATGCTTACAAGAACTACGCAAAACAATTTGTTCCCGGTTGGCACGGTCCTCGATATACTCAAGAACAATTTATAGAGTTAATTAAGACTAATGATGCTTTTGCTAGAGATTGGGGTGAGTTAGGGCCAATATATGGTCATCAATGGAGAGATTGGACAGTAGAATCTGGTTATAACAACCAATGGGTAGACCAAATAAAAGTTCTTATCAATAACCTTAAAGAGAATCCAGATAGTAGAAGATTAATGGTAAGTGCATGGAATGTAGGAGAACTTCA
>Ga0102945_1000037_pt1 | contig 52058 bp, 52 predicted proteins | sample SalPonred_H2O_MG_FD_78207 | JGI IMG/M metagenome (GOLD analysis project Ga0102945, IMG submission 78207) | Salt pond water microbial communities from South San Francisco under conditions of wetland restoration - Salt Pond MetaG R2_restored_H2O_MG ...
AATGTAGATAGTAGGTAGGCATGGAGATGGATTATGAAGAGCTAATTGTAACGAACTGACTTCCTTCCAATCATCACGTACGCATTGAATAGCTTTCTTAACTACATCTTCTTTTTTTGGGTCAACTTCTATGTAAAGAAACCCCTTACAACCATCACCATAATTCTGCTCTATTTGAAATTCTTTCATTATCTTTGTAGTTATTTTTGGTTATTCATAAGTTTGTAATTCTAATCAATTTCGGTGCTGTTTGCCAGGCAAAACTACCCATAATACTACTCTTCGTCTTCGGTTTTACTTTTCAACTCAATAACGAAATCGTAAAGTGTACCATTGAATATTAATTCACCGCCAATTGGGTTTTTAGAAGTAATATTTAATGTCTTACTTGTTTGAATTGTGAAGTCTGAATATTTATCAGAAATAGGTTCAATTACGTGCTTGTAAATTGTATTACAATTTTTGTCTTTTGTTTCTGTTGTTATTTTAATTCCATCAGGTCTATCAACCCATTCACACAATCTTTTAATTATTTCTAAACAAAAATTTCCCCAATTCAGCCTACCGCCTTTAAATCTTTCGGCATTATCAATTTCGGTACATATTTCTTCCAAAACCGGTACAAAATCTTCGTTATGTGTGTTTGCTCTAATATATAGAGTTGTTAAGTGATTCCCGTCACTATAATTAAATTGTATTACGCTATCAGTCATTATCTTAAATTTATTTTTTGTCTGTTAATAAACCGTACTATGGGTAACACTAAATATACCCCATATTCTGTTGCACTCCATACGGTGCATATTTACACCGTTAAATACCATGTTTGCATAAAAACCCCAGTAAAACCGCAACTAATAACCATAGTGGAAACAATAACAGTATATTCTCAATTATAAATAATAATATCTTATCAATTTTTTTCATATTTCACAGAATAACGCACCACAAAAATAAATAAAATGAATAGCGCATGGGTGCTGTCTGCTTCTATTTAAGTGTAACGATTGAGCTACTAAATTTTATTAGAGTCGTTGTGCTTCGTCTCAAGGTCTATACTAAAAAGTAAAAATTATTCTCCCTTAAATTCAACTTCCAATCTTTCCAATCTTTCAGGTTCTCAATACTTGTTATTTTATATCTTTCAATTGCTCCAATATATCATTCGTAATGTTATCACTGTTCAATATAAGATTGCTCAGATCATCCTTAGGATAGCCTCTGAATAGCCTCCCCTTGGTATTACTACCTATTCTATAATCTAAACAATAAACACCTTCATCGGTATCTATTTCAATAGTGCCACCGTCTAAATATTTTTTATAATTATTTACTTTCATATCCATGTTTATTTTCACTTTATCCTTGGTCAAAACCCACACCAAAAACACAATCAAGTGTAGAATTCATAAGAATTCTATACACTTGAACATGTCAAAATTTATTTTTAGGCACTTTGTACTTTCTTCATTTGATCAGCATAATACTTATCAAAACCTTCAAGTAGGCTACTGACACTATTTGATTTGTCCTCATTAACATTTATTACTTCATCAATAAGTCCAAATGCAAGTGCCTCATCAGAATTATACCATCTATCCCTCTCAGAGAAATCAAGAACTTCTTGGAAGGTCTTTCCACAGTTCTTTGCCAACATCTTGAACAGAATGTAGTTATACTTCTCGGCCTCAATTTGGTTAATACGTGTGTCCTGAACATTTCCTTGTGATCCGTGAGAAACTTGGTGAGTCATCACCTTAGAGTATATCAAAGATGATCTCTTACCCTTTGTACCAGATGAAAGGAGTACTGACCCCATTGATGCACACATACCAATATTGATTGTCGCCACATCTGAGTTGATATAATCCATCACATCAACAATACCAAGTCCATTGAGAACAGAGCCACCGGGTGAGTTGATATAAAGTTGAATATCTTTTGTTTCTACTTGGTCAAGGAACAACAACTGTGCTTGTACAATATCAGACATTCGTTGATCAACTTCACCAGATACCCACAAAATACGATCCCGCATCAATCGAGAGAAGATATCCATTTGTGTTACCCTCATTTCCCTCTCTTCAAGAATATAAGGTGTTAGTGAATTCTCCACATCATATAATGTTGTTGATGCAATACCATTCGAATTTGCAAATTTTTTAAAGTCTTTTCCGTAATCCATTTATTTAGTTTTAGTTAGTTAATTCATATTGTATATTCCATTTTTCTCAAATAGTTTATCCAATTCCTCCCAATTCACCATTTTTGTTCCCACATGGAAACCATCCCTCATTGGGATCCCAACTGAATTATCATCTATATACATAAGTATGTTAGATGGATTTGGATTTTCCCATTGGGGTGGTGGTTTCTTTAAAGAAGTGGTTTCCAATATGTTAAAATCTAAATATGGGCAGTTATTCATAAACATTACTGCCTCTTCTTTCGTACCATCAGCACAATCTGCACGATATGTGTTTAGAACTATCCTATGACCAGCATTGTGTAATTTATTGATAACTTTGAAAGACCCGGGGTTTATCTTACCTATTTTTGGGTAGCAGTGTTCTACTACGGTTCCATCAAAATCGAGAAAAATAGTCATGTGTGTTATATAACCAAACAATTACAATGTTTAGTTACATCCAAATTAATTTAATGAATATTAAATTAAATCGACCGACATTTCATAAAATACCTTTCGTATATCATCTAGGTGTTTGGGATTGCTTTCAATGAGTTCATATTTCATTTTCAATATTTCCAGTGGTTGGTCCAATACCAAATCTTTATATTTTATTTTAGGCTTATTGTTATCATGAAATACATCTACATAGAATTCACTCATACTGAACCAAGTATTCATAGTGTGGCAAATTGAACCTCGATACGCTATATTTGGTTTTATGGAATAGTGGTCAACATGATTATAGTTGAAACAATAAATACCATCATCTATTATATCAATGTCCTTAACACTCCTATCAATAAGACCAAAAAGATTTAAAACAATAGAACCTGTTATGGCTTTCCCATCATAATATTTTTTATAAATTTCATATTCCTGTGTATTCTTAAATTCTTTATAACGTTCTGTATCTACCTTTATCGTGTTTGAAAAGGTATCATTTATTTTGACCGAACGTATGTGTTTTTCGAAATCTTCCTTACTTATCTCCATCATTTAATATTTTGCCCAATTGTAAATCTCTGAGTCTTGATTTAAGTGTTTCATCACTTATGCCCCTTTCTATCAAATCTAAAATAAAATTCAGGGTTTCTTTAATTGTTTCTAAATCATCACCATCACTGATTCTTGACTTTTCAACACTATCACCTTTCCACAATATATCGACTTTGGTTTCTTGTCCACCAGTTACTGGCATTACGATACACTGCATTCCATATAAAGAGTAATGGTTGCCCAACTGGTGGACTTTTTCATCTACACGGCTTCGCCCGTGTCCATCCACATTAATATAAGAAACAAATATGGGCTTATCCATATTGAATCCCATAGATTCATCACTAAGTTTATCCATATCAAACATAACTTTTATATGGAATTTTAATATGGATGTTTAAATTATTTTGGCCTTACTGTAACGTCCCATTTATTACCATTCAACTTTGGTACATTTTCAGGGATACCATATTCATCAAGCATATCAACAAATTTGAGAACTACCAATTCTGCCATATCCTTGTTTTGATTTTGGCGACCTTTCATTTGAAGTACACACTTCACCTTGTTACCCTTTTCCAAGAACTTTGATGCCTTATTTGCTTTTATACCAAGGTCGTGATCGGCAATGTTCATAGATAACTTGATTTGCTTTGTTTCAACCTTTTTCTGGTTCTTTTTAGCAGCCTTTTCACGTTGTCTTATGTCATACATGAATTTAGAATATTCTTCAATTCGAACAACCGGTGGTTTAGCATTCTCAGTTATAAGGATAAGGTCTTTACCCTCTTCCTTCGCAATTTGCATTGCATCATAACTTGACATTACTTCACCATTATGATCACCGATAACCCTTACTTCAGGAAATCTAACTTGACCGTTCAATTTGTGTTCTTTTTCATTTCTTCTGTTACTCATGTATTATTTTATTTATTGTTAATTTTTACTATACAAAATCTTCATTGCATCGATAATTACCCAACCCGATCGTGTCAAATTCATCCTTTGCATTTGAACGAACGACACCAAGTTCCCGCAATGCTGTATTAATAGGCATTTCTCTGTAATCCAATAAAGTATCACCACTATAAATACATTTACCATTATCATAAACCTCTGCGGTTTGATCCCCAAACCCACCAAAATAATCAGTAGTTACAATGGCAAACTTTCGGTTCTTCAAAAACTCTTCTTCATTTCCTACTTCAGTAATAGCAACAAATCCTTGTTTCATATCAGTATACTTGAAACCATGTTCTTTATCTTCAAGAATCTTTTCCAACTTTTCATTCCTAAGTTGAGTTTTATGCATTACATATACGTGTATACTATGACTCATATTGTTGTACAAATATATGAATTATATTTTAAATAACAATAAAGTTTAAAATTGTGCATTTTTCATTATGTGTGCAATCACATCTACAGTCCACCCATTTCCCAACATTTTATACCGTTGTGTATTACTAACCATTTGTTTACCATCCTTATTCAACACAAGTGTATAATCATCCGGCACAGTTTGTAGCCTCTCAACCTCTCTTGGATTCAATTTTCTCCAAATATCCGTACCCAACCCCTCAATATCACCCATTCGAATAATTGTAGTTCCATTATTACCAGCACCTTTATACATAGTTGCAGTAGCACATAATGATTTACCATTAATATCTCGTATATGTCTTGCATTTCTCTCAGTATGTTTTACGGGGTTTTCCCCTGCCATACCCTCTTCAATGATATCACCCAACACAATACCTTTATCTGTTGGTTGTTCTACCCCGGGTATATTTGTCCAAAAAAGACGTTTCCTTGTTTGTGCCGACACAAGTGATGAATTTATTTCAATGGGTTCAACACCCATATATTTCGTAATAACATCCATAGAATCTTTCCTCATTTTAACATTTTCCAAGATGAAATATTTGGGGTTCAGTTCTTTCACTAACCTCACATATTCGAAAAATAACTTGGACCGTGGGTCATCGAAGTTCAGACCGTGACCGGCAAACGAAAACCCTTGACACGGAGAACCACCCATTACAAGGTCTATTTCACACCCACCCAAAGATTCTTTCGTAACTTTTTGAACATCACCCAATTGGATAGTATCCGGAAAGTTGTGTTGTGTAACTTCCATCGCATATTTATCTATTTCACAAGCAAAATATTTATCATACTCAATACCGAGTTTGTTAAGGGCAATCTGCCCACAACTCATCCCATCAAATAAACTCAACACGTTCATATCGGTTATATGATAAATGATACCAAAGTTTAAAGTTTCTGCATACTATTAACCATCGACATCTTAAAATAATCAGGTAGGTCATCATTACTCCATGATTTTTGGCCTTCACCCCCGAACATTTCCATAACATCCTTATTTATCCACACTATATATGTATCAACACCTTCTTGGAAGCGAGCCCTCATTTTCATCATAGCCACTGTTTCGTTATCATTCAACTCAAATCGGTTGATTCTCAACATTCTTTCTATCGATAGTTCCTTAGAATATCTCCCATCATCGCCTTCAACAAATTCGAACTTCCCATTGAACACATATAGATCACTTTGTTCATCTGCCAAAACTTCTTCCCCCGAACGATTCATTTTTTTACTCATAAGTTTCAATACCACCTCAATGGTTTTTTCACTTACATCACTCCTAGTAAGGTGTTTAAATGCCTTTTCAAATCCCCTTTGTACAAATAGTTCCTTTACCCCACCACCCTTTTTGGCCAGTTCTGAAATGATTCGGAAAGTATTCACTCGAACACTATTGTCCTTTGATGCAAAGTTATCCATTATCTTATCTATAAGTTCATCACTACTTGAAATTTCTCCAATGTTTATGTTAAAATATCCAGAAAGAATCTCATCATCTTCTGAATCCAGAAGAATGGGGAAATTTTCCACAAATTCGTTTCCAATTTTACTATACGCCTCTAATTTTGCTTCTGACCACAATTCAGCCATCATATCCTCATTTGTTTCCCCATCACCCCATACACCATTTGAAACACAACTTGAAATAAATCCCGTATATAACTCATACAATTCATCTACTATACCATGTGGCGTATTGTAATCATTATCATAACTACACATCCCTATAATATCCCCCAATAAACCTTGAATCGAAGCAGGGTTATTTTTGATTTTATACTCTCGTGCAGTTTCGGGAAGGAATTCAAAGGATTCGAAATTATTATTGGATATATCGAATGTTCCGGACACAGACCCAAACTTTGGTAACTCAGAAAGACCACGACCACTTAAGATAACATCACCGTTTACATTTATTTCCCCACCAATAGTTGTATATTTTATTCTGTTCTCATCAAGAATATTTTCATTTATAGACTTAAGATATCTCATATATTATATATTAAATATTAAAACAAAAAAAAAGGTAGCCGACCATAAAGATCAACTACCCAAGACACCTTTGTAACTATTTTCAATTTAAGTTCTCACGAACAATCTGAGAAACCAATTTTTTATCACATGGGACATCTGAAAATTCTTTCATAATAAGACCCATATTACCAACACCTGATTCAATGATACTGGATACCTTTTTACGAATGTCCTCTTCGGACATAAGAGTTGGAAGATATCCAGACACGATTTCCAATTCTTTCTCTGTTGTTTCATCCGATCTAACTTCAAGTGTTTTGACAAGGTTGTTTTTGAATTTTGTTAAGATCTTATTCACCTCAACATCATTCATAACAACACCTTTCTTTTCTGCACTTTGAATCTCACCCTTTACAGTACCAAGCACTGTCTTTGTAACACTATCCTTTGCTTTGAATGCATTCAGGTGATCTTCGAAAATTCTCTCTTTTTGTGTCATTTTATTTAGTTTTAATGTTTTCAAAAATAAAAAATGGAGAGTTGATAGAACTTCTGAAAGTACCAGGTCTAAAGCCTAAAACCTATAATACATTCTTGTGTGGTCTAACCACTTGGACTTTATCTTAAAGGATTTACCAATTCAATTAACTGATAGTCCTTTGGTTTGGCGGGGTCCTAATCCACCGGCAGATAAAATACCTACCTTTATCAACTCTCCAAATTCCAACAGGGTTTGTCTATTATTTATATTATTTATGATATCTTATTATACCCTGTTTGATAAACCGATACCATCCCTCTTCTTTTTTCTATTATATTTATATAATTATTATATTTAAATCAAATGTGGAGTACGGGGTTTATAAAGAGGTAAATTATTAACCAATACTCATTAAAGGAAGGTTTTCAACTTTACTGAACTCTTCCGACAATTTATAAATATTTTTATTTAAATATTTATCTATCGGACTGGAACAATTTGGTCTATCCCTAAGGAAGCCAACCTCACATCCTTTCTTCTTATATGACAAAGGTAAACAAAAAGTTTAATATAACAACACTTTTTTTAAAATTATTTCAATTCCCTATCAATATCCCTTTGAATATCACGATTCTTTATCGTATTTCTCTTATCAATACTCCGTTTTCCCTTGCCAATACCAATCCTTACTTTTATAAGACTTCCCTTTGTGAATATCTCCATGGGAACAATAGAAAATCCCTTAGATTCAACTGCCTTCTGCAAATTCTTTATTTCTCTTTTGTTCAACAAAAGAACCCTTTCACGTTTTTCTTCGTGATTATTATATGTTGATGGCTCATATCTCCCAACATGAACTCCGGTCATGTATACTTGACCATCTTCAATTCTAACAAATGAATCGGCAAATGACACATTCTTTGCCATTATGGATTTTACTTCCGAACCAACTAATTTAACACCACAGACATATTCATCTTTGATATCGTAATCGAATTTTGCCTTTTTATTAATTATCCTCATCACTCAATAATTTTTCTAATTTGTACCCTCTGGTTATATGTCTTACATTCTCGACTATCTTAATACCCGATTCACCATTCCGGTTTTTCACAACTATAACACCTTTATGAACATCTGCCGCAAGAACCCTCGAAAAAGAATATAGAAAACGTTGACCACCATTTACAATAATATCATTTGTACCTCCAATTCCACCAATTTTTGGGTTGCAATAATTCATACATATTACATTTTTCTTTGAAATATAATATCCCAACGAAGAAATTAATTTAGAATATTCACTAGCATTGTTTAAGAATGCATGTTTCTTATCTGTATGAAGACTACCAATATCAACAAATAAAAGTCCCTGTTTCTGATCACCAAATGAGTATTTGACATCATCTGATTGTAATATATCACAAGCCTTGGAAATTGACATATCATTAATATTAAGACCAACCTTAAATTTCCTCTTAATATATTCTCCTATGTATAACTCTGATGCACAGTCTGCTAAAATAAGGACATCCTTCTCACTTATTATGTTGTCGAAGTTATTCAACTATTACTGTGTTTAGTGATTAATTTTTCCAATTGTTCTCTCTGTGCCATACCAACGTGTTTATCAACAACTTCACCATCCTTATAAACCAATATGGTTGGGATGTTTCTAATGCCTACTTTGCTCGACACCTCTGGATTTTCATCAACATTCAATTTACCAATATTCTCATAATCCTCTGATAAATCTTCAAGGATAGGACCGAGCATCTTACAAGGCTGACACCATTCTGCCCAAAAATCCACTAATTTCACTCCATCTGCTATGAACTCATCAAAGTTCGAATCTGTTACTTTATTTGTCATATTTTATTTTCTTTTTGATTATATATCATTCTGAAAATCAAAAGTTTCTATAAATCGAGTATTTCATTCAACCTCTTACTTCTTAACCTTTGTTTTATTTCAGATTTGTTTTTTTCCAACTCATTTTTCCAATATGTCCCAAAGGACATCCCACTAGTTCTCAACCCTTTCTCGGTAACATATACCATTCTTGACATACCGTGATTTATATAAAAGGGACATTCTCCACTTACATACGGTAACCCATAAATATCTACACCAATCATATCCCCACGATAAAAGACAATATCTACTTGACCGGATATAAATACAAAGGTAGGATTATTTTCGAGATTCTTATCTACAAGGTCCTGAAGTAATAATCTCCCACATTCCGTAATACCTCTTTGCAATTCAGTACCACGGTTAAATGATTTGTATTTATTTCCCAATTCTCCAAACAAAGAGTTAATTCGAATTCGTTCTTCACGAGAACGATCACTATAACATTTAACCAATGCCTTTTTAACTGGGTCTATAATATGATCCAATCCATCTCCACCAAGTATATTATCATATATATCTATTGCCAAATTCGAATATAAATTCTTAAAATGTATGTACCTGACATCTTCTAACATTTCACCTCTATACAGGGAATCTGTTACTATAAACGGAGAGGTGATGGTTGAATCCTCAACCATCACCTTCCTTATACTTGGTATAAATTCCTTGTACATTAGAGATACATCTTCTCTATTTCTTTGAATTCTCTTTTGGTTTCCTTTATCAATGCAATTCTACCATTCCGTATTTGGCTTTTGATTGTACTCAGTGGTTTTGGGTTTCGGCCATAGATTATGAACTTACCATAACTCAACTCAATCTGGGTATAGAATGGCGTTTTCTTTGGATCACCCTCAATTGGTGTATAATTTACCTCAACACCATTCACATCAGTAACTGAATATATTTTTGACATTTCAAATGGCATATTGGATTTCCCACCAATGGACTCCATTTCAAATTGTATATCCTCACCGAGTTCACATGCGATATCTTTATACACCATATCTTTATTTTCTCGCATATTTATTACTGTTTTGAATGGTTCTTTAAGGTTTTGGATATGTTTTTCCATAACATCTGCCTTTTTCTTCCAAACAGAATCCATCAATACATCATCAGATTCTTCATATTCTAAGAAATCTTTCATTGTTGTACCATCTTCATCAACAGACATATCCATTGATACTGTTTTAACCTTCTTGAGTTCTTGTAAAGTGTGATTTTTCGCCACAGTGAATAACCAAGTGGAAAACTGTGCCTTTTCCGGTTTGAATTTTTCAATTTTATGCAATGCCATCAGAAATGATTCTATAGCAAGATCTTCTGACCATTTAGTATCACCACAGAACTTGTTTATGTAGAATACAAGTTTTGCATAATACTTGTCATAAAAAAATTCAAATTTCTTTCCTGTTTTTTGTTCAAATAATTTACTCTGAACTGAGTAGTCGTTTAATTCCTTCAATAGCTTCATTTTGCCCTTACTGCTTTTTTAACCGTTAATAACTATATTATCTATGTCTATCTACGACATATTATACCTTATATATATCCACTATTTAAAAGTTTATAATTTAAACAAAAAAATTAATTAAATTTCATAACTCTCTGAAACCCACTTAGTTGTGTGTATAAAATAAGATGAATTATGATAATTGTCCGTGGTAAAGGTAGGATGTTGATTACACATTGTTAGTTTCTCTGACATATTCGTATTTGTCATAATTACCAGTAACGAATCCAAAACATAAAATCAAACCATCTTCACCGACTTCAGTATTCCACCACTCAACAACCCTTTCACCATCCTTTAATTTATACACGGCAGGATACCCAGTATAAACAAGAGAATCTAAACCTTCTTTGAAAGTATCTAACAATTCCTCTTTCCCATCAACAATAAAGTCGGTATACAATTTACCTATTACATCATCCTTATCCAAACCCAGATCATCTACAAAATGTTGATTTACCCAGTGCCAAACACCATCTGTGTTTATGAGTCCTAGATAAAATGGACACGATGGCATTTCGGAAAGGTGTACAAAATTTCTACCAATTTTAAGTATATTAGTTACTTTATTCAATTCTTCAATAGAAGTGCTTATACGTTTTTCCAATTCATTATTCAACCCTGGCATACTACTATATATTAATCTAATATTTCCGATAATACCTCATTCCGCCTTTGACGAATGTCATTATCTAACCACTTTACGGAATTTTCATCAACCCATTCATTATGTTTTGCCTTATGAAATTGTTTAATTAGTCCAACATTATCATTTATGCTAAGAACTTCAGTTTTAACACTGAAAACGACTACCTTACTCATCCCATTGGAATTTTCAATTTCACCAACTTGATAGAATACATTATAATTTCCGTTAATACTATTGTTATAGGTATCGGTGATAAGACCTCTTCTCCTTATTTTTTTTGATTTTCCCAATAAACGGGAGTATTCTAATTTTCCACCAATAAAAATTCCAATTCCGAAACTTGTAACAAATCCTAAAATTACCCAAAAAATCATCATACCTTATTATTAATTTAACATTTCTTCCAATTCATGGACTTCTAATATATCACATCCAAATTTCAATGCCTTTGTTTCCTTCGAAGAACCACTACCCTTGACCTTCATGACAAGGTGTGTAGTCTTTTTTGACACAGAAGAACCTACCTTACCACCCTTAGATAAGATAACCTCTTCAAGATCTTTCCTACGGACACCCGTGAAAACAAATTGTTTTCCATCGAGGTCACTTGATTCTAGGACAACTTCCTCTGTTACCGTTACCGTTACCGGAATAGTTTTTAAGTAGTCAAAGAATCTATCGTAATTATCAACAAAAACTTGTGCCGATGTTTCTGCAAACCCTTCAATTTCAACAACATCTGCAACTGAAGGTTTTGTATCAAAATGTTCAAGTAATTTCAATTTCTTCGAACCAAGACCTTGGAAGAATCCCGTGGCATGTTGAAGTTTTGAAAGTTCTACATCCACAATCTTCTTTTGTATTGCATCATACACGATAGATGACTTTCTTTCACCAAAACCATCAAGTCCTTGAAAATCATTCAATTCCATTTTAAGAATTGCATCAATCGAATCAAATCCGGCATCCCAAAGTTGGCGAATAACACCCTCTCTAACACTATCAACATCAAGTATTTCAAAAAAGGATACTGCTTGTTTGAACCTTTGTTGATCTGTTTCAGTCAATGTCATAAGTTCAACACCATTATCATTCCAATCAATATCAGGAACATCGGGCATTTCAAATTCAACCCCCTCAAGAACATCATAAATAATAGGAATAACCATACCACTACGTTTAACAACAACCTTTGCACCCTTACCAAGACCCATTGTCTTAACAAAACGTGCATTGTTACCAGTAACATTCGAAACTGTTACACCATCTAACTGCACCGGTTCGATATGTAAAATGGGTTTCAAGTATCCTTGCTTTGATATGTTCCACGTGATGCTCGTAATGTGTGTTTCTGCACTTTGCTCGAATTCAGCAGCCTTATATGCTCTTGCCCACACCGGGTTTTTAGTAGAACGTTCTCTACCGAGTTCTTCTTGCAGCTCAAGATCATTTACTTCAATGATAACCCCATCAATCTCATAATCCTCAGACCATTTTTTAAAACAATCCAATAGGAGTTCGTGTGTGAGATCACCCACCGACACCAACTCAAATGGAACTTTCTCTTCTTGCCCATCGTTTAAAAGGGAGAGAATATCAGATTTGAATCTTAACTCTTTCTCATTCAAAGTTACAGCACCATATTTGATATATTGAACATCTTTCAACATTTCAACCTTTGATTGTGATGGCTTTTCATCACCATTGAAAAGACCTGCAACAAGGTTTCTTGGGTTTGCATAATCAACTGCATATTTATCAAGAAATACTTTTTTAGGAATTATAACCTCACCATAGGTGTGTGAAAACAAAAGTGGACTAAATGGATCAAATGAACCTTCTAAATTATCATATAGTCTGTTTTGAATATGTTTGTAATGTTCATTTGATTTCTGCCCATATTCACCATCACCCCTCGTCCACGCCAAATAATTCCTTTCATCAACACACAATGAAAGACCATCATACTTAGGCGTTAAGACCACTACGGTGGATTGTGAGATTTCTTTCAACCTCAACCAATCTTGAATATCCTCAATGGTCTTGGTTTTATTCATTGATGCCATTTCAATGGGCAACTTTCCCTTCCTTGACATATCTGTTACCACATGTCCTACTTCGGTGAGTACGGGGTGATGGTAATCCATTTCCATCAATTCATCTACCAAAATATCATATTCTTTATCCGAAATAATTGGATTTCCCTTTCGATAGGCTTCATTTGCCGTTATTATTTTATTTGCTAGTTGTTCAATCATAGTACAAATATACTACTTTTCTATTAAAGTTTCAACAATATACCTAAGAAAATGATACAATCTAATATATAACAAAAATAGAATTGATACATTATGCCCATTCAAAGCTCATTTGCAACAGTTGCTGAACAGGTTGCTGCTTTTAACAAGAACATTGTTGAAATACTAACTAAGATAAACTCTTTATCCACAACAACCGACCCATCAGTAGATGTTCGAGTATTTGATGCAACAGGAGAGTTAAGTACATACTCACTACCATCATTCACATTCTTGAAAAGTGAAATAGAGAGGCTGAACAATTCTATAAATTCACTTTATAGTATAGACACAAATGGGGCACTTATTCAAACATCAAGTCAGAATAAATTCAAAAAGATAATAACAGTTGATTTAAATAGAGAACCGAATTCAATAGGTTCACTACAACCCATTACACAATTCCGTTCATCGAAGAATTGGATATTTGATGGTCTTTTAAACCCACTTCTATCAGTTGAGTTGGATTTATCCGATAAAATAGAGAATAATGTCAGAAAGTGCAAAATAAGAAGATACATCGTTGAGTTCAACCAAACATCCGAAGGTGAATTGACCACACTTGGACAATCAGCACTTTCACAATTCAATGAACTTTATAGGGGAAGAACTGATATAGATGTGCAAGAGTTTGAAAATTGGCATAGAACAACACCCGGTGTTGTTGCACCAATAAACCCGAATTACGATGAGCAGATGTTTGACATTGAACCGAACAACTTACTATGGGATGGTGTTTTCAATGTAATTGAGATAGAAGAAGATACACTAAATAAGAAACTTTGGTATCATTTGAACACACTTGATTATATAGTAAATGACACACTTGAAGTTAAGCAACTGAGTGTTGGTGATGAACTTATTATAAACCAAGAAATATCAAACACAAGGTATAAAATAGTTGAAGTTTCAACAACTGAATCAAACCCAAGAGTCAGACTTGAAAGAATTGAAGGTCTTCAACCAATTCCGGTAGGTGTTGGAACATTGAAAATATATTCTCCTGTAATTTACACGAAAAAATTAAGAGTATCTGTTGGTTACAATGAAAGAAATGTTCTTTTTGTGAAACCAATGAATGCTGATAACAATCTTGTTGCAAAAAGTTGGTCAAAGGGCATTGGGTATTACACAGGTGACCTAACATTGAAGTCAAGTGGTTCAAACAATGGTCAGACCATGGAACAGTTCTACATAGACCAAGTATATGATTATGGTGAAGTTCTTACTGATCTAGTTGCCAAGAAAACACCAAATACATTGGCTGGTTCTCCCAACCCTGTAACACTTAATCCAGATAACTTTAAGGTAGTGCAGATAAACAAACACTTGACTGACACACCCAATGCAAATACGGTAAAGAATAAACACAACTACACAGTAACACTAAAAAGTGAAGTTAAACAGATCCAAGAAGCAATAAATGACCGTAATAAAAAACTCAGAGTGAAAAAGTTTACATCACAGGCTGCAAAAAATAAGTTTGAATTGGAAATTGATGAATTGAATAAAAAGAAGGTTTCCAAATCTAAACTTCTTTCGAGTACTGTAAATGAAATAATAGACCTAACAAGGAATGACCAAACAAGGGTTACTCCGAAATATAGAATGAGAGGGTTTTGGGATATCCCAGAAGCAGTTTCAACAAGGGGAACTAAGCCACAGGAAATTGTTCAATTCCGTGTTCAATATAGATATGTCTCCAAAGATGGCAAAGAACCAACCGTTGAATCATTCAACATCAAGGAAGATTCTGAGAACAAAACGGCTGCATTCTCAAATTGGAATGAATTCAAAACAGATGCAAGAAAAAGAACATTCAACAAATCAACCGGTCAATATACATGGCAGATTGAAGATCTGGAGAATGCAGACACACCCAACATAAATCAATTAGATGTTCCAATAACCACAAATGAACGTGTTGAGTTGAGAGTTAAGTCAATATCTGAAGTTGGGTGGCCTGATAGTCCCGTTGAATCTGATTGGTCTGAGATATTAACACTTGATTTCCCAGACGATCTCAATGATGTTTTAAATGATAACGACTTCATTTTAAAGGAAGCCTCAAAGGAAGACCTTAAAATTGCAATGGAAGCAGACCTATCTGCAAAAGGCTTAGACGAGCATTTATCACAGAGAACAATAATAAATCAAAAAGTATACGAACACATCGCCACACAAATATTAAGTGGATTTAAAGATGCAAATGGAGTTTCACTCAATCTGTTTGAGTATATGGAACAACAGGAAAGACGTATTCGACAACTTGAAGAGAAAATAAATAGAATCAAAGGAGAACTTGAAATTGTTATTCTTAGAAATAACCAAGAATTCAACATTGACTATAACTCCGAAACAGTTTTCAATATTGAATGTGAAGATTACCTTGATAGTTTCAGTGGTACCGGGATCCCATCTGGTAGAGTATATGCAAATAACATATATGTAATAAAGGATTTTGCAATTAGAATAAAAAACAAATCAACAGAATCAAATCTTGGTCTGTTGAGTGATTCACTTTATTCTAACAATAATGATTTTTACAATTCACAAGTACCTCAGACATTTTGGGTCAATCCACAAGACGAATTAATATTCTCTGATGTTTCCGGTATAAGTAAAACACAATTGAATAACCAATTTCTTTGGTTATCCAATTATGAAACAATTACATCACAATCAAACATCGTGAGTAGATTAGCTGAGAATATCGGTAATAACTTTGTATCACAATCATCTAACTCATTAACAGACATACTTTCATTGGATGAATATAACATTGGATATAATGAACAGCAAACGCTGAACTTCGTATCTAATAATGCATCATTGCTTGATAGCAGCAAATGGGTAGATGACACCATATCTGTTGGATCGACCACAAAATTCTTAACAACTATTCACCCAGTGGTAAATGAGTTGGAAGAATTGGTTGAGGATAATCAAAATAAGATCAAAACCCTTAGTGGTGGAGATGAGGTGATAATTCCATTGAATATTTATTTCAAAATGAATGCACTCGATAACACACAATCCGGTGCAAATTATGAATATATAAATCTCAATAACCAAACAAATACTGTAAAACATACCAAAAAGCTGAAATTCTTATTGGAGGACGAAACAGAAAACCGACCTTTCAAATTCACAGTTGTTTTCAATATGAACAGAAATAAAGTAACATTTGCAAGCCCATCTAAGAATTATCAAACAATAGTCAAGTAAAAGCAAACACTTTCTGAATATATAACCATATGAGAAGTTTTGCTTTACTGAGAACCAATGTTGCACTTACCACAAACATCAAATTGATGGTGGGGTCTGATTACTCAATGTATATGGAATCAATTGATTCTACAGATGAGTTATCTACAAGTTCATTGAAAAAAGTTCAGTTCAATAAAGACAATTTTTGGGATGAACTTGTTCCCAATTTCTACAAAAACTTCCCAGTTGATGTTGCATTCAGTATTAATTATGACAACGATGCTGATAATATGTCCAATGATTACTCAGAACAATATGACGAACTTTATATCTCTGGTGCAAAAAATATCATAAATAATAAAAACTACACAGAAGAATATGAGTATTTTGCACCACTTTATGTGTTCAAAGGCAAATTACCAAAATTCTTTGTAATATTCAGAGTAGATGGTCCAGGTCTTGTTGATATGAACAAAGACAATTTCCGAACTGAATTTTTAAATAACTTCAAAGTAGTTAAAGTATTCGACCTAACAAGAAATACACCACTTGGTGAGTTCATAGACCGAAATTGGAAAATAAATGAAAGTTTCCCACCAACCGGACTAGACCTTGATTTCAGAGAGTTGGAATTCACACGATGGATGGGTATTGATTACGAAAGTGGTGGATATACACACAAATCACTTTACTTTGACGAAGAACTCGAAAAGGAAACAACTCTATACGACCTCGAACAATTAGTAACTGATGGGTATCGTGTTAACAAAGTAATACACCCAAATTTAATAAATTTCACATTTCTCTTTGATGACACACCAGCAACACCTGACACATTGAGAAAATGGTCATTGAACCGTTATTCGGGTTTTTATGTAGAGGATTTTGAAGAATATGATAGAATACATCCATACAAATTACCAGAACTGAAAAATGATATTGTTATTTCCGAGGGAAATAGATTTTACTCATTGTCATCAGAAGACCCATTCAAGAATGGTTTCAAAGATGATGGAACTATGTGGGTTGAATATCTTGGGAATTTTTACCGAGTTGAGAAATACGACACTAAATTATCAAGGAGAGTTTCTTCCAAAAAGAAGGGTGGAAGGACGAAACAACTAAAAGTGGATGAGTTAGGTGATAAAACGAAAATTGCATACCGAATAATAAGTGATATAGACCTTACCGACAAACAAGCATTATTAAATAGAAAATACTGTTATGTTGATGAACAAGGAAGGATAATAGATGCGAATACCAATGGACCGTATATCATTGATGATGCAGATTACTCAGATGTATCGGTCATAGATATAAATGGTGTTTATCACACAATAAAATTCAACAATGGGTATTATGAATTAAATACAGATTATGGATTCAAATTCTCAGAGAGTTATAGATTTGAATATTATACGAATTCCGGTGTGGATGGGTATACGGATTACATAGATTTAGTTATAAGCAAAGATAATATCCCAAAGGGTTTCCCAATTTACAGATTGAATTTCACCGATATCAAAGACTTCGATACTAATATAGTAGATACCGAATTCTCTAAGTTTGAATATGAGAGAAGAAGTGACATAACAGTTACAGAAGAACCGAAAATGTATTTGACTGATCTAAGGTCTAATTCAAATCCACCACCATTTGATGATTTTACGTTCAATGGAAATACCGAATTGATACCAACTTCATCAGATTACACGGCAAATTTGGAAACATTCAGAATTGATGAGGGTGAAATAACTGATCTATGGAGAAAAAGTCCGACACACCTAAGGTGGAGTTACCAAAATTCACTATCTGCACACGATTACCCATATTTGATGAATAATTCAGAATTACACGGAGAATACAATCAAACTGCAAATACCAAAGAACTCATACCAGTGAGGTCTGAACGTAATCTTGATTACTTCTACACTATCAATTCAGGGACTACATCACATATACATCACACTCTCCACATAGAAAAGAACAATGGGTTTGTACAAGATCAAACATACAAGTTTCAATTGAACAATTATCTGAATATGTCCACATACTCATACATGGGGAACACATATTCATATGGGTTTGATTATTTCGACCTATTCTTTTCACAGACACAATCATTCTTAAATGGAGATATATCAAGGAAAAGTGATAAATACTCTTATTTTGAAGTTGGCGATGACTCAATTCCAAATACAACAGTCTTCAAAGGAATGAAATTTAAGATGTTTGAAGTGGATTCCATAATAAGTGATTCGGTTTCAATAAAGAACTTAAACCTATTATCATCAAATGAATTCGATGATTATAAATTCTCCATTCTACTTTCAAATAATGACCACGGTGTAGATACCAATGGCGAATTATACGAAACATGTGATATCGGAACATTCATATCAGCAACTGCAATTGGGGGCGGAATAACCCAATTCTTAGTATCTACAACTGCAACTCCATCGGTGAGTGTTGATGATATAATCGAATTGGAATTCCCATCACCGGAACTAACATCAGGTGAAGTAACATACGTTGGGTCTGTTCCAGGTGGATATGGGTTCAACATAGACACTGGATTAAACATAAACCAAGAAACTTCAGGAACTTGGAGAGCCAAAATGCAATGGAAAAGAATTTTCAATTTTGAACATGATTTCCCATATAAAGCAGGTGACATTGTGTATTATGAAGGAAGAATGTTTTGGACACCAGTAAATGATATAATAGTAACCGACCCAACAGATAACCCAAGCAACCCACTTTCATCTGATTGGTTTGATTGGACACCACCCGCAAATTACCCAACTATGTTTTGGATGGGCAATGATAACCCAACATACAACACAGGTGATTGGGTTTATATTTATGATGAATATTACAAACGAATAGCAAATACAGGCACATACCAACCATCCACACCAAATATTGTTGATTTTTGGGATTCAGAAGAATTTTATTATAGCACTCAGTCTGTTGTCATCTACCAAAACAGATACTATAAAGCAACAGACACAGTTCCTATGGGAAGAAGACCTGTTGTTTCGGACAGGAAGATATCAGTTAATTATGATGGTTCTAAATTGTGGGAGGAAATACCATATTCACAAATAGTAAATGATCCAAATTATGATATACAATGGGAAAGAATTCCACTATGGGATGTAAATGAGACATTGATAGCATTGGAAAAAAGAGTATATGATGATGTTCTATACCAAAATATAAGCACACCAGTTACCGGTGAAGATGTGCCGGGAATATCACCAGAATGGGAAAGGCTATACTCATTCAAACAAGACACAGATTACTCTTATTCACCCAATAGAAATCCTGTTATAAAAATGGATGAATGGTTCTATCTTAATTTATTCAACCCCGGGCAACAATTAGACCCATTAGTTGGAACAGGTGGAACTGCAGGGAATTACACATTGGATAATGGTATAGCCATATATGTCCACAAACCATTTAAAAATGTTCTTGTGAATATAAATATAAATGATAATACATTGCAATCGGTAACAGATGTAGTTGATGAAACCAAAGGAATCGAAAGGGACGAACTTTACGTAAGACCAAATAGTAGAATAACTGCAGCCAATTTCATACGACAGATAAATGACTTGGATACATTATATGGATTTGCCGATTATACATCATACGTGGTTGTTGATGAGGATTTCAATGTATCGAAATATAAATTTGACAATAACCTTGACCAATTACCATATTACTTATTGACCGAAGAAGCAGACCAACTTAGTATTGAAAATTCTTCACTGAGGTACGATACTACCGGTCCATCTAAAAACACATTGAAATCATTTCGATATTTAGAAGATGGTAAAATTGATAACCTCGAAAAGATAAATTTCTATAACGAGAATCCAATTGCATACACAATTGAAGATGTTAAAGATGAATTCCCGGTAACCAAAAACTTGAACAGTCAAAATACAAACACTGTATCAAAACCATTGTATAGACACTCAGGGTATTATATGCCACTTGTCTATGATGTGGAATTATTCAAATGTCCGGATAAATATGACTCCGTGATATGTCCGAATACCAATACGTGTCCAATAGTTACATGGAAATGGAGATATGAAGATGATTTAAGTGCATTCTATGGAGTTTCTTATTCAGAAACCTCAATACCACTCTTCTACACAGGTAATGATACACAAGGTCAGCCAACATATCAAGGTATCGTACAATCACTTGGAACAGAAGTTGATATACACTTATCACAGAATAGTGGGGATTGGAATATCGAATGGTTCATTTCTCCAACCACATCATTCACGATTATGACAAGTGATTCTATCTTCGGTACATATTCATATAATAATGATGCAATATTGATTGGATCACAATCAAGTTTCATTGATACGAATATTGTATGTGGAGACACGAGTGATTCATTTACTATAAAGCAACAGACCGGACAAACAACCTCAGTATTGTATCCTGCATATGCAACTTATAACGAAACACAATTTCCAATAGCATATACAATATATCCCGATCAATTGGGTGCAGATTGGGCAACAGCATCAAACGTATGGGACTTCACACTCATTGGTTGCTCATTTACACTTAATGGAACACAATCAACATTACCAGTTGGGACATATTCAAATATATGTGGAACTGTTTCAATAACAAGTGGTATTCATCCTGAATCATATAATATAAATTATATAGACCCATGTGAAAAAACACTCAAAATGAGGAAAGGAAATTATACATTTGATACTGACCTATCATTATTTGGAATAAAGCAACAGAGAGTTATACAAAAAGTGAATGAAATAGATAATGTACTCAAATTGAGAAATGATGAAAGTTTTTCATCTATATACCCAATGCTAGATGAATATGGGTATATGGTTGCAGATTTCTTTATATTCAAATCAACATGGGATTTCATATACCATTACAAAACCGAAAATGCTAAATTGTCTTCATCGCCATCACAACAGAATATATTCAGAACATTATACATCAACCAAATAATAAAAAATTATAACATTGCATAATGAGAAGAACATATATATCACCTGAATTTGATTACTCCAATATATGGGGCACTTATAATATGAAAGAGGAATCCACATTCATGGCATCAAAAATGTTGGAAATTGAAGATTCTATCGAAATAGATGACCAATCACTTGTTTATTTCCAAAAAGCAAACAAAGAACAAATTGATATTTCGATCGAAACATCATTGCCCTCTGTATCATATGCTGCATCAGATAACAAACGATTGAACCACACATTGGAAATTGATGAATCACAAACAACAACACAGAAGGATACTCGGTGTAGATACCGAATGAATATTGATCTCAGAACAATACTAACAAATCACATATTTGCAACACTTAAACGATGGAGAACGTTTGAAGGTGTTAGAAATAAAATGACACGAACCAATGATGTTGATTTTGCAATACGTGAATACATAACTAAAAACGTATTTGATAGATACCGATTATCAGAAGTTGAACTTTACCTTAGTTACAATCAATTGAATAACCAATCAATACTCAAATACAATAATGTGTGGTCAGGCACAACAGACTCAAGAACCGGTAGGTCAGCAATTCTTCCTGAAAACATCTCAATTAAAGAAAACCGAGTGAGAAATATAGAAACAAATACCGAATTTGATCAATCAAGGACAATTGTGACATTCACACAAGATAAACCTGCTGATAAATTCAATTTTGATTATTATTTCAAACTTAATTATGAAAAAATATAATTGACATGAACCAAGAATACTTTGATAAATTAAAAAGGTTATTTGAAGAATTTGATGGAAGACCAAACCACCTTGCAAAATTTCTAATAGAAAACAATGCTCTTTCAAATGATTTCATAATTAAAATTTCAGAGTCCGAAGAATTGGTAAGTAGAACGGAAATACCATATTTCAAGAACATAACAGAAATGAATGATTGGTACAAGCAATTAATTGACGATTTAGATAAACTAAAGAGAGAAAAAAGCAGAGATGAGATAATACAAGAGCTTGAAAATAAGCTAAATAAGTCAATTTTGTCTGAAAATTACGAAGAGGCTTGTCGATTGAGAGATTATATGATAAAAAATGGTTACAAATCTAAACAATCGAAAAGATAGTCTATATAATCTTCATAACTTTTAAAACTTTATAAAATGACAGAAGAAATTGTAAAAAATAAAAAAACAATCAAAAAGGAAACCAAAAGAGAACCCAATTTTGACCAGGCATGGTGGGATGAATACGAATACGAGGACAAGAAAAAGAAGTCTCTCCGAAACGTAACTCCGGTGACCAAGGAAGATATTGAGTTCTACAACATGTTGGAGAAGCAACCAGTATATGATGCAAAGGCAGGTGATGTCGTTAACGCAACATATGTAGGGTCAGATGGAACAGATTTCTTATTTTTCTACCCCGGGTTTAAAGACCAAATAAGAGTAGAAAATAAATCATCAGAACTGGCATATATAAATTCATTGGAAATCGGAGCAAAAACAGAAGTACTAATTTACTCAGTAAATAGAACTGAGTATGAGATCATGGGGTCTATTTCTCAATTATTTGAGACTATTGCACACGAAGAACTTGCAAATGACCAAGATGTTGTTGTGAGTGCATATGTTAAAGAACATGATCCCGCAGGTTACACACTTGAACTTGAATATAAGAGTGTTAAATTGGCAGCATTCATGCCAAACACACTTGCAGGTATAAACAAGTTACACGATCCAACTTCTATTGTTGGAAAGAATATGGATGTTATGATTGAATCATTTTCACAGAATGAAGGAACATACATCGTTTCAAGACGTAAATATCTCAAAACTTTGATTCCAAAAGAACTGGAAAGACTTATGACAAATACAACATACAGAGGAACTGTTACAGGAACCACACCATTTGGTGTATTCGTAGAGTTCGGTGTTGATAGTGATAGTCCAAAGTGCCTTACCGGAATGATTCATAAGGCGAATATCGTTGATGAATGGAAAGATCGAATTCAAGAAATCAATGATGGAACTCAAATCGAATTCTATGTGAAAGAGATAATTAAAAACAACAAGATCATCCTCACACAGATTCTAAGAGAAACCCTTTGGGATAATATTGCCACTGGACAAGTTTTATCAGGTATTGTGAAAACAACCAAACCTTTCGGAACACTTGTAGTACTTGATTCAGAGACAGTTGGACTTATTCACACATCTGAAATGGAAAAAGCCGGTGATAATTTCTCCAATGGTGACCAAGTTACTGTTAAAGTACTTGCAGTTGATCGACCTAATAGGAAAATCTTCTTGAAGTCCGTATAATGACAAGTACTGATAAGACCATACTGGGTTTGACTATATTCTTGATAATATTCACTAATATATCACCAGTTGGTCTTATACTCTTTGCATTACTTACATGGGTCTTGTACCAAGACGAACCAGACAAACAATAGGTATAATCAACAATTGTTTATTTAACAAAAGCCGAAATGAAAATTTTCGGCTTTTTTATTGGTAAGCATCGTAAACCAAAAAAGTGTGTGGGCGAATTCCCACACACTTCAGACAAACTTACTTTCTCGCTACGACCTAAGGGTGTCGATCAGAGATTGGTGCTGACCCTCCTTTTTATGGCAAGGATTACCTTTGTGATATCAAAATTAATAAAATTAATTCATTAACCAAAATATATCTATGCTTTTTTAGAAATTAATTTTTTTATAATTGATCGGTCGTCAATATCGACCAACAATTTAGATATAATCTCCTTAACACCACTTGTTTTACCGGCATCAATGAGGTAGCCATTTGTGTCCAATAACTCTTCAATCAGTAAATCCGATAAATATTCAATCTCTTCGGATTCGGATGCAATCCCAAGTTTTATAAAAGATGTTCGTCTTTTCCTTTTCTTGTGATCAACACGAACTATATAATTGGCAATTTTATTTACGTCTTTTTCAAAATTTTCAGGATTGGTGATGGATATGAAATCACTACCAAAACACTCCAAATTATCCACAAACGCTTTAGCATCTTTGAGTCCCAAATCCGAATGTTCTTTCACCACCTTTACAACGGCAAGTTTATTATTACCATCCTGTTGAAGAAAAACTCTTACTTTTTCCATACCACAAAGATATAATAAATAAATATATAAACAAATAAAAATATCCCAATATAACCATTATGATATATAATTTGAAATCACAGACAGACCTTTCGGGGCTATACATAATATACGAAGGTTCAACTTTATTAGAGGAACCGGGAAATTATGGGATATCACACTTACTCGAACACTTGGTGTGTAAATCATTTGATGATTTAAATGATGATTTTGATCGTTATGGAATATCATGGAATGCATACACAGAATCAAATCTCATAAATTTCCATTTCACCGGGTTAGAAGAATCACTGAGCAAATACAGAAAGAAGATATTTGACCGAATATTTAAATTCGATGTAACAAAAGAAGATTTTGAAATAGAGAGAAACATTGTTCTATCAGAATATGAAGATTATTTCAATGACCAAGCATATGCACACTCTATGAATCTGAGTAGAAAATTGTTCAATGACTTTGACCCAATTGGTCTTCGAAAGGATTTGGAAAATCTTAAATTCATGGACACCATCAATTTCTTTGAAAAACAATATATGAATCCATCTAAGGTCATAAATGTTTCTAAGAAATTTAAACTGAATGATATACCGGTTGATTTTGCCAATAGAGAAATTATAACCAACATAACACGAGGTGAATATGAAAATGATTTTGAGTTGAATAACCAGTTCAAAGATAAAACATCTCTTGTTATGGTTTCAGATGTTATAAATGAGGATAATGCAAAAGTAAACCTATTGAATCAAATGATATCACACGGATTACAATCTCCATTGTACCAAGAGATACGTGAGAAAAGAGGTCTTGTATATTACATACACATGTACCAATCAAGACATAACACACAAGGCATAAATTACATATCTACACTCACAAGTAATAAGAATGTATCTGGTGTAATTGATGGTGTTAAAAAGGTTTTCAAGAATAAAGATAAATTCCTTAATAAAAACAGATTCAATGTTATAAAAGAATACAACTTGAATAAGTTCAAGAAACAAGAAGTTCTTCGGTATGCAAACATTGGGAATATCATCACACCAGAAAATTTCCAAGTGGAGTCTATATTGGAAGATGTTAAGTTATCTGATTTAGGAGATACATTTGATAAATATTACAACCTCGATGATTTCCACATCTCAAATGATAAAAAGGAGTTTAGATAATTAACCTACACTTTATCAGATTTAATATCATCAATCAAGAATTGAAGATTTGCAGAATTCCCGGGGTATTTATCCATCATCTTTTCTAAGAATTTTACTCTATGTGGCTTATACATATCACCAGCAAACGAAAATTCCTTACTCACACCACTCTCCCACTCATACAATTTCTCAATGTCAGCCTCAACTATTGACATGTCCATCTCTGAGAATGTTTCAGATAGTGGTGTTGTTGGATTATGTTCTTTGGTATCAAGTATCATTTGTTTGATTTCTAAGTGGTCATCACTTATAACAGAACACCTCTCAATGAAAAATTCTGCAGACTTCTCCTCATTATCAGTTTTGGTTGGGTCATATATAATATCATGAAAAACCGAACACAACATTAATTTATCATATTCCCTTTCACTTAACTCACTTTTACGTTCGTTTATTTTATCAATAAGGTCTAAAAGGTGTGTTTGGTTATGATAATATCTATGGGATTCATTCCACATAGATAATAGGGTGTTGTAATCAACTTTTATACCCCACTTGTTCAATAAATTCTGCATATTTCTCTAATATAATATATTTGTCTTATATATTAAAATGGAATATCATCCTCGAACTCATCATCAAGTATATGGGATTTCTTCAATGACCATCGATCATCAGCAATTTTTTTACGGACATTAAGTTCGAATAAAAGATAATCATCTTCATTATATTCATTCACTTTACCCAATTCGAATTTTGGATGACCCAATAAGTATGTTGCAGTATTTTTATTCTCACCGGTGTATTTAGAGAATAGAGAATCAAGTGACTTCATTTGCTTTGAAAATGACATCCCTCTCAACTTCTTGATTGCATCCGGACAACTATTTATTAATCGACATAAATATTCAACATCCTTTTCCAACGGCATTTCATCGAAATAATCATCCACTGTTATTATCAAACTTAAATTACTATACAATTCTTGATCTATATTTGAATACTTTCTAACATATAATAACAATTCAGCACTTGTATCAACTCTGAGTTTAGCGAATTTCTTAGGAACCAAAACATTAACATTACCGAGGTCGAAAACATCCTCAACATCTTCCACAGGACTGTTTTCTAATATTTTTATCATATTTTTTTTATTACAATTGAATGTAAATAGTTTAATATTAGAAGATAATTTCTCCGATAAAACCCCAGAGATTTCAGGACTCACACACAGATTAAAATATTGTCCCAATACTTTTTTGTATTTTATAAATAATCTTACATATTTTTCTGTAAAATACCGCCTATTTATATCTTTTAGATTATAATAAACTACATACTGACACAATTCCAATTCACCCATGTCCAACTTAGCACCCATCTCATCCCTCTTTTTGACCAATCTAATAGATGTGTGTATGGGTGACATTAGATTAATAACTCTCAACGAACCCGTCTTTAAAAAATCCACAAAGTCATCAGTCCAATAGAATTCATCACGGTCAATTGAATATGAAATTTGGGTACAATTTATATCGAACGAGTTTATAACTACTTCAGAACTGTTCTCAGAAGATATTACATCAATTATATTCAATAAACCTTCATTTCTAACACCATCGATTCTATAATACTCAGATATATTGGAATTAATACGAAATCCACCATATGTTTCAACGAACTCGAAATTTTTCTTCTCGTAAAAATTCTTAGAATACTTCACCTTATTCATTTTCTCGATATCATCTACCGATACGATATCTCCAAATTGGAAAACATCAACATCATTTATAACCGCCTTGTTACCAGAAACCTCTTCCCATATTAAATTTGCCAATGACCCACCCGCAATTATGCCGGTTTCCGGTATATCAACCATTGCTTTAATTTTCTCTAATGCATTCTTTGCTAACTTTTCTACGTCCATTTTACATACTTTATATGAGTTCTATATAAATCATCACAATTTGTTTACAAAAAAAAAAGGTGGGAATAATCCCACCCAAAAAAATCCTATATAGTTTAGTTTATCTCCTCACCCGACTCTTTATACTTAGGATTGATGATTTTCAACCTTAATTTAGTACCATCCATTGCATCTCGATCAATGTATGGTCGGATAACCACACCCTCACGGATATGAACAGATTTACCGGATACAAGTTCCATACCTTTACACATTCTTTTTATACTATCGGGTAATGTGTATGTTGTTTTAGTCTTATGGATTCCCTTCTCAGGATTCGAATAAAGAACTACTTCATTCTCAACCAATTCAACGATACCATCAAATACGATCGGAACCCATAGGTCAGTAAAATCCTCAGAAAGTGTATCATAAGGAATCGAAACACCATTAAATCTAACATCGAAGATACGAACTGTTGGCTTTGACTGACCATAGCTATATCCACCTTGTACTGGGATAACTTCCCCAAATACCTGAACAACCCCTTCATTGAAATTACTTCGTATTTTCTCCACTATACCATCGTTCTTAGCAGCAATCCAATAGACATTACTATCATCTTCCTCAATCACAAGTCCCTTTTTCAACATCCCCTTAGAAGAAATAATAGTTTCATTCTCATTGACATCATGTCCAAGGATAAATTGCGACCCATGTATTTTTTCCGACACAACAACTCGTTCCCCATTCACGAATTCATTAGCATAGACACCAACTTGTTCACAGTCATGTGATCCAATATGATCCATCTGAAATGAACGCACCTTACCTGCCAATTGTGTTGGGATTGGTGGCTCGTAGTGTGTAATACCAAGTTCTTCGGAAACATCCTCACCAATATCAGAATTCTTCACGGTATCGACAGATTCCCAAATATGTGGAGGGACAATAATCCCACTCGAAATTTCACCCCGAAGGCGAACCCCCTTTACACGGTCATTTGCCGGACCAACAAGATATTTCTCGAATTCCCCCTTCAATTTACCAGTAAGAACTGACTTCTCTGGTACAAATACTACTATATCACCATCATTATACAAACCCTTTTGAACAACGACCTGGTATGACCCTACTTTACCGATGACAAGTGAATCAGCATTTCCATGTGGGAACAGTTCAATTTTTTCCTTACTTACTTTCCAGTTACTCATTTTATTTCTCTTTTATTGATTTACAAACTATATTTATATCTAAAAAAATATCTATGTTTAAATTTATTTCGAATATTCTCTCACAAACTCTTTAACATCTTCGAAAATCTGTTCAGATGTATAATTTCTTGGAACTTCAAAACTAGTTCCTCTATGATCTCTACCGATATGATATACACCACCATTTATTCTAAGGAAATACGATTCAAATGTATATTTTCTACTTGGAACGAAACCCTCACCGAATTCACTATGTTTTAGTGGCTGACCAAATGCTGATTTCAACTTACCAACTTCAAGTGATGTGATAAACATTATACCAACAAAACTACCTTTATCTTTTTTATTACTAAATGATAGATAATCTCTTATTGTTTTCTTCGGATTTGGCTTTCCAACTACATAGTTTCCTAATTCCGCATACCAATCCCTTGAATGATCATTCATCCAAATATTCAAAATTGGGGTTATTTGAATATTGCCCTCAACATATTCCTTTAATGTCTTTTCTGTTGTAATGTTTTCAATCATATTATCTTCTTTATTCTGATTCTATCAAACTATTTATTTTTACCATTCTATCAATCATTTTCAAATCATATCTGGATTTCCCCAACCAATGACCGAGAACGATTGAAACTCCATTACTTGACCCAAGTATTGATACAAATTTATGGAATTCATTATAAAATTGTCCTTTGATATCTTTCTCAGATTCTTCATCAATACCATACATACACAATTCATAGTGTGTTTCACCAAGAACTTCATGGAATATTTCGAACATACCCACTAAATGCTTATTCTCTAATATGGAAGCATCACACTCACCACTTGGTTCGGGATAGTCTTTAAATTTTATTTTCAACAGTTCCCAATCACTCCGAGACATCTCTTTCCCTAAATAACGGAGTGATTTTTCATTGATGTATTTCCATAAACTACCCCAACTTTTTTCATACTTACTATCTTTATTATAAAAAACAACTGTATAAAAGAAAAGCATTCCTATAAATTTATCCATTTTATAAATATAGTAATAATATTACAATATATAAAATATGACTATTATTAAACTCTTTGAAGAATTCAAATCGAGTGATGTTGACGAAAGAATCCTATCACATATGACTTCATATGATTATAATTCTCTACCAATAGAATGCAAGAAATCTCTTATGATATGGAACATTTACCACGGTGATGGTGAATTCTTACAAGGTGATTATGGTAAATTAGACCTAAATGACTTTGATTGGGTGAATGATGAAAGAATTTCTAAGATGTCGAATGAGTTTGGTGAAAATTTCGCAAAGAAATATGGACATACATATAAATATGGCTTAGTTCCATCGGAATTAATAAAAGAGAAAATGTCAAATATTATTAAGAACAATGATGATTTTTTTGGCACAAATTTCGACCAATGGCACAAACGATACCAATCTACCAACAAGAATGATTTTGGTGATTCGATATTACCAATAATAGTAGATTTCAACAATGATTACGGATGGGTAGAAGATGGTTGGCACAGACTTTCGTCTTACATGAAAAAAGAATTGGAAACAATACCAATACTCGATATCGTAGTTTAAATCACTAATTGATACCCAACAGAAATATGTTAGGTTTATATATACTCGAAAGACGGAATTCAACTTTATGAAACTACCAAATAAACTGGCCATAAATACAATTTATAAGAATCTGCCAGGATTGAACCAAGAGCAACTGGACAAGTTGAACGATTCCGTTTCTGTTTCACCACAGAATGTAGTTAAAATGGACATAAAATCACTCACAAAAAAATCAGGTGACAAAACATTTGCAGTACGTTTAACAAAATGGGTAGAACCATACAACATAGGTGGTATTGATTACTCACTCTTTTATACAGAAGTTGATCATAACTACAAAGTGGGTGATAAAGTTTTCATCGTTGGTGGTGAATATGATTCAGATAACCTAAGAGAGAGTACAACAGACCCATATTACCCGGGTATTGATGGATATGAGGTTCTTTACGTGGATAGAACAAAAGTAGTACTTGATATTGAATTTACAGGAGTTGATCCAACAAATGAAGAACCGATTGATAATTTCATAAAGGTATATGTTGCATCAACCCAATACGAATTTGAATATTTCTTACAAGCATTAACAATGAGAAATGATAATGGAAATGTAAGTAGTAAATTCCAAATTCAAGAAAATACATTCCTTTATTTGAATGGTGATTTCAATTTACCCATAGGTAAATATAACAACATAATTGGATATACTGACCAATTTTTCAACATAACAACATCAGAAAGTAATGTGTTCGTTTCGTCACTTCCATTTTTCAGTTCTCGATTATTATACAATGTGACAACATTTTTCGAGAATGGTGATGTTGCACCAATATTAAATCCAAATTATACAGACCCAACAGATATCTTTTATAACATCGGAAAAATACGTGTTATGAATGGTCGTTTCAAATTTGGGGGGACTGAATTTAAAAGAGATCACATCTATTACTATAACAACACACAGAACAAATGGATGGTTGATAGATCATATATGCCTACAATCATAACCAAATCAAATTTCCGTGGAGGGGTTTTCGATTCGGGTGAATTCAACCAAGGACTATACGGACATTATGATGAAAGACTTGATTACAATGGCTCAAACATAAAATGGACACTTGGTACAACATTGAATGTGAATTGGTTAGATGGAACACTTGGGTCAGATCACTTCTTCAAAGACTCGAATTTCACCGTTTTTGACAGAAACGACTTACCACAAGTACGTGCAAATTCTGAAAACAATGGCGGTGCCGGTTATAACTATGTCTTTGATACCGATTTTGAAGGTGGTGATGTTATTAACGGTAACATATTCAACTTATCAACATTTTTCGGAACACAATCAAGTGTTTCTGCATTGGAAGAATATATAGACGGAAACTCAATAACATATTCAGTAACATTATCAGGTGGTGTTTATTACAATTCAGACATTCTATTCGCCAATATCAAGAATTCAACATTCATAAGTTCATATGTTGTCAATTCACTTGTGGAGGATTCTAAATCTGTTAATTCAGAAATCGTATCATCTGCATTTGTAAATTCACTTTACCTAGGTGATAATGTTATTAAGATACAAGCATATGAAGAATCAAATATAAGATGGTTCAATGAAGATACACCACTTTCAACCGGGGTTGATTACAAAATGTATAAATTCTATATAACTGATGCATCATTCCTCCGAATGAGAGAGTTACAATACTTCTATTTGAAAGATGTTACCGTGAATTTACCGAACCAAGAACTTATAAATTTCTTTGATGATAAATTCCAAATAGGACATTGGACACAAACATATGATGTTATTGGTGATAAACCTGCAAGAGAAGTTCTTGTTCAACTTTCCACAAAAGAAGATAATAGAAATTCACCAGGTGTTATAACAACAGAAACTGATTTACAACCGAACTTCGATAACACATTACCATCTATTGATATATTCATCAGTGGTGGCGATGATTTTAATTTTGCAAGTGCAAGTTCATACCCAAGGATTTTTATCGAAAATACTATAACTGTTGATGATGCATATGTACTCGAAGGAGATTTTGTTTCAGGACTTTTCAAAGATTCCACGTGGGTAAGTGGTAACTACGTCAATTATAACTTAGACTACTCAATGAAGCAAGTCGATGGTGTGTATGATGGCTCAACTACATTCGGACCACTATCAATTGATACATCCGAACAGTCAATCGATGTTAAGTTACCAAATGAACAAAGACCAAATATAATAGGAACAAGTTCATACCAATCAAAGATTGTGTTCTTGAATTCAATGTACTATGATTCAACATTGAACACATTGAACACAGGGACAAATTTAGTTAGGTTACCAGACACATATAAAGTAACATCGTATAGTACATTCTCAACAAACACACAATACACATTGAGGGATGTATCAACACAATCAACAATTTCAAATTGGGGATATAACGTAAATAACCCAAATTGGTTTACATCAAGGTTTGCAGACAACAGGTATAATTATATACACCCAGTTAAGTTTGAGAACTCTGAAATTCAATCGGGATATTTCAGAAGGGCATATTTCGATAATTGTAAATTTACCAACTTTGACTTCAATACTCAAGACAAAGACCTAATAGATATTATCGAAAAAAGAAACTTCCTTGTAAATGATGTTATATTTGACGATAATTCAAATATTATTGAATCAGGTATGTTCCAATACTCTCACTTTTTGGCAGGTGACGATGATTGGAGAAATGGTATATTCAGCCGTGGTTTTTGGTCAGAGTCCACATTTACATATTCATTCAACCCAACAAGTTCATTGTTAATAACAAGAGAACCAAGTAAGTTCAAAAACGGTGTATTCCGTGAATCTGAATGGGAGAATGGTGTGTTCGAAGATGGTATATTCTATAAGAATAACTCAAATGAAGTAGGAACTATTGATGTTTTCAATGGAACTGCATCGGTTTATTATACAGATGACCTAAGTACAAAATGGTCTTGGCAAGATGGTACATTTGAAAATGGAGACTTTGAAAAGTCCAATTTTGAAAAGGGTACTTTCGAGGACGGAAACTTCTTCAATTCAAACTTCTTAACAGGAATTGCAATAGGTGGTAATTTCGGTAGAAATAATATACCATACGAGAGATCGAGAGTTTACATGGGAACATTCTCTAATATCAATGTTATAAATGCCGAGTTCAGAACAGAACACCCAACCGGACAATATTTAACATCATCTATTATGTGGAACTCTGGTATATTCAATTCCGGTGAATTCGGAACAAATATGACATTCCCATATTCACCATCAAACTATGCATTTTCATCAACTTGGTTGGATGGTACTTTCAATGGTGGCGACTTTACTGATATTGCCGAGTGGAAGGACGGTACTTTCAATGGTGGTAGATTCCGATCATATTACCAATACAATGGCTATACTCCGTATGAGTTGAACACTGCTACTAGTGCATCATTCTCATGGCAAGGTGGTGAATTCAATAATGGTGAGTTCGGTAGATCAAACACTGCAACAAACTCAACTTGGTTCTCTGGTGAATTCAATGGTGGAAAATTTTCAGGTAGATATTGGAAAGATGGTATATTCACAAGAGGACAATTCAATGGACATGCTGCATCATATTCCACGTCACTTAACGAGTATAACAAATTCATGAATACGTTCCATACAGATTATTATGGATATTGGAACAGTGGTTTCGTATCCGAAGTAAAGGACAAATTCATAACAGATAAGAAGATATGGACTAATGTGGAAAGATTATCCACAAAGAAAAGGAAAAGACCAAACGTTAATTTCAAAAATATGTATTGGGCATCTGGAACATTCTCACACACCGATGGTGAAATTGAAAATTCTGTTTGGACAAATGGATCATATATGAATGGTAAATTCACAGATTCTGCATTTAACCCATACAGAAATATAGCATTACCGTTTTACGAAGATACGGTATTCAGTAATTGGACACTTACATCAGGAACAACACCAACACAATCAGATGAATATCTACATTTAACAAATGATGCTACTGTTGTTATAGAAGATTGTTTGTTCATAGGTGAAACATATACATTCCAAGTTGATGTGGATACAAACACATTCACAAATGCAACAACTATAAATTCAGGTACTACGATGTTCAACTCCGGTGCAACTGGAATTATAACAGATACATTCGTTGCAACCACAACTGATCTGGAAATTGTTTTCAGTGGTGCAGGTGAATTGTTATTAAGAAACCTTGTTATATATCCGGGTACTATATCAGGATTCAACACAAGTGATAATTGTATATGGGAAAATGGAGTTGCATACTCATCCGATATATACTTTTCAAAATGGAAACAAGGAACATTCGACTCATATGCAACATCAAGCCAAGGGAATGCATGGGGAACAATATGGCAAGATGGTATCGTAAGATATCAGAATGCATATAATGTACTTTGGGAAAATGGTGTTTGGAAAAATGGTAACTGGTTCGGTAGCCCATTCAACCAAACATCAACACATTCAAATATAAATGCATACCCGGGATTCGTATCAGATATTCTTAATAACACTGCTGTTTATGCATCACAATCACTTGCCTTGGATGATTGGGATACATTACATATGAATGATACATTCACTGGCTCATTCGGTGGGGAACTTTGCCAAGACCCAGAGATTGACACAGGTGTGGGTGGAGTTGCACAAACTGGTTGGTCAGCAGAATCCATATATAATACCATAGGGGGCTTTGTTGCTGACAATAATTTAGAATCAACAACTGATTTTGCACAAATAACAGTATTAGACACATCACTTTCAGAAGATATTTTTGGAACACCACCGGTTTCCACACCACCACAGCAATATATAATTAAGATTAAATATTCAGCATATTCAATATCACCAAATCCAAGCCATATCCCAATTTTAAATCTTAGATTTGACATTGGTTATGTCGGAACATCAACAACAGATGACCAATCATCCAATGGTGGGATTCGTAGATATATATCAACCCCACTTAAAACTGTCCCATTATCACCGATGGGGTCACACGGTTCAACAATCAACGAAGTTACTTATTACTACACACCAACTAATTTAGACATATCGGATAGTAGGAAGTTGAAAATAACTAGACTTTCCCACACAGGAGATTCCCTTGGGCTTATCGTAAATATTCTATCAGTATCAGTTCAGCCATATGATATTGTATATGATGAATTAACAAACAACGAACTTTGGAATGTACCAACATGGACACCTACAATTGGCCAAACAGTTGAATTACCAAGTAGTATTATATACAATGTTGGTGACCTTAAATCGTTATTTGGTAATGGTAGATTTTTAGCCGGTATATGGGAGAATGGTGTTTGGAATGAAGGATGGAGAGATGATAAGACAACCCTTTGGGCAAGTAACATATTCAATTTCAATGGTGGTAAAAACTATGCATACAAAACAGAAAAGTACAAAACAACTTGGGATGTAAGACTCAACATTGTACAGAATGACCAATCACCCGGTAGGTTCGATGATTTCTCAATAGGAGATAAAGTTGCAGTTGGTAATATAGTCACGATTGATATAAATAACAACAGAAGACTCATAAGGGATTTTGTGATAATAACTGATAAGTTTGAGGGATTTGTCGATGATCCATTTACACTTAATAACCAAATATTTGTTAAAACAATTACTATTCAATTTGAAACAACATTCCCTATAAGAAGTGTTGAGAGAGATTCTGATAGACACGTAATAACAATAACAAAGAATGTTTGGTTAAATGGTGTATTCTTGAATGGTAAATTCTTAAATGGAGTATGGAATAACGGATTGATGCAAGGATTTCCATATATAACTGAAATGGTTGACCAACACTGGGTCGATGGTAATTTCAAAGGTGGTAGATTCCAAGGACTAACATCAAGTTACCTTGATAACTTTGGAAACACACCAACAGAATTCCATACAGGACTTATTCAAAAATTCGTGTTCTCGGATGAGAATGTTTCAAATGAACCATTCAGATTCAAATATAATTCTTGGATAGATGTGAATTACTTCAGAACATCCGGAGTAAATATAAACCGTGTAAACGATGCATTTAAACCCACACCACTTTTATTCACGGCAAGTTTCACGGAAAATAATTATTACGGATTTCCTACTATGGATGTTCTTGAATCCATATCAACTATTAGAAATGGATATGACCTCAACGAAAGAACATACAAACTTGGGTGGAAATATAAGGAATTTATCGAATGGATACCACAACAAGAAATACAATTTAATAGCATAAACCAATACACATGGAACAACACCACAAGTGGTAACCAGATAATCCCACTTGACAATGGCTCTGGCTTTGGTCTTGGTAACTTAGAATCAAATGGGTGGACATTTGGGTATGGATCAACTGATATTTTTGGAGACTCAGACAATTCAATAGTAAATAACTATGGAAATTTGCCGATCGAACAACAAAATAAGTTGATATTCAATGGGGGTAAAAATTCTCCATCTACATTTGGTGCAGGAACTGATAACTACACATTCGATGTGATAGATAATGACAATGTAGACATTGAGAATCTTAGATATTGCTATGTAGAAGTAACCGCAGAGAACCTGAACCCCACACAAATTGGTAGTGAATTGAACCCAATTGTCTTCTTCAATAATTATCCAGCATCCTACTCGGTTGCTGCCAAGACTTTCTATTATGGAAATACACAAAGTTATATAACAATTCCAGTAAATCAATTAGCAACATCAAGTGTTACTAATCAAAGAGAATATTTTTTCAACAAGAAAGGACTTGATATGACATTATTGGGTGCTTCCGACCCATCAGGTGGGACATTCAGTATAGCATTTGATAAAATAAGGCTTGCAGAAACTGATATGATTCCATTTTTTAATTTCACAGGTGATTGTTTAAATATATCAGGATCAACCGCCACACCAGACACAGTTACACTACCAGAGTGGAACGAAGATGGACTTACTGTTACATTCCGATCAAATGTAACAGCATTCACCGATAGCCCTTGGGATAGTTATTTTACGGACGAACAAACAGAAACACCTATAACAAACCCAAATGTGACAAGGGGGTTCGAGGGGGATGGCTTTTACCGTCTTTGGTATTGGACTTGTGACCCACAATGGGGCGTATGTCAGTTGAGAAAAATTCAATTTGGAACAAGCGATGATTATGCACAAGCAAGTAGTCCAAGTTATGGAACAATATTAGAAGGTTATGCCCTGTGGTCATATCACCAACAAAACCCAGGTGCTATATTAGACTTACCAGGTGCACCCGGTGACGGACAACCTATATGGGTTGCATATGCATATGCAACACTCTTAGACCCATTACCCGGAACTAATTATGCACAAACCGAACCGGGCGTGGAAATACCCGGCGCAGAAAGCGCATGCTCTGCAAATGGATGTGGACAGGGCGTTGTTTGTGAAGGATTTATAAACATTGGTGTTGTAGGATCAATTTCTGGTGCTGCAGAACCAGGTGACCAACTTAAATTAGCAGGGGGATACACAATAAATAACGAACAACCATTGAACAATAGTGATTATACTGCAGTTTGGACATTACCAGATGGTTCTACACAAACAGTATCTTTACCAAATGCATACTTAACAACTACATCTGCAGGAAACTATACATTGACCATAACAGAAAATTCTACTGGGTGTGAATTTACTGCAACACAAGACGTTTCAAATATTTTAGGTTGCGAAGATTACAATGTTACATTAACACTTAATAATGGACAAGTAAATGCCGTTGTAACACTCGATGGGAATGTTATAGCAGGTGTTGATAACAATGGGAATGGATTTGGTGCTAATAACTTGAATAACATACAATGGGAAGTTTATCAAGGTGTTATAATCAGCCAATCACCATTTTTCACATACACATCCGGCGGAACTCCACAAAATAATGAATTATCATATCCATTTGGGAATAATGACCCAGTTGGAACTGACGAATCATATAAAATAATAATCACTGTTGCAGACTGCACATTTGAACACATATTATACATCCCATCTGAAGGAGAACCATCAAATGCAACTGGTCTATATTCCAAGATTTTCTTAAATTTTGCAGGATACACACAGAGTTATACCAACCACTCAGGGACGAATGCTAATAAACAAGTCACATATAACCCAATTGACCCAATATCAGGCACATATACTTATTTACCTTATTATGAGAATACTGATTGGTCTTATACACTACAAGTAATTTACAAAGATGGTGTTGGTTGGGTGTTCAGACATCTACCATTCAATCACCCACTTGACCCTAATGATTCAGTTGCCATTGCTGCAAATTCAAATAAAATAATTGCAAATGGACCAATCAACATAACAGCAATGCAGAGTACATTACCTGAATACGATTGGACTGTAAATAATGATGTGTCATGGAATGGTACTATCGATTCAAGTTCTATAAATGGACAAGACAGGGATATAGTAACAGAAGTAATCAAAACCCAACCAGGCAACACAACGATTGCACCACTTAACGTAACATTCAATAGAATTGGATCGGGTGGTGGTTATTATGATACCCAAATGTTACCATTATACTTAGATGAATATGCAATTGATCCAGTTGCATATACTGGGTTCAGAAAAAGAGATACAAACAATGATAACCGATTGTTATTCTCATCACAATTCTACGAATCAAATTACTCAGTGGATATGATAAGTGGTGATTCATTATATGCCGTTTGGTTAGAACAGTCGGATACCTTTTCAAATGAAGAGAGTTGGGACATAAATACACCATTTGAGAACTTTTTACAAGTTCCACAACCACCAAGTTCAACAAATTACGACCTCATAAGAGTAGAGAATACAGATTGGGAAGATATAATTGGTCCAGAAGACCCACTTAAATGGCAAAACCTCAATAGTGTTCCTATAAATGACATACCAAATGTGAATGAACAAGACCCAACCGAAGTAGACCCAACAATATTCACTAGTGGTTCAGATGTAATATGCTTCAATTATGTGAATCAAGATATCCAAGTGCCATATGTTTCAAAAGCACCTGATATTGATTACGGAGATGGGAATTTTGATTATCTTTCTTCTGTAAGTATTTGGCTACCAGAGGTGAATATCAACATACCACAGATAACATCTACACCACAGATAGGAATGCAGTTCATATCATTCCCCGACATTGCTGCCGGTTCCGGTAATCAACAAGAGTGATCCACTTTTTCCGATATCATAGAAACTAAGGTGTCCCATTGCTTTTATTTCGGTTTCCTCACCCTCCAATTTTATATTGGATAGTTTCTGCTTACCAAGTATTCTTCTTTCACCATCACATGTCTTACAAGGTAACATACCCACTTTACCCTGACCCTTACAGAAACCACATACATTACCACGGTAATCTTTACCAGTCCCCTCACAATAATCACAACCATCATCACCATCAAAATACTTTACTTCACCCTTTTCATTGGTAACTGATATACGACTTGACGTATCTTTCCCACTACCCTGACACGACTTACACCTAACATATCGTGGGAACTCTACTGTACCATCAAATGTATCGGGATCAACTCTCAGAACTATGTTAAGAACTTCCCTTTTCTCGAATTTTTCATAATTACTTTCTTGATTCTCCCTATCAAAGTTAAGATCAACATTGAAAAATTCAACAAATTCATTATAATCTTTCCCATATTTTGATTTCTTATCATACTCTTCCCTTTCTTCGGTCAGAACTTTATATGCTTGACACACCTCATCAAATATCTTAGGATCACCGCCTTTATCCGGATGGTATTTCATAGATAATTTATAATACCGTTTCTTTATGGTATTCGCATCAGTGTCATGATCAACACTTAAAATTTTATAGTAGTTTTTATTAAGATTCATATTGGTCAAAATAATTTATTATGGCATCAATCGATTTCTTTACCAAGATATCGAATCTACCTTGTTCTTCAAGTGTGAGTTCAAACCCCAATTTATCCTTGACAAATTGAACATCCAACCAAGATGGCTCTGTCATCAATGATATAAGACATTCTGATAAAGATGTGAGTTTTTCATAACCATAATGCTGATATGCTTTCCCCCCACTGAACTCCATTTTCCTTTTAATACTTTCTCGTAAAGGTCGTTCATCTGGGTTAATTTCAGATTGGAAGTTACTTGACCAATTATCAAATATCATAGAACTTGGTTCAAGATATTCATCTATCTCACTAATGTTATCAATGATACTCTCTTTCGTTATGAATCTTTGGTGAAATCCCATCAGTCTTCTTTGTTTTTAAATTTATGTTCAACATATTCGGCTTTCAACTTCTCTTTTCTTCGTTTAATACTCGGCTTAACGAACTCTTTCCGTTCTCTCAATTCTTTTTTAACACCCGTTTTGTCAAACTTTCTTTTCAATTTTCTAAGTGCCTTTTCAATTCCACCGGAATCCTTAACATCGATCTTTATCATATTAACTTTTTTAATTTTTGGTTTCTGAGAAATTGCAATCTTTCTTCTTCTGACATTTCTTTGTATTTATCATATGTCATATCTATTCCCAAAATCTCACACATATAGTCTATATATTCCACCATTGATGCATTGTTCTCAATTCCATATACTACACCATTAGTATTAATTGTTGCAGTCGTATTATTATAAAAGATACTACCCATATAGCAACCTTTTAATTTTTAAATTTCTGTGGTCTATTTCGAAAACTCCAAAACCCTCATAAACTGCTGACATTGCTAAAAATTTCATTTTAATCAGTGGACAACCTACAACCATTTTCTCAAATCCCCCCACTACATCTGATAAAATTGATACACTAGGAACATATTGCATTCTAGCATTATCATATTTAACTTCAATAATATCATCCTTTTCCATCTTATCCAACCCAGGTGGGTTATAATATACCATAATATTTCTCATATTACTGATTCATATCGATTTCATTCAATGTCGTAAATATATTTTTATCAACTTGTATAATACGATCAAAGTATTCATTATTCATGATGGCGTGATGGACAACAAAAATATTAATGCTGTATTCATTTGCAAATGATTTTAATAGCAACAAAATATCCTGTGTTCCTTGTATATCAATTGACGAAAATATCTCATCCAAGAACAGTATATTGATGTGCTTTTTTGTTCTTATCAATTTAAGGTATGCAATGAGTATGGCAATATTTATACGCCTTGTTTCACCCGTGGATAGGGAATCTGCTTCAATCACCGCCCCAAGAGATTTTATCTTGGCAGTAAATGTTTCATCTAATTTAACGTCAAACCCAAGACCCATCTTTTTCATATTCTGTCTGATGAATACATTAATAGGCTTAACAATCGATTTGATTATGGATTTTTTAACACCATCTTCCGAGAATATACGGTTCAATTCCTTGTAACATAGTGCCTTTTCCTTTGAGGTTGACATCTCACTTGATGCAGTTTCCACTTTTCCATTCATTTCCTCAATGGTTTGTTTGAATTCCGAAACATCAACATCATCACTATCGGCTAACTTCTGTTGCCTTTTCAATTTTTCGATTTGTTCTTTACAACCCTTCAAAAAATAAGTTACATCATTATAGGTTTCATTAACATCAGCAGATGCCTTTTTGACTCTTTCTTTCCTTGATTTGATGTCTGATACATTTTTCTTGATAATATCCATTGCATCATTTACTTTATTCTTTTTCTCGACCAATGTTTCTCTCAAACTCAAAAAATGATCACTGTCAAATGGTGTTGCACACGTTGGACACTTACCAGAATCATATAAAGAGATTTCTTTCTCGACACTCTTCATATCCTGTTGTAGAACAATATACTCCTTTCTTTCTTGCTCAAGTTCTCCCTCCAATTCATCCATTTTCAGATTCATTGATTTAACCTTGGCCTTCAATGCAATATACTCATCCTTCTTACTCTCCATATCCTTTTTGAGTTCATTGATTTCATTCATAGAGTTCATTTTCTTCCTCTCATTGGATTTTCTTATGGATTCCTTGATGGATTCAATGGAACTTTCCAAAGTACTTATCTCACTGTCAAGAGATGCCATACGTGTGTTGTTTGCCTTGACCAGATCCTTCAATATCTTATTCATTATATTAATAACCTCCAAATTAAAGAGTTTATCCAATAAGATGGTCTTCTCTTCTCGTGATAAGGAAATAAAGTTCTTGAAGTCGTTGATGGACATTGAGATGAATGATTTGAATGTTTCAATATCCATACCGACATAATCCTCAATCTTCTCATTTATATTTGATTTACCGGCACGTTTGTTCTCAACACCATTCTCCCACAATTCAAGTTTATTTGGTCCAATGCCTCTTTTTATCTCAACTTCTGTTGAATTGGCCACGAATTTTATACGATTCAATAATTCACCATTTATACGGTTGGGAAGTGTTGTCAGTTTTGCCCACTTTTTGACCTTGGACGATTTAACCTTGCCATATAATGTATATTCAAAACTCTCGATAAGACTTGATTTACCATTACCATTATTACCGACCAACAGTATCAATTTACCGGATTCTTCATCAAGTTTAAGAACTTGTTCGTTGTTTCCAAAGGATTTATATCCCTTTATTCCTATCTCACTTATGACCATTGAATTATATAGATTTTACTTTTATAATGGTTATTTTTCGATAAGTTTAATAAATATTTTACCAATAATTTGGAAGTAATGATTTTTCTTTGTTATATTTGCATCCATGAATATAGCAACACGTAAAATACAAATTGTCGTAAATGAATCCGACCCAGTGAAACGGAAAGAATATTATGAACAACTAAGAGAAATATCATATAATTCTTATCGATATGCAAATGAAATAGTAAATATCAACTATTTCAATCACGTACTCAAAAAAGGAATGGGCAATGCTAAGAATACACTAACACCCAAGGAAATATCAGAAAAAGTATCTGATATGTATGGTTGCAGTGAATTGAATTCCACTTATAAGTTTGCAAGTGAGGAATTCAAGGCAAAATTACCCTCATATGTTACAGCCACATTATCAAACACTGTTTCGAAAAATTTCAAATCAGACCTCAAAGATGTAATGAGAGGCGACAAAACTGTTAGAAATTACAGAAGAAATATGCCTGTTCCATTCCACAATAAGGCATTGAGGAAGTTATCCAAGGATGGGGTGGATTTCACATTCAATTTATTCTCCATCCCTTTGAAAACACATCTTGGACGAGATAGAAGTAATAATAGACATATACTTGACTCCATAATCAGTGGTGAGTATGGTCTAAGTGATTCATCATTCAAGTTCGTAAAAAATAAACTTTTCGTTTATCTGGTATTTAAAAGTCCGGACAAAAAAGTTAATTTGTCGAAGGAGAATGTAATAGGAGTAGACCTTGGCATCAATATACCATTGTATGCCTCTATAAATAACCAAAAGAGTGTTGTGCTCCGAATGGGTGATAGAGAATCATTTCTGAATGCAAGACTTTCCTTACAGAAAAGGAAAAGAAATTTACAATCTGCACTCAAATTCACAAAAGGTGGAAGGGGTAGAACAAAAAAACTGAAAGCACTTGATTCACTCAGAACGAAAGAAAGGAATTTTGTTAAGAACTATAATCATAAACTTTCAAAGGGTCTTATCGACTTTGCATTGAAAAATGATTGTGGTGTCATAAATATCGAAAACCTATCCAAAATAAACAAAGATGGATATGATTTCATACTTAGAAACTGGTCATACTTCGAGTTGCAGAATTTCATAAAAACAAAGGCAGAAAAATATGGCATAGTGGTCAATGTGATAGATGCAACATATTCAAGTCAAAGATGTAGTTCATGTGGACACATCTCCAAAGAAAATAGACTAGATCAACAAAAATTTAAATGTGTTTCGTGTGGAGAAGAAATGAATGCAGACAAAAATGCATCCAAAAATATCTCAATAGCAAACACGAAAGAGTATATCAAACAAATTGAAGAACATAAAAAGGCCAAAAATGACCAAGTTCTTCAAGAAGAGGTTCTTTGAAATAATACTATCTTTGATAGGGGCTGGTTGTACAGCCTGAAGTTGAGGGATAATTCCACTCGACAAATTGCTATCAAATATTACGGAGAGGGTGTATGACATCCCAATCTGAAAGCAATATACAACCTCACCTTGAATCAACTTACCATGGAACACGGGTGTATGACATCACAATTTGAAAGCAATATACAACCAGTTGAAGTCAAGAATATCACTCACTCTCGGTGTATAACATCACAATTTGAAAGCAATATACAACTGAAATCCACGAAATAATACAACATGGCAGATATCAAAGAAATAAAGAAATATGAGATGGAAGAAATATCTGATTTCCTAAATAAAATAGAAGACTATGGACATATATTCCATATGAATCCAAAATTACTGGATGAACCATTTAAAAAAATAATGGAAGGAATAGAAGAGGTTGAAAAGATGATGGATGATAGTTTTGATATGTAAAAGAAAAACCAAATGGGGAAATATAACAAGAATAAATTAAGTGTTATTTACGATAAAAGACAAAAGGATTTTGTTGTTAAATACCCACTGAAATGTGATGGTTCATTGGCAATGGATCACTTATTGGGTGATAAACTAGTGTATAAAATACCAAAAGATGAAAGCAATTACCCATTTAATTATGAAGTAACCAACTTTATCAAGGAACTTGATAAAAGAGGATATGATACAACAACACTAAAATTCTCAATAGAACTCAAAAAAAGTTGATTTTTTTTGAATTTTAATATAGAATAAGGTTCTTTGAAATAATACTATCTTTGATAGGGGCTGGTTGTACAGCCTGAAGTTGAGGGATAATTCCACTCGACAAATTGCTATCAAATATTGCTAAGAGGGTGTATGACATCCCAATTTGAAAGCAATATACAACTATGGTCTTGTCTTCCGCCTGAACCAACCTGGTGTATGACATCACAATTTGAAAGCAATATACAACTCAGATTAAGCATGAAGGACACAGAAAGAAAAATAAAGATATATAACAGATGAAAACACTTAATGAAAAGATAGTTAGAATACTTTTAAACCACACTGAAGTTCTAAAGCATAATGATAGGCTAATTGAAGTAATACCAAACGGAGATATCGAAGATATTGCATCTGAAATAGAAAAAATTACAACAAAACACTATTTAACTAATATAAAAAAGCAGAATACTGAACCACGTGATTGTGCTATCCACAACACAGATTTCACAGGAAAATGTTTTATATGTGGAGAACAAGTATTCACAAAAGGTTCTTTGAAATAATACTATCTTTGATAGGGGCTGGTTGTACAGCCTGAAGTTGAGGGATGATTCCACTCGACAAATTGCTATCAAATATTACTAAGAGGGTGTATGACATCACAATTTGAAAGCAATATACAACTAGGCTGAAATGGGACTATTTCATTACCGTGAGGTGTATGACATCACAATTTGAAAGCAATATACAACATTACAGTGTCAAAATCAATATGGTGTATGACCTCACAATTTGAAAGCAATATACAACTCCTAACACATTGTCATGTTTCGGTTTATCGGTGTATGACATCACAATTTGAAAGCAATATACAACTGAAGTTCATTCAGACATCCTTGATAGTAAGGTGTATGACATCACAATTCAATATCACCAAAAATCACAATAACAAATCAATATATAGTATTATGAAACATTTAACCAAAGAAGAGAAAGATGATCTTAAAGGGAAAAGAATTAAACTCATCAAAATGGACGACCCATACTCCACACTTAAACCGGGTGCATTGGGCACTTGTACCGGAGTGGATGATGCAGGACACGTACAGATGAAATGGGATGAAGGATCATCACTTAGTCTTATTCCAGATGCCGATAAATGGGAAGTTATTGAAGAGTCAAAGAATGTTATGACTTTCGAAAAATTCACATCCTAACTTTCGGAGCATTCGGTTCAAAAAAGTTTATATTGAAGGTTGGGCAATCATATGGTGATTCTATATTAACAATATATTCATAATTACCTAATTGAATTACTATGTTACTATGTCCATACCAAATATCTATATTGGCATATAAGTATTCTTTGATTGAATTTTCCAATCGATCTTTTACTTTGTATAAAAACATCTGAGATTCTACAAGTTTAGATAAAGCCCTAAACTCATCTGCATATTGGAATGATTTTTCCGTTGCCAGTAAAAAATCCAATTTTTCAAATCGATTGTGTCGATCACGTGAATATTCATATGTAAAAGACAACTGTTCTTTTCCACATAAAACACTTTTCTCAAATTCTATCGAACGATGTGTATTATTATCCATATCAACATCAAAATACAGTCGCCAACGACCGTCAGGACTTTTTTCAATATCTTTAAGTATTTTATTACTAATGAACTCCGACCTTAATCGAATTCTTTCATTTTTCCTTTCAACTAACCTTAGAAATAAGTCATGTAGATATTCCCTCGTTCTTTTCTTTGGAGGGTTTATAGAAAAAATTAAATTCTTGACATATTCTTCCATACAACAAAGATAAGAAATATATCTCAATTCAATATATCACTCAACACTCTATTACGGATATAATATCTAACACCCGGTATCTTTTCGGATATGGCACTTACCTCTTCGATTGTCATTTTTCTGAAATTACCATCACCATATGATAATTGATACATTGTCTCGTCAATATCGGTTTTATCATATACTGCAAGTTGATACAATAATTCAGGACTTACTTTTGTGGTAAGTGTTCTATAAATAACATCATTTACCACAAAAACACTATAAACAAGTGGTCTGAATGTTGCCTCATCTATGAGGTTGATCGTTCCCAATATTTTCATAATTTTCCAATGTTTCGTATATTTTATCATATGGCTCGACCATATTTATGATCTTCTCCAATAGATCATAATATTCTTCATCTTCTTGTATGAAGCCATGGGTTTCCATATAATCATCCCCAACAGTTATCCACATATGTTTATCGGTATAATAAAAAATACCATTGTAATAATCATCCCCACGGACCAAGCCAATATTAACAAGTATCCCCTTGTCATACCGACCAATATAATCTATGATACTTGGTTTTATCAATCTACGAGTATTTCTATTTTCTTGAATTTTTCATCAAGGTCTGTGAAAACGATTGCAACTTTATCAACTCTTTTATATTCTTTGCTAGTTCCCTCACCTTCGTTGATAAGGACATCCTTTTGGTAATTGATATCAATACCAGGTGCTTCACCAAGAAAAACCCTCATATCTGATTGCATATCACTAACAGACCAATCTTCTGACTTAAAATCAATTGTCTGTAAATATTCACGTATTGCATTTTCTTTAACTGAACCCATCTTTTAAAAACTTTTATTTATATATTCATATAATACACACTTGTTTATGAAATCACTAAAAAGAAAAAACCCAAGAGATAAATTCACTCACATCCATTGCATAGTATGCTCAACTAAAATTACTATGCTCAAATTGAATGGGAAAGAATTCGATGTGAATGATGACAAATTTGACCCACTCCATGAAATGGTAAATGGTGGTACTATCACTGAAATATCATTTGGATATGGTTCAAAACACGATGGTGACATTTTTTATATGGGCATATGTGATAAATGCACAACTGAAAAATTCCAAAATGGAACACTTAGATACCAAAAGAATGCCTTTGGAATAGAATACACCGAGGAAGAAATAAAATCATCCGATAAACAACGTAATAGAAGGGATAACTTAAATGACCTAATCAAATGAGGTCGTATTTAATTGGTAATTCGGCAATATAAGCCTCATATTTGCATTATCTGCAAAGACAAGGTACTTGGAATCATCTGCAACCTTATACTGGTTTAGAAGGATGCTATGTTGATCCTCTGGTATAATATCAGTATACAACCTTACGTTGGTTGCCTTCATGTCCGAAACTACTATATTGGCAGTTGTGTCTTCCAATTCATATTGGACCGGTTCTATTTCCATTGAACCAGAATAAACTTTTCTAAGTATAGAAGAACCAAGATATTTTGCCTGATCTTCCTCATCATCATCAACATCACGTTTATAGATATATTGACTCATTGTTCTCTGCCTTTGGTCTATATTCAAAAGATAACAATACCAAACATCCTCACTCAACGTATCAGGAAGTTCCCATTCATATGTATCAGAATTCATCTGAACGGTTATCACATCCGAATCAAGGTCGGCTTTCCAACCCAAATTGTTATCATCATCATAATAGTTAAAGAAATTCGTATTCTCACCAAAGATATAATTGTTCAAGTTGAACCATATGAAAAACCCAATATTATCACCCTTTCTAACAACCGGGTTAAGGTTTTTATAATTCACAATATCAGATACACCAAGTTCAACGCCTAGTGTAAGTGCAAGTCCAAAGTCATAATGTTGTTTTGATATTACAGTTGTCGAGTTTTCAATCAACTCCTTGACTATTATCTCATTTACACCAACAACTTCTGACAACTCAACTCGAATAGGATCTTTTGTGAGTGGTTGTTGTTGATCCTTATTAGCAACTTCCTTTTTATCCTCATCATTCTCAATTCCGAATAATTCATCAATGGTCTGATTCTTCGTGAGTTGATCGATCCTGTCTTCGATTGTCTGGTTGTCGGACAATATATTTGCAGATTTGTTGTACTTTTTCAATATTACTTTATAATACACTGCATAATTGTTAAAGTTTCGATGTTGTTGTGCATGGTCCACAATAAACAGTCGATTTATATCACAAAAATAAACAAGGTCTTCTTTGGATGGTCTTCTTTGAACACCGAACAATGCCTTGAACTGTTCCTTTGTAATATTAACTTCAAAAGAATCAAATAACATAAGGTCAAATTGGTTCATTGTTATTTGATTGTCCGGGAATTGGTTATCATTAACAGAGACTTTCAATTCCCCCTCACAAACAATGTTGAATGTTCCATATTCGTGAAGACTGTAATCAATTCCCTTTTCATCCGGGTCTGTAACAAAATATTGTGTTCTATGACCAAATACCTCATTTGCATCGTTTGATAGTTTATTCAATAAGTTGGCTGCTTGTGTCTGTTGATATGGGTTGAACAATGTTGCCTTTTCCTCTGTCGATAAAGGCGTATATTGTGTCCCATCAGGACATGTCTGGCCCTCCAAAGTACCACTTGTGTTTGCAATGAACACACCATTTTCATCATATGCACCGGCATTGGATGAATTGGCTGCATTTGCAAGTAAGAACGATTGACAACATTCTCTTATACCGAATAAGTTGGTCTTCTGTGAATCCAAAGAAACATTCTGGAAATCACCTATCATATTTATATCATTTATCTTTATGGTATTTGACCCAACATTCGTAACCTTATACTCAACTTCAAAAAACCTTATAGGATTTATTCTTTTTGTTGTAATATTATCTTTTGTCAATGGCTCCCACTCACTCCAAGTTCTTGTACTGTCCTGTGAAAATCTCCATTCTATATCAAAATCAGATGATGATGCAGATGTTATTATCTCTACATCAGTTATCTTAAACACCTTATAAACATATGGTGGTTTGATTATTTCAGTACCACCCACATCTATAATAGCAGTACCGTCATTCTCATCTCTCAGTAATTCACCACCTACTTGATAAGACACTATACGTATATCACCAACGGTATTTGCTCCGGTCCGGGTGAATCTTATATCCAACCACATAGGTGACATCGGATCCCAAACCGGGAAATTGCTAAAGTCCTTATCAAGAACAAACCACTCTGTCCATTTTGTCCCGGTCCGGGATAACCTGAAATGTGTTTCGATTTTTCTTGTTTCAGATAGACCAATAACGGAATATGTAAATGAATTGAGTTGTTTAACTCTTTGCAATTCCACAAATGATATTGTTTCAGATGATGCCGTTGCAGAAAGATATGGTGTTGCATTCGGCAATGACTGAGTTGCCGTTATGTCATAATTTTCTGTTATGAGTATAGTTCCCGCATTGAAATCATTTGTGATGTCTGACATAAATCTATATATTAAATACCATTACACACAAGACACAACTACAATTTTAATTTTCAGTTACAATTTTAATCTTTACCTTTGTAATATCATATATTAAATATAAGTGAAACAAAGAGACCACATAGAATTAATACGAATAGGGGAACTTGACGAAAAGGATAAGTTGACAATCTATCCCAATATCACAGATGATCGAGGCACAGACCGATCATTCATGCCATTCTATGAACCTGAGATATACAAAGAATTCAAATTGGTCGAGGAGTATGGATACACCATACAACAACGGAATTTATTCGTGTCAAGGGGCAATGAATATAGGAGGGGGAAAGAATACCATGGTCTTAAAGTAGATACAGGACTCACACTGATAGGTGACAACTTACAAAATGGAATACGCACATCTATCATAAAACGTATAGTAACAGAAAATTTATTTATAACACTGAACTCAGTATATTTCCTAAGAACGCCTGAGTGGAGAAAAAGACTGAATAGACACAATATAATCGGAAACATATTAGACAATGGAAAAAGCACTTGAACAAATCAAAAAAATCGATAAACTGGACCAATGCACCATATCAGAGGCACTATGTAAAGTTCTCGAAGAATTAGGCGAATTCACTGCAGAAGTGAATAGAACAACCGGTAGAAAATTATCCACAATTGATAATGAAACAATTCGAGCAAATCAACTCGAAGAATGTGCAGACACATTTCAAAATCTTTTATTGGTCATGAACCGATGTGGAATAGGGTTGGAAGAACTCGAACAGGAAATTTTAAGAAAGGATAAAAAGTGGTTCAAGAAACTATACATAAATGGGAAAGCAACAGTCGAAGACTATGAACGTATTTTCGGACAGAAAAAGCCACTTACCTTCAAAGAAATATTGAATTCTTATAACAAAACCTTCGAATTCTCATGGACACAAAGTGATGGCACTTCACACGACATGGGAACATTTAAAGTGTCTAGTGTAAAAGTAGAACCGGATAATGTAATAAAGATAGTTGCCAAAAGCACCAAAGATTCAACTATAAAGTCATTTACTTTGATACCAGACACATCAAATAAGAATTGGCAATTCGATGATATTGAATGTGTAGAAACAACGGATGGAATATGTAGCATTATTTGGATATAAGAAAATAAATTCTTAAATTCACACCACAAACAAACAGACAATGAACTTAGAACAATACAAAATCCACGGAAAGAAAAAGAAAAAATTCAAA
>Ga0102945_1000038_pt1 | contig 51886 bp, 99 predicted proteins | sample SalPonred_H2O_MG_FD_78207 | JGI IMG/M metagenome (GOLD analysis project Ga0102945, IMG submission 78207) | Salt pond water microbial communities from South San Francisco under conditions of wetland restoration - Salt Pond MetaG R2_restored_H2O_MG ...
CCAAGACATGATGAAGTCTGAATTGGTCGCATTGGAATCCATTGTCTCTGGAGAAACACCCGTAACCAAAAATGACCTATTAGATTTGGCACATATCCCCCTGAAACACCTACATGGGGTGCTGATGAAAAATAAATCATACTTAGTGAAATGAGATACCTAGTTATACAAAATGCCATATATGAGCTATGCCGAAATAACGTAATGTCCCTCACACGTCATAAGCTGCCCTAATGAGCGAAAACAACAAATTGCATACTTCTCTGAGTATCAAAGAAAAATACCCTCACAGCTTGCTGGAGTTTGATATGGACTTGCTTACGAGCCTTACCGTGACAGAACTGGCTAGACTTGGTATGACTCAAATGCAATCTATTAAAGTCTATGCGGAGCTCGGCGGAAAACGATTAAACAAAAAACCCGTTCAGGGGTTTCGTTTGACCATAGGTGAAATAGGCAACGAGACGCAATGGAACGTGTTGATGCTAAACCTGCAAGTGACGATGATTCAAATAAGAACCACAAGGGACTGGAATGCAGAGAACATATGGTTCAAACACCCACAGGTGCAGCCAGATATAGTGTTTCGCCACACAACTGATAAAAACAATGTAGAATACGGCCTTAGACACCTGGATTTGTCTATGAAAGACCTATCTCAACCCCATGAGTGGGAAAGACAAGAAAAGCTCTGGGATAGGCTTAAAAATCCTCCCTGGTGTGCTTTGCCCAGACCCCAGCCTGATTTCAGAAATATCACTCTGCCAATTATAGAGGAAGCTGTGGAAGAAATTCGCAAAGCCGCTGTGAAACAATGCCAACAACAGCAGTCTCTGGCGACCAAAATGCAGAGCTTGTTTAGAAAAACAATGATTCGCATCTCTAAGGCTTTTGCGCTCAAAAGCAAAGATTAAATTTGCCCGTTTGTCCCTGCGTTCCAGTACACTGGAAACTATGTTTCGGCAAGCCGAAACCTAGGGAGAGTTTGGGTAAAATATACAAAGTGAAATCTACCCTATTTTCCCTCTCGCTTCAGTGCTCCATAAACTAGGGAGAGTTCGGGTTGGTTGGGGGTAAAAAAACCCACGTGAAAACCCATATTGGAGCACCCCAAGACCCAGGGAGAGTTCGGGCTTTTCAAAGGGTGAAATTTCCCCAAAACAAACTAGACTAAGTTAGGGTCGGTTTTTGATGCAAATGGAGATGTTTTTAGGCGCACAAATGTAACTATTTGAGATACTGAAGCTTATAATTATTCACAAAATAAGGGCTTAATTTCCTGAGGGAGAGTTAGGTATGTATGGTTTTTGGGGTTTTAGGTGGAAGTGGAGGGGTGGTTCGTTGCCGCCACGATTTGCCACTATGTACCACCCTAAAAACTGACTGTTATTTTTGATATCAAATTTGAAACTTAGGATTCCAATTCTCAGGGAGAACTATGGTTGTTAATGTAACTCACTGGCGCTGTGTTAATTAAGCCTTTTTTCTGGGGAGAGTTTATGAGAATCAAAAAGAAACTCTTAGATTTTCTACCAATAGAATAGCCGCTGGAGGCATTGATTCCAGGGAGATGTAGGATAATGGTGGCAGAAAGTGGCAGATTATGGCAGAAAAAAACCAAGTATATCAGGGAGAGTCAGGGGTGGGTTTCCAAGGGTTGGGGTTCTAATGTTAGAAGGGTCCGTTGATGATGGCATCTAGGATGTCGAAGAGGCCTTGTTTTTTACGTCTCAGATTTAAGTGGATAAACAAGGGTGGGAGCACGGTCATCCAGAAGGTCCTTTGGCTTGTGTATTGATGGTCTTGTAGCAGGTAGTGAAAGGCATCTTCAGGGTCCTGGTGAAACTGGGCCAGGATTGTTGCGGCAATCATCATCAAGTGAATCCAAATCAGTCCCCACATTAGGTATTCACCAATCCAAAAGAAAATATATGCTCTTCTACTCATCTACTCTGGGGCTCTTGATTGCCCTCTACTATAGTATACGAATTCGCTAGAGTTTTGTTTCGGGGTTTGGTTGATTTAACAGCTTGCTATTTTTACAAACAGCTTTGCTGTGCCGTTGGCAAGAAGGAACTTTTTTTCAATGATTATTATCCTGTGTAATTCCTGCATTTTTTATGAATAGGAATACAGTGATGAATAAAGCCATACATGGAATGTATAGAAACCCTTTCCAAGACGCATACTGTCCAGACATGTTATACTTTTGAAAAGCTTCTATGAAGTCATTATTGAAGAGCGCTTGTATGGCAGCAAATGTGTCCAATAAGGCTGTTAGAATAAACAACCAAACAAAGATTTCTTGAAAGAAGTTTTCTGTTTTACTATAGGGTTTATCTGGATGTCTAAAGCTTGGCATATATTATAATATACGAATTCTAAGCCCTTTTGTTGCATGCCCTGGTGTGGTGGAATCCATTTCCACCTATAATGAGTATTTTTTTAGAGTTTGGTTGATTTAACGAAGTGAAAAAAGCAACCCCTGGTTGCAAGCAGAAAAATCAAAGGCATGGTTTTCCACTTATAATGAGTCCACCTAGGACAGATGGTTGATTTAAGAGAAAGAAGAAAAATCCATTTCCACTTACAATGAGTGTCTGGGGTCTGGATGGTTGATTTAAGGGCGGAGCTGTTGGGCAAAAGAAAAGCCCCTCTTGGAGGGGCCAATCTTTTTGAGAATCCGTCACCACGGATTTCTCGTTGCGTTAGCAAAGAGGGGTTTTGCTTCGGCATTTACAACACAACAACAATAGACTTCGATGGAGTTATCTCACAGAAGAACTCTGCTGCTTATGTAAAGATACGAAAAAAATGTGAATATGTTTCAGAAAATTGTTAATTTCCTTAAAACCAGATATCTTGGATATCTTGGGTTGTGACTTGCTGTTCGGGTTCAATAATGGCCACCACGCGGTTTACCACGGTCACTCCTAATATGGTTCTATTCTTCAGCACGCAGTTCACCAGATGAGTTCCTGGAGCGTTTTCTGGGGCTATTGCGAGCTTTTCCAGGAGGTGCTGAGGTATTTGTACCATTTTTTCTGTGGACATGGTTTCGGTTTTAATTAAACATCTTACCAATTAAACTTTTTTTCTTCTCTGTTTGTTCAGGTTGAACTTGTTCTTCAGGTTCAGGTTGAACTTGTTCTTCAGGTTCAGGTTGAACTTGTTCTTCAGGTTCAGGTATTTCTGGTTCAGGCTTTACATACTCTGGGATTATTTTTAATTGGAAATGCCCTCGATAGTGTATTGAATGAATGATGTATTCAATTTGTTTCAGCAGATAATCCTTCTCTTCTTCAGTTTCTACCCTTATATAAAACTTATGGCCACTTCTCGAATAGAAATGCACATGATGGTAAACACCACCTCTATAGGTTGTACATCTAATATGCTCTACTTCACTGAGTGCTATAATTTCGCCTTTATACTTAATTCTATCAGTTATTAAGCTCATAGAACAAATTTACGAATTATAATGATTATTTGGCACGCAGAAGTAGTACGCAATAACTTTTTTGATTTTTTCAGGCTGATTCAGGCTGAACACCAAAGCTCCTATACCCATCAGGGATGCAATCTCTTTGAGTTGACCAGGGTTCATGGTCTCTAACCATTCGTCAAATGCTTCTGGAGTATTGATGCCTGAGAGCTCAATGGTGGCGCTCCAAGCAGCTGTTTTTTCGAAGTAGTCCATGTCTCTCTTTGCCTCACGGTATTCCTGGTGCGGCTTGGACTCATCAAGCTTCTTACGGATTTCGCAGTAAGCTGAGGCAATCAGGTTCTGTGCAACTGGGTCCCTAAGGGCTTGGATGAGGTAGGCTTGATGTTGGAGAGTATCGGCCAGTGTATCGATATCTCGGCATACAGTTGGCACATGCGAACCCACTTTGATGTTCTTCAGAGGACGGTTTTCTTTGGTATGGTCCATTTGAAGACGGATGTAGTCTTGACTCGGCATGCCACGCTCATTATGGTCGCTCATCCGAAAGTATGGCTCCTCAGGAGAGAAGAACCACAGCAGTGGGTCGATAGAGAAGTTATCATAGAGATATCCCAGGACGTCATCCTGTAGTTTCTGGCGCACCTCGTCTACTTCTTTACGCGCAGCTTTATATGCTGCCACCTTTTTGGTGTAGCCTAACTCTTGGGCTCTCTCTTCTATTGTTGGAATTCGATTCATACTAAGGTATACGATAAATCAGTAAAAAGGATTCAGTTGGTTTATTAATTACTGTCCCCACATGAGGCTCTCTTTATTAGTGGAAGACCAATGAGTGAAAAAGTTTCGTTTGGTAGAAATAACAACAAAACCTTTATGCAAAAAAAGAGCCCCTGGGGGCTCTTTTCTACTTAACCAAAATAGGGGGTGAAGAATATCCCCATAACCTAACTATATCATGCGGTGGTATTTTATTGACCGCACACTTAATCCATTCAAATGTAAGAAAAAAATATAATCTCACCAAGGATTATATTGGAAAAATCATTCGTTATCGTCTGATTCTCTTTTGTTTATCTCATCGCGCAATACACTTGCACGCTTGTAATCTTCTTTTTTAATGGCTTTATCGAGTTCTCTTTGGAGTTCATCGACAGACATTTTATCCAGATTTTTCCCAAGTTCTTGTTCTATTGCACCACGGAGTGCTCCAGTGATTTTTTTCAGGACTTCAATTATTTCTTGTGGAGGCTCATCTCCTTCTATTTTCATTCCATCATCATTCATAGAGATGCTCATACCTTTGACATCTGGTCCAGATGATTTTTTCTGTCCTTTCTTGTTCATCATGTCTTTAAGGAATTCAAGCGGGTCTGTCGGGATATCGGGGGCTTTATTTTTTTGTGCCTGTCGGAATAGTTCTTCCTGGCGTTTCATGATTCGCAGGAGCAAGTCGGTTCTAGCGTTGGAGCTCAATACGATTTCGGAGAGGAAGAATACGACGAGACCGAGGCATCCCATCATGGTATAGGTTGTCCATTGGGCGGTGTCTGATATGACAGCAATAATGGCACCAACAAAGATTGCAATACCGAGGAGATATCCTATTATACCTAAGGTTTGCTTGGACTTTTTTTGAAAATAGTGTTCGTTCATTTTCTTTTTGGTCTTGTAATTAGAACCAAAGTTATAAAAAAATCAGAGATGTTCAGCAAGTTTTTCCAATAATGTTTCTACTTCTTCTAGGACTTCTTCTTTATAGGTGGAATCGACATTATATTCTTCGCCGTCGTACTCCATCGATTCCTCTTTCATATCTTGTGCCATCCACAGTAATTCCTGGGCAGCATCATACAATTCATGTGTAGACATCTCTTCCAGATGAGGTTCGTGGGAACAAATGGAGTTATTAATTATATCATTATCGAGCTTAGATAGCTCTGAGGTTAATTGTTTGTATATTTCTAACATAATATGGGGGAATCATTAAACTCCCCCATACATATGCTAGTTTTTTCAAAAAATAAAGCCTTTTAGTTTTGCGGCACTAAAATTCCTGCTTCATTTTCCATAAAGTTTTTGCAGATATCATAAGCCATTCGGTTCTTTTTGTTACGGCTCTCACCTCCAACAACGTTACCGAATATGTTTCGCTCCTGCTGCTTGCGCTCTAGTGTGTGAGTGGTGAACTTGGTTACACCGTTGAACAGTCCCCAGAGGTTTTGACCAAGGTCTGCAGTTTCTCCTGCAATGGCAGCGGTGAGGTCTGTATACTGGCCTTTTCTGACGGTTTTCAGGTCAGCAACCTTCTCCTCCTTCTCCATTTCAATTAGGCGGCGCTTGGTTGCCACGATGAGGTCATGGTCAATTTTTACCTTCTTGAACCTGCGGAAGGTCTCGAACATATTGTCACGAATTTTCAAGTGCTCTTCAAATCCTTTCAAAAGTTCTTCGGTTTTCAGCTGGCGACCCTTTGAATTTCGGATTTTCCAAGTTCTATTGATAAGGCCGAACTGGTTCTCGCAGCGAAGCAACTCATTTACGGAACCCACAAAGAAAGATGTGTTTCCTCCATAACCAACTCCCACCAGAAGGTAGTCATCGATTTGGTGTCCATCGATGTCAAACTTATCCTTGGTGTTCTTCAGATAACCGAAGATTCGCATACCATTTCTCCACTCCTGGAATCCATGCGGCTCGAAGCCAGTGATTTCAGCGAGCTTATGGTAATGCTCCTGAAATTCCTCAGTAGTTGGAGGGTTATAGCTGTCCTTTGCAATGTGGAACGTAGGAAGACCCTGAATGGCTTGTTCGTTGCCATCTTCATCTTTACCCACCACAATGTTGCTGGGTGTGTTCTTTGCGATGCGGTTCCAGCCAGGAATTGGGTTTCCTGATGCGGCGTCAATAAGCGGTCGCTTTTCAATGTCCCAGTCAATTGATTTTTTCATGCTGTCCATAATGTATCTGTTTGATGAATGATTTATGATGTGAATGAGTTGCTTCTGTGGGTTTGGTTGATTTTGGAACAAAAACCGTTCTAAGCTTTTGTTGCTCTCTGTGTAAATGTACGAAAGTTCTAACATTTTGTTTCGTAGTATGGGAAAAAAACTATTATAACGTTGGAATGTATTGGGACATAAAAGGGCCACAAAAGGACCATAAATCATATCCAGGAACACAAAAAGCCCTGATAATCAGGGCTTTTAATTGGGACATAAATGGGACAATAAAAAAAAGACTCACTTTGGAGTCTTTTATTGATGCGTTAATTTGTTTTACTTAGTGGCGAGTTCGTATTGTTCGCGGAGTTCTTCTTTTGCACGGTGCAGTCGTGCCTTTACGGTTCCGAGCGGCATATCGAGTCGTTTGGAAATTTCTTCATACTTGAGTTCCTCAAAGAAACGAAGTGTCAGAATTTGGGCAGCATCTTCAGAGATGCATTCGAGTTTATGGCCGAGCTCGCAATGTGATTCTTCTCGGATGACTATTTCCAGAGGGGATGACCCTTCATCTTGGATTTCGAATTTGTAGTCATCATCATTATCCCTGCTTTGCATTCCATGGATAGACTGAACTTCCAATCGAGATTTTCTTTTGAAGTCAATCAACAGGTTTTTGGCTATAGATTGAATCCATGTGGAGAATGCATACTTGGGGTTGTACTTGTCTACTTGAGTAAATGCCTTAGTGAGTGCCTGAATAGCCAGGTCTTCAGCGTCTTTGGTTAATTTGACATTCCTCATCATTTGATTGAGGAAAATGGGGTGGTACTCTTTGTAGAGAACCTCTTGAGCCAAACGTACTTTTGATGGAATTCCTGATTGGATGTCTTCTACCAATTGTAAGTCACTCTCTTTTCTCTTGGTTTCTGCGATAGTTATCATATTTAGGGTTTACGTTGACTTGATGAATAAGGTTTCGCTCGGCACTTTATCAACAACTTTGGCTAATCTATAAACTATTATCCAGTTACACAAGTGTTTGAGCGTGTTTTTGCAGAAAGCCAGTTTTTTTAGCTTTTCCTTCATACCAGAGCCCCATTTTATCATAGGACTCTTTCAGTTTGGCAATCTTTATTTTTAGATTTGAAATATCCTTTTGAGAGCTCCTATATGCTTTATAAAGAACGAGTTCTGTTTCGGTGTCGTTATCTGTGAGCACTGAGTTTATTTCGTTCCATTGGTCGAAACAAATTGATTCTTCCAGTTCTTTTTCCCGAAGAGAATTAATAAAAAATTCCAGTTCAGTTACAACTGCGGCGCTGGGTTCTCCGTAGATGGTTTTAACGCCAGCTCGAAGTTCTTCTAAGTCTTCTTTGGTACTGTATATACCGTCGTCTTCAATGGTAACATTGGAACAGAAATCAGGAATGCCTACTGAGTAGTCTCCTTGGATGTCTATTAGAAATTTGATGCGGGTTTGTTCACTCATAATACGGCGCGTTAAGGTCTTCGATGGTGTATTGGTGCTTTTCGAGTTCACCGTGTCCTCCATTGCAGCCAACTCCCACATTGATGTTGAGATACATATCTTCGGCGGCTTCAATTACTTTGTCCATGCTGCAATTGATTTTCTTCGCCGCTTCTTTGACTGTTATCAACGCAGAAGTTTTTTGGCGTTGACGCACAAGGGATAGGAGTGCTTTTTGCGTATCAGTGTATGCTACAGTTTCCATAGGGAGAGTTTGTGTTTCCTTTATCGAGCTTTTGGGCGTGGCTGAACCTTTGGTTTAGGTGGTTTGAACGGACTTGGTTTTGAGGGAGAGTCCGTGTCTGGCTTAGTTTTGGGCTTAGGCTTTGTTTGTGGGTTCGGCATTAATGATGTTATTTAATTCCTCTTCTATAACAGGGTAAGAAGTTACACTCATTTCCTGTAGTATCTGAGGGATGTTTTCTGGGTTATCAACAAAATTATCAACAAAGACTTGCCAAATACCTGGTCCCAATAAATAGTACCAGTGCTCATCTTCAGGAGCATCTGCTTGTTGATATACATATTCAAGTTCATCTTCAGTGAGCTCCTGGTCAATCCCATGCAGGATGACTGTATCCAGGATTCCTTTTACCAACTCATGAATCATGGTGGGGAATGCGGTGGCTTTGGCCGTTACAGTTGGAGCCTCATTGTCATCAGGAACCTCAACTTGGTTTTGTCCCTGGGTGAGATTTGACATTTCAAAAGCCATTTTTGCCTGGTCTTTTGACAGTGGCGGCATCATCCACATCAAAATGGAACTGTTGGCGATGAGTCTATTATAGAGCTTAAACAGTTCAGGGTTGATTTGATTCACAGCGGGCTCCACCAGGAAGTGAAGTGATTTCCAGATGTGCACGGCGGCACCATGTATAGTGGCATTTAAGATGACTCGTTTCTGCACATGTTCATGAAGCTTATCTTGGTCAACTTTAACTTGGCGCTCTGGGATGATATTCGGCATAATATCCTTCTCTATAGTGCCTTGGATATTGATAACATCTTCAGGGGCTCCCAAAAATTCTCTAACCACGGTCTCTGCCAAGTCTTGGAGGGCATCTAAATGAGGAGCTTCTAGTTGATGTATACGATGTAGGAGTTCTTGAGTTTCCAATGCCATCACTGATGAGTTCCAATTATCTCCTCCGAACTTTTCGTGGAAATCAAGGCATCTGCGGTACTCTATTTCGGCGAGCTGCATTCCATTGGGACCCAGTATGGTTGAGGCACCGTAGGGGTATTTACGGTCTTTAATGGCCTCCAATAGGCGCGAGTTGGGTTGTTTATTTCGAGGTATTGATTTCATACTGAAATTATAATCAAATCAAAATCAGGAATCAAACCTGATTGATATGTCATCAGCGTAGCCGCCGAGCAGCGCTCGGATATCTTCCAGTACTTGTTCGCAGTCTTCTGGGTCAATTGACTCCAGCCATTTAAACTTGATTGTGACGTCTCCTGCCATCGATGGATGCACTATAGGAGCGGAGCCCTCAAGGACATAATGGAAGTACTGCACGCCTTTTTGCATACCATCCCACTTAAGTTTGTTTGAGATGATAACATTTGCAACACGACGCTTCAGTGCCAGCATGATGGCGGATACAATGGTGGCGTATGCTACAGACTCTGTTTTAACGCGGATGATGGTTTTGTTGGAATTGCGCTTTATAACCAAGTCTGCCCCCTCTCCTTCAGGAGGTGAGATGGAGATGGCATTTGAATCCAACAGCGGGCTTCCTTGATGCTGATGACCGTATACGGTAAAATCATGAGGAGTCATCTCTGGATTCAATAGGCGATTGACATCATCAACAAAGCCGTCCCATTGCTTTTGAGCAATGGCTTGCAGTTTGCCTGAGGCGTCTATTGGGAGTGTTATGTAGTATGTATTCTTCATTTTATGTAATGAGTCAAGGCTGCAGGTTTGGTTGAATTAAAGAGTCAGGTTTATGTTTAATAATTTATTCAGCCAAGCTACATATTTAACAATGAGTGCCAAGGGAGAGTTTGGTAGATTTAAGAGCAATAAATTATTGGGCACAAAAAAAAAGCCAGACACATGCCTGGCTTTCTCACATGAAAATGAATGTAAATACTCATCGCTTAGGCTGAGCCATAGCGACCAGTTCTGATACAGGAGCTCCTTGATTGAGCTTCTCTGCGAAGTCCAACAGTAGTTTTGCGTTCCTGGTTTTTGTATGTTTAAGTTCATCTTGAAATGCAGCCAAGCGGCTCTTTACTGTGAGCTTGCTGATTCCCTGGGATTCCATGATGGTCTTATTCGCCTCGCGTTGCTCGATGGCATTCATGACCATCTTTTCCAGGGAGAGTTTAGACTTTTGTTTTTTGTGTTTGTCAATGATGCGAATTACCCTGGTAGGTGGAATCCGTCCCTCATCAATAGCATCCAGAACCGACTGGGGTGCTTCAGCGAGTGCAATGTATTTGTACACTGCGGGCACTGACTTTTCACAGGCTTCAGATATCTTTTCCACACTCATTCCCTCTTGGGTCTTGAGTTGGAGGAAATAGCGACCTGCTTCAAGTGGGTTGTCAAACTTTTTTTTCCTGAATGGCATATTTTACTTTTTGTTTGCTCTTATAACCTCAAAAGATATAAAAAGTTCTCTGAGAGTTATTAACAATTTTATTCTTAGTGCAAATGTAAGGCTTTTTCTTATAACCACCAAATAAATTATCTTTTTGAATCCCAAGGGAGAGTTGGGGGGGGGTGGAGAGTGAAAAGGGAGCGCTGGGCTCCCTTTATCAAACCACGTAGATGGTGTGCTTAAGCTTCTGATGAAACTTCAGCTCCAACCACCAGAGCAACAATGTCTTCCAGTGGGGTTTCTCCTTTCAGAGCAGCGTCCAGTTGAACCAGCATTTGTGCGCCCACAGTTGGAGAGTCAACGACTTCATTGATGACCTCAGCAAGTTTTTTCTGGTATGACTTCTCTTCAAAAGGAGTCTTCTTGTCTTTTGCTTTCTTGCGCGTTGACTTTGTCGCCTTAGCTTTCTTCTGCTTGCGGTTACCTTTTCCAGGGTTTTTAGCAGGGGCTGTAGCGGCGAGTTCTTTGGCATCGGCAATGGCGGTGTCCACAGCTTTGATGAGTTCGTCATCGTTGCTGGTTTCTGACATAATCTCGCGTACAGCTGTCAGGGAGATGTTGTCTTCCTGAATTTGCTGCTGAACTGCTTCAGGCGCTTTGTACAGAGCAGCGTAGTTGTAGAACGTTGCCTGTGAGATTCCCATGACCCCACATACGTATCCACGCACCTCTTTGGCTTGAGCTTCAGGGTTCTGAGCAACGAATGCTGCAGACAATGCATCAGCGAGCGCGGCATTCTCAACGTCAGTAAATGACTTTCCTGAGTTGCTGGTTGCCTGCTGCTCCAGACGGCTCAAAAGGTCTGAGGATGTCGGGATGAATGGCAGAGAAGGAATTCCTGCTTTCTGGGCAAGGCGGAGTCGACGTTCACCATCGGTGATGACGATTTTACCTCCAGAGCGGAATCCAGTCACTGGCGGGATTTTGTATGGGTCTTCTTCGAACGTCTTAGCGAGACGTTCGGCTTCGGCTTGAGTGATACCGAAATCTTTACGGTTGTTGAAACCCTCTTCGACTTTGAAGTCTTCGATGGCTTTCAAAGTTGCCTTCTTGTAAGGCGCTGTCCCTTCAGGGAGTTGAACTTGTTTTTTGCTCATGGCAATTGAATTTAAGATTTATGGTTTGCTTTTAAATGTACGAGGTGGTGGTGGAAAGGTTACGCTTTTGGGGTAAAAATTTCAGGATTGACACCCAAAGAGATGTAGTAGTCCTGCATCTGCACCTCAAACCCATCTTTTTGCGACTCCTGAATTGCTTTTTCTATTGCAGCAATTCCTTTTTCTCCATGTTTTTTCACCAAAGCAGAAGGTGTGGTTCCTTTCCATTTAGTAAGAAAGTCTTTACCCTCTTTTGTCAAGAGAAGTCCTTTCTTGGCTACCTTAAGTGTTTCACTTTGGGTAATAAATTCATCAACGGCAAAATCAAGACAATCATCTAATTCTCCGCCATAACCTTCAAACTTGACTTTGGGGAGAGTTTTGAATTCTGCTTGCAGCTGTTGAAGTGCTTCTCGGTTCTTACTCAGCTGTTGAGAGATTTGGTATTCACCATTTTCATCTTTGTTGATGCCACCAATGGCATCAACACGAGGTTCTCCTCCATTGCCGTCGTCAAAGTAGGTAGCGATTTTTTTGCCTTTGTATTTGATGTCGCATTTAACAATGAGACCTTCGCGGCCTTCAAGTGTTTTGAGATTGACGAATGATACGTCTATTCCTTTATACATAATGTGTGTGGTTTGATTCATCCGCAATGAGTTCCCAGGGAGAGTTTGGTTGATTTTGCAACAACTTTATTCCTCCACAAAATCTTTTCGTTTCTTCAGCGTCTCCAACATCTCTTCGAACTTGCTGATGCGAACGGTGGTTAGGCCGAGTCCTCCACCTATATTGACATACCCCTTGTGGTAGTATAGTTGTGGGCAAGGTCTTCCATTGGTGCGCTTGAATTCGCGTGCGTACTCATCTTGGATTTCGTTGAATCGCTTCTCTCCTTTGTTTATAGTTCCAACGTTATAATATCAAACTCCGAGAAGAACACCAAGAAGTTGTCTTTGAACATTGGTGCTGTTGTCCAGTCCACAAGAGCCTGATACTTACCTAATTGCTCTTGGCGCTCGTAGTTATTTAGATGAGATGAATTCTCTTGGAAATACTTTTTGATTGTTTTGATGGCATCTTTGGCGGGCATCGAGTTTTGCATAAACTCAAGATAGTTGGGGTAGTTGCGTTTGGGGTCATCCATTATCGCAATGTCCTTAATAAGCCCCCAACCGCGTTGTCCTGTTTCGTAATCATCAAGCGTATGAATGACGATGACATTTATTTCAGGTTCTGGAAAATTGAGTTGTGTACTCAGAGTCGTGCCTCCAGCTTTGTTTTTCAAAGAAAAGCCACGGAGAGTTACAGTATTTGCGATGTTGAATCTCATATCCTTAATGAGTCTTTAGTTGAGGTTTGGTTGAAATAACGAAATTAACCATGTCTATGTTCATATACGACTGATTCACATGAAGGTTACGTAGGTTATGATTGAATTGAATGGTTTTCCACAAATAATGAGTGGGTTTGGTCTGGATGGTTGATTTTAGAAACAAAAAAGCCCCACATTTCTGCAGGGCTTTTTTGTTTCAGTTGGGTTTAGTTTTCTTTTTCTGCATCCACTTCTTCAATGATGTCAAGTGGGATGAGGTAGTTTGAAGTTCCACTATCTAAATCCAAGACAGAGCGTTTATCAAAGTCTTCATGTTCCATATAGACTTGAGAGTCGGGCCAAGGAATGTAGAAATAAACACCTGATTTGTCTGGTTCATAGAAATGTTTATTCTTTTCCAGAAATTCGTTGATTTCTTTTTCAACATCTGGCTCTCCTTGAGCAGCTTCCTCATTGAGATTAAATTTTGCTACATCAATGAAGTTGGAGGCTTGTTTTAATAGCTCTAAGGCTTTTTTGAATGGAGGAAATAATGACATGGTTATTGGGGTTTTTGGGGGTTTACAATCCAATTTGTTCGAGCAATTCGTTTACGGTGAAGTAATTTTCAAATGGCTCCCACATTGTTGCCACTTCATCGGCTCTGACTTCACCATTAATTTCAGACTGCTCAGCAAGCATTTTAAGCAACTCTGCTGGGCTTTTCTGATTACCTTCGGCATCTGTGTGTGAAACCATTTGAGAAAGTCGCTCAATAGCCTCTTCTTCAAAGCGAGGCTTATTGATGATTCCTTCTAACTGGATTGAAAGGGTTTCAAATTCGTCTACTGGGTCATTTTCAGACCAATCAGAGTTGGCGTTTTCATTTAGTGCCTCTAAGAAGTCTTGGAGGTCTTTTTTGAGTGAGTTTAACATGGGTATTGGGTATTTGGGTTTGTGATGGTAATGAGTTGTCAGGGAGAGTTTGGTGGGTTTAAGAATTTGGTTTAGTTGATTTAAGGAAAACCATAACCCTTCGGGTGACGACTGATAACAGTTGCTAAAACACCATGCTTCGCACGGATGTTTAGCTTGGTGTTATGCACCACCCAAAACAAACGCTTCTGTTTCATCAACCGATTGTGGATAGTATTTGCTACTTAAATAGAAGTAACAGGCTTTCATCATTTGGTTGTATGATAGCTCGTAAGCCATTATGTTAATTCCTTCATCGAATACCCGTTGCATCACTTCTTTATTGGCGTTGTAAAATTCTTCAGGGTTCATCTGCTCATGGCTTACTAAGGTCTTACCATATAGAACCATAGTGCTATGTGCGAAGTAAATCATAAGCCTGTACTTAGTCGAAGGACGGTGCATAACACCACCTAAAGATGAATTGCCTGTTTCGTGATTATCCGAAGTTTCGCTCTGTTTGCTCATATCGTTGTATTTTGAAAGTTTAGTGGGTATTTACGGCAACTCACTTTAGCCAAACCGTTAATAAACCACATCTACATCTCGCTTTCATCCTGAATGCACTCAGCGATGAGGGTGTTGTCGTAAGTTTGGGTAATGTATTCTTCCATGCGCTCACGACAGGCTTCAACAGTCTCTGGAAAGTCAGTCCACTCATCGTCATAGGCATCCTCGAAATCCTGCATTGTCCAATCTTTACGCACTTGCATCAGTTCTTCGACAAGAACATTGCGGTCGGGCTGAATGTCATTGTCCTGAAGGTACATGGAGATATGCGTATCCAAAACAGTCCAGTTAATGCCTTCGTTGGCATCTTGTCGGGCATCAACTTGTTGCAAAATGGCGTATGCCTGTTCATCTGTAAGTTTTATAGCATGGTTGCCAAAACAAGTGTTTTGAACATCTGAGGTTGTCCAAATAATGGCGATTGATTTTTCTGCCGCTGTGGACTCAACTCCAGTAGGCGAATGCGCAAACCAAGAAACTCCTGGAACTTCAGTTGTCAGGTCTGTGCCAAGCACCCATTTTCCTTTAAAGAAAGCGGCTTGTGTGATGCCGAATTTGTATTGCACAAGGTAGCGTTGTCCTTCTTGCGGCTGGTGGTGATTTACTGAACACCACATGATTTGTTCTGTTTGAATTCCTTTCATGGTTGGGTATTTCGGGTTTGTGATGGTAATGAGTTGTCAGGGAGAGTTTGGTGGGTTTAAGAATTTGGTAAATTAACTGATTTGATGGCACGCTTAGTAGCTGCAACCACCAGGAGATGCTTCATTAAGAGGTTGGCTTCTCTTTCAGTATATAAGCAGTTGGATGTGTCCCAAATGTCGCTGTTTCGATGTGCATACCACGAATCGTATAACAAGCTATCTGTGAACCGAGCAGACAACTGGCGTCCATTTCGGTCAGTCCCAAGAACCTTCCATTGTCCATGTCCAGTTTGCTCTACGGCATCCAGCGTAATGTCTGTGTGTATTCCTTTCATAGCTTCAATGAGTTACTTATGGCGTCTTGGTGGGTTTTGTGGGTTACTTTTTCTTGCGACATTCCAGTCTGTCTCTGTAATTCCAGAGTTTGCTTACATCTGGTGAACGAACGATGGTATATGAGTTGTAACTCACTGGCACAGCCATAAAAGTGGTTGAAATTCCATTTCCTCCTGAAAAGGTGTCGTAATTGTGTCGAACTGAAAACTCGCCAATCACAAGAGGGTCTGCAACGTGTGTTTTGCCACTTTTATCTTCTACAATACGAATGTATCCAGTGAGATTGCATTCCATTTTTTTGAAGTGCAGACCGAACAATCCTGCATTGATTGGAACTGGGCATTTGAGTGTAGTTTTCTGTGTGAGCATTTCTTTGATTTGCTCTGCACTGAATTGAGTGAAGTTGTTACGCAACAGAAAGTCCAAAATTTCTTTGGCTATTGTATTCAGTTGCTCTTCCACAATAGAGTCGTGCATGTGTTTGCGAGCGCGTTCTGTGTCTGTGAGGTTTTCTTTATTGCTCATGGTATTATTATTTGAAGTCAATGAGTTTCAGGGAGAGGTTTGGTTGAATTAAGGATTTTGAGTTAAGAGGTGGTCTCCTGTTTCCTTTGTGCCTGTTACCACTTGACTTGGAAAGATGTTTCCCAAAGATACGGTTCCATTGTTAGAAGTGATTTCAATGGTGTTAACTACCGATTCATCTGTTGGAGAAATTCCTTCACGATTGGCTGCTGCAAGGATGGCACAATTCAGGTTGTGAGCCAGTTGCATTTGCTGCGCTTCTGTGAGTTCTCCTTCAGTGTCGACGGTGATGTTAAATTGTACTTTCATGGTTCTTATGGTATTTGCCCCTAATGAGTTACCAAAGGGGGTTTGGTGGATTTAAGAGTCTCAATATTCTGCATCTGGGGTTTCATCATCCCACGGAATTTCAGTTACGATATAGCCGTTTCGGTTCACCCAATGGAAGCCTTTAGCAATAAGCCAGTTGGCTTCTGCTGCATCATCATCTGGCAGGATAACTGTCCATACTTTATTGGGGTCTTGTTGTTGGACAAAATCCCAATCTTCTCCATATGTTTCAAACATACGTCCGTTAACGGTACAGCATGATTCTGGGTCTGGCGAGGGATTTTCTTTCGCTTGGAAATGGTTGAAGATGGGTTTGAACTTCTCTTCGAATTCTTCCCATGTCATTGTGGCTCTTTCTTGGCTCATGGTTCTTATGGTTTATGCCCTCAATGAGTCAACAAAGAGGGCATGGTTGATTTAACATTTCAGATTAATACTGCTCCTGCAGATTGTAATCCATCGCAAAAGCTGCCATCTTTTCCTTGGCACGGTAAAGATTTCCTTTGACTGTACCAAGCGGCTGATTTGTCCTTTCAGCAATCTCGTCGTATGACAGTTGCTCAATGTATCGAAGCACCACCAGTTCCTTAAGTTTAGTATTGAGCATCTCAATAAGTTCCCAACACATTTCTTTTCGGGCATTCAATTGCATTTGCTCTTCTGGGTCAGGAGTGTCATCTGCCATACTCATCATTAATGCCCTTGGTCGGAGACCGTCCTCCTCAGAAGGTTCTGTGGTAAGAGGGGTGTCCAGAGATATCACATCCAGCGTTCGCTTTCGATTCACATCTATGATGTGGTGAGTTGCGATTTTGAACAACCAAGTGGAAAATGCGTGTGTTGGCTTATACTGGGAAATACGATTGAATGCCTTAGCCCATACCTGTTGCAGGATGTCTTCGGCATCCTCTTGGTTGCGCACCATCTTCAGGATGAAGTAGAAGAGGCTATCGTTAAACCGCTGAACAAGCACGTTGCTCGCGGCATCTTTCTCACGTTGTGTGGTACTTCCCTTGAGGGCGTCCACTTGTGCTGGTACATCTATTTCTTTTCGTTTCATATCTTCAATGAGTTTCTAGGGAGAGTTTGGTTGATTTAGGTTTTTTAGAGTAGCCATTTGATGTACAGCTGCAAGAGCTGACGTGACTCCTCGAATGATTTAAGTGCATTGTCCAATCGAGCTTGAAGCGTCGTATGCTTTCCTCCTCTTGCACCCGTTCTTGCGGGAGCGTCTCTGAGGGCTTCAGAAGCTCGTTTTATTTTGCGACTCGCCGAGTACATGTTCTGAGCTGTCAGCTTGATTTGTTTGCATTGCTCTAGGTGGTCGAGTCCCAGGAAGTGCTCCTGAAGTTTCTGTTGGTTCTCTTTATTGAGCATCGTTCATTGGTTTTCCTGATTCTGTGAAGTAATAATCATTGGCTTCACAGAATTCCTTTAAACCTTCATCGGAATACAGGTACTCAGTGTCTTTGTGTAACGCCTTTAGTGCGGATTGTGGGTTGCCTTTTTGAAAGGCTTCAATAATATCTACATCCCAACATACTCCTGTAAGCGGACATTTTCCTGCATCGAGTTCGGCGAGCGCATCGGAGTCGTAATCATCGATTCTCAAATATTCTCCTCGGTCTGGAACCACGCTAAGGCAGTAGTCCAGTTTGCCGCATATCTTATCAGCCAGCGCCTGCAGGCTCAAGATGAATTCATCACGACTATGATTGTTGAGGTCGTGCCAGTTGTCTCGAATCCAATCAAATACCTTTGAAGGATTTGGGTGCTCTTGGATTTGGTATACGTTGATGCAAATTGTCTTCATGTGTCTAATGAGTTTCGTTCTGGGGTTTGGTTGATTTAACGATAATCCTCTCCATACTTCTCTGCCAGAGCATCCTCTATAGATGCTTGAGCTACATCGTAATCCTCAGCAAACTGGGCATAGCAGCTCGCAATTGAATAAATGGTCTCTGGGTCACCTTGCCCCCAGTCGTGATTTTCGTCTTCACCTGGTCGATAGAGATGGCCTTCAGCGTGTTTTCTGTCGGCTTCGTTGAGAGCCATTTGGATGGCTTTTTCTTGGGTAATGCAATCAGTCATGTTGTTGTATTTGCCCCCAATGAGTGCCTGATTTTCAGTTGGTTGATTTTAGGCGCTTTTAGCTGCTGACAAGCAACAGCGAAGCTTTGTTGATGCAGAATCAAAAAAAGATTTCTGAAACTCATTAGTTCGACTTGAGTTTCCGCTGGGAAAAGCAAATAAGAAGTTTGTGGATAAAAATTTTAAAGAATTTCTTGACTATATCAAAGAAAAGTTATAATATTGCCCTATATATACATGCGCTGTGGAGAAGTTGGTATCTCGTCAGGCTCATAACCTGAAGTTCGCGGTGTTCGAGTCCCGCCAGCGCTACAAAAGCCAAAAGGCAAAACAAAACAGAAGATGACATACATTGTAAACATAGCTGAACAGGAACGTGAAGAGGAGACTCTTCCGACTGGTTGTGCTATTAGGTGATGTAGGTATCTACGGAATTCAGAAGAAGCTCAACCAAATCGGTTGGGCTTTTTTTTGTGTCCAACAATATGCTGCAGTAGCTTAACTGGTCAGAGTCGGAGATTTTCAATCTCTTGGGTGAGGGTTCGAATCCCTTCTGCAGTACTAGGGAGACTTAGGGTCTCCGAACATGGCCCGTTCGTCTAGTGGTTAGGACGCCAGGTTTTCATCCTGGTAACAAGAGTTCGATTCTCTTACGGGCTACAACTGTCATAGATGATGACAGGGAGAGCTGGGGTTAATCCTCCAGCTCTCTTTCTTTTATCGGTTTTGGTAAATCCATTCCGCGACAAGCTCCTCACGCGCTGTGAAGAAAGAGCATTCGCGATTGTACCAAACACCATCCTCTTCGTGATAGAAGTAAGTGTCTGGAATCGCCTCCCAGCCTTCTTCCTCGTCATAGCCAAGCTCAGAACAGATTTCTCCGTGAGTTTGACTCCATTTCTTTTTGAAGTCGTCGATGTCCGCCTTATAAGGCTCGTCGATTTCACAGTAATCATCAGGGAGACCTATGGCTTCCATGATTTCGTCTGGGTTGGCTTTTAAATACGCAACTCTGCGCTCAAGCTCATCAATGATTTGTTGAGATGTAGCTTCCTCGTTCTCTGTGAGAACAGAGAAACCAAGTGAATACATAAGGTCATAATACATAACAGCTGATTTTAATCGGGTTGAGCTGTTTGTTCTGAATGGTACTCACTTCCAACGGTGATGTTGATTCCGTTTTCAGGAGAGTATTCATCAAGGTCGTTGTCTGCCATGTGAGTCATCCAAGTTTGGAGTTCCTCGTCGGTGCATTCCCGTGCGCTTTCGACGTAAATGGTTCGATGTGCAGTTCGAGATAGTGTGCCGTGGTAGTTGTGAAATTGTGTTGCCATTTTAATCGTTATTGATGATTTCTGAATCTCTCCATTCGGTGTCTATGACTTCCACACAATCTGTGGATGGAATGTCATAATTGGACTCTTGAGAGAGTTCATCCATCATGGTTTCAGGGTTATCGTATTCATCGCTGCTGATTGTGGCAACGATGGTGATTTTGACTTTGTAGGTTTTTTCTGCCATTACAGGTTGTTTTCAATGATTTCTTCCAGCTCATCGATTGTGAATTCCTCCACATCTTTGTAGCCATAAATTTCCACCAGCACGTTGTTGTCTGGGTTCTTCACCTCTACTCCTTCTTCGAGGTTGGTTCCGTCGGTGTCAAACATCGCGTTTCTCACGATGACATCTCCGTAGTCGGTATGGTAAGTTTTTTCTGCCATGACTTTAATGAGTTTTCAGTTGGGGTTTGGTTGAAATTAGATGATGTCGGTGTCGTCAGTCCACCGTCGGATGTTGATTTGCTTCTTCATGTGTTCAATGAGTTGCTTCTAGGGGTTTGGTTGATTTTAGAATAGTCCAATACATATATCATCAACTTGGGATGCGATTCTAAACGCTCCTGCTTCGCCTGTAAAATCGTTTTGTTTTAATACTTTTTTCTCGTTTGTGGCTGCAAGGTGTCTGATAATATCCATAGTTTTTTGAATGGCTCTTTTTTGATTTAGAGCGTACAATTTGACTCTGTACTTATACAGTCCACCAGCTACTTCCCCGAAGTATATGTTGTAAGCAGTCTTCTCATAGGTTCTGTCGCTAAAGCTACTACGGAATATAGTTTTGCGACTAACTCGTTTGATGACTGAATTCTCTTTGAATTCTGCGTCTGAGATGTAGTCGGTTTTGTCTTTATTAACCAACAAGGGTTCAAACTGATAAGCCTCTTGTGCTTCTAACATTCTCTGAAATGCTTCGAATTCCTTTGCGGCTTTCTTCAACATACGGATTGCTTTCAAACATACCGCATCTGGAATTGAAGCATATCGTTTATTTACTTTGATATGCTGGAATATTTCTGCGGTTGAACAAGATGATGGCAGGTTGGTGTTTTCATCATCTTCTTTGGCAAATCCAATTCCAATTTGCATGAACTTAGGAAATGCCTCTATCCACTGGTCTTCGTGAACTTGCACTCGGAAGTGCCAGTAATCTTCTGATTTATTTGGACCGAAGAACATAAGTTTTACATTGCCACCTCCCATGTTAATAAAAGACGTATACTTATCGTCATCCGCAAATTTTGGGTTTGTCTCTAATTGTAAATTACGTGTTGTGAATTTCTTTTTCATGACCTTAATGAGTTGCTTCTGGGGGTTTGGTTGATTTTAGCGTTTATCCCTCCACAATTGCCACACAATAGCTGCCACAGGCGAAGTAGCCGTGTTGGTCGATGAAGTCTCGGATTTCTCCTTCTCCTGCACCTGCTTGCATCGCGTACTTCTTGAAGAGTTCTTCTGCGGCTGCTTCAGGGAGAGTCTGTGCAGACTGGGGAATTCCTTCTTGGGACTCAATCACGGTCAGCAGCCTGCCGCCGTCAAATTGTTCTTTCCATTTTTGGTATTCCTCTTCATTGTAAGACTCTTCTGAAGGGTCATAGCAGTTCACAGCTTCCTGCAGCTCATCTGGGTTTGCTTCCAAAGATGCAAGTCGTCTGCGGAGGCCTGTGAGGATTTCCTCGTTTGTTGCTTCGCCATCAGGGTTGGTGGACATGACTGTGAAACCTATGTCAAATGCGTGGTTGTAGTATTTCTTGTCTTTCATGTCTACAATGAGTTTAGCTCTTGGGTTTGGTGGATTTTAGAAGTGGTCTGGGTAATTTTCTTCCAAAGCCTTGCGAATGGAGTTTGCTGCTCGATTCACAAGTGACTCATCTTCTACTTGTTCTGCATAGAGAGAGATTAGGCTGTAAACAGTCTCAAAATCTCCATTGGAGTCGTCGAAGTTATCCACTTTATCTAAGTGGTCTGTGTCTTTTGTGTTGAACAACAGCCCTTGCTTATCTTTTTTCTCAGCTTCTTGAAGCACGAGTCTTACACATCGGTCAATTTTTTCTTGAGTTTCTGGGTCTTCTTCAGGAGCGAGTAGTTTAAAAAAGTGGTTTACTGCATTCTCTACTCTGTTTTTGGCTTGAGTTTCATTCTCGTGCTTTCCCAAATTACCTTTGATGCCAGACAGAAAGCAATTTGCCTGAATGTTTTTAGGGTCTCCTTTAGCAACGAAAACGGTGTGAAAAACAGCACCCACTTTTACCTTTCCGATGAATAATGCTTCACCTTGTCGGGTTTTTTTCCACTTAAAAGGTGCAATTTCTATTTTCATGGTGTCTATGAGTTGGTTGGGATTTTTCATTGGTCGTTGGTGTAAGTTTCCAAAATGATTTCACGGTTGGTGTCATACACCACCATTGATTTTCCACTTTTTTCGTGTTCCAACTTTGCTTCTTGCAAAGCAGAAAGCAAGTCGTCGTTTGAACTCCAACACTCAGGAGAGCCACCGTGACGTGACAGAAAAGCCAAATGGTCATTCAGCGTTCCTTGTGGGTATTCATTGTCTTTGCGGAAAATTAAGTAATTCATGGCGTTGTTCTTTGGAGTCAATGAGTCTCTAATGGTAGAATGGTTGATTTAAGCCTCCAGCAATCCTAAAACGTAGATGCCATCATCAAATCCAAGCTCTCCAATGGGATAAGACTCTTCTCGACCTGCCATGTCTTCAAAAACAACTCCTTCTTTCAGAGAAATGCGAATAACGGTGTTGTCTGCTTCATCATACCAAGCTAAGGCGAATTCATGGCTCCCATTTCGGTTTTCTAACTCGGCTTTGATAGCTTGGGTTATCTCTTGTTTCAAAGCCTCTTTTTTGGCTAAAAGTTCATCTGACTTCATATCTTATGCAATGTTGGTGTTTGGGTTTTTGTGAATTCTTTAATAACAAACCACTTCTATTACGCCTACGACATAGCCCACAGGTTCATTATTCAATGTTCCTTCCGCATATACAGCAGTTTTCTTTTTTGAATCTACGAAGTTTGCAGACTCAATAGATTCCAAAACAAAATGCTCTTTTACTGCTGTCTTTGCTTTTTTCAAGAAACGACCATTGTCCAGTCCTTCACTTTGAACCACTGCGATGATTTCGCCAGTGTCATTATCTGATAAAAGAAAATGTTTCATGTTTTAGATTTTCGAGTTATGAGTCTTCTTCTTTGGTCAGGATGAAATTTTCATTGACATAAAAAATGCAGACAGCCCAAAAACTGAGGCAAAAAGCATTGCCGTCAAAGTGGGCGTCTTATTCTCATTAATGAAAAACAAAATCCACGCAGCCACTATGCTTATCAAAGCAATTGCAGCGAAAATAAGTGTGACGATTTTGCGTGTTGAGTTCGACATGATGTTTTGTTTTTATGAGTCAGATAGAGTTTGCAGGACGAAAAAAAAGAGGGGGTCTCAATCGGCTGAGAAACCGCCCTCTCTTATAGAGTTCTCAGTCATGTTCCTTTAAGAGTTTCCCCGAAAAGGCGACAAGTATAGTTGATTTTCGTGCCTCCACTGGGATTCGAACCCAAGACTTCAGGAGTTAAAGTCCTGCGTGCTAGCCGCTAACACTATGGAGACATTGCATTGACAATTTCTAAGGGAAGACATAGACAATTTGATTTGGGTTCGCCCACTGAATAGACCCATTCTTATATAATGTTGGTGATTGAGCTTTTGTGAACCTAATGAGTTGCCTCTGGGGGTTTGGTTGATTTTGGAACGGGAAACGTTACGACCAGTTAGATACGAGTTCTTTGATTTGCACCAACACTTCGTAGTCCAGCTCCTCATACTTGATGAATTCGCTCTTGGTCTCTGTTGAGCCTATATAGGACACAACGTCTGCACCATCCTTGTAGAACGTCTCAGCAAGACGCGAGTAATCGCCGTCAGCAGCAAGACAGGGAGAGCTTGGTGCTTCGAGTTCTGCCGTTGTGATGCAGTCCTCACCAGTTTGGTCTTCCATGTGTTCCAAAATCTCTTGGATGTCTCGGATGACATTCTGCTTTGCGGCTGCAATCACTTCATCAGGGGTGTTATCAAGGTTCTTGAAGTTGCGAACAACGATGTTACACACTTCGGTTAGCATCTCTTCAGGTTGCCCGTCAAGGAAAGTCAGCAGGTCTTGTTGGATTTGCCCTTGTACTTCAGCTTTATTCATCTTATGCTTCTTTTGCTTCGTTAATCATTTCTTGGAATTCAGGTGTCTCCATTTGTTCAAGAAGTTCCTTGCTCATAAACAACCGTTCTTCAGTTGCGAGAGACTCAAGGAAGCCTTGGTATGCAAAGTAGTTGTTGGCAACCAATTCAAAGTCTTGAATTGCACCTCGAAACATAAAGCACGCTCCATTTTCATCTGTTTCCTCCCAATTCACAAAGTATGTAAATTGGTCAGTCACAAGGGCTTTCTTGAATTCATCTCCAAATGGAGTGACAAGAATTTGAAGTTCACAGTCCGCACATGGAATACAGTCGCCATTAGCAAAGGTGAAATGGTATTCGTCTTTGCGGTCTTCAGCGTCAGGGTCAGAGTCAGGGATAACGATTCCCGTAGGAACTGCTCGCTGATTGCCATCGTTGTAGCTGAATTGACTGGTCAGGAGACTAACCCACCACAGTCTTTGGTTCGGTGTTGAATTTCTAATTGTGTTGCTCATGCCCATAATGAGTTGTTGTTGCGTGGTTGGTTGAAATAAGGATTATTTCTCCGAAATAAACTTAGGGCTTAAGTTTTCTTTTACCCACAGGGAGAGTTCAGGGGTGGTCATGTCAGCGAGATTGTCTTGGACGGAGCGACCGTTCTCATACCAATCTAACACTGCTTCAGAGTGTTCATTGTAGTCTTGGATGCCAGTTCGCTTAAAGGTCAAGAATACACGCTTAAACGCGCTGTCAAGCCCGATAGAGTCAATACTTGGGAACTCCTTAATGAAGATACCCATAAGTCGGCATTCGATGTGAGAACCAAGAAACGGAGATACACGGGACTCGCAGCGATAGTCATCTCCAGAACCAGAAGTCATCCATTGGTTGTGCTTCATAAAGTTGGTGAATGTGATGTCATACTGGGTTTCCAGATGCTGTTTGATGAGACCGTCTATTTCAGCGATTTGGTTGAGCCAGTCCAGCATGGGTTGACCATGCTTTGCAAGTTGGTTAACTTCAGTTAGGCAGTACTGGTCTCCATAGTTCTCTGGGTCATAGCCCATAAGCAGCCCAGCTACTTCAGCGCCGTGCTTCTGGATGAGGTCAAACACATCCTGATAGGTTTGGATGGAGTTTTTAGGAATGGCTGGGATGAGTTCCAGTTTGGTTGTCTTGTTGACTTTTTGCCATCCGCACTTTCCTTTGGATTCGTCACGGTTAAAGAATTCAGTAATGGGTTTGCCAAGGTTGGAAGTGTGAGGGTATTGGCGAGTGTAGTAAGTCGATTTGCCTTTGGTGATTGCCCACACGCCACCGTATTCGCGTCCATGTGGCATCATTCGAGATGTATAAACTGATTGTGTTTGTTCCATGCTAACAATGAGTTCCTCCAGAGCGTTTGGTGGATTTTAGTAGCAGGTAATTTCTTCCACCTTCACAGTGTAACCCACAGGTTCGTTGTTATCGACGCCTTCCATGTACAGAAACTTCTGTTGTGGATTGTTGGCTGGAGACTCCACCCATTCACACAAAGTGAGGGATTCGAGACAGTAGTGCTCCTTAACTGCGGTCTTGGCTTTGGTCATAAAGCGACCATCATCCAGTCCTTCGGTTTGAACTGCCGCGATTGGGTAATTCATGTCTTCGTCTATCAATAGAAATGTCTTCATCTTAAAATTGGATTTGTTCCAAATCGGCTTTCATAATCCAGCCAGATTTGAGTTCAACATCGGTGTGCTTGATGCAAGCGAACACTTGGATATAGTTTGCATACACTTTGTAGCTATCTCCTTCCAGTCGGTAACCTTGGGTTTCTACTGGGGCTACATTCACATTCTCTTGGTGAGGAAACTCAGAGAGCAGCGCAGTCGCAGCGTCAAGCTGTTCTTGTGGCGTAACGTTTTCCTCATCGTAGAAGTCGTTGAGAGCGTTGCCAAAGACCAGACCGCAAGGGAAATAGCCGCCTTGGTGGTCAGTGGCGGATTTGCCCAAGAGTTCCTCCATTTGCTCCAGTATCTTGTCGCGGAATTCCTCGGTGAATGTTACAACTGCAAAAGCAGGTTCAGCATCGCCAAAGGAGTCAGCTTTGGTTAGGAAGTAAGGTGAATTGGTTTGTGGTTCAAACATGGCTCTTGATGTTGGTTCGGCTATAATGAGTGTTGCTTTGTGGTTTGGTGGTTTTTAGTGGATTGGAATAACCAAAAGTGTTTTGCGGTAGGCTTTATGTAGCGTCATTGCACCATTTTTACCGATTTCGATACATTGGCTTTCATGTATTTTTACCATAACTTTTTGACTACCTTCAATTTTAAATGCACAATTCATACCCAACTCCCCAAAACGAATTGGCATTGGATTTTACGTTTGAGCAATAATTAACTTGTATTCTGGGTAGTTCTTTTCTTTCAAAAAAGCCAATGCCTTTTTGTGGATGTCTTTTTCTTGGCGTGCCACCAACTTCCACGCATCTTTGTCTTCATTTAAGAGTGCCAATTCGTCATCTACTTGAAGTTGATACTTTCCATTTGCAGAGCCGTTACATTCAAAAATATTCCAACCTTCTTTACTGGCTTCTTGTGCATCTTTTTGTGTCCATTCCATAATAACAGTATTTTTGGTGATAATGAGTGTTGCTTTGTGGTTTGGTGGATTTTAGCTTGCACTCATTGTGTCTTGTTCAAAGACTGTATTTTTGATTGCTTGCTTGATTGTGGTGGAACTTGGGATATAATCCCACGGTGCATCTGCATGCTTTCCAAGTGGCATCATGGGGTCAATTTGAATTACTGCTTTCCAAAGGGTCTTCATGCGACCTTTATTGCTTAGAATAATGCAATGTGCTTCCTCCCATGTTTCCTGACAAGGGTTGTCGATGACAGCCTGAAGTTTTTGTTGTATGTCAGGCTTTGCTGTACCCAGCATATTTGTAACAAAATTCAATGATAGTTCCATGTGGTCAATGAGTCCCAGGGAGAGTTATGGTGGAAATAAGATACATATAAAAAGCGGAATCCCCGCCTCTACAGAAGAGAGCGGGGTTTCCTTACAACAACATTAACTTGCATCCCTTTTTGGCAGAAAGGGCGGATGCAACGGACTTTCCCCCAGAGTTTTATTGTACGTTGTGGAATTTAGAGTTGAACAAACTCAAAATCTTCATCTCCATAACCATTGTCGTCAAGCCACTCTTTCATTTTTTTTACACTGTTGTCGCTTAGGTCGCACTCAATGTCAAAGAATGGAACGATTTTCGGAACCCCTTCTCCTGTGTCGATGTCATAGGCGTTTATAGTCTTATTTCCTGTTGGGCCGAGTTCATAATTATCGTCGTGAAACTCGACATCTACGGTGTAGTAAATCTTTTTCTTCATGTCTTCAATGAGTTTTATTTATGAGTTTGGTTGAATTTAGCCAGAGAAAAATCATTCCATCGTTCTTCAGGCAGCGCACCTACAAGATTCTGATGTGGAACAAAAGTCAAAATCTCCTCCAGAGTTGTCTCATCTCCTTGGGCAATAGAAGCCTTCAGGTCTTCAATCACAGCATTTCTGAGGGCTTGGGCGCGTAACTCCTGGAGTTCGGCACATTCTCGGATAAATCTTTCCACTTCCTCGCCGAAACGGTCAATCTCTTTAACTGAGAGTTGTGTTCCAGTTTCGTCAAATACCTGTCCTTTGTTGTCAACAGTGAGGAAGGTACTGCGTTGCGGCTCATCTAGGTCAAACTCGATGTTGATATCCAGCAATCCGTCTTGTCGTTCGTTTCTTGTTACTTTCATGTGGACAATGAGTTGCTTTTGGGGGTTTGGTTGATTTAGGAGTCCAAAAAATCATACACCTCAATAATGGTGTCCCACACAGGTTCTCCAATCATATCTTTCCGAATTCAATTAGCTGCTCAAGCGTCCAGTCTGAGGCGTCGATGGTTCCAAAGTTGCCACCATTCACTTCACCGATAGTTCCCTTGGCATACTTCTCAGTATTCACGGAGTAGTCCACTACAATCAACTTCTGCCCTTTCGGTTTATAGCTAAAATCGTCTTGTTCGGTGTTATAGACGGTGTAAAACATCACCGTGAGTCGGCAAAATGGTTTACCGAACGGATGTTCTTCGGTCTTTAATTCTTTGTCCTCTTTGTTGCGGAATAGCTCAATGCTACAATGGGCGTTGATACCGTAAGGCCCGCCTATATCCCACACAACACCTTCTCCTGCGGCTTTGGCAAGTGCTTTAGCCAAAGGCTTTAACAGTCCTTCTTTATGGCTAAGCCGCTTTGCCATGCGTTCTCTTTGTTGTTCCATTTTTTCAATGGCTTTGTGCTTCTTGTAGTGACGCAAGTTGAGAGCACTGTATTTGTTGAGTATTTCGTTAATCATATCCTCAATGAGTCCCAGGGAGAGTTATGGTTGATTTAAGAACAAAAAAGCCCCCATTGCTGAAGGCTTTCGTTTGTAAGGGAGAGACGCCTATTTCCAACGTGGTCTCACACGTTCCCATAAGCTCCCTTACACCAGAGCCGCTAGTTTCTTACTCCAGGGATTTCTCCAAGGCAGAATCACGGTTGTCCTATCTTAAATGTCTTGTGCCCCGTGCAGGAATCGAACCCGCGTCCACGGTGTTAAAGACCGTAGCTCTAACCCCTGAGACTTAACGGGGCGCACTTGATTATACGAAAGTTAATCAAAAAGTTTCGGAAGAAGCTGAGAATCTTCTGTGTACTCCTCTTCTGTTCCGTCCTCATTCGGGTTAAACTGTTGGTGCGCTATTTCACGCGCAATGTCTTCTGTTGCTTCTCCATTTTTAGGAGTAGCATATACCATCACGTTTTTCTTAATGGTGGCTTTGATTTGAAAGCGCATCGGCACAACCCCTTGCTGTTCGCAACACTCCAAAAACAACTTTTGGTGCATATCACGGGTGCGATATTTGCATTTCTCAAAGTCTTCGAGGGTTGCAGGTCGCAAGTTCTCAATAGGTTGCATACCCTCAGTATCCAATCGGAGTTCGCCACCTTTGAGGTCGATTGTGCCTAAGACAATCGCAATGGCGTTATTGCCTTCATCAAACACAACGTCGCCTTGGCGGAATGTTGCGTCTGTAATTTCTGCCTCACCCACAAACTCAGGATATGGATTGTGTAACAAATGAGGGTAATAATCTGCGGGGTTGATATTGTACTTCATGGTGTCAATGAGTTGAAAGGGAGAGTTTGGTTGATTTTAGTAGCCTCTATTTTCTGTAATGAAGCTACGAATTTTGTTCTTATCGTTGGAGCTTAAAGATATCTTGCAACACCCTTTGTAATCTCCAATGCTCATAATTTCAAAATAAGCAGGTAGTTCAGGGAGACTTGTGGTATCCATCTCTTTAAGCTCAGCTTGAAATTCAGGACGCAAATAGAATGCTTCAGGAGCGCAATAGTCCACATAATTGCGGTACTGTTGTCCTTTCCAATTTACGGTAAACACATTGTCTCCAACGGCTAAATGAAGTCCTCGCACCACAAAGGCAGAAGTGTCAGACTTAGCGCGGGGGTTACGATAAATAAGCCCCTTTTGGATAAGCATTTCTACAAGTTCCTTTGTAGGGAAGTAGCTGTAATACTTTCTTCCGAGTCCATTGATAGAATACTTCACAAGTGGTCGCACCTCTTTGTCGCACCCTTGTCGACTTTGCTTCCTTGCCCACTTCAGGCGAAACTGGTTGAGCTTTCTCAGGGTATTATCAATTCTTTCTCGCTTCTCTTCTGGGAATTTCATGTTGAACAGGAAGCACCACAAAGAATTCAGCTCACTTGCAAGCGGTGAAATTACTTTTATGTAAAGCTCAGGAGTTATTTTCTTCTTCACGAGCTTATCGACGATTGCCTCAAATTCTGCAATATCTCCTTCTGAAGCCATGTCGCACATTTCTTTTGCGAATTGCTCAGGTTCCTTGTTTGCCATCGAAGCCGATAAGCCAATGATAAAATCGTTGATGTTGTTGTCGTTTGCCATGCCTGTAATGAGCCTCTAATGTTAGAATGGTTGATTTAAGAAAGTTGTTCCTGAAACTTGTTTACTTCAGGGAAGTATTGTTGGCAATCATTTCCTCCAATGCCTTCTGTGCATCAATGACTTCCTGAATACGTTGAGCCGTCATAAGGTCAACGTTCGGGTAGTGGTATGAATCACCTAAAGGAATGTGCATAAGTCTCAAAGGACGCATAGAAATCACCATATACATGGCGTATCCGTCTGCAATGGGGAATTTTACCACTTCACCTACGTTCTTGCCTCTAAACCCCATTTCCTGCAGTTTTGCTTTCAGGGCTTGTAGGTACTTGTCGCACGCGGCTTGGTACTTTTCATGGTCATAATTTGACCAATCAATTGTGGGTTGTTTGACTTCTTCTGGTGCGTTATAGATTTCAGCGGACATTTGCTTGTGTTTTTGTTTGCTCCCAATGAGTCCCAGAAAGACTTGTGGTTGATTTAAGAGTTAAAAGCAAGGGAGAATTAAGCCCCCTTGCGTTTTTTCTTACGGCTGTAGCCCATAATGCCTTTCTTGCGCAGTGCTTGCAGTGCTTTGCTTGCGAGTGAACCTGCAGGCTGTGTGCCGTGAATAAGTTGTGCAAAATTGCCGTCGTAATTCCATGCGTGTGAGTCGTCCTTATCTATGGGGAGACTTTGTTTTTTAGCCTCTTCTACGCTGTAAACGACCTTTACGTTTTTCAGTCCATGCTCATCTATCAATGCATCCATATGTCCGCCATATGAAGCTGTAAGTTTGAAATTTGCAGGAATTGAGTCCATACGTCGCACCCAGAATTTAATACTCTTGGTATACGCATAGAAGATGATTTCAGGAAATTGTTCTGCCACTTGTAGCCACGCATCAAAGTAAGACTGCACAAAGAAATCACCACTTGCGTGAATGCGAACGCGACGGCAGTCTTGGTCAATGCCTTGCGCTTTGATTGAGTTCACAATAACATTTACCTTGTCTTGCACTGTCTTGGCGTTACGAAGTACTTCGTAATTGCGCTTATGCAATTCATAGGCGTTATTGCTACGCAATTCCATCGAAGCAGCATAGCAACGAAATTCTGTAAACTCACCGTCTTGGATACGGTTACCGTTCTCAGTTTCTACAACTTGAGACTTGCAGTCTTTAGCCCCAGGACAAGCCACTCCAGCCACCAATGAAAGAATGGCTGTTGCTTGCCCTAACTTGGCGTTTCCGAAAGTAAATTTGATTGTTTGTTCCATGCCCACAATGAGTCTGTGAAATTGGTTTGGTGGATTTTAGCCGAAGATATATTTGTTGGCTTTCCTTATCAGTGCCTCAGTGAGTCCTGCGTTTCGTAGGTTTCGTTTCCAGTTTGCTAGTGCCTGAGTGCGATTGATTTCTCCATCACAATAAAAGTTCTCAGGGGCGTCTGAAGGCTCCAAAACCAATAGGGCTTGGTCACCCGTTATGGTGTCTGGGAAACCTGCTTTAATAAGCCTCTGACGGCTTTCCTTTTTGTATTGCTCGTAACTGCTCATGTTCTCAATGAGTATCTTTTTTTCCTTTGGTTGATTTAGCAACGATTGGGTAATAAATGGAATGGTTTTCCAGAACCAATGAGTATTTCCTGGGGACTTGGTTGGTTTAAGCCCCAGGTTTTTTAGAACAGCTCCAGACCGCCCGTGAAGTCTTTATCAAACTCAGCTTTAATTGCTGACTTCAGCTCGTCATCGTTTTTGAACTCACTGGTATCTACTCCTGATTTGAGCAGGTTGAAGTTCATTCCCCCAAACACAGTGGCTGTGGTGCTTCGGTTCACTCGGTCGATAATCTCCTGTGGTAGTTTAGGCATACTCTTGTTGTTTGTCAATTACCCAAGTCTGGTTTTCATCATCCTGCATATAAGCAGTTAGGTTGCCTTTTGGGAATTGCTTGGGATATAGTTTGCGCAGCGATTCAAAGCTGCGAACATCCCAGTTCATAATTGCGTTGTAAACTTGGTCAGCCAAGATATCTCGAACCTTGTCATGTTGACGTGACTCTCGATATCCTTGCACCAATGTAACGCGCATCGAGACAATGCTAATCATTGCGCCCACATCACCAATCAACACGGTTGTGGTGATGGCATTAAACGCTTCTCTGGCGCAAGCTTTTTTGATGGTATCCCATTTCTTCATATGGTCAATGAGTTTGGTTTGGGGACTTGGTTGGTTTAAGCCCCGTGCAGTTTATATTCACCTTCATAGTTGGCAGGTTGTCCGTAGGCATCTGTTGCCTTCAAGGCATAGAATACCAATTCGCCTTCCTGAGCGCCTTCAATGGCATCATCCTCACAAACACTTGAGCCACAGCGGTCACGGGTTCCGTATGTCATTTGGAACCAGCTGAAAAGGGTTGCGCCTTTAGAGTGTTCCACAATTACGTTGTCGGTGCATTTGCGGTTGTCGTCGTGGTCTGCGATGCTTATATCCCCGTACCATGCGCTTCCGTATGTCCACATTCCTTCCTCTTTGTCGAATAGAATGTGGGCAATTGGAATGTTTTTCTCTTTGTCGCTTTCTGCGTAGACGGTGATATTGTTATCGGCGTCCACAACAATTTTGTTGAGTTGGTTCTTGAATATAGGACCACTGAAGCCCCATCCATTTGGGTCGTGGTCGGGGTTTAATCGACCGTGCCATAGGTGTAAAATCATTGTGTGGTTTTTTGGTTCATCCTTAATGAGTGCCGAGGGAGAATTTGGTTGAAATAGCATTATTTCACCGAAATAAGAAGCCCCGCCGCAAAGCAGGGTCTTCTTTATGGAACAAAACAAAATGAGTTTTTAGTTTACGTATGCCACAAATGTTAGTTTTCCTGACTGCGCACGGAGAGTTGCTAGTTCTGTTTCCCAAAACAACTTCTGACTCGCTGTCAAGGGAACATCTTGGTCTTTCAGAATGTTTCCGTCCTCGGTTTCCACGTCTCGTTCCCAATGAGGGTGAATTCCTTTCTCAAGGCAATCTTTGAGGTGCAGGATTCGACGCTGATGGTTATCTTCCCAATCTTGAAGCACTTGGCTCACATTTCGGTTTGGCAGGAATTCATCCAATGATTTGGGGTCGAAGTCAACTGTGCAGATTTCGCCATTGGCTCGTTGCACAGCAAAAAGAGGTCGCTCGTAGATTTCCATGCGTAGTTTTGCGGCAGGAGTTGGTGCAGATATCTTTACTGGGGTGATGTCGATTTTCATGCTGTCTGGGGTAGCGCACGTTCCAAGTGGATAGTGCAGATTTCAATGGCTTTGTCAACCGTTATTTCTTTGACCGCTCCAATGTGGACGTTGTACTTTCCCGAATATGGGTTGCAGTCGAATTTGTTCTTTGCACGCTCTACATCTTTAAACTTGCAGAACATCGTAAAACAATGTTGCGAATCTTCATCCACTCGAATCTCCAGTTCTCCTGCAACGGTGTCAAGGGTGTACTGGTAGTCAACTGGGTGTTTGCCAGTCTTAATCCCACCAAGGTCTTCGATGACCTTGTTCATGCGGGTTAGGAATTCTTTGGATTGTTTCTTTGTTGCCATGCCTTCAATGAGTCTGGGAATCTGGTTTGGTGGATTTAGAGGTCTGATTGTTCAAAGATACATTCAGCGATAAGCATCACGTTGGGGCTTCCGCTGTCAATCCATTCACACATCTCATTTAAGCTATAATCAAATGGCTCAACTGCCTCAAACATCTCTTCTTGCGTGTAATCATTCAGGTTGATGGTTGCACTTACTCGCTTCGTTTCGCCCGTTTCTGGGTTGACAATACGGTCTTCTGCGTAATCCCAGACATTCTCATCTATCTGGCGACAAGTCTGGTTGCAAGCGGGGTCTGTGACGATTGTCTTGAAGTCAATCTCACCAGGGAGAACTTCTGCTTCTGAACCGCCTCCGTAATGGATAAGCAGAATGGTGTCTTCCCACTCATCTTCTGGTGGCTCTTGTTCTGGCATCTTGAAGACCTGAGTGATGTTGTAGTCATTTCCTTCAATCGGTGCAGGGTCATTCCAGACCAGAGGGAGATTGTTTTGGATTGCGTTCTTTAGTGTTCTGTAGTTCATGGGGTCAATGAGTGTCAAGGGAGAGTTTGGTTGAAATAAGAGGACCCGACTCCCCAGTCAGGTCCTCACCCAAAACCCAAGGACCTTTGCGGTCCGTCGGAAATGTCTTATCTGCGGTACTTGGTCCGCTTTCGGTTGTTGCCGTGTTTCTTTGCTACTGGTGGCTCTTGGTGCATAAAGTTCTTTTTCTCAGGCAGACTTGGGTCATACTGGCCCATTTTAAGCACAGGAGAGGCCGTTAGCACAAGTTCTTTCGGTTGCTCTAGCTTGTAATTGTCTAGGCCTAGGGCTATAAGTGAAGGACCCACAGGGACCCTTGCTCCAACAAAGGCCACCTTGGTTTTTGGTGGACCCATAGCTTCCCGACGGGACCCTACGATTATCACCTGCACGCCACGGTCTATAAGAGCCTCAATCAAGGCTTTATTATCTCGTTGGTCGTGTCGTATGGTTACAATCTTAGGCTTCAACTTCCTCGGTTTCTCCTTTCTTTTCAGTCAGGACGTTAGCAAATGCTTCCGAAATGATGGTAATGATTGCCACCAATACAGTTCGGGCTAAGATGGTGCAGGATACAACCACAAGTGCGATTGCAAAGTAAAGTGCGAGTGTTTCAAGTGTATTCATGTGTCCAATGAGTTTGGGGTTTGGGTTTGGTTGAAATAAGAGAAAGGAACGTGCGAGGGGTTTGCTCTATAAGCCTTGCCTTATCCTCGATTTGCCAGAGACGACTAGTTCTCTGCTTCAACGCACCGTTCCTTTCATGCCTTCAATGAGTCTTTACTGGTGGGTTGGTGGATTTAGGCACTAAAAGATTTCATAGAGTCAGCGGTGAAAACCATAAGCTCTTCATCTTCTCTTCCCTCTCCTTTCAGGCGCTCTTTGATGTCGATGATGTCTTGCTGAAGTTCATCATCGGTTGCTTGTTTTCCTGTGCCTTCCCAACGGTTTTGGTCGGTAAGGATGATATAGTCGAATCTTTGCATGGTTTCAATGAGTTTAAGTTTTTGGTTTGGTGGATTTTAGTTCCAAGCTATTTTCAGTTTTTCTAAAGATAGAGGTGTCATACTGCCACGCTGACAGTTGGTTACGTATGTATCCATTTGGACACATAGCAAGCGCATCTCACGTTTGAATTCTTCTCGTCGAAAAGCATCCATTTGTCGTTGCTCTTTTTCTCGTTTGCGTCTGTAGTATCCTTCTGGTGGCATAAGTGTCGTTTTAAACACAAGAAGCTGTTATTACCTGAGTAATCATTAAGCCGACGACTGCCCAGCTCGCTTCTTGTGCTATCAATGAGTGTGGCTGTTGGGTTTGGTGGGTTTAAGAATTACTTCACCTCGCTTATCACCTTAATAGGTTGGTCGAGTTCGGTAATTTCACCATTGATTTCTTCGTCTGGCAAAAAGAAATAAATCTGCGAGTCAATCGTATCTGCCTCTGGATTTCCTTCGTTGGCGGTCAGAACTTCACTTAAAGACTCTGTTGACACCAGAACTTCTTGCTCAATGCCATCGGTCAAAAGTTGAACTTTGAGTCGACGTGTTGGGTAATTGATTCCTTGAAAAGTAATCATTTTGGGTATTGGGTTTTGGGGTTATAAGCACAATGAGTGTGCTGGTGGAGTTTGGTGGAATTAAGCTTCTTCTTTGATAGCAACATAACAACCCATCGCTTTCAGAATAATCTCACCTTCTTGCAGATTATCCTGCACCGTTTTTTCATCGGTTGACCATTCCATTAGGTTCTTATGGGTATACTTTTTCCCTGTGTTTAAGTTCACTACTTTCAGGAGGTTCTTTTCAAATGGGGTCAAGTCGTTTTGCATATCCTCAATGAGTCTCTATCCATGGAATGGTTGAAATAAGAAAAGCCCCTGGGAACCACTCCAGGGGCTTTGAACCATATGAACCAGGCACCAGGGAAGCGGCTGCATTAATCTTCCAGGTAACCAGGGAGAATTTGAGTTGCCGACAAGCGTTCCTGATGCTTTCAATGAGTTGCTGCGGAGAGTTTGGTGGATTTAACACCAAACCTTATTCATTCTCTGGATTCTCTATCTCTGTTCCAGAATAAGGGCAAAAAGGGCTAATAGACTCCAGCGGCTCCGACTCGATTGCCCACAATCCTAAGCCGTAGCTGTATATGAGTTCCAACTGTATGGGAGTGGTTTGAATAAACGTATCAGCCTCTTCTGGGGTCATTCCAGACTCTACCAATTCACGGTGCTTTAATTCGTAAGCAATGGGCGTTTTTTCCTTTGACAGGATAACGTCAAAAACCTCTTGCTGTCCGTTGGGGTTAATAGATGCGGGTTGAGAGTTCATAAGATGCTTGTTTTTAACAATGAGTACAAAGGGAGAGGTTGGTGGAATTAAGGAAGTTGTTGCTTCAGGTATTCAATTGCCTGTTCAATGTCTCCTGTTTCCAATTGGTGCAGGGCAATGGTGATTCCTTTGCCAAATTGGATAGATTGATTCTCTGCATTGCAAATTCCATCATCACTCATAAAAGACACCTGATACTGGATAGCTTCTGCAAGGTGGTGAGTCTCTATTTTTGACTTACCTTCCAACTGAGCAATAACAGACGCAATCTTTTTAATGCGTTCATGTGATTCAATTGAAAGCTCAAGGCGTTCAAAAGCTGTTTTTAGCAGTGCATCACACGTCTGCTGACTAACAAACTCTGTGGGCTTCTGATTGTCCTTTGCCGCCTCTACACGCTGATGAATGTCCTCTATGCTTTCATAGCGCACATTGTCTCGGATGTCAGGGCGGATGATTTCAACTGTCAAGTCTCCTTTGGGTGAGAATTGCACTTTGTTGAAGAATTCTTTGATTTTTTGGTAATCCTCAAACCCAGTGGTGTATTCTTTACTAAACACCACCTGAATAGAGAAGTTGCCAAGCAGGGCAATCTCGTATGCCCTGCTCAGATTTATAAAAAGACCTATCATGTTTTTCATGCTGTCAATGAGTGATAGTTTAGGCGTTGGTGGATTTAGGAGACAATTTAACGCCTGCATAGTCTTCTCTGTAATCAAAATATGCCTGTCTTATTTGGCGTGGTATTGCTTCATTAGTCTGAAACCAATTATCAATCCATTGTTCATTGTTCTCCTTCAATTTGCACACCAATACCTCTTCTTTTCGAGAATAGGGCGTTGTGGTAAAGTAAAACCACTTATCGAAGTTCTCTTCTAAACTTTCAGCCATCGGAATTCCGACGTGCTTATCGTAGAGTTCTAAGTACTCTTGATGCTTGTCAATGGAAGCTAATTGGTAATAAAACGTATAGTCAAACAGATTGTGCTTAATGACCTCTGACAAGTAATCAAATAACTTGTCCTTTGACCACGTGCAAGCTAACGTTCCACTTCCTTTTTCAATAGGAAAACGTTTGTCGATTAGTTTATTGAGTTCCATGCGGTCAATGAGTCAGGGAGAGCGGTTTGGTGGGTTTAAGCGGCTTCTGGCAGTTGGAAGTATGGTTCTTCATGCTTCGCTGCTGGTCGGTATCCCAGAACCCACATTCTCATTACAGCTTGGTTGTAGTCATCGAAGTCTTCACCGAGACACCTCCCATAGTCGTCATAAGCTCGCAGCTCGAAATCTGCATCTTCTTGGATAACACAAGCTGGCTTGGTGAAGTCGTAGTAGATGCAATACTTGTCAAATACCTCCTGAGCAATTTCCTGAGCCTTCTTCACCAGTTTTGGGGAGAACTTGTCGTAGGAGACTTCGCACATCAGATGACACGTTCCTTGCATTAGTCCGTAGATGCTTGTGACGTTGATTCCCAGCTTCTCCAGTGGGGTTGGCGAGTCTGAGGGGGAGCGACCAGTTGTGATTTCAAACGTGTTCTCGTTGGCAAAGCCCCAGAGCAAGTTCAAACAGAAGTCCACAGAACCCTCTGTGGGAGTGTCAACGAGTTTGTTTTGGTCAAGGGAGATTCCTTGTTTGCCATCCATGAGAAAAGGCGGCACAAGACCTGTCATGCGGCTGCTCATGGCTTCTACCAGAACGGCGTCAACATCGGCGTTTGGAAAGTTAATGTCCAGACGGAAAGTTACGGTTGATACTGAGGTTTTTGATTTCATTGGGCTTCGGTATAGATACATTCGTAAACATTGCCAGATGCAGCTCCCCATCCAATCAGAAGAAAGCTAACTGTGGTGTTATTGCCGTCCTGCAAAACCACAAGAAGCTCACCACAAATATTTTTACCGTGTTAAGTCATTGTGACTTCATCGGATTCGTTTTCCACGTCGTCAAATGCTTTCACAGCACTTTCTATGGTGTACTGGTTGTAATTATTGCCTTTTTTGAATTCTGAAAGTTCCATGTGGTCAATGAGTTAGGGAGAGCGATTTGGTTGATTTAAGGTTTAATATTTACAAGCCACGAACCATTATCCATTTTCAACATATACCTGTCTTTGGATAGGTGGTGATGCACAACCCCAGTCATGCCGTTATATGCTGAACCTTTGCGATTGTGAGTAATTCTCGCACCCTCTTCAGGTAAAGGTTTTTTGAACAAGGAAGAGATAAATCGTATCATGCCTTCAATGAGTTCTAACTTTAGAGTTGGTGGATTTAAGTAAGGTAGAGTTGACTATTCAAGTAAAAGGGGCGGGGTATTTTCACCCCACCCTTTCTTTTTACAAGTGCTTGATGAGTGAAATGTAACGACCTTTCACACCACGCTTTTTAAGGCGTTTAATGCAGTATTTATCTATTCGCATACCTAATTCATTTGCTTCATAAGAAACAAGCGCAGGGTAGTACAAGGGGCGCATAATTTCATTGAAGATAGGAACTATCTTATCTTCTGTAATATTGCCCTCATCAAACATCTGAGAAACAATTTGAATTGCCTTTTTTTCAAAGATTACCAAGATTTCTTTTGGAAGTTCATTGGTTTGGTTAAAGTGCTGTGTGTGAAGCATAATAAGGTTTTTGTTGGTTTCTGTTTTAATAACGATGTGAGGTCTGAAAGTGAGACAGCCGTCAGCATCTTTTTTTTGTCCTTTGCTTTAATAACGATGTGAGGTCTGAAAGTGAGACAGCAAAAACCCAAAAAAATATTGAACCTCCTTTTTTTTGAGCACAGTTTTCCAGTAGGAATGAGTGCAATTATAATGTTCGGTTGATTTAAAGAACAACTTTATTTTATTGCCTTAAATCTACCATACCCCAGGATTGTGCTCATTGGTATTGGAAAACCATATCTCATAGGGAGAGCAAAGGCAAAGAAAAAGCCCCATTGGGGCAATTTCTTATTTGAGGTTATGGCTTACTTTTTTGCGCGTTTCTTTTTGGCAAAGAACCCTCGGTCATGGGCTTGAATTAGCCCCATTTGAAGCTGTGCTTCAAGGGTAACCATTTCGGGGCTAAACTGGATAGGGTCATTGAATCCGAAGCCCACTCCACGGGAGAGAATGAAATTCGCACCTTGTGTATATGTTATGCGGTAGGTTTCGCTGTTCGCAAATTCGCGCAATACTTTCACAATTGAGGTTTTCATACGTACATCCAATGCTTTCGACCCGAACACGTTAGCGACTGTAATGTCCTGCAGAATTTTAGCTAACTTTTCCGCCTCTTTACGCTTTACTTCATTCATACTGAATGTACCCTCTTTAACCTCTTCAGGGAAATTCATAGGGTGACCCGTGCAAAGATGCGCTACATCGCCTTGTTGCAGTTCATAGGTTTCTTTCAGGTACACCATAAACTGGTATGCTTTGTACATCGGGTCTGCAAACCCAGCAAAAGAAGTAATGAATTGCCAAGCGCTCCACTTGCGCATTTTCGTGTTCAAAGAAGCGATAAACTTCAGCACTTCAATTCCGCTGTGGTAACGCTTCCGTTCGGTTGCATTTCGAGGCTCTAACTCCATGAGCAAGTAGGGTGTGTTTGTTTCTCGACACGCAATAATGCGGTGTTGACCGTCTGCAATGACAAGTTGAGGAGTCAGTTGGTCTTTTGACCACGCAGTTGTTTTAAGGGCAACCACAACACCCGCAAAGCCGATAGGGTCAATGTTTTTTGCCAGACGCAAAGCGTGCTTGAGGTTGACCTTTCGATTCTGGTCAATAAAGACGAGTTCTTTGTCTTCCGCTGAATGAGGAACCACAAGTCGCAAGGTGACAATGAAGCGTCCAGGGTTGATTTTCTTGCCCTTCAAAAGAGAAGACAAAGTTGACGGGTCAAAGGTGATAACACTCTTTCTCATAATGTTGTTGTTTGTGCCTTCAATGAGTAACCGCGCTTTATTTGGTGGAAATAAGAAAGGCGATTTATACGATAAAAAGGCTGTTTTTGTTACATCCAAAATGAGTCTTTAATTCACAATTAGTTGAAATAGCAAACAACAAAAAAAGCCCCCATTTCTGAGGGCTTTTGGCATATTCAGGGAGAGCTATGGTTAACAACTCCCATAGGGGCAGGTTGCGACGTGTTTGGTGGCTGTATTGGTGGTACAGTCGGGTAGGTAATTACTTACGTCATTGGCTCCATTTGCTACATTACATTCCGCACTTTCACCGATGGTCAGGTCAGGACTGCCACTGTCGGTTGGTTCAGGACTGTAACTGTCTGATGGCTCAGGGCTGTAACTGTCTGATGGCTCAGGGCTGTAACTGTCTGATAGGTCTGAATTGTTTACGTCATTTGTGAAGTTGGTACTGCATCCAATGTCAGGGCTTTCAATCGGGCAATTCAGTCGGCTGAAAGGCGAAGCAGTAAAAGTGGGCGAACAATCAAAAACATAAACGGTTTCAAAGGCGGGCAGGTCAGGTTTCACCACCACAACGGTAGGCGAAAGGTCTGCAATGTCAGGTGAATAGTCATCCACGCAAACAATGGGCGTTTCAACAATGTCAGGGGTTGCCGATGCTCCGAGGGTTACGGCTACAAGTGCGAAGATGCACAGAATTCCAAAAAGGTTTTTCATAATAAAAGAATTTGGGGTTTGTGGCAAAATTGCCTGTTTGTGGTTAATAATGAGTTTCTGAATTTGGTTTGGTGGATTTAACAGTACACTTTTTTGTGTTTTTCTTTCCTGCTGTACTTCTGCTTTCCTTGCGCTCCACCGCGTACACTGCAGTTCTGCATCATTTCGTGATGGGCTGAACGTGCCGCCTTGCGCTCAATTTCCGCCATTTCTTCTGCGGAAATGATAAGGAATGATTTATTCTTTTTGCGTGCCATTGTCGTTGTTGTTACACCCTCAATGAGTGCCTGAGTTGGGTTTGGTTGATTTAAGACTATGACCACGGATAAGGGTCATATTTGTCATAAAACTTACCTGAGTAACCCACAGTATCAAATGCTTTTTCTACGTAGTGGCGTACACTACAAAGGACGTCAGTATCGAAGATTTCAGGGTGGGTTTCCTTCATCGGGTTCAATAGTTCATCAGAAAACGCTTGAAATGCCTCCATTGTCCAGCGTTTATCGGAGAAGATGGCTGTTACCAATTTGCGAATAACGCTTTGGCACGATTTATTCCCCTCTTCAGAAAACATACCCCATCGGGTTGTTTTGTTAACCTGTTCCAAAATCTGCTCTTGTGTCATAATTGTTTGTTTGTTGCCTTCAATGAGCTTGTTAATTGGATATGGTGGAAATAAGCCCTGCTGAACGAAGCTAATTCAGCAGTAAATGACTTTCAGTTGGTTCTACGTTACAAGCGGTGGTTGGAAACTAACTACAAGGTCATGACCTTGTGACCACTTCATAGTTCCACTTATAACGCTGTCAAAGCTTATGCCCTCAATGAGTCTTGGGGTTGGGTTTGGTTGAAATAACAACCGCAGACCGCAAAAAAAGAATTCATATTTCCACCTACAATGAGTGGGGCCCTGGAGTTTGGTTGATTTAAGCGAACGATTCCGTGCCAAGTACAACCCAAAAAGCCCCGCATAAAGCGAGGCAATTTGAGGACAGACAATAATGTTTTATCCGAATACCAATTCTCCCAAAAGACACATCTGAAACCAAACATCGTCGGTTGTGGCATCACCTTGCTCAGTCAGGGCGTCGGCATAGTGCTGAGGATGTTCCTTAGCAAACTTCTCAGTTCCTTCTTTGACTTTTTCCAAAGTCAGCACCCAAGTGTCAGATGGGTCTTCTACGTCGTAGAATGTAACCGATTCGCCTGCAAGGATAGCTTCCCACACATACTCCGATGCGCACGGCTTTTCTTCGGTTTTATACGTCTCTCTGCAAGCGGCAAGAGATTTCTGTGAAATGCTGCACCAATAGCTCGAACCTTGTTCAAAAGCATTGATGAACGCCCCAAGCAATTGGTAGTCGGTGAGGCGGTTTGATATGTTATTTGTTTGCTCCATGCCCTTAATGAGTCTGTGAATTGGGTTTGGTTGAAATAAGGCGAAATTCTTTATAGGTATCCGCTATGCTTTCCAACACCCATTCAGTAGTGGAGTTGATATTGCGATACATACGTGGCGCACTGCTCCCATTCTCGTCTACAAACACCACAAACCAATAGTATTCTCCATCTAAAAAATGAATGTTGACAGAATCCACCGTGTATACCTTGCCGTTTCTTTCGTACTGGCGTCCATACATCGGGTGGCTATCCAGTTTTCCATTCTTGCCCATTTCTTTGCGTTTGGCAAAGCAATACAGCTTGTCTCTTTTGTCGCTTTCTAAACGTGCCTTGACTATCTTACGATAGTGGTCGCTGTGGAAGCGTACACCGTTGGGGAGGGTTGTCATGGGTTCAATGAGTCAATTTGGGTCAGTTGGTTGATTTAAGAGCGCAAATAGTCTCGGTCTTTCTTTCCTTTCAGGCTTCGCGCTTCTTCCACAGTCAACCCAATAAACTCTTGGGGAGAGAACGAGATTTCGTCTGGGTAATACTCAAAAAGCTCTTGTTCTTGAGTTTCGCCTTCTAAAACCACCATAACCTTGGGCATGGGGTCAAAAAATCCTTTCGGCATTGCCGTGATTCGTGCTTTAACAATCTTCATGGGTTCAATGAGTTCCAAGGGAGAGTTTGGTTGATTTAAGGAAGATTCACAGGGAGTGGCACGGACACCGACCTTTAGAGCTATCCTGCAGGAATTCACTCAGGCTCATCTCGGCTTCAGTGCACCTTCACCGAAACTGTCGGGCACTCCCTGTCAATCGACCTTTAGTTCAGTCGAGACTGAAACCATTTCATTTTCTTCAGCGTCAGTTCATTCATGCGCTTGTAGTCTGCGCTTGCTTCAATCTCAGGAGTTACGACAAAGCCAAATGCTCCTTGACAAAATTTGTCGTTCAATGCTTTCAGTTCTACTGCTTCGGACTGGGTGAGTCCACAAAATGCGTTTGTTGTTTCGTTCATGCCTTCAATGAGTCTTGGGTTTGGTTTTGGTGGATTTAAGCACAGCAGATGGGCTTCCTTCCGCCAAATATATCTTCTCAATCAACTCATAGCTTGGGTAAAGCCTTATGGTGTATGGTGAAGCCATCTTGTGACTTTCAATTTTATTGAAAAACGGGTCATGCTTCTTCAGTAGAGAATTCATCTCATTGATTGATAGTGTATTCCTCCACCAAAGAGTGCTGATGCTTTTTGCGTTTGCTGTTCCGTTCATGCCATCAATGAGTCTCTGCGATTGGTATGGTGGATTTAAAGGCTTCAGTTTTAGCAAACCTTTTATAAAACTCTGTCGCGTCTGTCACACGAACGGTAAACATTACCAACTGTTTTTTGAGTTGTATGTGCATTGCAACAACGAAGCAACCACACTGTTGCAAAGTAGCCTCGTGTTGGTCTACTTGTTCGTTAGTTAATGTTGTGATGGGGATATTAAATTGTGCCATGCCTTTAATGAGTTTTGATATTGTCTTTGGTTGATTTAAGGGATACTTGTTCCTGAGAGAATCCACGCGCCTTTTTGTATGCCTCAAGGTCAAATGTTCCGTCAGGGCGGTAAAACCCTTGTGTAGATGGTTCAGACATTGTATTCTATTGTTAGAACCTCGGTGGCTTCATCGAACCCACCTTGGTATTGGTGTTGTTTTACTCCTTGCTCCATATAGGCGTTGGCTACGGCTTGCAATACAGCCATATTACCTCGGTAACACGGACTTGTGTAGTTGTGGTTCAAAACCCACGTAAACGGTTGGTTTGTGCTTTCAAAGCCAATTTGGTCGCCATTGGTGTCGCGGTAGATTGTGATTGAATTATTCGTGCCTTCAATCGGAATTACCTCTATACGTCTTACATCGTGTACCATGCCTTTAATGAGTGGAAACTTTTGGTTTGGTGGATTTAAGACACCAATAACAGTTGAGCAATAATAACAAAAATAGAAGCCCCGCCAGCGATTAATCAGTCGGTGTGCGGGGCTTCCTTTTTAGCTCGGAGAGAAACTCTCCGAATTCACAGCGCGGTCGGCAAAATAAAGGCGAGATATAACGGTCGACCAGGTTTCTCGCGGAGCCATTCATTAGCTGTGTTATTCACCCTCAATGAGTCCGATATTTTGGTTTGGTTGATTTTAGTTCAGAAAGATTTGAGCTACGGGTTTGAAACGGGTTGAAACAAGCCAATGCTTTACCTCATCATTTACCTGTACACGGTTTCCTTGTGCGTCATATACCTCTGCAATTAGTTCGCCTCCATAGTTTCCGCCCCTTGCCATATTGCGTAGGTTATATTGCTTGCCTACTTCAAGAAAATGGCTCACGGGCAAACCAAATGCTTCACCTTCATTCTCTTGACAAATTGTGATTAACTCAATAGCCATACTTTACGTCCGTTTGTTCATCACCAATGAGTGTCAGGGAGAGGTATGGTGGATTTAAGAATCCACCAATTCATACTCTACCTCACTCAAAAAATCCCAACCATCAAATACCCATTGACCTTCTGCGTTCTTGTTCTTCAGTTGGTGAACTGAAATTTCAAGCAGATTACTGAAACAAGTGGCGTTCAATTCAAATGCTTGTTCGCCTTCGTCGTGCGATTGCCAATCATCGCCGTTTGCTTCAAATTCCTTGATGCAGGTGTGCGAGTTTCCTTGGCTATCTTTGAATGTAACCTGCGCCTTAAAAGACGTTGTAGGGTATGCTTGGTAAGGTTTGCTCATGGTTCTGTTTTTATGGTTCACCCCCAATGAGTGAAAAAAAGGTGTTTGGTTGTTTTTATTTGGCAGTTAATAGCCATTCGTTGTGGATTTCAAGCATACCCAAAGGAGCCATATCCAGCTTGCTGTAAACATCCTCAATAGATGCCCCTTTCTTACATTCCTCAAGAACCCACTCACCACGTGCATCAACATACCCCTGCGCATCGCTTTGAGTCATTTGCTTGCGTGATTGACAAAGAGCCACAATAGCTGAATAGTGATTTCCAAACATAGCATTTGTTTTTGATGTTCAACCATAATGAGTTATAAATGTAGGGATAGTTGATTTAAGAGCAAGATTTTCTTCTGTACCTTTTCTTCTTCTTATTTCAACCACACCCCAGGGAGAGACTCATTGTGGTTGGAAAATCACATCACAGGGAGAGGCATATCAGGGCTATGATTTCATTCCATTGGTAAAGAACCAACCAAACTTCTCGTTGAACCAGCTTTCCAGCTTCCGTATGTACTTTAGTGCTTTCATATCTCAAGGGAGAGCCCCAACCCCCTATTGGGGGTCAGGTGCGTTTCCTCCGAATTTCTGAGGGATATTGTTAGGGTGGTTCTCAATTTGTTTCAGTGTATACTTGGGGTTGTAATGTCCAGGGCAACACTTTCCGCAACTCTTTGAGCGTCTTGTGCGTTTGTGGCTTGGTCTTACGTGTCCATTGGGGCACTCAAGGCGGTACTTTGATTTGTAAGCCATTGCCTCCTTTACATCGTGTTCTGTGGCGTGTCCGCATCGCTCAGGCTTTGCGCCCACTTTCACCGCCCACGCTTTCCACTTCCAGCTGTGGTCTGAGGTTCCTCGGTCGTGGAAGTCCAACGCATGAGCAATTTCATGTCGGATAGTATCTTCGGCTTCCTCGTCGCTGATGGTTGGCAAAAGGTACAGAGATAAGCTGATACATTTTTCACGCAAACTACACCGTCCAAATGAGGTTTTGCGGTTATCCCATCGGAAGTACCAACCCTTTTCGGTTAAACCCCACTCTTTCATAAGTTCGCCAGTCAGCCACACAAGTAGCTTCTTGCGCTCGGCTGTAACGGAAGTGATTTCGTTGATTGTTTTGTTCATGCCATCAATGAGTACAGTTTGGGCAGTTGGTTGATTTAGTTGAGGTGAATTCTTGTTACCTTCTTGTAACCTAGGGAGTATGAGTCACCAAAGAGAGTCCGCCCCATGAATTCTGAGTAACCAATGTTACCATGGCATACGGTGGTCTGTTTGCCTTCGTGGAGGATTGTATCACCTACTCGAATTTGACTGATATGTACCTGTTGATGTGTCATGTCCTCAATGAGTCAAAGGGAGAGGTTTGGTAGATTTAAGCTAAGAGATATTTCTTTGTTCTTGCCGACGGCACAGCAAAGCTATTTGTCAAAACAGCAGGCTGTTATTTCAACCATACCCCAGGAATGTACTCATTGTAGGTGGAAAACCATGCCCAAGGGAGAGGCAAGGGGAGTAAAGAAAGGAACGGGCGTTTTTAAGCCCATTCCTTGCCTTTTTAGGGAGAGGTTGAGGGTTAGCCCTCAATGTGAATTTCCATACCCTTTACGCGCACCATACGAAGGTTTTTGACCTTAACTGTACGGAAACGAAATTCCAATTTCTGAAACTCGCTGTGGTCTGCGAGGCGGTTAGCATTGGCGCGGATAGTTTCCGCAAGGGAGAGGTTGCCCGATTTTTCGGCTTCATTCGCGGCTTTCATCGCGTGGTTAAACACTGCGTCCTGCACGGCTTTTTTGCCGTCGTTGCGAAGCCCTGAGGGGGTGAAAAACTCCTCAGTACGTGCCTCCTCGTGGTTAATTGGTTCGCCCTTGTGGAAGTATTGAGTATTCGGGGTGCTGTGGCGTTCACCAACCCACACAAGGTAGGCATTTTCAGGAGTTTCAGGCGCATCGTCTTTGAAACAGATGGCGCGGTTTTTGTCGTAGTCAGGGTAGTAACGCCCCGTCATTTTGTTAGGCGTCCACTCAAACTCAATTCCGCACTCTTTCAAAATGCGATTTACTTTCGCTTTGTACTTGCTATGCAAGGTGGCGTTCAGCGTTACAAGTTTCTGTAACTTGTGGCGTTTGCCGTCAAATTGAGGGTAGGTCTTGTCCTGACGTGAACGGCTTTCGTTCACCATATAGGTCATTCCTGAGAACGTCGCACCTCGGTTGTCGTTCTGCATAAACTCAACGAACTGTGCCATTGTCATTTTTACTACTTGTGCCATAATAAGATTGTTTTGTTTGTTACGCCCTTGATGAGTCCACTACTTCCGTTTGGTTGAAATAACATATGTTATTTCTTGAATTATACGAAATTCAGTTGTAAAGGTTTCAATGTTCTACCACAATGAGTCCGCTACTTCCGTTTGGTGGATTTAACAGTTCGCTGTTTTGACAAACAGCTTTGCTGTGCCGTCGGCAAACCAAAACAACCTGTTCCCACAGGAACATATTTCCACAATCAATGAGTGAATCCGTGGCACGCGGTTGATTTAAGGATGTGATTTTTCTTATTTCAACCAAACCGTTTCCTGTAACTCATTGCGTGTGAACATTAAAAAGCAACGATATGTATCAGACATTATCAGGAACGTACAATGAGGTGATGAAAGCCAAGAAAGACTACGTTATGAACAATCGCAAAGTACATGAAGTAAAGTATGATGTGATAGAATGGAATGGCGACCATGACAGCTATGTGATTCTCGTGATTAAGGTAACACCGTACACCCAAGAGGAACAGCAGGAGATAGCCATGTATGGCAACCCACAGCATGAAGAATACCTTTGCTCGGATGACTACGAAGCCGACTGCCGAAGCGAACAATGGGACTGGCTCAAAGGAGAAATGGAATAGGACAGAATCGGGGCGCAAAGCCCCTTTTCTTTTTGTCTGTACTGCTGGTTATATTTCATATTTCCATTGTCAATGAGCTGCTGTGAGCTGTTTGGTGGTTTTAAGGTTAGAAGTTTTTTTCAGCTTCTTAAACCCACCAATTCCATTGTTAGAACTCATTGAAGTTGAACAAACAAACAAAGTATGTACGATATTTCAAAAGCCACAACTGAACTTTCTTGCACCAACAAGCTAAGTGCCGCTTCTAAGCGTAAATACCAAGCCATCAGAGAAGGTAAAGCAATGACGCAAACAAACCTCCAAAGTCTTGCTAACTCCATTTGTGATGACTTTGGCGTGCCACGTTGCCCTGTATCTTACTCAGGTAAGCAACCACACTCAACAGCAGGAAACCGATTGCGAGCAAAAACATACGGCAACTATTCGCCCCGTTCATTCCGAATCAAGTTGTATAAATACACCGCCCGAACTCAGAAGGTGGTGGCAAACAAAACACTCCTAAACACCCTTATTCACGAATTGTGTCATCACTTTGATTTTCAGATTTTGAAACTGAAGCGTTCGCCACACACCTCAGGGTTTTACACGCGAATCTCAACCCTTGAGAAGGCACTCCAACAATAGAGTGCCAACCCTTATTTCAACCAACCACCCGAATAGAACTCATTAAGGACGAACATCAAAACAAAAGGTTATGACAGCAGCAGACAACTTGGTATTTACTCCTGAATGCCGTACTCGAACAGGCTCAAACGAGCTCCAAATTGCCAACACGCAATATCGTGGAGTAAATATTGCAGAGCGTACTTTCATACCGTGGAATATCTTTCGCAAAACAGTAGTGCAGTACGTTGTGGACTTGCAACTTCCAATGGATACGGAAGTGAAGGGGGGCGAAATGTCTCAATACTACTACACCTCAGAGGGTTACGGTTTGCCCGTCTTTGACCAACTCGAAGATGCAGTTGAGTTTATTGACAAATTCAAGTCTTAAACCCACCAATTCCATTGTTAGAACTCATTGAAGGCATGAGCAAAGCAAACAACAAAATCAGTAAAGCCACTTTTGAGTTGGCAGACAAAAGCGCAAAAAGCTATGGAGTAGAAGAGAATTGGTGGTCAAACACCGATTGGCTTCTATTCATCAGTGAACAGATAGAATTGAACGCGCCACAAACGAACAAATACACCCGTGCCGCACGGGAATTGCGCGAACTCGGATATGCACAGATGGAAGCGGTGGATGAGGTCGAACTTTTGTTCTGACCTTATTTCCACCAAACCCAAAATAGTCACTCATTAACAGTGAACATCAAAACAAACGTTATGTGCAATCAAAAGCCAACCCCAAATACAAGTGTAGACTTTTTCATACATTTTCCTGATAGCCCAATGGACGCATTTTGGGTAACTCACGCTTGGTATGACAAACTGGGCTACTTTGACACAGAAAAGCAAGCGATTGAGGCTTGTATGCAGTATATGAAGGAGCGCAATATTCATCGTCCTATATGGCAAACAGGCACATCCATCGGAATGACCGCCTATGGTACACCCGACAAGCGCACTGTCATCAAAATGAAACCCTTATATAACCCTGAAAACCCAACAGATGAAGACAGAGTAGGGTACTGTATGTACCGTTACAAAGAGTCTTTGAAGTGCTAACACAGCAAAGCCCTTTTTGTTTTGACCTTATTTCCACCAACCGCCCGAATAGAACTCATTGAAGTCGAACACAACAACAAGTAACATGATTTCAAACATCCGCACCAATCGCATGGGAACTATCTCTTTTGAAGCTAAATTCCCAAAGATGCGCAAACCACAAGACTTCATCGTGTACCCCGTTGCAAAAGACGGAAGCGCAAAAAAACTGAAAATTCAGTCAGATACCCGAATGGGAATCATTGACACCGAAACGGGCAAGGTCGTACTTACAAAACCTCATTCATCAGGGGCTTACTTCCATCATTTGCAAATGGGGCAAAATCACACCTTTGAACTCCCTGAGGGCGACCTAAGCCAATTAAAGGTAAATGTTTTCACCTCAGCAGACCCGAACGCAGGAAAAGACCGCAACGGAGTTGTGCAGACTGACAACTCAGGAGCAATAAGAATACTTTGATTGTTTGATGTTCACTAAAACACAGGACGGTACGCTTAAATCAACCGTCCTGTGTTTTTCCACTCATTGACCTCATGGAACAGAAATATGTCAGATTGATTGAGGCAGGGATTCGTGGACTTAAACAAGGAACGAAAGCCCCGAATGAAACCAAAGCACCAATGGCTCTAAATCGCCTTAAAGCCATTAACCAACCAATGTATGAGGACTTAATCCAAAAATGGAAGAAAGCCGTTGAAGATTACAAGGCAAAAAACGCTTAAATCAACCAACCGCCCACTCAGGACTCATTGAAAGCATGAACACAGCATTAGAAACTCCAATCATGTCCGACTTTCGTGCAATCCTTATTGACGAAACAGAACACTGGACACCAGAACTACAAGCCAAGTGTGGCAAAATTTACACCGTTTGCATTTACGACAATAACGTGAATGTTTACTGTTGTGAAATCACTCCATCAAAGGAATTGCACCCCATTGGATACCACACCGAGAACACTATCGACGACGAAACCGACGAAATTCTCAGAGATACATTCGCACGTGTTGAAGAATCAGTGAAGTACATGAAATTGCTTCCTGAGGAACAGCGAACAGAAACCAAACAACCCGATAACATCGAGTTTACAGACTCTCGAAGCCAAGACTACCAAGAGCATTTGGAGGACGTAATGGATGCCTACCGTGCTAACCCTGACTACTGTTAAAAGCAAGCGGAGAAATCCGCTTTCCTTTTCCTCTTAAATCCACCAAACCACAGAAATCAACTCATTGAGGATATAAACAGCAACACCATGAAAGAACTCCGCACCAAGTACCAAAACATCAAAGCAGAAGCACTGCAACTGATGAAGTCAGGAAACATCACTGCCTACCTCGCAAAACTCCAAGAGGCGGCAGATGTTAAAACTCAACTCGCACAACTGAACGCAACATAGCAGGGAACGCCCAAATTAGCCCCTCTGAGGACACTGCGGCTAAATAAGGTCTAATGTGTCCTCAGAGCCATTAAGGGCTTAAATAGGGGCTTAAATAAGCGTATCAATAATAAGGCGCTAAAAAACACCTGCCCCCAGGACCCGCCCGAACCCCAATAAAATATTTTTCCCACTTTTTTCAGATGTTTTTCTGACCCCCCTTAATTATATGCGAATACATATAAAATGATTTTCTGGCCCTCAATTGTATGCAAATGCATATAAATCACTTATTAATGTTATCAGGGGCTACTTTGAGTGCTTTGGGGCGAAGCGTAGCTTTTATGGTCAAAAATCATTTCCACTTTTTTCAGGTGTTTTTCTGACCCCTGGTTCCAGGGCAAGACCCCTGGTTCCGATGCTAATCAAATTGTTTAGATACGGAATCAAACGCCTCCAGGCTCAGTATAAAGCCCGCAAACAGAAACCAGCCCCACTGTGGGGTTTCATTCAGCGCCATGTATCCTGCGAGTCCCAGGCAGATAACCCCAGGTATCAATAGTAACTTTTTCATGCTTTTGTTTTGCCCAATATACGGACGATTCCTGGTTTTTTCAACCCCCACCCCCTTTTTTCTTTGCGGCCTGCGGCAGATGGGTTTTTGAAATTTTTTTTCCTGGTATTTTTCAGTCAGTTTTTGACTCCTTGTCCTCATAGAACCTTAGCCAACGAACGCCAGAGTCAGTGCCGCTGAATCCTGGTGGTGCAAATTCCCATCGATGCTTATCTGTGGGATAAAATATGATTCTCAAGTATTGTTTTGCAGGATGAAAAAACATCCAGCCTCTTGAAACTCCGC